>Ga0310690_10001004_pt1 | contig 53436 bp, 86 predicted proteins | sample AusTroGonzalo_MG_2_FD_207661 | JGI IMG/M metagenome (GOLD analysis project Ga0310690, IMG submission 207661) | Bovine rumen microbial communities from tropical cattle in Woodstock, Queensland, Australia - Gonzalo_04 (v2) (version 2) | ecosystem: Host-associated > Mammals > Digestive system >... | reverse complement strand
AGAAAATCTAAATTATTTTTTTAACAAAGACCGGCTTAAAAAGATTGTTAGTTAATTAATTAACAATCTCGCCCCTAAAACGAGAGGGGAAATTGCTTTCCCCTCTCAATTTTCAAAGTAGATTATCTTTGAATCAAAATCCAATTATTGGAGGAGGAACCGCAAATAGTATCATCGTAAATTGAAGCGGTGTTCATGTCATCCATTAGTAGATGAATACTGTCTCCCAATTTCCAATTTTGAACTCCTTGGAACTCCCACAGATTTCCATTGGAATCTTCGCAGACGACAACATCATTTGAATCATCAACTGCAACCGCAAGCGTAACCAACTCATAGTAATTGCGCTTAGGAGCGGACACATCCTTGGGGTCACCCTTGCAAATGAACCAAATCGAAAATGCAATCAGAAGAAGAAGGCAGATAGAGATTGCGATTGCAAAGGGACGAGTGCTTTTTTCCTTAAAGAATTTCATTGTGTTTTCTCCTTTTCTCTTGGTAATTACATTGTATCATAATTATTAAAAAAAGTCAAGTATTTTTTTTCGTCATTTTGCACAAATCGTACATTGTTAAAAGTTTAACAATCTTGGTCGGAAATCAGATGTATGCCACGTTTAGGGATTTAGCGAGATAAGGCGCAGATTGACCAGATCGTGCGCGATCGCGCTGAATGCTTGGATAAACGTAAACTCGGGCCGCCCATTGAGCTCGCGTTCGTGGGCGGCCCGGCGAAGCACGACTATCCCGATATCTTATATATAGATATCGGGATAGTCTATTATAAGCGGAGCATTAGCTCCGCTTATAAGTCTTCGTGCCGTAGTGATATTCCACCTTGGCGATATGGCAAGCTTCCTCAGCGAGAGTCAGAGCCTCACGCGCCATATCATAAGCCTGCTCATACTTCGCGCCCTGCTTGATGCTATAGAGGAAATGGTCGTTCTGCGTATGCTCGTAGTGCTCAGACAGCTTGAGCCTCACGTAGCTCTCAACGAACAGCCTCTGCGGCTTAGTCTCGTCATGCATGACGATATAGCCGAGCAGCTGGAAGCTGTCATGCTGACGGATGTTGCTGATGCGCGCCGCCGGGGTTTTTGCCGCCGTCTCGCCGATTTTGAAGTATCCGTTCTTGCGGTTCTTATAGTCAAAGCCTGCATAGAAGCATCCCATTGTTATATCCCCCTATTAAGTCTTTATTAGTCGATGTACCACGTGCCGATAACTTGCCAGTCCTCAGCATTAAGCCCCTTGCGGCGAGCGAACGCGTCCGTCACGCTATAGCCGTAAATGTATTCACGCTCGCCCGTCTTCTTGTTCATCAGTTCATACTCGCGCATTGCTATATCCCCCTTTTTTTTGTTCGGGCTGAGGGGCTTCCTCAGCCCCTCAGCAGTTCATCCGTCCGGACGATGATATCCGTAAAGATGTGCGCATACACATAACGCGGATACTCAGCGTTCATAACGTCCTTTTTCCGTCCGCTAGCAATCAGCTTGCCGTCCTTATCATAGAGCTTCCAAACACGCCAGTTTTTCATTATGTTATCCCCCTTTTATTAAATCGCGTTCGTGATAGTCAGAGTCTTGTAGTTGATGCCCTTTACCATAAACAGGTTAATGTAGATTTTGCCGTCCGCGACAGTAACCGTGCGCACATCGTACATCGTAACCTTGCCACTGTAACGCTTTCCGATAACTTTCATTTTTCTATCCCCTTTATAATAAATAGTCTTATTCTTGTGTCCTTGCGTCTGCGCGCTAGTCTCATGCGTCAGTCTTTAACCGGACGTCTACAAGATAGCATAGATAATGCATGATTGCAAGGGGTTTTGCAAAAGTTTTTTATTTCGCGCGTTTTGCACAAATCAACAAGGGGGACATTGTGAATTATTACTAACACTTTTGACGGGGGTATAGGCAGATAGTCCATTTATTGATTATCAGCACCGGGGGGGTACTTTCGCGCTTTGGCGAGGTGAAGCGCGTCATTTCATTTACCCTGGCCCAATATCCCGCTAAATTATTCTTTAATTTCGGAAGACGATAATTCTTCCTCTGACTTATAGTATCCGTTACTCAATACGTAATGAACGTCAGGCTTCTCAAAAAACTGCGTATCGTATCTTACCAAGACTCTGTGCACCGTGACCCCCGGCCGCACCTCATCGCCTATATTATATTTCGTTTCTATAATCATCTTGTTCTTCCCACCTTCCATCAAACCCCAATATTAAGGGAATTTGCAATTCCTCTTTTACACGAGGACAATCTTTACCAAAATATGCGCACGCCATGCTGCATTGCCGTTCGGCAGCGTCGCACGGCATATATATACTAACATCTGCGAGAGTTTTACTCCAATCTAAATGCTGCTTAAACTGCGGCCATGGCATCCAAAAGTGGAAATCCCACAGGCGGAATGTATGCATCAGCCGCAAGTACCTATCTTTCTTTTCTCTGTGCTCCTGGCGCCACGCTGCCTCTATTGGATTTTCAGGTCTGATATATGTAATTACATGCCCATAATCGTCGCTCTCATAAGTGCATCGCTCTTGGAATCTCTCCTACTCTTCATTAAATGGATTTTCGATTTTATTGCGGCGACAATAATCTTCCCATCGAAAATCTGTATCCAACATTCTTCCATCAACCTTCAAGTTTAGACCTCCACATTAACCGTCCATTTTTTAATTGATATACATCGCATAATGGAATTAGTACTCCATCCATTGTTTCATGAATCTGATTTGATAAAAAATCTTTATCAAAATCTTCCATTTTATCCGCAATTTTGCTGCGGAGATGCTTTTCTACCTCTTTTGCCATTTTATCATAATCTGCGGCTGGGACAACATAGGTTAATCCTATTAAATTATTTTTCTCATATTTAGAGGTGTCAAGAATTGTGAGATATTCGGTTGTTCCTCTTTGAATATTATATAGTAAAGTAACATTTTCGTAATGATATAAAACTTCATTTTTCTTAAATGGCATTTCACCGCCATCAAAAAAATTTAGTTCATCAAAAACACCGGTCATTTCAAAATATAATTTTAATACTCTTTTTAATAAAAAGGCGAGAATGACAATAACAGCAATACAAAATGCTAGTATAACCCACCACATTCTAATTCTCCTTTATATTTTATTTTCTATAAATATTATATAAAAAAATTCTAAAAATGTCAATTTAATGAAATTTGACACGGTAAAAAATTTTTTGTATAATTTATCTAGACTGGAGGTGTAGATTTGATAAAATTAGATTACACATTAGAAACTCCAGAAGAAAGAAATGAGTTAGTTAAAAAAATATTAGAAGAGAATCCTGACCCAGGAGAGAAATACTTAGAAATTTTAACTGACTATTTAATTTTTTGCATGGAGAAACAAGAGAAAAAAGAAAAAAAGATATTAACTGATAATCACATGGTTACAGTTAATAAAAGAGAAACCTCCTTTGAAGGTCTTGTTTCCCAATTAGAAAATGGCGAAGATGGAATATATAATTTAATAACAAATGATAAGCAGATAATTTTTTAGCCAAAAGTAAAGATAACAGAAAAAGATTTAGAAGAAATACCTCATTTACGACAATTAGTAGATACCATTAAAGTTTGGGAAGCAAAACTTAAAGTTTCAGAAGGTAAGGATGCGTTTATTATCAAACGTGCGCTTATCGAAATGCGGAAAGACCAATATGTTATAAAGAATGCGGTGCGGGTTCCCATAATCCCTAAAAAATTAATCCGTTCTGAACATTATATTCCGCTTGAAGATTAGACTTGCGAATTTGATGAAAATGGCTATCCAATACCACAAGGTTTTTCTTTAATGAATCCAGCAGTATGTTCTGCGGTTTTATGTAATTATTCTAGGCTAAAAGAAGACAGTTGGGACCGTTTCAATGGCGATACTTGGTATATGATTTATGACTTTGAGCGAACCTGCGACCGGGCCCTTGCGGATTACCCCTTATATGCGCGACTCGTTGAGTATAAAATAGATGGTATGTCCAATATCGCCATTTAGGATGAATTACAAAAAGAATTTGGCATTAAACATAGTGTTGAATACATTTCGAGTTTATGGCGCAATAAAATCCCCAAAATGATTGCGTCTGCGGCCGAAGATGAATACTTAAATTGGTATTATTTGAATGTGGAAAAAGGTAAATATAAGAAATGTAGTCGTTGTGGGCAAATTAAGTTAGCACATAATAAATATTTTTCTAAAAATAAAACGAGTAAAGATGGATTTTATAGTATTTGTAAGTGTTGTCGCAGTAAGAAGAAACAGGGGTGAAAATTATGGCAGGAAAAACGTGTTACTGTCAAAAGTGTAATAAAACAATGGATGAAGGTTAGTTTTATGGGTCAAATAATCTTGAAAAATATCCAGAAGGTAAGTTACACATGTGTAAGAAATGCATATCAATGCATATTGATAACTGGGATCCAGATACATATTTGTGGATTTTATAGGAATGCGATGTGCCATATGTGCCAAAAGAGTGGCACGATTTAATGGCAACATATTGTAAAGACAGAAGTAAGGTTACTGGTTTAACTATTTTAGGACGTTATTTATCTAAAATGCGGTTAAAGCAATATAGAGATTATCGCTGGAAAGATACTGAATTTATACAACAATTAAATAACGCTAAAATAGAATAGACCATGAAACGGCAAGGATATAGTGCTTAGTAGATTGCGGATGCCGTTAATAAAGCAACCTTTGATATAAGTGAGGCCAACACTGAAGAACCGGAGTATAATGATATACCTATACAAGATTTAAGTCATTTAGCAACAGGTCAGGAAGATTATTTTGCTGAAGTTCAAGATTTGCCGGATGAGCAGTTAGATTTAACTGATGATGAAAAACTAATGCTGCGGTTAAAATGGGGCAAGACCTATAAACCAGAAGAATGGGTTCAGTTAGAAAAACTATACAATGAAATGATGCAGTCTTATGATATACAAACTGCTGCGCATATTGATACATTAAAACTTATTTGCAAGACTTCATTAAAATGTAATCAATTAATTGATATGGGTGATATAGATGCATATCAAAAGATGTCAAAAGTATATGATACACTAATGAAATCTGGTAAATTTACTGCTGCGCAGAATAAGGCTGAAACAGGCGAATTTGTCGATTCAATAGGAGAATTGGTCGCAATTTGCGAAAAAGAAGGTTTTATTCCAAGATATTATATTGGAGAGCCAAATGACAAAGTTGATGAAACAATTAGAGATATGCAGCGTTATACAAAAACGCTAATTACCGAGGAAACAAATTTAAGTCAATTACTCGAAGATGCTATTAAAACAATTCAAAAAGAAGATGAAGCAGAGGCTGAAGCCAATGATGATGACGATGAAACTGAAGATGATGTTGAAGAAGTCGAAAGAGAATTGCGCGAAGAGGATTATGAAGAATTTGACAATTATCTTGAAGAACAAGGAGACATTGATAATCAATTATTGGCAGAATTTTTAGAAGAGGATGATTCATAATGGCACTTGCGGATTTACTTAATTTAAATGATTAGCGCCAGAAGATTGGATTATCAGAAGAGCGTGTGCGGGCAATTATTCCTGCGGCGCGAGATTATATAGCATTTTGGCGAGAGTATCCTGACTTATTTGTGGATTTTTTAGTGCGAGGTCATAGCACAGAAGTTAAAGAAGGAGAATTTCATTTCTATTTTTATCAAAGAGTATTCCTTCGTGCGGTTATGAGATACCAATATATATATTGTGTATTCCCTCGTGCTTATTCAAAATCATTTTTATCAGTTATGGCACTGATGTGCCGATGTGTGTTATTCCCAAGATGTAATCTATTTGTTACCTCTGGTGGTAAAGAACAGGCATCAGGCATTTTAAAAGACAAAGTAAATGAAATATGCACTCTAATTCCTGCGTTCCGCCGTGAGATTGATTGGCGCCGCGGAAAAACTCTTGAAGGCAAAGATTATTGTATTTATCGTTTCAAGAGCGGTTCCACATTAGATAATATTGCGGCAACAGAACGATCAAGAGGTAAGCGTAAGCACGGCGGTCTTGTTGAAGAGTGCGTTGGCGTTGATGGTTTAATTCTTCAAGAAGTTATTATTCCTACTATGGCAATTTCCAGAAGAGCAATGGATGGAACAAAACATGAAGATGAATCAGTAAATAAGAGTTAGATTTTTGTTACTACTGCGGGATATAAAGGAACATTCCCTTATGATAAATTAATTTAGTTTCTTGTGCGAATGGTTACAAAGCCTGATAAATGTATGGTTTTAGGCGGAACTTGGCGATTGCCGGTTGCGGTTGGCCTTCAAAGTAAGACATTTATTAAAGATCAGAAGGAAGATGGAACATTTAATGAAGCATCATTCGAGCGAGAATATGAAAGTCGTTGGACTGGCGATGTTGCGGATGCATTTTTCAGCTCAGAGCAATTTGATAAAGGGCGCATACTTAACTAGCCAGAATATGCAGCGTCTGGCCGCGCGAGTAAAAATTCATATTATGTATTATCTGTCGATGTAGGTCGAAAAGGGTGCGACTCAGTAGTTTGTATATGGAATGTAATTCCGCAACCGTCTAGTATTTCATTAAAAAAGTTAGTTAATATTTATACAATGTCTGATGAACACATGGGCGATCAGGCATTGAAATTAAAGAAAATGTATTATGATTATAAGGCACGTCGTATTATCATAGACGCTAATGGTCTTGGTCTTGGCTTAGTTGATTTTATGGTTAAACCATCAATTGACCCAGATACTAATGAAACTTTCCCAGATTTCGGTGTTTATGGTGGAACATAGGACGATGCAAAAGATTATTATAAAAAATATGAAACTCCTGATTGCGAGCAAAATGCAATGTATTTAATGAAAGCAAATGCTCCAATCAATACCGAAGCGTATTCAAATGCTTAGGTATAGTTGTCTTCTGGAAAAGTAAAAATGCTAATTGATGAAAGAGTTGCAAAGATTAAATTGTTAAATACTACAAAAGGTTAGCAAATGAAGCCAGAAGATAGAAAGATGTTTTTGCGGCCATTCACTCTAACATCTATTTTAAAAGATGAAATGATGAATCTACGCGAAGATAATGAGGGAGTTAATATTATTTTAAAGCAAGCGAATAAAAGTATCCCAAAGGATAAATTCTCTGCTTTTGTTTATGGATTATATTATATAAAAATAGAAGAAGATAATAAGAAGAAGAAAAAGAAGTTTAACGCAAAAGAATGGAGATTTTTTAATTAAGGAGGGCAATTTTGATGAAATCATCACGCGGAGAAATCAAAATACATGAGATATTAGAAGAGGCAGGCTTAAATTTTAAAGAAGAATATAGCTTTCAAGGATTAAATAGCCCAAATGGCAGACCTCTGCGGTTTGACTTTGTAGTATTTGATGATGAAGGTCGAATTGATTTTATTATCGAATATCAAGGCCGTCAGCATTATGAACCAAGTAGTAAGTTTGGTGGAAAAAGAGGTTTTTACCAGCAACAATATAATGATAATTAGAAAAGAAGATTCTGTGCGTTACACGATTTTAAGTTAATAGAAATTCCTTATACTGATGAATTAGAGATTTCATATGATTATATAATGAAGCGTGCAGGATATTAAAATAAAAGGAGGTGCGGTTTTTGGATAAACAAGAACGAATAGATCTTATCCATGAAAAAGGCTTTGACATGGTAAGAGGTTCAAGAGATGAGTCTCCTTATAATAATTACGCAAGAATAAAAATTGGTAATAAAGTATATGATGACGCTACATTAGATTTAAAAGTATTAAAGAAAGATAAAGAGAGATATTTTTTACATAAAGAACGAGTTATTAAGGCTCTTATGGAGAACGATGTTTGTGCCCTAAGAGATATTTCTAATTATTTTTATAGAACTAATGGTATATATTAGAAAGTTGTTAATTATTATGCAACTATGTATCGTTTTGATTGGTATATTTCACCAGAGATTTTTAGTGAAAATGCCAATACTGAAAAGATTGTAACTGATTTTATTAAGCAATTAGATTATTTTGATGCGAGCGATTTAAAATCACTATGCTCCGACTGGTCACTAATGGTTATACGCGACGGAGTATATTATGGCTATGCGTATGAGGGAACTGATCAAATTATAGTTCAAGATTTGCCATGGCAATATTGCCGCAGCCGCTATAAGATATAGAATAGACCGGCTATTGAATTTGATATGCATTTCTTCGATAAGTCTTTCCCCGATATTGGGTATCGTTTGAAGATGTTGGATTTATTTCCGCCAGAGTTTAAAAAGGGTTATTTACTTTATAAGCAAGGAAAATTACCGAGCGATGATCCTTTTGACCCTCAACAAAAAGGCGGACATTGGTATTTGTTGGATCCAAATTGCGCTTTTAAGTTCTCCCTGTTTGGGACTAGGGATTTGCCGTTATTTATAAACGCTATTCCGGAAATTATTGATTTGGGCGTGGCGCAAGGCGTAGATTAGCAAAGACAATTACAATAGTTATTAAAGATTATTGTTCAAAAATTACCATTAGATAAAAATGGTGATTTAATATTTGATATTGATGAAGCAAGAGACATTCATGCGAATGCGGTTGATATGCTTGCGCGATGCATTGGTGTTGATGTTTTAACAACTTTTGCGGATATCGATGCTATTGATGTATCTGATGCAACCTCAATTGCAAAAGATAATTCACTGGATAATTCAGAAAGAACTGTGTTTAATGCTCTTGGTGTTTCAAAGAATGTATTTAATACACAGGGTAATTTGGCATTGTCTATGTCAATTCTTGAAGATGAAGGTGTAATGCGCAATTTGCTCTATCAATATCAAACATTATTTGATAAAATTTCGCAAAATAGAAGTAGTAATAAAAAGAAATGGAATTTTAGATTTTATTTCTTACATACTACTCAATATAATTATTAGGCTCTCGCGAAATTATATAAGGAACATGCACAAATAGGTTTTTCTAAAATGTTACCTTAGATTGCTCTTGGTCAATCTTAGAGTTTTATTCTTAATACTGCGTTCTTTGAGAACGAGGTGTTAGAGTTGAGCCAGATTATGATGCCATTGATGATGTCATCTACATTGTCTGCGGAAGACTTGTAGAATCTAGATCAATCACCCGATAAGAAGGGTGCGGGCAAAATAGGACAAAAGAAAAGTTCAGAAAATCAAGGAGAAACAGGAAGACCTAAAAAAGAAGAGTCTGAATTAAGTGAAAAAACAATTTAGAATAAAGAATCTATGAGTTAAGGGAGGAAGTAATATTTGAAACACACAAGTATTGTAGTAAATTCTCCTGTGGAGTTGATAAATGTAACTCCGGTAAATCCTTTAATTTCAAGATGCCAAATTAAAGTATGCTATGTTGGGGATACCCCTAACCGCAATGGTAGTGTTATTACTAAGGATGTAGCTCGTGAGATGGCTAAATCTCTACCAGGTAGCCCAATTGTAGGTTTCTACAATGAAGCGACCAGTGATTTTGAAGAGCATAATCGTCGTATAGATATTGCTGGTGGTAAATTAAAGTTTGAAGATACAACTCGTCCTTATGGATTTGTTGATTTGGGAGCTAAGATGTGGTTCCAGGATTATTTAGATGATGGTGTTGTTCATACTTATTTGGTTACTGAAGGTTGGCTTTGGACTGGTCAGTATCCAGAATCAAAGAGAGTAGTTACTAATGGTAATAACCAATCTATGGAATTAGATCCAGACAGTTTAGATGGAACTTGGACAATTGATGATAAAAGTGGTATGGAATTTTTTATTATTAATGAGGCAATTTTTTCTAAACTCTGCATTTTAGGAGAAGAATTTGAACCCTGCTTTGAAGGTTCAACAATCACTCATTTTTCATTAGATGATGAATTTAATCAAAAGATTTATAGTTTAATGAAAGAAGTAAAGAAGCTGAAAGGAGGAAGCTCATTAATGGAGAATGAAAACATTCTAAATAATGAAGTAGAAGAAGTAAAAGAGCCTACTACTGAATTTGCAGCGGCTGAGGAGACAGAAGTTGAAACTGTTGAAGAGACCGTTGTTGAAGAAAATGAATCAGATGAGGACAAAACAGTTTTATTCAATTTAGAAGATTTTTAGAATTTATAGAACAGTTATAATGAGTTAGAAAATAAGTATAATGAATTGGAAACAAAGTATTCTACATTAGAAACTAATTACAATGAATTAGAAGGCAATTATAATGATGTAAATACTAATTATACTGCTCTTCAAACAAATTATGATGAAATGAAGACTGAATATACTGCTCTTGTAGAATTTAAGAACAATAAAGATAGAGAAGATAAGCAAGCTATGATTGATAAATTCTACATGTTGTCCGACGATGATAAGAAAGATGTACAGGATAATATTGATAAGTATTCTATTGAAGAAATTGAGAGTAAGCTTTCAGTTATCTGTGTTCGCAATAAATTAGATATGTCCGAGAAGCAAGAGGAAGAAACTCCAGCTGCGGAAACTACTTTCAGTTTAAACAGCTTAGAGCAAGAAGAAGATGTTAATACCCCTGCTTTAATTTCCTTACTTCGTAAGGCAAAGAAAAATGAAAATTAATAAATAGGAGGAATAGAACAAATGGCTAAGACAAGATTAAGTCAAAAGGCTCTTTATGTTGAGCGTGGCTACGGTCAGGTTGAGCCTAACCATCTGTCTGCTCAGCGTACTGGTCAAATTTATGCCCAGTTACCAGTTGATAGCAGCATCGCTCTGCTTGAAAATGGTCAGTTTGTAAAATATGATTATGAAAATGAATCTGTTAATTTTACCGGCCCCGGTGAGTGGATGCTCGTTTTCAATGAAGTAAAAGTTTATCGTGAGTGGGAAAGCGACGCTGATTTCGCTATGATTAGAGAAAATTATGTTGCTCGCGTTTATAGCCCAATTGATGGCACTCTTACTGGTGCTAATGGTCAGCAATTAACTCAGCCTCGTGATTATTCAAAGGTTGTAACTCCTGCTGATCCTTATGAATATGATTCTACCGACAATCCTTTCGCATCTGAATGGGATTATAAGGGACCAAAGGATATGCCTTAGTTCGGTAGTCCAGCAGTTACTGCTACAATGGTTCCACGTGTCTTCAAGACAAATGTTGGTGATATTTTCACAACTAACTGCATTGCTGATGCAACTGTTACACTTGGTGCAACACTTTATGTTGGCGATGATGGTTATTTAACTGCTACCAAGGCTACCCATTCTGGTGACATGGAGTGGCAGGTTGTTAAGCTGTACGATCTTGGCGATCGTCAGAAGGCCGCTAAGTTAATGCGCATTAAGTAATAAGGAAAGGAGAGAGACTAATGTTAGAGACTAAAGAATTTGTAAAGTTAGCTAAGATTGCCGCTAAGGCAGATCGTTCTTCTCCTATTGCTTATAGCTTTAACGGAGAAAACTTTAGCTATGATGATGTCCAGGAGACACTTCGTCAGCAGTTTGCGGAACTCGCTCCTGATTTCCGCGCATACAGAGAAAATAAGAATACTATTTTCCGTATTATTGAAGAGACTCTTTCTGAGACAGTTCCTGAGAGAACAAAGCAGAATTATATGGAGTGGGCCGAAGTAAAGCGTTTCGGACAGAGTGAGAAGCCCATCTTCCGTCGTAAGAATTTAAGCAATAGCCGCAACCGTGGTAAGCAGTTCATCACTCGTGTCGGTCTGGCTGGTATTTACGAAGTATGGAAGCTTGGTAAGACCCAAGAGAGCTTTGAAGTTCCAACAAGCGCTATCGGTGGTGCTGCTCAGATCGGCTTCGAGGAATTCCTTGATGGCCGTGTTGATTGGGCTGAGCTCGTAAATATTATTTATGAAGCAATTGAAGAACTCATCTTCGAAGAAGTTGGTAAGGCATTAAGTGAAGGTACTGCTCAGCTTCCTGCTGCCAATATTGTTACCAATCCTGGTTTCAATGAGGTTGCTTTTGATAAGCTTTTAAATCATGCTAAGATGTATGGTAATGTTACCATCTACTGCACAAACGAATTCGCAGTACAGATGATCCCACAAGAAGCTTGGCGTTATACCGAAGCTATGAAGGATGAACTTTATCGCACTGGCCGTCTCACTGGCTACAAGGGCGAGAACGTTGTTATTCTTCCAAATAGTTATAAGGACGCTTTTGGTACTGAGAAGGTTCTTGATCCTCAGCTTTGCTGGATTATTCCTGCTGGCGCTGATCAGAAGCCTGTAAAGATTGCTTTTGAGGGCGACCTTTATACAAACGAATTTGATAACTATGACTGGTCTCGTGACATTCATGTTTATGAGAAGGTTGGCGTTGTTTGCATGATGGATAATGCTATTCATGTATATAGAGATACAAGCTTAAGCCAGAGCGGTGATTTCTTACTCAAGGATACCGTTAAGAACACCATTACCGTTGATGGCAATGTTGTTACTGGTACTACAACTGTAACCGAAGTTTATACTCAGGCAACAGTTGAAGTTGGTGTTACTAGTGTAACTGGCATGTATGAGCAGTCTAATGGTGAAATGGTAACCACTGAGGATACCGTTGCCCAGGATGGAAAGACCTATTACACAAAGTCTTAATAATTAACGTTAAGGGGAGACGGGGATGTTCCCCTCTCCCCTTATAATCGTATTGGAGAAAAAGGAGTTTTAAAAATGGCAGAAAAAATGTATTTAGTTACTAATCGTAGCGCTGGTTTAGTGTGTTATGCTATTCCAGAAATGGGAATTAAAAATAGAGAATTTTAGCCAGGAGAAACAAAGAGAGTTTCTAAGGAAGAACTAACAAATCTTAGTTATATGCCTGGTGGCCTTGAGTTAATTAGAGGATATTTACAGGTTCAAGATGCTGAAGTGCGTAATGATTTAATTGGGCGGGTTGAGCCAGAATACAATATGACTGCGGCCGATATTAAAGAGCTTATTTTACATGGTTCTATGGACGAATGGTTAGATTGTTTAGATTTTGCCCCCGATGGAGTAATTGATTTAATGAAGACATTAAGCATTGAACTTCCTCTAACTGATACTCAAAAGATGGAAGCTTTCATGGAAAAGAAAGGTATAAATATTGCGCGAGCAATTCAAGCTAAAAGGGAAGAAGAGGCTGAAGCTGCTGCTGAAAAGAAGGCTGCGGCTGATGCAAGAGCTACAGTTGAGCGCAGGGTAAAGCAAGAAGAAACTAAGAAGGTTGAGGAGGCTCCAAGTGAGCGCCGAACCTCTGGATCTAAATACACTGTTGTTAAAAAAGGTTAATTAATAGAATAGGAGGCGTTTTAATGGAAGGTAAAACTAAATTCGCCACTATTTATAATCGTTTTCTTGGAAAAATTACTGATGATATGTATGTTGAATTAACTCCTCAAGATACATTAAGAGATCTTCATGCCTTATTAATACAAGCAATTCCAGGGTTTGAATTTCCTCGTTGTGATTTATATAATTTTGTTGAAAAAGTGAGAGTTATTGAAGAATAGGATCTTACTGAAGATGATTTCCTTCTTGGAGTAGTTTGGGAAGAATTGCCGGAAGATGTTAATGCACCATAGAAAGTTATTATAGATGAGTCAAAATTTAATTTTAAATTAACAGAAGAAGAAATTAATATTTTGGCAATTTTAATGATGACTGGATGGGTATAGCGTCAAGTTACTTCTATTGAAAATACTCGAATGAAATACAGCGGAGCCGATTTTAAAATGACTTCACAAGCTAACCACCTAGCTAAATTACTATCTTTGCTTCAAGAGTGTAAGACACAATCTCACCACATGCAGAGATTATATAAACGTCGTAGATTAGACATAGCGGGATACCGTTCTAACTGGGATGTTTTTGATAATGGAGTTTATTATTAATGGAATTTAGCGATGAATTAATTGAAAAAGATGTTATTCGATTAATTAATTAGCTATGGAAACTAATTCCCATGCGTGAAAATAATGAGGATTGGAAAAAACAATTAAATACTGTAATTATTGAAATTGCGGGGCTTGGTAGTATTCTAAATCAAGAGCCGCAATTTTTATAGTTAATTAGTAAATTAAAAGGATTAGAAATCGTAGAAACCGATTTCGCTTTATATCGTAAAACTATTTTTGAGTCTATTGGATTATTGAGAGGTTGCACACATGAAACCAGATAATTTAAAATTGATGAATTTAGGCTTGCGGTTAATGGCCGGGCGAGGCGGCTATATTTCTAGTCCGCATTTTTCTCCAAATAGTTACACGCCTGATGGAGTAATAAATGATTCCTAGCGATTATTATATCATGGTGGTTATCCGCAACAAGATAGAATGATTCGAGATAAACGAAGATCTTTAGATAAGGCGGTTCTTTATTCATATCAGGGCGCTTTCGTAAAGAAAGTAATAACTGAAGAAACTATTGGTGAGGATGTAAATCAGCCTCCCGTAAGAGCATTGATTAATCCTAATAAATTAAAATAGGATTATGATGATAAAATTATTTCTATTGGCTTTGAACATAATTTTGAACCAGGTACAGTATTTTAGTGGTATAATACAAATTCTTATTGGTTAGTTTATTTACAAGATTTGGATGAATTGGCTTATTTTAGAGGAGATATAAGACGTTGTCGTTATTAGATTAATTGGTTAGATGAAGATGGTAATGAACATTCAACCTATGCAGCTGTGAGAGGCCCGGTTGAAACAAAAATTGATTATATCCAAAAGCATTAGATAAGTGTTGATAATCCAAATCATTCGTTAAATATTTTAATGCCATTAACCCCATATACGAAAAAATATTTTACTAGATATAGTAAATTTTATTTATAGGACGATGAAGTTTGTTGGCGAGTTGAAGCCGCAGACTGGATCAGTACTCCTGGAATATTACAGATTAATGCTGTTGAATATTATGCAAATGAAATTGAAGATGATATTGCTAATGGTGTTGCTGGTGGGTTAATTGTAAAAGATGTAAATGAAAATACTCCTCGTATTGATAGATTAATTGCGGGGGATGTATTTATTAAACCAAAAAGAAAATATGTTTATACATATACCGGCTTAGATAATGATGGTACATGGTCAATAGATGAAAAATATCCAATTGAATATGATATTGACGGAAACTCAATTACATTAAAATGGCTTGCTAATTATAGTGGCTAGTTTGAACTAAAATATAAAGATTTAGTTAAAACTATTGTAGTTGAGTCTTTGTTTTAAGAGATAAAGGAGTTTTGTTATGAAGATAGAAAGTTATAAGTTTCCACAATCAAGTTTCTTGTCTATGGAGAAAGATATATCTATTATTGTAGATTATTTTTTGAAAAATGAGAGATTGAAAAAATTGCTATTTTATACCAGTCCGGATTGCTTAGACAAGCCAAATATTTCTGATGAAGAAACGTTTGAAATGTTTGGAAAAAATATTAAAATAGTGCCAAAACTTTATGTTGATGGTTCTGTTTTAAATTATGTAATAATTACTTTTGATAATTTTACATAGAGTGGTAATCCTGAGTTCAGAGATAATATTGTGGAATTTGACATTATTTGCCATTTTGATTAGTGGACATTAAAGAATACTCAATTGCGGCCATATAAAATTGCGGCTGAGATTGATAGTATGTTTAATGGAAGGGAATTAACTGGAATTGGTAAGTTAGATTTTCTCGGCGCTAATCAAATTATCCTTACAGATGAATTTGCAGGATTGTGTTTGATGTATCGCGCGGTTCACGGCGGAGAGGATAAGAAAAATGCTGAGAATCCAAAGGAGCAAGAAAATATTAATCTTAATTACGATTAGATTTTTAATATTGACTGATGTATGATATTCGACTGGCTTTAATTGCGGGGATCGATATTCCAATACCAGAACTGCAATTAACTCTACACTAGCCAACAATTAAAGAAATTGCTCTAATTGGTGATGCAGATTTTTTCACGGGAATTCAATGTTTAAATATCAGCAAAGATATGCTGACTAAGGACAAAACTCTTTTAGAAGATGCAAATAATTTTTAGATATTTATGATGATAATGGCAGAAAAACAAGTTGCCGATAAAAAATAGGCAGTTATTTAGTTATTTCAATTATTATTTCCTAATTATAATATTATTTTTACACCTAGAAGTTTGATTATTAGAAATGAAGAATAGAGTGTAATGATAGATGAAACTAATTTTGAAGTTTTATAGAATATAATTAAAAGTGTTTTCTGCCTAAACGCAAATGCCAGTGATACACGAAGTTTTAATCCAGCAAATGATAAAGCTAGAGAAATTGCTCAAAAATTGATGACAGCTAGGCGAAGAGTTGCTGCGCAGAATAATGAAAGTGAAGGCAGTATTTTTGTTTAGTATGTATCTACTATTACTGTTGGATTAGGATCTATGTCTTTACAAGACTGCTTGAATTTAACAATGTATCAATTGTTTGATTTAATTGAAAGATATAGTTTATATGTAAACTGGGATTTGGATATCAAATCACGTTTAGCAGGCGGTAAGCCTGATTCTAAACCAGATAATTGGATGAAAAATATTCATTAATACATAAGGAGGAAAAAATGCTATGAAGTTTGGCGTACGCGAAATTTGCGATGTAGTTTTAAAGGCAAAGGCAGCGCAGAAAATCGGTGATAAGGTTTTCTATAAGAACGAGCCAGTTTGCTACTTTGATAGTTTAAAGACTTCTAGCCTTGAGGGTGCTGCTACAACAGTATACGCACAAGGTGGTCGTGGTAATGCACGTTTAATCGCTTGGGAAGGCGAGCGTACAGTTACTTTTACAATGGAAGATGCTCTTATTTCTCCCATTGGTTTTTCTATTTTAACTGGTGCTGGTCTTGTTCAAGCTAGTGAATCAGAAAAAATTATTGTTCATACAACTGAGTAGACAAATAAAGTAGAGGTAATAACAACAGGTAGTGGCGCAAACCTTGCGGTTAATCATATAGAGATTACTCTTGATCAATAGCCATATCTTGGTAAAAATACTGTAGTAAGTACCGAGGGAGAAAATGCTACTATTGGAACACCTGATAGTAAAGAAGATTTTATTTATGTTATGGTATTAGACGACAGAGGAGAAATTAATACTGAACCATATATTGCATCTGAAATTGATATTGTTCCAGTAGATAAAACAACCGATGTTACCGATGCAAACGAAAAGAAATATGTTTATAGAGTTAAGATTTATCAAAATGATAATCACTATTCTGATAATGCAGTTCGTCATAATGATTTAACACCATTCTCTAATGGTTGTGTAGTTCTTGTCGATTATTATGTAGAAAAGTCTACTGGTATATTCCAGGTTGATATTACTCCTGATAAGTTCGGCGGTAACTTCTATCTCGAGGCTTCTACTCTGTTTCGTGACACTCAAGGCGTTGATATGCCCGCTGAGTTCATTATTCCTAACTGCAAGATTCAGTCTAATTTCACATTCACAATGGCTTCTTCTGGTGATCCATCTACATTTACATTTACAATGGATGCATTCCCAGACTATACTCGTTGGGATAAGACACATAAAGTATTTGCGGCAGTCCAGGTTCTTGATACAAGCACTAAGACAAGAGAGCTTAATCGTCTTGGTACCGTACACGATACTAGTGGCACTAACTACAATACAATCCAAAAGCCTTGGATTGAAGGTTAATTTTAATTAATAAAAAATGGGAGGAGACAATAGTCTTCTCCCATTTTTTTATTATGGGGGTAAAGGAGTGATAACATTTGTTGGGTTATAGTAATAGTAGAATAGGAAAATTATTTTATCTATCTACAACTCTTAACGCTTATGATGTATTATAGAAAGCTCGTTAGCGCATTTTAAAAAATAAAGAAACCGATGATAGAGATTTTTAGGCATTTGAAGATTTATTAAATAAATTGTATTTAGGAGAATAGACAGATTATTTAGATATTAGTGTATAGGAAAATGTTTTAGAGGGAATTTAGGAATGGATTTCAGAATAGCTTGTAAATATTGATGTAGATGAAGATTTAAAATTTACTGGTAGTCATAGTAACAATGCTAAAAGTATTAGATCTTCTACTATAAATACTCGTTTATAGCAAATAGATTAGCAGGTTAGTATTATTAAAAAAGAGCTGGAATCAGTTGATCCTCATAATTTTGCTAAAAGTAGAAAGACATTACAAAAATTATAGACAGATGGAGAACGATTAGCAGCAACGTTAAGGGCTATTCAAGAGGGAGAAAGTATTGAAGGTGCTGTTCTAAGTAAAAGTGGAAAAAGTATTTAGTATACTGATGGTAGTGATTTTGGAATTAAATTTCTTAAATTATATCGTAGATTGTTAAATTTAAATAATTTAACAGCTATTTATGGAGAAGCATTTGAAAGAGGATTATAGACTTTTTCTGATATAATAAATAAAAGTAAAAATGAGCAAACTAAGGAACTTATTAAAGAAACTATGGATAAGGCTACTCGTGGATCGACTCCTGTAAATAGAGGTAGTTTTAATACAGAAATTTTTGCAGATACAAATATTATGTAGCATTTTGATAAAAATTTTGTTGGTCCATTTTAGTATAGTAATAGTTATGTAAATGTGCTAAGTGCTTACGATGAAAAAAAGGGAAAAGTAGATATGACTTTCTCAATACCAGCTTTAAATGGAAAACAAGCAAGTACATTTGAAGTTTCTGCGAAAAGTTGGAAAAATGGCGTCGATAATTGGCATACTTTTAATAGTACATCATTACAAAATGCATTATTAAGGACTGTAGGTTTTGATGCAGCCTTGTCTTATGGATTAGTATTGGGATACTATCGAACTAATACTTATATGCGTTTTCATGATTTTGCAAGGGCTTGCGCGTTAGTTGATATTGTAATGGGTTTTTCTTAGCAAAATGATTATGCTGATACTATAGTAATTGAAAATCGTTCTAATCCAACAAGGCCTATTTCAGTTTATTCTATTGAAAAAATATTTGCAGATATAGAAAATAATTTAGATCGACAAAGATTAGAAAGTGTTGTTGATGGATATGACAACTTATCAGTAGCTCGAAGTATTGCTTTGAGTCATGCTGATTTAAATAAAGGCGGTTGGTATATTGGATAGATTTTTTCTGCATTATCTGCTTATAAATTATCAATTAGTGCAAAATTGCTTAAATAAAAAATTTTTGTTATAATATAATTATCTATAAGAGAAAAAGGAGTGTTTAATATGGCAAAACCAACTTTTGCTAAATTAGGTTTAACAAAAAATACAGAAGTAAAAGCATTTATTTATGCGGGACAAGAGATTGAAGTAAAACAATATCTTCCAATAGAGGAGAAACTTGAATTGATTGCTAATGCTATGAATAATGTTCTTGCTACTGATGAAAATAAATTTCCAAACTATATTAAATTAGAAATGTATTTAAGACTCGAACTTATATTTAAATATACTAATTTAGTATTTACTGAAAAACAAAAAGAAGATTTGCCAAAACTTTATGATTTACTTGAGGGTAATGGTATCTTTAAGTTGATTGATGCGCAGCTGCCAGAGTATACTTTTATTAATTTATAGGCTCAGGCTGAAAGTTTGCTCGACGGCATGTATAAATATAATAATTCAGTTTATGGCGTTTTAGATAATGTGCGCACCAATTATTCAGATATGGAATTAGATATTGATAAACTAAAAGAGCAACTTGCAAATGCCGATAATCTTGATATTGTGTCGCAAGTTGTAACCAAATTAAGTTAATTTATTAGCCTGTTTTTTTATAAAAAATAGGAATAATTAAAAATTTACTCAAGGGTAATGGGATTGTTCCCATTACCCTATTTTTTATTTTGGAGAGAAAGGAGTTAATTATATGCCAAAAGCACTTAATGGTGAAACTGTAAAAGTTAATCTGCAATTTACCGCAGATACCGCGTAGGCTAAAAGAGAATTAAAGCAATTATAGGATACTTTAAAATCTCTAACAACAAATCCTGCTGGTGGCTCGACTCTGAGTAAAGAAATGGCTGAAGCATCACGGTATGCCGCAGAATTATCTGTTCATTTAAAAAATGCCGTTAACCCAAATAGTGGTATGCTTGATTTTTCTCGTTTAAATGAATCAATAAAGAAAAGCGGTATGAGCTTAAGCCAATACGGTGATAAGCTATTAACCATGGGCACTCAAGGAAAATAGGCATTTTCGCAGTTGGCTACAGCTGTAGCACAATCGGAAATCCCTATACGCAGAGTCAATAGTACTCTTGCGCAAATGGGCACTGTTCTCAAAAATACTATTAGATGGCAGTTGTCCAGTACTGCAATTCATGCTTTTAGTGGAGCAATTCAAACAGCATATAATTATGCTAAAGATTTAAATGAATCTCTAAATAATATCCGTATTGTTACAGGATATAATATTGATTAGATGGAGCAATTTGCTCAAACTGCGAATAAGGCGGCAAAAGCATTAAGCACAAGCACATTGGATTATACTAACGCTGCTTTAATTTACTACCAGCAAGGTTTAAGTGACAAAGAGGTTGAAGCAAGAACAAATGTTACTGCCAAAATGGCTAATGTCACAAAGCAAAGCGCAGAAGATGTTTCAAATCAACTAACCGCGATTTGGAATAACTACGCAAAAGGTTCTGAAAATTTAGAGTACTTTGCCGACGTAATTACTGCTCTTGGTGCGGCTACCGCTTCAAGTTCGAAAGAAATTTCAACAGGTTTGGAAAAGTTTGCGGCTATTGGAGAAACTGTCGGTTTGAGTTATGAGTACGCAACTGCGGCATTGGCAACTGTTACTGCTACAACACGTCAAAGCGCAGAAGTTGTTGGTAACTCATTTAAGACACTGTTTTCAAGAATACAAGGTCTTAAGCTTGGTGAAACACAAGATGATGGTACGGATTTAAATAAATATTCCGCGGCGTTGCTCTCTGTTGGAGTAAATATTAAAGATGCCAGTGGAGAATTAAAGGATATGGATGTTATTCTTGAAGAGACTGCTGCGAAATGGAAAACTCTTGGTAGAGAATAGCAAATGGCATTAGCCCAAACCGTTGGCGGAGTTAGATAGTATACTCAATTTATTGCATTAATGGATCATTGGGATTTTATGCAAAAGAATTTGCAAACTGCTTATAGCTCATCTGGTGCACTTCAAAAGTAGCAAGATATTTATGCTGAAGGCTGGGAGGCTGCGGCATAGCGAGTTTAGGCTGCTTGGCAGGGGGTTTATAAATCTTTAATAGATGAAAATTTCTTTATTGATTTATTAAATTTTGTTGAAAAAAATGTTGATGGTATAAAGAATTTAATTGGAGCATTGGGGGGTATACCAGGCATTTTAACCACTATTGGAACACTCGTAATGAATGTTTTTGGTAAATAGATGTCTGAAGGACTTACCAATATGCTTTATTCAATATAGAGTTTAAGTGCTCGAGGTCGCTCTAAGATAGCATTTGATCGTCAAGAGCAACTAAATATGATAGGTAATTCCGCGGTAGCTTTTAATGATGGCAGTTTAGAGAGTTAGGCATGGGCAAATAATCTATAGGAATAGATTAATATTCAAGATCGCTTAACATAGAATGTTGAAAAATTAAGTGAAACTGAGCGTTATGTTACGAATATTTTAACAGAACAAGTTAAACAAAGAGGGCTTTTAGTCGAAGAGGCAAATAAAGAGTTAGATACGGCTAAATTAAATGAAAGCGAGCTCCTAGCCAAGTATGAAAATAATGGAATTAATAAATTTGGCAATAAATTTGATGTATAGGGGCTAAAGAATGCGTTTAAAAATTTTAAATCTGCTTACCTAGAAGAAGTATCAGAATCCGGTAGAGAAATTTAGGCAATTTTTACTGGTGCAATATAGCCGAAGATTCCAAAAACTCTTGATTCATAGAGCGCGGCAAGCCTTAAAGGATATTTAAATAATTTTAAAGATGTATATAGTGAAGCTTTAAAAGGAACTAATTTAGGGAAAGAAATTGAAAATGCGCTAATCAATCTTGATAATGGAAAAACAAAGGGATTAGGTACTTTATTTGCTAAATTAAAAACAACAGCATTGGATTTTAATAAGGGTATTAAAGGAACGAAAGAATATACTGCGGAAGCAGGAAGAGAATTAACTAAATTTGGTGGCAATGTTACTGAAACTAAGCAAGCATTAGATACTGTCCGGGCTGCAGAAGATAAAGTTTCTACAAGTACTCAAAGTCTATAGGAAGCTGTTAATAATGCAAATAATTTTATAGATGTTGCCGTATAGAAAACAATGACTTGGCAATAGCAGTTAGTATCTTTTAGCCAAGTTGCAATGACGGCTGGTATGATGTTTACTAATTTAAACGGTATTATTGACACTTTATCGAATAAAGATATTCCGGTTGGAGAAAGATTACTTTCTTCTTTAACCTCGGTTGGTATGCTGTTGCCTATGTTGTTAAGAGGGTATAAAACTTTAGATGCTAGTTTAAGCAGTATGATAGCAAAACATAGGTTAATAACACTATAGGAAACTACTTCATTATCAATTGAAACATTGCGAGCAGCAAAGACAAAAATTGACGCGATAATGCAAGACAAGATTTCTACAAAGAAAGCTCGTACCCTAGCAACCGAATTAGCTGAACTAGGTGTATTGACCAATATTACAACAGAAGAAATTGCTACAATGAGCGCAAGTGAAATTCGCAATAAATTAAAAGAAAAAGAATTAATTACTTCTAAATTAATTAATAAAACCGCTTGGGAAAATCCATATACAATTATACTTGCTGCAATTTTAGCAATTGTTGTAGCTCTTACTGCCTGGCATAAAAAATAGAGAGAAATAGCAGAAGAGCAAGAAAAAGCAAAAAAGGACTTGATGATTGAATAGTCTGATAAATCTATTGAACATACTAATACACTTATTGAAGAAAATAAGGCTTTATAGGATTTGACTCAAAGCTTAATTACTGCAAATGAGGCTTATAAAAATGGGAGCGGCACCAAAGCAGAATTATAGCAAGTGGGATATAATTTAATTAAATAGTATGAAATTGAAGATGGGGCACTTTTAGTATTACAGGGTGATTATGATACTTTAATAAAAAGGGTTAAAGAATATAGAGTTTAGAAAGCATAGGCCGACGCACAAGCAATTAATAATAATAGTACATACTTTGATAATGCGGGGAATTTAAAAAATATCCCGTTTACAGGAAAAAAAGAAATAAGTTATTAGACTGGAAAAGATCAAAATTATTCTACGGCGATATATTATGCCAAGAAGGCTGGATTCCAAGTTGAAACACGCACTTCTGCGCCCTATGGAGGAATTCCAGAGCACGAGAAAAGTCGCTATTCTAAAATAAGACTACCAGAGTATCAAGATAGAAATTCATTAGTTGCCGGATATGAAAATGTTAAATAGACTCGGGACGAAATGATAGAAAAAGGATTTTCTGGGGAGCTGCTTGATTACTTTAATCAATTTCTAGATGATTATGAAGGTGCCTACAAAGAAGCTGTTAATGATTTATAGGCGTTACTATCTTTAAAAGATATAGAGGTTGGCAGTGGCTTTGATGCGTCTGCGTTTGATAATAATTTAAAAGGAACAAGAGAAGCAATAATAGCAATGAAGAATGCCATTGATGACGTTGCTTCAGATCCTAGTTCTCCATATTATAATTTAACCCCTTCAGAGCGAGAAGAGAAGGCTATCGAATTATTATAGGAAATGCAGGGATGGGATAGTACAAAAATACTGGAGTATTAGGTTATTACAGAATTTGTAACTAATCATTCTGGGATTGATTTTAATGATGTTGCTAAAGTTTATGAAGAATTGCCAAATGAAACTCATAAAAGAATATATTTACAGCTGATAGCAGAAGGCATTGATCCATCTTCGCCAGCTGGGCAGGTTTTATTTAATAATATATTAAACACATCTTAGCTGGCGCTACATAATACTAATGTTTCTGGTCTAACGACTGCGCGTGATAAATTTAAAAAAGGCATGTCTAGTGCAGAGTTAGACAAATGGGCTTCTGATTCTGGTGTTAACTGGGGAGAAAATGGAGAACTTGGTATTGATAAGAATGATTTTCTTGCGCTGTCTGATACTGGACGAGAAAGCTATTTATATTAGCAGTGGAATAAAGAAAGATAGGCGGCTTATAATAAAGCTGTTGAACTTGACAGCGGTGGAGAAGGTGCCATTTGGGATTCATTAAATCAAGATTAGTAGAATTTTGCTACTTATATGCAAAAATTAATGGATTAGAATGGCTGGAATGTAGAAGAATTAAAGTAGGTATATCTTGGCACGATGGAGGGTTCATCAGATAAGTGGGCTGAATATGAAAATTATTTGGCAAGAACAAATGACTTAGAAATGGCAAAACCCACCATTTTAGAAGAAAATGCTCGTCGCGCTAATGAATTCGCCTCTTCAATGGAGACCATATCTGGGCTAAAACAGGGAGATAAAATTTCCACTGAAGAACTTGAATAGATGAAATCTAGTATAGGTGAAAGTCTTGGAGATTATTTTGTTCAAGATGGCAATGGAAAATGGTAGTTGATTATTGATAAAGTAGATTTTTAGAACGAAGTTGAAAATAGTTTAAGTGATAGGCTGAGCTAGTCAGATGGAACTTTCACTCCTGAACAGCAAACTGCTATTATAAATCAGGCAAAAAGTCTAGCACAGGTAAATAAATATACTAAAGAATATAATATTAATGCTGATATAGCTAGAAAACGAGTAATGGGTTTAGCGGCGCAGTATCCAGCATTGTCAAATGTATTAAAAAAATATAATGATTTGGTTTCAAAAGGTATAACTAGTGGGGAGCAATTCAATAAAGTAGAATAGGAATTAGAAAGAGAATTAAAGAAACAAGAATGGGATACTGTAATCGCGGATATAGAAAAATATGTAAAAGTTTTAAATAATAGTAAAAGTTCTAATAAATAGGTTCAAGAGGCGAATAAGGCTATTGCTCAATCTTTTAATGAAATGTTTGACGTAGCAATTGATGAAAATTGGGTTGCCGAGCACAAAGCTTTATTCACTGAATTGGCGGAGGCAGATGCAGATTAGATTAATGATGTAGCAGCAAAAATTGAAGCTATGATGGCTTTAGATAAGGCAAATATCGAAGGAGTATTTGATGATTTATCAATTGGTTTTGATGAGATAAAATCAGCTATTGAAGCAAATCCAATTTAGGTAGATGCTGAAGGTAATGCTGATATGAGTAATTTAATTCAAGCATTAGTGGATGCGGGAGCGACGGCCGAAGAGGTTGCTGCTATATTGAATGCTATTGGATAGACAAATGTTACATTATAGTCTTTATCCGGCGAAGGTTTGGATTTTGATTTATCCACGGCCGAAGGAATGCGAGATTTTGCTAAATATTTTAAAGCAAATATTAAAGCAGGTGGGACTGTTCCAAAAACAATTGGAACAGGAGCCCATGATTTAACGGAAAAAATTGGTGGTAGTTCTAGTGGCGGTGGTGGCTCTACAAAACAAGAAACTCATAAACAAGAAGAAGAACGCTATCACTATGAAACTGAATTGCTTTCTGACCTTGAAAAACAATTAGAGCGTTTAAAGAAGGCTAAAGATAGAGTTTATGGCCCAAATCGCGTAAAAGCTATCGATCAAGAAATAAAAGCTCTTGAAGAAGAGATTGAAGCTCAGAAACGACTAATTGAAGAAGTTAAACGATATGAAAAACAGGATTTAGATGCCTTGCTTCATGGTAAGAAGAATGGCATGGAAATCTAGGACAAAAATGGCAATGTTTCATACGCCGACGTACATGGTATAGAAGGTTATGGAATCGAAGCCATAATTGATGAGCATGGTAATATTGTTAATTGGGATGAAATAAAAGCTGCTGCTGAAGCTGCATACAATGCTGGTATAGATTTTTATAATAACGCTGAAAGTATATATTATCAAGATGCTGCATATTTAGCAATGGTAAAAGGCCAATATGATGAATTTATAAAAATAATGTAGCAGTATGAAGATACTCGTAATAAATTGCGCGACGAAGAAGATAAACTTCAAGATATGCTCTGGGAAAAGTAGGACATGCGCGAGGAGCAAATTAGAACAGCCATTGAATATCGTATTTAGCTTGAGAAAAATGAAATTGCGATGATTGAAAGTATGATTCGCACTTTAAATTGGAATGTTTATAAGAGTATTGAAGTAGCAGGATTAATGGAAAATAAATTTAATAAGTTACTTGAAAATTCTGGACATTTACGTGACGATTATCAAGAGTGGGTTGATGCTTTTAACAATGGTGAAATCAGTGCTGAAGCCTTTAGAGAACATATGCAAGAAGTCTTTGACTAGGCTGGTGAAAGCATTGAAGAATTAATGTCTCATTGGGAGGAAATGCGAGATTATTATTCTAGCGTTTTAGATGAGATGGATTCAAGATTAAAATTAGAAACTAGAATATTTGGTAATTTAGTTGATGAATTAGAATATTATAGTGAATTAATGGATCTATCTGGACACGAGCAAGATTATGATAAGAAATTAGAAATTTTGCGAGCCGAATAGGATGTTCTCAAAGACCGTTTGGCGGTTGATAAAGAAACTCAGGATTTGTATTAGTCAGAATATGATAAATTAAAAGCTGAGTATGATGCAGCACTTGCGGCCGGCGATACGGATAAAGCAGAGTTCTTGTATCCAAGTGTATAGGCTGCCGCTGATAAACTTGATGAAATTAATCAGTAGGTTCGTGATGATATTAAACAAATTGCTGAACTTGCACAATAGGAATTTACAACTACACTAGACAAAGTTTATTCAGAAGCAGAAAAGAAATTAACTGGTGGTTTAGGTTTTGATTATTTGTCTCAAACAATGGATTTGGCATCCAAGAGAGCAGATGAATATTTAACCAAAACCAATTAGATATATGAAACATCTTAGTTATTGCGCAATATTAATCGCGACATGGATAAAACTGATAGTGTTGCAGCAAAGACTAAGTTAAATAACTTTAGTAAAGAGATTTAGGCTCTTCAAGAAAAAGGTGAATTATCACACTATGAACTTGAAGATGCCAAAGCTCGCTATGAAGTTCTCAAAGCGCAAATTGCGTTAGAGGAAGCATAGAATGCTAAATCAACAGTTAGACTATAGCGTGATAACGAAGGTAATTATGGATATGTCTATACCGCTGATAGAGATGCTATTGCAGAAGCAGAAGATAATCTTGCAAAAGCATAGAATGATAGATATAATTTAGCATTAGAAACTCAACAAGAGTATTTGCGTAAGTTTTATGACACAGAGCGTGAAGCGTAGGAAGCATTGCGGAAACTCGATGAAGATTATGCGGCCGGCCGCATTGAGAGTGAAGAAGAGTATCGCCGCCGTCGCTAGGAGATAATCGAGTATTACAGCAACCTTCTGGAAACTTATGAAAATATTCATACTTAGGCTATTGGAGTTATGCATGAAACTGCCGCAGAACATATGAACGACTCCTGGACTGCGGCATTTGGTGATGAAAACGGCAATGGATTAATTGGTAAGACCCAAGAGTGGCGAGATGTTACCATTGATAGCGGGGCAGAAGTCGATGATGCTTTAACTCAATTAAAACAAACCATGGAAGAAGTTATTGAACCGGAGTATGATAATCTTAGTGAAAAGGTTAAACATGCTAGAGAAGAGTCTAAGGAATTAAGAGAAGAATTGCTTAATAATTTCTTGCCGCGGACAAGAGAGATCGTTTAGGGCATTAGTGATATGACCATTGCCTGGAGTGATTATGCTGCAGCATTACAAGAAGCATTATAGGCATTACTTGAATTACAAGCGGCCGCCAATTAGCAAATTAAAGACAATGGTGGCGAAGGCGATGAAAATGGTGATGAAAATACAAGTCCTGACTATTCAAGAGAAGCCGCTATGGCATTTGATTTAGATGCTGAGGATGGTGGAACTGCTTGGCGAGAATTTTTACAAAAGCGAGCTGAAAAATTATAGGCTAATCCAGAATTAAATGGAAAAGTTATATCTAATGATAGATTAGAAAGATTATTTGAAGCTGCGGCTGCAGGAGATCAAAAAGCTCGTGAGGCTATTGCTAAAATTAAGGCAGGAGCATTTTTTGATGAAAAATTAATGGAAATAGCCGGTTTCGATACTGGTGGCTATACAGGCTTATGGGATGATGGAAATACTCCAAAAATTGGTAAATTGGCATTATTACATGAAAAAGAATTAGTATTAAATCAAGATGATACTAAGAACATGCTTGCTGCCGTAGAAACTGTACGAAAATTAAGTGATGTTATTGATTTAAATGCTTTTGATGATCGTATTGCAAAACGTACGGGAGGAGCATTAATACCAGAAGAATTTGGAACATTTGAACAAACTGTTAATATTTACGCAGATTTTCCAAATGCTATTGAATATAATGAGATTAGTGCGGCGTTTGATGATTTAATAAATAGAGCATCGCAATATGCATTTCGTTATCAATAGTAGGAAATAGATTATTAATAATTATAGGGGAGAGATTAAAATCTTTCCCCTATTTTTTTATTGGCCTAAAACGGTTATTTTATTTAATTAAAAAATTATAAATATATAGAATTATGAGAAAAAGGAGGCTGAGATAGTTATGGCTGATATTGCTGAACGGCTTTTTGATGCAGTAAATATTTTGATTGGAAAAAAATTAGAGTCAGTTAAATTCGATGAGACGATTGGCGCGACTGTAACCGACACAAGTAATGCTGATTAGGGCGAGTATGTTGTTTCTACTGGAAATGCGAGTTTTAAGGCATATAGCACAGAAACAAGATACCACATAAACGATGCCGTATTAGTAACTATCCCGCAAGGTAATTATGATAATCAAAAGATGATTATTGGTAAATAGGTTGATGACATGAATACACCTATTATTTATACATCACCTTTTGAGACTCTTATTGATGTTACTGGTAATTTAATAACCAATAATTTATCATGGAGTTATTGGGCAAATGATCCAGATAATTTTGTTTTAGAAGAAAAAGAAACTGAGTATCAGCTGGGAGCAGGTAACTCTTTTATTGAAATTGGTAATGCTTGGACGCAGTCTAAATAGGCGATATTTTATAAAGGGTATTCACTTATTGGAATTTAGGCATAGTTTTCTACTTGGTTAAGTGAATATGATATCGCACGAGGCGATTATGGATTATTGGTTGAAATTGCTTTTAAAGACGAGTTTTCCGATTAGGTGTTTAGACATTATCTTACTTTGGATAGTTCGGAGTTTTTTGGTGATATTTATAATTTTGAAACTTATTATACATAGGAATAGGTTTTTGATATAAGTGAATATGTAGAATATCCTATTGTTGGTATAAAAATATCTCCATACCATAGAAATAATTTTATTACTATAGATGGCGCAGCCTTACCAGCGCCAGAGAAGGGGCTCACTCCCACAAATCCAAATATTTTTATTAAAGATGTATATTGCTGCTTGGGGACGCCCGCTTCTGGTTTTAAGACTGATACAGCAGAGCTTATTACAGATTCTTCAATGACTTATTACAAAGAGCGTAATAAGACTACTGATGAAATTTAGAATAATTCTGCTGACGCAGAAGCAAATGTAACTGTTATTGGCGAAAAAAATATTAAGACAGTTACTTATACGGATTATAAATTTCCAGCAGGAACTTATTCTGTTGGAGCTAGTGTTGCTACAAAAAAGAGTAAAATACGAGATTATTTTACTGATAATATACCTGGGTTTGACGAATTAATAAGCGCTGAGGAGTCAGAGGCAGATAAATGGACTGTCTCTTATACTTGTCGTTGGAGAGAAAATGATAATGCTAAAAATATATTATTACGCTGGGTTCATAAAGACCCTAAGACTGGTATTATTAAGCCAGTAGAAGAGGGTTCTTTTCCTGATGGATATCAAGTATAGTGGTATAAATTTAAACTTGGAGCGAAAAGCCCCGATAGCTTTGCTGGTGCGCACTGGGTTAGATATTATGGATGTAATGCAGTTGCTGACCCAAATACAGGAGATTGGTATTTAACTCAAGACGAGTATGACTCATTACCAAATGAATAGAAAGAAGCAGCTGATTTAACTACTAATACTTTATTGGTAAATTTTCAACCAAATGTTAATTTAGAATACGAAAGATTAAAAGCTATTATTTTTAAAAAAGAAACGAGTATTTCAAGCGGATAGAATGTTGAGATACTTAGATTAATAGCAATTTCAAATATTATTGAATTTACAAATGATACGCGGGTGCGTAATTAGACAACCATTATAGATGCCAACGCTTTAAGCCTTCGTTTTGAAGATGATGAAAAAGGTCATTATTTTTTATATGATGAAGGGGGAGATGTTGGAGTAAACGAAGATACAGAGATTCGTAAAATTATTGCGGTTTTCGATGAGTCAGAGAATGGGCCTCAAAATATTAATGATAAAGCTCCATTAAATGTAGAAGAATGTTCTTATATCAGATGGACATTCCCATAGCCAGGAAATAATACAATGATTGTCCCTATGACTTCAGCAAAAGCTGATGCATAGCCATCTCAACATTATATTTTTGATAATACGGATCAAAACGCTAGTAACTATTATTATTCAAATGAAATTGGTTTTACAATAAAAAATCATCTTAATCATACAGCAACTGATAACACAATCAGACTTGATATTGTTAAAGATTCAGCAACTTATTCTGCATCGGTTTAGTTAGTATTCGGCACGGCCGGAACAAACGGGTCTGATTATACGGTAATTTTGCAATGGCGCCATGGAAAAAATGCAGTAAATTTAAGTAGTGGTTTTGGTCATAAGCTGAAAGGTGATATTGCTATATATGACCAAGCTGGGAATATATAGGCTTGGCCAAATGATAGTTAGGTTGAGTGTAAATGGTTAGTAGCGGCATCGCCAACAGATGTAAATACCCCTCCTGATGGACCAACCGTAATAGAAAAGGAAACTAATAATCTTTACTATCCTGTTTTTGTTCCCATAGATAATTCTCAAGAGCATGCAAAAGTTACTAATGAAGATTTATAGAGTATTCCTGGTGTAAGCGAGTCATATTATTATGTTGATACTGGCGGCGCTAATAGTTATACCTATGCGCTTTATGATGTAGAATAGAAAAAATTTATTCATAAAAATTCTAGCATTGAATATAGGGCTGTGTATACTGAAATTAAAGCAGCAACTTAGAGTTCGCCTGCTGAGTATGCTTATCTTAAATATATGAAAACTTTAGATAGTGAAATAAATAGTGATAAAGTTTATTATCGGTATGATGGTAGTACAATGATTCTTGTTGAACAGCCAAATCTTAATAATCTTAGAAATTATTACGAAAGAGTAGATATAATATATAGATTAGCTACAAATGAAGATGAAAGAAAATACAAATTACGTTTTGAATAGGTTGATGTAGAACCTCCTAAAGTAAATGAATCTACGGGTAAGTTTGAATCAGATAGTGGAGATGCTATTAGGCTTGAAGATAAAGAAGATACTTCTTAGGACGGAGGAGATTAGAATCAAGAATAGGAAAAAGTTACAAAATATTATTATTCATCAAAATAGAGATACTTTGTAAAATATGATAATATTTTTATTCTTGATCCTTGGGACACCTATCAAGAGGCGGAGACCTATTATATTCCAAAATTTGTATAGGCTACTGAATATGGTTAGACTGATGCCCTATTAGATTTTTCAGTTACCCAAGCTTTTCGCGGAACAGCCGGAGGAGAAAATCTGGATAATTCCTTATTGAATAATGAAGAAGACAGTGATGACGATAGGAATAATTCTTTACCATTTGTTACTATTTTCCCAAATGATGATCTTGAATAGGATAATAGACTAGGACTTTTAATGAATTCAGTCTATATTTTGTAGATAACGGTAAAGAATTTTGGCGATTTTCCATTGGTTACTTATTATCCAATTCCAATGAAAAACGGAGAAACTAAAAGTGGAAATCAGCAAACTTTTGTGGTTGATTATATTGAAGGTCCAGATAGAGTTAGATATGGCTCATCTGGAGAAACAGACTATAATAAAAATCCATATAAAATAGTTGCTAGAAAATTTATAGATGGTAGTTTTAAAACTATTCGTCATGGATATAGAGAGGATTATGCGTTAGAAGATTAGAGCAATATTTTAAATGGATTTTGGCGTATTATTGTTAAATCAAATACTAATTTGCAAAATTTAACTGATGATAATTTTTCACCGGAATTAGTAGAGACCGTATCTTTTGGGCAGGAAACTGATCCATATAGAAATATAACTGGAACTAGTCGTCCTGCTAATGCATTTAATATACCTGTATTAAGACCTGTTGGAGCATATATTCCAGGAGCATTGCCTTATGCAGTACAATTTTGTAAAATTAATGAAGATACTGGCGTTATGGAAATCTTATGGACTTAGCCTATTCTAGTATATGAGAATAAGTATCCATCTAGAACATTAAACAAGTGGAATGGAAAAGATATTTTAACCGATGAGGGAGCAGGTACAATTACAGCTTCAGGTTTTTCTGCGGGTAAAAAAGAAGACGATAATAGTTTTACTGGAGTTATTATAGGAGACTGGTCTCGTAGTAAAATAGATGCCTGTATTTCGCAAAACACTGGTTTATATGGTTTTAATCATGGTGCTATGTCTTATGCTTTTAAAGATGATGGTACTGGTTTTATTGGGAAAGATGGAAAAGGGCGTATAATGTTTAATGGCAATAGCTCATAGATTTATTCCAGCAATTGGAAAGGTAATGACAATCTAGGTATGTTACTAGATTTAGATGATGGTGTAATTAGATTGCATTCTAAGGTAAAACGGGATGATTTATTAACTGAATATGCAATAAATGATAAGAACATTCTTAAAACGTTTTTTAATATATTAAATCATTTATATACATCTGACAGAGAACTTGGTCCAGACCCATATGGTAACAGTTAGTTATATACACTTTAGGCGCATAGAGATGAGATAATATCTTAGGATGATACCCATGGTACAGATGGGTTAAAAGTGTATATTGAGGACGAGCCTCGCACTACGTATTATTATATTATTACAATAGTTAATTATAGTGATTGCCCAAAAATATATAGCACAGTAACCCATTAGCATACATATTTTTAGGCAATAGATTATAATAGTAATAATATTACTCTTCAAGAGATTACACAAGAAGAGTGGGATAATTATGATAATGATAATTACGAGTGGTAGGGAGAAAAGATAATCTACTAGGTTATCGATTTAGATAAAATAAAAGAAATGTATACGTTTTTATTTACTCCCCAGGGAAGTGATACTCCGTGCAGATATTTTAATATTCTTTATTATTATGATACCTCTGGTAATAATACTGGCACATGGAGATTATTAACGAAATAGACTAATGAGTCTTGGGTTTATAATGAAAACACGTTATATAGATTTAATAATGCAGTAGCGCCCAGTGCGCCGGAGAGTTTTCATTATATCACATTAAGTGCTGCGGAATCTGTATATCCGTTAGCAATAGGCGATGTCTTTCCCTCTGGAAAGCGCAGTTTTAGAGTGCGATGGGATGGTAAAACGTATATTACAGACGGCGATTTCACTGGAACAATTAATGCGCGCGGGGGTAATATTACAGGAACTCTTAAAGTTAGCGGTACTTTAGATGGAGGTATTATTACTGGTTCAAAAATTAATGGTTCTATTATAAGTGGTTCTACTGTTATAGCAAATTATTTATAGGCTGATACGGGTAGTATAGCTGGATGGAAAATGAGCGCGACGGGTTTTGAATGTGGATAGACTCGTTTGGACGCCAATGAAGGTATTACTACTAATTTATTAACTATAAAAGATAACTTAAAAGCGACAGGTCAAAATCTTCACGTTAGTGGCTCTTTTGGTGCCTTAACAGGAAGCGATGGCTCAAACACAACTTCGCTTTTAGGGATACGTGTATATACAGCCGACTCCACAGTTATTGAGGTACCAAAATACACCAAATCTGGTAATACATTTAGTGGCGGTAATATTAGATTATCTGGTCTATCAACATAGCCACAAGATTCGGGCGATAATTCAGGAGGTAATTCTAATGAAGGCGGTTCTGGGAATGATTCTGGAGATGATGATTCTCCAACTGGTGGAGATGTCCCCGATGATCCTATAGGTGAATTTGATTCCAATTATAGTGATGGCAATAATGAAAGTGGGGGAGGATAGCAAGAATCTGGTTCTAATAATGCATCTCCGCCTCCGCTTTGTAATAGTATTTATTTATATGGTCGTAGAATAGATTTTGGACATGACAATGGGACCGGAAAAGGAACACCATTCGCCATAGTGTATAAAGCCTTAATAGATCCGGATACTTAGTAGCCAACCGATACTTATGGATGGCATTTAGAATGTAATATTCCGTCAGAAAATCAAAGTGGAATATACGCAGTATTTGCATAACAAAAAATTTTTTGTTATAATAAATAAAAAAGGATAAAAAGGAGTTTTGAATTATGACAATTACAAAAGAGCAATTAGAACAATTAACTCGTATTTATAATACAATGCTTTAGATTGGCACTAAGGGAGAAGATACTCTTATTATGTCAGATTGTTTAAGAGCGCTAGAACAAGTAATTGTTCAGATTAATCAATCTGTTCAAAAGCCTGAAAAGGCTATTGAACCGGAAATAGTAGAGGGGTAATTGGATATGGCGGGTGTAGCAGAGAAACTCTATCCTCCAACTCTAAGTGCCTCAATACCTGCATTTTATCAAGAAAATGGGACGGCTGTAATAACCGTCCCATTTTCTATGAACAGAGCTGTTTCACGAGATTCGGTAAAATCTTTTACTCTGAAAATAAAAACTGCTCAAAGCAATATTTATATAAAAAGTTTACAAAGTGACGAAGGCTCTACTTAGACATATATTGGAAATAGAGTGGTAAAGTTTTATTGGACCAATTTTAATAATGAAGCCGGTGTAAATAAAGTAAAAATTGGTCAATATTTAAAAGTTTAGTTAGCCTATAATACAAAAGAAAATAATAAAACAATCCCCGGATATTTTTCTACTGTTGCAATTGTTAAATTTACATCTAAACCAGATATATATATAAATGGTTTAGATGTAAATAGTGGTAATATTCCAACCTTTAAACAGACATATACTGGCGTGTATAAAGTTACCGAAGATGTAAATGAAAGACCTTATGCATATAATTTTTATTTATACGATTATAAAAAGACTTTAATTGAAGAGAGCGGCTGGATATTACATAATTCAAGTGTAAATAGTATTGCAACTGAATCCTTATAGCTATCAGAGACTACTGACACATATAATTTTACAACAGGAACTGTTACCGGAAGAGAATATTATATTCAATATGCGGTAAGGACTATTAATAATTTAGAAGTTTATAGTCCTATGTATATTTGTTATGATGATCAGGGAGAGACGCCTGATCTGCTTGCTGGATTGATAGCAGAAAATATATTTGAAGAGGGATATATTTTATTGTCTCTTTAGCGAACAGAGAATGTAACTAAGACGGATGGAGAAATATCAATCGAAATTAGTAGAACAGAGATTGGGTACTCTGCTTATGATGAAACTAATTTAGATGGACTTACATGGAGAGTTTTAAAGAAATTGCATTTTGTTAAAGACACTCCATATAGTGATATTGAAAAAATAAGATTTAAAGATTATACTGTTGAACAAGGAGTAAGATATTTATATTCTTACAGATAGTATAATGAGAACGGTGTTTGTACAAAACGGATATCGTCTGCTCCTATTATAGCGGATTTTGAAGATATGTTTTTATATGATGGAAAACTACAACTTAAAATTCGTTTTAATCCAAAAGTAAGTTCTTTTAAAATTAATCGTCAAGAGCAAAAAATGGATACTATTGGAAGTAAATTTCCTTTTATGTTCCGTAATGGTATAGTTGAATATAAGGAATTTCCAATTGGAGGTTTAATTTCATATTTAGCGGATAATAATAAAGAATTTTTCAAAGATGAGGATGATTTAAATATTATTCGTAATGATGATGCTTATAGGATTTATACCCCAACATACGAAGAAAGATTTACGCAAGTAGAAGTTAATGCTTTAAATTTTGCTCCTGGTAAATATTATATATATGAAGATGAAAAATATATTATCGCAGATGCGACAAGCTATCCAGATAATACTGTTTTTTATGAAAGAACTATTATCGAAAAAGACCATAGCAGAGCATGGGAGAACGCTCAAACACTAGATTCAATTGGATATAATATGCGTGCGGAGCGTAGATTTAAATTGAAGCTATTAGAATGGTTAGGGGATGGTAATATTAAATTATTTAGATCCCCGGCTGAAGGAAATTATTTGGTGCGTTTAATGAATATTTCTTTAACTCCAGAAGATAAGTTAGGCAGAATGATTCATAGCTTTTAGGCTACCGCTTATGAAGTTGAAGAATTAAATTACAAAAATCTTTATGAATTAGGTTTTATTAATATAGATAATTATGAAGAAATAATTTTTGGTACACGTTCAATACCGTTGATAGAAAAAATTAATGAAATTGGTAATGATCTTAGTGAATCTTAGAAAATTAATGAAGAAGATATTTTTTCTCTTTTATAGATTTATGCGACTAACAATACACAACCAATATATAATGGGTTTGTAGTCCGTATTGGAGGAAATAATGAAAGTAGAAAGGCTTATATTGGTACAGATCGTTTTGAAATTATCGCCGAAGATTAGTAGCTGCCTAATATTTGGTTGAATTTAGAAGATAATATTTATCTTTCCTCTGATCTAGAAAAGGCTTTTACAATGATTCATGGTGGAGAAGCATTAACGAACGACACTATAAGAATATTTTCTCAAGGTATTCAAGATACGCTTGCGCCGAATGGTTAGTTAATCACTGGCAAGACGATACGCGATGTCGTGCTTGCTGCTGCAGCAGATCTTTTTGGCAATGCGCAATTAACATATAGTTACAGGATTAACAAAGTTGTTCCAGGCGAGGTTGGCAATATATCTAATGTGTATATTAGAAATGTTGTTGCATCAGCTATTGGACCGACTACTCTTAGTTCTACAAGTTATGAAATAATTAATAATTAGCGGTTAGATTACAGTGTTTTATAGTGGTATGCTATTGATATTAAACAAAAGCCCGTTATAACTATTTATGAAAAAGATAATCGAAGATATTCAGATGCTAGTTATCATCAAGAGATTGTTGAATATGATATAAATTCTTTATATCAAATAGATACTGTTAACGATCAAAAATATTTTTATTCCACTACGGGGAATAGTTTATCACACTCTTTTTATAGAGATTATGGAAGAGAACCTGAAACAGATTATAGTCCTGATTTAATTAAAATAACATTATCTCCAGTAAATGAACAGTCAGAAGAGAGGATTATGCGTTTTTATGAACTTCCTATTCTAGATTTAAAAGGAAATGATATTATTAGTATATAGGTTGGTGCAAGATATCAATTAGACTACGCACGTCAAGAAAAAACTACGGAAACGCAAGTTTCCGATTAAGAAAAAAAGGGGGTAAATTATGTATACTTGGAAAAAATAGGCATACGCCTTAGCCCTCTTGGATGATGAATTTTTAGCGACACTTTTAGAACAGCAAGAGCGAGAAATCTATGCTAGAGTTGCTTCATTAGATATTAATGAATTTCCAATTGAATACATCGAAGGAAAAGTTACACAGGGCAATATTAATATAGATGGATCCTCTGCTGTTCGTCGCACATGTAGTTTAACTATGGTGGCCGAAGATGTAAATTTTCATGATTATTACTGGGGGCTTTGTACTAAATTTAAATTGGAAATTGGAGTAGCAAATAAATTAACTGGTGAATATTCTCCGGAACAAGGTATGTATCCAGATATAGTATGGTTTCCAGAAGGAATCTTCATTATATCCGCTTTTAACACGTCACTAAGTGTGAATAGTTATACAATATCTATTACTGGAAAAGATAAAATGTGTACTTTAAACGGCGAATTTGGAGGTTAGTTATTTGCTTCAATTGATTTTGGTCAAGAAGAATATAAAAATAAAATATTTAAGAAAGTAGATACTAGCGGAATTACAACATCTGAAGGACTAATGGAGCGTCAATACTATTACTAGGTTAATTTTGATTCTAATAACTGGGCTACGGCACCTGATATTTTAGATACTGATGAAAATTATGCATTTTCTCAAGTGGGAGAAAAAGTATTTTTCACTCAAGGGCAAGAAAGTGATAAAATAGGCAAATATTATAAACAAGAAAATGTTTATAAACCTATTATGGATATTAATAGATATTATTCAGTCATTTATCAACCATATAAATTGGTTAACACTCCGCGAGATATCTTTTAGAATGCTAGTTCTTCGGGGAACTTTGTTTGGAAAGCAAATACTTATTATTGTGCAAAAACTTATAACAGTCAAACTGAATCTGATTATTTTACTTTAGATAATGCTAAGACTTCATAGAATATTACTTATTATAAACTAATAGATATATATGAATTAGATTATGAATATACTATAAAAAAGATACCTTTAGAAAAAATTATTAGAGAAAGTGTGCATAATTATGCAAAAGAACCATATAGCAATATCATTATTAATGATTTAGATGATTATGGATTAGAATAGCTAACTTACAAAGGTGATGTGCCTTTGATAGCTATAAGAGATTGTGATACTGGAAATTTTGTAAATTTAACTTTTGCTAGTAATTTTTAGGGAAAAACTGTTAATAATACAATGCAGGGAACTGGTGGTTCAGACTTTTATTTTGATATTGAAGATGATGAAATAAAGAATGTATATAAAAAATAGTCTGGAACAAATACATTTAGAGTATATTCGGACTTCAGATTTGATAATCTTGCTGATTAGATTGTTAGTAATGAGGCAACTACAATCTATTTTAATCCTTCTAAAGATCAAAATGTATAGCATTAGTATTAGTTGGCGCCAACAGCGGACCCAAGTTATAGAACATATACTTTTGCAGATATTCATTTTGGTGATGATATAGGATATAGAGTTACTGATTTAACATATACTGGAGATTTAGTTAGTGGCATTGGAGATTCATTAACTTCAATACTTGATAAAATAAAAACAATGCTTGGCGATTTTGAATATTTTTATAATCTTGATGGGTAGTTTGTCTTCTAGCGTAAGAAAACATACGTTAATACCGCCTGGAGTCAATTAACAAAAACTGATGATGAAACATATGTAACCTACGCGAACGACAAAAAGAAATTTTCTTTTAATTTTGAAGGAAACAGATTAATTAGTGCGGTATAGAATAGCCCAGTATTATCCAATTTAAAAAATGATTTTGTAGTTTGGGGAAAAAGAAAAAGTCTTACCGGACAAGATATTCCAATCCATGCTAGATATGCAATAGATAAAAAGCCAACTGAATATATGAGTTTTAAGGGAATTTTTTATTATACGGAAGATGCAAAATTATATCCGTCAGATTAGTACAATGAAATTTTGAATAGCGACTTTGTTAACTATAGAAAAAAATCTGAACGTATTCCAAAATGTTTAATTGACGCAGATCCGTATTTAAAAGCTATTAAAAATGATGATGAACATTAGGAAGAGAGAAGAAATAATACTTTGTGGTATGAGCTGGAAGATTGGGCTTAGTATTATTCTTATATAACAGGAGCTAATCCTACTCAGCCAATATTAAATTATATCCAAGGTAATGGATTTGAAGGCACGATAAAATTTGGTGATTCAACCATTAACTTTAGTGCAAATAATTAGAATGAGCAACATCGTAGATAGATATTAATAGATTTTCAAAGAAAAGATAGTTATGCAAATGATACTATTGTTTATGATGAATTTACTCCCTATTATCCGAATCCATTCCATACTTAGGCTGATTGCGAAAATACTACCTATGATGCATTTTTATCAAGATATGATGAATATCCATCTTTGATATCGTATATATATAATCCAATTATTCCAAAATCTGAAGTTATAGCCTTAGACAATGGTTCTTTAGGTTGGAAGAGAGTAAAATGCGTAGACTGGCGAGAATTAATATATTAGATGGCTTTAGATTATTTTGCGGGATAGGGATGTAGTGAAAAGACTCCTATATATGATTTAGATGGAAATTTAGTTATTGATAATCCAGACCACTTTTTATCTGCTATCGCCGAAAGAAATAGAGATACTTATCCAACTGGATATACTGGTTATGAATAGTATTATACTGATATGGAGGGATTTTGGAGATAGCTATATAATCCTGATTATCTTCCTCAAGTTGTTTATGATATCGGACATTATAAAACCGGAGCCGAGCGAATGGGCAATTCTAGTTTCTATATAAAAACAAAAACCTGGGAGTCTAAGTCTATTACAGACATGATGTTCGAATATTATGTTCCAATAGATTCTGAAGCGTATCAGAAATATATAGAAATTGATGAAGACCCTAATTTGAGCACAGATGCGAAGGATGTTATTGATTCTAAAATATCTTATATTGTACCAAGGGATAGTGGATACTCTTGGTGGAATATTAATGTTTTTAACAACCCTGAATCAATAAATTTTTGGATTGAATTTTTAGATGAGGGGGAGGAATTGAATCAATTTTCAGTACCTTCTCTTGGAGATAGAACGAAAGTCGTGAATGATGATAAGGTAAGTGCAATAATTTTTAAAGAAATACCTGATATAATTTTGTATGATAGATTCGCAAAAGATGATGATGGAAATGACCTTGCTATTCCTGACACCTCTGATTTACGCAAAAAAATAGAGGAAAATACTGGATACACTTGGGTTTATTTACCAAGAGGATTTTCAAAATATTTAACAATGAGTTATAGAAGCGTTAGCGCAAAAAATAAAATTGATGAATTATTATATCAATATGCATATTGTATCGAAAATGTTTCAATTACTGCGCTACCAGTATATCACCTTGAGCCAAATACTAGAATTTATGTTTGTGATAAAACTACTGGAGTTATAGGCGAGTATATTGTTAATAAAATTACTTTACCTTTGACATATAACGGTACAATGTCAATTACAGCTACTTTAGCGCCAGAAAGATTATACTAAGGAGGGACAATGATGACAACTAAATCTTATAGACAATTTATTTATTCTAACGATACTTCTAATTATAACTATCCATCTGGTTTAACAGCGTCGGATCTTGTTCTAGGAAATATCTTCTTAGAATGTTCTCCCATTATATAGTTGGGCATTTAGGCCCCTCCAGGAACTAAATTTTATATTAATGGTAATAATAATTTTGTTATTGTTGGTCAAACTGGATTGTTTGATTTAAATTTAATTGATAATGGAAGTATATCTTCATTAAGGTTTGATAGTGGGAGCATTGAACAAATACAAGATAATAATAGCAATATCTTAATTGTAGATATATTATATTTAGCGTAGGGGGATGACTAAATTGGGATTTTATGGAAATATAGCTGATACAACAAGAATACATTTTTAGTTTGATAAAATCTTTTCAAGCCGTTACGCGATGGATCAAGCTTTAGAGGAAGGTACGGATAATATTTTTGCTGGACGTTTTGTTTTAGTAGAATATGATCCGGATGGACAATATACTGGAATGTCTTCTGTTTCCGGATTTAAATAGACTTATATTGCTCGTAATTAGTCAGATAAACCTGGATATACTTTTTCAACAGATAGCAATGGAGCTGTTTTATATGGCTACACCGGAGAGCTCAATGTAACTGTAAATCCTGGACAAGGAAATGCTAATAATTGGAATTCATATTATATAAAAGATTCTAGTAATAACTTTCATAAGTTAGCTTCTAAATCAGATTATAAAAGTACTCAAACATATTATACATATTCTTATTTTGGAACTTCTGAAGATACTTTAGAAAATAAAGTATAGTTAGGTGAAATAATTAGATGTAGAGATATTTCAACAGGATAGATAAAAGAAGATTATTGGAAATGTAATGGAGAATATAATATAGGCAACACATATCATGTAGCAACATTTGAATCATTAACTTCTATAGATAATTTAGATCATTATTTAGCAAATTATTAGATTGATAAAGATCATTATGGTATAGATGTTAATAATAATGGAGGACACGACCTATTTGACATCAGAGGTTATGACGGTACGGTTTGGTAGAAAGTATATAGTGGAGGAAAAGGTAACTTTATATTGATAGCACACTTATCCGCTTCTTTTCCAAGGATAATACTTAAACAAGATCCGCCAAGTGAGTTTCCCTCAAATGTTCGACTACTAGATTATGATGGAGCATCAGTATAGTTAAACGTTCCTACTCATTGGGGTTTTCGTATAAAGAGAGCTGAGGCTGATGAAAATCAAAATTACCCATACTCTGATTAGTGGATACGTCAAAGACAACAGGTATATAATAACGATAATTAGTCATATGAAGTCCAGAATGTAAATATTCCAGCTGATATTTATTTAAATCTTGGCGGTTCAGACGCGGCTGATTAGAGAGATTATCATGTATTTGATTCTCACAAAGATTTAACAACTGCAAATGAAATTACACTAAGCTTTACTGGTGAAAGTGGTAAAAGATATTATGATGATAAAAATAATCTTGTTACTACAGATATATTAGAATTAAGTATTCATGCTCCTGTTGTAGGTAATATGATAGATGATGGATATGACTTGATTTATGGTAAAAATATTGATAATTCAAGACCCAGAGATATAGAGTGGTATGATGGAGACAGTGGAGATGTATTAAAATAGATTGGAAACACATTAATTGGTGGAAAAACATTTAATTTAAAAACCTTGGCTGGTAACATTAATACAATGCACAATATCCTTGGATAGATTATCATCAAGCAGAATGCTTGGCCTGGGCAAGAAGATTTTAAAAATATGTCAGATAACTACCTTTATGAATATGACAATGAGCTGTATAGAAAGGGTAAGGCATATTCTCCATCAATTGTTCCAGAAGAAGATTATATTTATGATTAGCAAACTGGGAGTAAGAAAGTTAAACAATCCGATTATAAATTAAATAAATATTATATACAAGAAAACGGCGAAATGGTACCCGCAACAGGAGATTATTCACCTACTCTTGCGAATAATGGAGGATATTATTTAAAAAATATAAATAGTGCTAGATATACCCAAATTGATTTAACAGCTTTTAGTTCCGGAGATTTTTACTATAAAGATGGGACAGACTACATTTGTGACAATTCTCCAAATCTTCCATTATATCCAGATAGAATATATTATACCAATATTATTACTACCAGTGGAAGAACTTATGGTTAGCAAGAATAGTATATAAGTCGTCGTTTTTATACAATGGTTGGAAATAAATTTGTTCTTAGTACATCTGAAACCCCAGAATCAAATACAACTTATTATACTATTACAGCTACCCCTGTTAATAATGGGGATAGTGTATTGTATTATAGATCTAACTGTTTCTATGTATAGGAAATACCCGTAGGTGGAGGAGTATCAGAGACCTGGGAATTTTCAGATGATAGTTTTGCTTTTGATAAAAGTAGATATACTTACTGGGTTTTTACATTTAAAACTACTCCGCAATATGGAATGACTAATAGTGGTCAAATTGCCCAATATTATGAGGTAGATCGAAGAGAATAGGTTCAGCTATTGGATAATCCTCCTCCAAGCAATATTTTTGCTTTAATTAATGGAGAATATATACCATATGATGATATTGAAGATTTAGGAGTGATAAATGGGCAAAATCCATATACTATATCACGAGTTTATTACACGTTAAATGTTGTTCCATATCCTCCAGGAAGTCTTTATATTCCGGGTGTGTACTATTACAATAATGCAAATGGAGACTATGTTTTAGATAAACAGTCGGTAACTACAAATAGAGTTTATTTTTCGATTACTGATATTACTCAAGTTGAAAATCCATTTTATTTACCCGATATGTATTGGTATTATGACACTACTAGACAAGAATGGACAAAGGATAAATCTGTTATTATGAAAGATGTGGACTATTATATTAAAGATGCTCTATATGTATATAGTGATGAACAAAACCAGTGTCCATATGGATATGAGTGGAGTGATTAGGCTACCTATATACCTCCATCTATTACGCTGTGTACATTTACATCAGAAGATACTTTAATAAAAATTTCTAATATAGATAAAGAGAATTCTTTATATGGATTAATTTTATCTTTAAGTAAAATGTATGATGATACTAATGAAGTGAGTCGTGATATTGGTACATTACGAGGTATCTATAATGCATTAAAAGATATTTTATACTAGATTAGAACGTTAAAGCCTGGATATGTATTAACTGTAAACGATTTTGGACAGATAGAGTCTAGTGATATTGAAATTAGTAGTTTAACGACATAACCTTAAAAAAGAAATTATTCTTGCTTTGGACAAACAAGAATAATTTCTTTTTTTAATTTTTTACATATATGTAGAGAAAATCTTCCACAGAAAGGAGAGAAGAATGTGCCAAATTTAAACGATGTTCACTATGTTAAATTTATACGAGGATCAAATGCTGCATGGGAATAGTTAAAGCAAACCCCATCAAAAATAAGTGATGATACTTTATATTTTATTTATGAATCTAGTCAAAATTCTAGTGAAGGAAAATTATATCTTGGTTAGAAATTAATTAGTGGTACAGGTTCCAATGGCGATGGTACCATTAATATAAATGATTTAAATGATATTTATATTGATGACATTTCTTTGGCAGACAAGTAGATTCTTGTTTATAATGAAACAACTGAACGATGGGAAAATACCTCCTTATCTACAATTATTAATGATGCTGTTAGTGTTTTTACTGGCGCTACATCAAACTTATCTGGAAAATCTGGCTTAGTTCCTGCTCCGCTCGCGGGAGACCAAAATAAATTCTTACGCGCCAACGGCGGCTGGGCAGAAATAAATATACCAAATTTTGATAATGATGTTTTTTCAGTTTTAAATAACACCGTTACCATAAATGGATTTTCAATGGCTGCAGTAGGCACAGTTCCTATTAAAACCAATAATGGAATTGAATGGTCATAGGCTCCGACTGGAACTTTAAATAGACAAATTACTACTTTAGAGAAGTTAAGAGCACAACTAGCGGGTACAGATCCAGACCCAATAGATACAAATACAATCTATATGGTTTTAAATGGAAATGATGATAATTCATCAAATAAATATGATGAATATATGGTAATAGGTAATAAGTTAGAATTATTGGGAACTTTTGGTCAAGTAAATTTAGCTAATTACGTTACTATACCTACATTTGAGTCGGCAATAAATTCATTGGAAGATATACTGTAGGATACAATAAATTCACAAACAGGAGAAACTAATTTAGGTCTTATATCTAGAGTTACACAAATTGAGAATAATTATGTAACTTAGGCTTAGATTGGCGATTTAAATACTTTAATTCTCTCAGAAGGAAATTATACTCTTGTTGAAGAGGTTAATACAATTTCTGAAAGATTAAAATGGCATGAATTAACCTAAGAAAGGAGAAAAATAAATGGCTTATAGTAATTTTGTAAATAATGAAACTAAGATTAAATTTTATTCTGGCTTACAGGCAGATTTAACTACTAAAATTACTACAGGAGGCGCCGAAGAAGGTGCATTTTATCTAACCACCGATACTCATCGTTTATATGTTGGTAGAAAGGTTGCAGGAAGCGATCCAGTAGTTGTTAAAGCGGTGCAAGTCAGTAAAGGCGTGACTTTTGTAGCATCATCCGGTGATTTACCGACTCCTTCTGCGGCCGACGTAGAAGAAGGAGAACTTTATTATATCACCGATACTAATATTTTAGCAGCACTGGTTAGAGAGGGCTCTGTTTATAAATGGACGCAGATTAACCCTCCTACTGGAATCAATACGATTGAAGGAAACTCTACCACATCAGGTAATGATGTAATTTTAACAACTGAAATTAGTACCGGCTCTGGTGCTAGCTCAAGCGGAAAGATTGGAAAAACAAAGTTTGTAGCAGGATCAAATATTACTTTAACAGCCAACGGTCAAGAAACTATTGGAAGTGGGAGTAGTGCTGTAACCGCTGGTAAAATTACAATTGCTGCAACAGATACGACCTATACCCTTGGCTCTGAGGCTACGGCAAATGGAAGTACCGATGGAGCAACAATTGAATTATGTATCAATGGTGATGCAACTAATGCATCAAATACGAAAATTAATATCACCGGCGATGGTACCGCCGCAGTAACATCCGACGCAAGCGGAAATATCGTTGTTCATGGTCCGTCCTTTACTGGTATTGCTGTTGAGGGAAAGGTTTACAATGCTAATGCAACTAATCCAGAATCAACACGAGGCATGGTACTTAGCTTAACCGGCTCGGACGGCGATGGGGCTGCCTTATCTGCTTCTGGAAATTTTGATCCAATTATAGAATACGGTCAATCAGGAAGTAAATCTGCAGCACATTTCCAAAAGGTAACAAGAAGCAGTACTGATTATATTATAGCAGATTTAGATGTTTATACAAAAACTTAGGCTGATACAGCTATTAATACTGCGATTGATAATAAGCTTGCCACAGCCAATGCAATGAATTACAAAGGTGTAGTTACTTCTGCTGGAACTAGTACTGGTGGTTTATTAAAGGCTATTGAAGATAATGGCGGAGCTCACAATGGCGATGTCTATAAGGTTGGTGCTATTTCTACTTCATTTTCAGTAAACGGTGTAGCAGTTGACACAGGAGATTTGATTATTATTACTGGTACAGAGGCTACAACAGGTACTTTTGCAGGACAGATTTTAATTAATAGTAATCCTGTTTCAACTTCAACCTCTATATCAAGTGTTCTTGGATATGATAATAATGGAACACTTGTTCCAGGTATTTGCGAATTAATCCCATCTGGTGATGAGCCCGAATTGACTGCATCTACAATTACAGCAGCGACTGGCGTAGATGCTCCTGCGGCGAGTGCAACAGCGCAGCAAATAGCATCTGCCGAGAGTAGTGCTCCTGGATTTACTCTATATGACGGAAAAAATGGTGGTTCTGATAGTACAACAAATATTTTAACTACTAGATTTTTAAGCGGTAGTTTAATTACAGTTTCTGCGAATGAAACCGTTAATAAAAAATCAACAGGATAGGATTTAGAATTTGTTATTGGTCATGATGCTGTATCAAGAACAGATTCTACTACTCAAACATTATAGAATAACGGAACAAGTAATGCGGTTCTAACAAAAGCTGCTAACGGAGCTTTAGACACAATTAATACAGACACTTATGAACTATTTGTATTCTCTGACCCGTCTCAAGCTTTATTAACTGATGATTATGGCCATGTAACTGCTTTAAGAGGTAGAAAAATTAACTTTAAGCATAATGCAATTACTGCCTATAATACATCTTACGGTGTGGGGGCAAGTTCTGGCTTGATCAGTATAGCAAGTACAGATATAATTGGAAATACCCCATCTGCATCTATGAATCTTAAGTCCTCTAGCTTAACATTGGTTGGAAGTAATACTAGCGGTAGCGAAGGATTAAGTATTGATTTAACCTGGGGTACTTTTTAATTAATATATATTACAATAGGGGAGAAATTCAAAATTTTTCCCCTAAATAATAAGTGATGAAAGGAGTTTTACGATGGCAGAAACACAAGAAAGTTTGCAGAATTTTTTAAATCAAGTTACATCCAATAAAACTAGATTAAAAGTATATCGTGGTACGAATAGAGCCATAGAGGATTTACCCGATGAAGATGGCGCTTTATATTTTGCATATGATTCTGGAGTTATTTTCTTAGGTGTTAATACTGGAAGTCGTGTTGAAAAAGTTCCAATGAGCTCTACCGCCGGTGGAGCTAATGGCTCTGGTATTGTTTATGCGGATGCTGATGAAGAAGAAGGCACTCTGTTTGAAAATGAAGATGCAGAATCTGAGGATTATAAAAAATATTATATTTATCGTGCTGCTTTTGAAGAAGATTTAATAGCATTACCAGAAAAAGATACTCTTGTGGTAAATTCAAATGGATGGCTGTTTAGAGTTTTAAAAGTGGTTGGCTCTTATGGATATGTAGTTGCAGAACTTGTCTCTACCGGTTCTGGCGGAGGCAGCGGTGGCAGTAGTACACGTGACTTAGATTTAAATTACGATCAAACAAGAATTAATTTATTAGGTTCTAAATATGTATATGGAAAAAGTTATGAACTTGTGTTCTATCCAAGTTCAATGGTTGATGATGTTGTTTCATTAAAAATTACTGCGATTGATAATACTGGTAACAATAGAGAAGTTTCTCGTTCTTATACTGTTTAGAATGGCTAGCCATGTAAATTTAACGTAAATTTACTTCCTTTAAGTGATGATATTTCTCTTACCGCATTAGTTACTTCTGTTCATTCAGAATATAATAAAGGAAGAGGATATGCTAATATTTTCCCAATTTCTACTGTTGAAATGAAATTGGAGAGACACTCTGATAGTAATTTTATACCTGTGCAATCTTCTGATGCAAGTTTAAGTTATGTCCCATACTTTAAAGGTCTCGCATCTGAACAGGAACCTGTTAGATTATATTATTCCGTGGATGATGGTACGGGAATATTAGAACATAGTTTTACATCAAATCCAAATGGAAAATATTCTGCAATTATTCCTCATTAGGCTCATGGGAATCATAACGTAAAACTATGGCTTGCTGTAAATATTAATGGTGTTACTTTTACAAGCGAGCCTATTTCTTATGAAGTTCCATTTATCGATGCCGGCAATACAACCCCTATTATTTGGATTAAGGAAGAACTTGGCACTGTTATTCAATATGAAGAGGCTGTTGTGCAATACATGGTATACAATCCAAAAGCATTAGATAATACAGAAGTACAATTCTTAAAAGACGGTGTTGTTTTTAATACAGAAGAGGTTACATATACTTCTATTCGTTGGTTATAGTTAGATTTAACAACTAACTATGATTTAGGTAGAAATACTTTTGCTATTGCTTGCGGTTCAAGCGTAAAAAATATTGAATTTACAGTAAGCTCTGAGGGCGCAAGAGATCTTTCTATTAAGTATCTGAATGAGTTAGAAATGAACTTCGACTCAATGGGCAGATCAAGTAAGGAAATTCGCTCTACACGCAGTACCTGGGTATCTAATGTTGTTCCGAAGCTTACAACTGAGCCATATGCAGCAACACTTTCTAATTTTAACTGGTATAATAACGGTTGGAAAAATGATAATAATGGCTTTGGTTCTTACTTAGCAATTGCCAATGGGGCTTCTGTTTCTATACCAAGCGGTAACTGGAGTATGAATGTAGCCAATATTCCTTGGACTTTTGAGATTCGTTTTAGAATTAGAAATGCTAAAAAGTTTGCAACTCTAGTTACAGAAATCCCAATTTATGTTTGGCAAAATGAACAGGGTGAATAGTGTGAACCATACGACGAAAAAACCCTCGAGGAAATTGCTGAGATTCCAGGCGCAACTCCTGTTAGAGATCAAGATGGAAACTTGGTAATGAATGAAGCAAATACTACTCGCAAGATTGTCCGCGATGATAAATATATTGCTTTTAAGTATTTGAATTCAAATAAACAAGGCTTTGCAATTGGTACGCAAGAAGCATATTTTAATGTTGGCGGCCGTGTCGTTAATGTTAAATATAAGGAAGATGAAATTATTAATATTTCATTTGTTGTTGATAAAACTAAAAATTAGCTATCTATTTATTTAAATGGTATTCTTTCTGGTGTGGGAGATTTAGCTGGTATTGCTGGATTTGCGATGTCAAATATTCCATTTACAATCAATTCTGAATACTGCGACTTTGATTTATATAGATTTAGAGTTTATCCAAAAGCTTTATCAATGCCAGATGTTATTCATAACTATATTGCAGATATTAAAAATGTTGACTTATATGATGAAAATCAATTAACCGCCGATAATGATGATACTAAATTATCATATCAAAAACTAATTGATTATAATAGTACTCATGCAGATTCTCCTACGATGCCATATGTTGTTATTGACATGTCTGGTGAAACAAGCACCGGCAATGATGAATTACCATTCTCAAAAACGGCAAAAGGTATTGACGGAACGCGCATTGAATTCACTAATCCTACTGGAGATTATCTATTAAGTGTAAATCAGTTAACACCTTGGGAATATTATACAAGAAGTCCAAGCTATACGGCAGATAATGTTAATATTAATGTACAAGGTACTTCCTCACAGATTTATCCAAGACGTAATTTCAAAACTAAATTTAAGAAGGCAAAGAATTGGGTATTTACTACTGGCCCGCTTACTGGAAAATCAATTGCAGCAGATTATTATTTTAATTCAGATGGCACTTATGCTCCAGAGACAGAACAAGGAGCAGAAGAAACCGATGAAGATTATAAATTAAGAAAGAAAACCTTCGGTGCATATAAAAAACTAAGTAAGAAATGGCATTTAGATAGTGAATCCCGTAGTACAAATAAATTCACTTGGAAAATTGACTATATGGAGTCTTCTGGATCTTACAATACTGGTTTTGCAAATTTAATGGGGTCTGGAGTATATTCAAAGCATCCATTAGAAGATCTAGCCATTAGTGGATTAGACACTAGCTCTTATAGAACTTCGGTATATGGCTTCCCAATGTTAGCCTTCCATAAAACAGCAGATGGTACTTATACTTATATTGGAAGATATAACTGTAATTTAGATAAAGGTTCTAATGAATATTATGGTTTTGAAGAAGAAATTGAACAGCCAAATATTACATTAACAAGAGAGATAGATAATGGAGATGGAACAACTTCAACAGAACAATATCATCCTTTAATTGCTGATATTGCTGAATGTTGGGAATTAAGAGATAATCAAGGATTATGGTGTTCTTTCAGATACCCAACAAATGCTAGAGCGTAGCGTTTTGCAACTCCTATATCCGATTCAGATGATGGAATCGAAGTTGTTAAACATTTTGAAGCTCGTTATCATAAATATGCTGACGAGTTCGAATGGGGTCAAAATGTCATAATTGGCAAAGAAAATGTTGAAGATTTTTCCGGCGATGTTGGAAACGATATTGAAACAATTAATAGCTATTTGCTAAATAAATTAACTAATTTACAAATATTATTTGATTGGTTAGATAGTACTGATCCAAAGAGTGTAACAAATGCTCCTTTGTCAGAAGTCATTGGCAATGAATCGGTAGTTTATAAAGTTAGTGGTACTGTATCTGAAGAATAGCAAACTGCTCAAGGAATTACGTATTATTTAGATAATTCCACTGGTTCTTCTGTAAGAATGGGTATCTTTACAAAAGATAGCGCAGAATATAGAAGACAAAAATTCTATAATGAATTTGATTTACACTTAGACAGACATTATTGCGCAGTTTATTTTGTAATGACAGAGCTCTTATTGTGCTACGACTCTCGTGGAAAGAATATGATGATTGCTTCATGGGGACCAACTCCAAATAGCCAGGGTAATTATGTTTGGTATCCAATTTTCTATGATATTGATACTCAATTAGGTTTAAACAATGTTGGAGCAAAACTTTGGGACTATGATGAAGATTGTACTGAAAATGGTACTTTCTCAACTGCACAAAGTGTTCTTTGGACAAACTTTAATGATTTGTTTAAACAATAGATTATCGCAACATATCGTCAGTTAAGAGGAGCCGGCGACGATGGAAAGTTATCTTATACAAACATTGAAGGTTCTTATACTTGCGATCCAGTAGTTTTTAAATCTTCTACTGCTATGAGAGGGCGCAGACCCATTATAGCAATAGGGCTTGATGAATACTATAAATATGTAATGCCAGTTACAATTCCATGGAGAAACCAAAAAGGTACGATGACTACGGCGAATTATTTATATGCTTGCTAGGGCGATAGAAAGCTCTCAAGAGAACTGTTAGTTAACAATCGCTTGCTTTATATGGATTCAAAATGGCTTGGCGGTACATTTACAATTAGCAGCGGCGGTATGGCAGGAGTTATGTTCCGCTCTACTGCAAATCATGAGTTAACAACCTCAGATAGATATATAGATTTATTAAATACCGATGGATATAGCTCAGGAGATAATTATGTAATGGAAATTTCAGATAATGCTGGAAATGTGACTAGACATAATTATATTTATAGACCATATTAGGAATTAAAATATCTTGATGCAACTCCATAGTATTAGGTTACTCCTTATCTGAATTTCTATGTTACAACTTTCGTTGATGAAAATGTTTTCCAAAACGATGAGGCATATAATGAAGAAAAATATCCAAATGGAATAGCAACAAAAGTTTTACCTTCTGTTCAAGAAGCTTATTAGTACGGACGCGTCGATCAATAGTTAAACTATTTTGCTGGCTCTGAATATATCTCCTCTTTTGGAGATTTAAGTACTAAATATGTAAACCAGGTTAATATTCCAGACACTCCGCGTCTATTAGACATTACCCTCGGAAGTGATTTTCCAGGATACTTTAATAATGAAATTTTAAATCCCTTCAACTTATATACTGAGGTTGATGACCAGACTGGATTAGTTAGAGATGGAGCTAGAAAATCATTATTAAATAAAATAGTCCTTTCCAATTTGCAAGGTTTAAAAGATTATTTGAATATTAAATCTCCAGATAAGTTAACCGAATTTAGAGCATTGGGTACTGAATTACAATATGCCCTCTTTGCAGAAGGCGCTCCATTGAATACTGTACATCTACCAAATACGGTCCAGAGATTGATATTTATTCAAAATAAGAATTTAACCAAAATCTTAACAGAAACTCCATAGGTTTTAGAGATGGAAAATGGAGAAGTTGTTTATGATGCAAATAATAATATTGTTTATAAACCTCATGAATCATATGAAGGATTATTTGTAGATGGATTAACTAACTATAATTCAGGAATGGATCATGGAGGATCCCCCATTTGGGAAATTGATATTGAGGGTGACGCGATGGGGTATGGTTCTTATACATTATTAAATAATCTTGTATAGGAAAAACTCGGCGCTGCTGAAAATAATACATTGTAGATTAAAATGACAGAAGTAAAATGGACTCCTTATACTCAAGTAGAATATGGAGAGTCTAAAATAAATAATGTTGATTATTATTATCTAACCGACCACAGTACATATGA
>Ga0310690_10001003_pt1 | contig 53446 bp, 55 predicted proteins | sample AusTroGonzalo_MG_2_FD_207661 | JGI IMG/M metagenome (GOLD analysis project Ga0310690, IMG submission 207661) | Bovine rumen microbial communities from tropical cattle in Woodstock, Queensland, Australia - Gonzalo_04 (v2) (version 2) | ecosystem: Host-associated > Mammals > Digestive system >... | reverse complement strand
AATTGGCGCACGACTGGCTGGTATAATACCAATAACTATGATCGCCTTTTGCATAATAATTATATTCTGTGTAAGACCGCGATCACCGCTAACAAGATTTCTGCTGGTGCGTCTGATGGATATTTCAATTTGGCTGCATCGACAGCCTTTGATATGACTTATCCGCTTGTTTTGCCGACTGGTGCCGTTGCTGCAAATGCTCAATTCACTGCATACGAAAGTTATCCTAGCGTAAATCCGAATACTACCGCTACTGTCCAAGGCGCCGCCGTCAATAAAATGGTGTTTCTTAAAGGTACTATTTCTGGTACCACGTTTACAACGGCTTCTTCTAACTGGATTACTTGCACCGTTCCGACATCTGCTGACGGTTTTTACTATATGCCTCTTGGTCGTATGTCAAACGATGCTACAACGAAGATGTTCTTCAATCCTTCTAATACACTGTTTGCCTATATTAATGGTGCCTTTAGAAAAGTTGAGCCTGCTGCATCCAAGAATCTTCTTGAACAGGTTTATCCTGTTGGTTCTATTTATATCAATGCATCCAATTCAACTAATCCTGGCACGCTTCTCGGCTTTGGCACGTGGAGCCGAGTTGGTCAAGGGCGAGTAATGATTGATGCTGATAGCACTTATGGCGCTGGTTCAACTGGTGGATCTGCAACCCATACGCATACTACCGGTGATTGCACACTAACCTCTGCTCAATCTGGTGTTCCCGCTCATGGTCATGGTAATACTATTAAAGCTACGACACCAAAGTTTGTTCACAGTATTACCCAGCCAGCCTTTAAGACTCCGGTACTTGCTCACACGGTTTCAACGCAGCCCGAGTTTAATACGCCTGCTCTTTCGCATAGTATTACCCAGCCAGCCTTTAAGACTCCGGTACTTGCGCACACTATTACGCAGCCTGCTTTCAACACGCCAGAACTTACTCACAGTGTTACGCAGCCTGCTTTCAACACGCCATCTCTTTCACATTCTTCAATTACTCAGCCTGTTTTCAAATACACAGCACCGGCTTCTCATACTCATCTTGAGCATTATCGTATTGGTAGAGAGGCTTCTTCTAAATATATTCATATTGCCGCATTTGGATCTACGTCTCCTAGTACAGCCGTTTCTCAAAAAACTTCCAGAGACGCAATTACAGACCAAACTATAACAAATACAAATCAAAAAATATGGGAAGATGGTCAAATGGTATTTGAGGCAGCGTATGTCTCAGAAGGCCATAGTACATCTTCATATGCTCAATATGACCACATTTATCCTTGCCAAACATCAAGTGCCACCGGTGCCGGAACAGCCAATGGCACAACTGCAAGTCGTACAACCAATGTTGCCGTTGGTGCTCATGCCGCTGCTGCTTGCACTCGTGCAACCGATGCTGCTGTTGCTAAACATTCTGCCGCAGCCTGTTCTCGTGCAACCGATGTTGCCATTAGCGACCATGCTGCTACTGCTTGTTCCCGTACAACCAATGTTGGCGTAGGCCAGCATGCCGCTGCTGCTTGCTCTCGTGAAGCCGATACCGCCATTAGTGATCATGCTGCTGCCGCTTGTAGCCGTACAACCAATGTTGGCGTTGGCGACCACGCGGCGACCGATTGCACCATGTCTGGCTCGGTGTCTAATAACACGGCAGCCAATGCAAGCTCGGCTCATAATCATGGAAGCACTGGTAGCGGTTCAACTGTTCAGCCATGGGTCGGTGTTTACATGTGGAAGAGAACAGCTTAGAATAATAAGAAAACCGATTAAAGGAGATTGTCATGGAGCCTTCAGTTCCCGTTCGTATTACCAATGCCAACCTGCCAAACGGCCCCGCCATCCTTGATTCCAGCGGCAAGCTTCCATCCAGTGTTATACCTGGTGGCGGTGGTGGAGCAGGGGAAGAATTGTTTGTTTTTATACAGGCATATTGTGACGCCCTTGAAAACTTTGGTGATATTGAGCAAGATAATGTTCGCTTTGCTGATGAAAATGTTAACTGTGCTTATATTGAAAATCTTATAAAAAGTGGAAAAATTCCTATTATTATTGTGGATACATATCCACTATATTTGGTATATTATACGATAAGCGACGATTATATGTATTGTTTTTTTACCGGCAGCGATACTTATATGGGGCCTGAGAACCTTTATTATGAAGGTAATATTAATAAGCGCGAAATGGTTTTTACTAAGAGCGTATACAACGGCGAGGTAGAAGAGAGCATTACTACAACGCAGTCATGGCATGGTATTGACTTGGCTCCTTCCGTGATTTTGCGTGGAGATTGGCTAAGTGGCAATGTCGCCAACAATGTTAGATGCACGCTTCGTCCATATGAATGCTTCAAATTGAATGCTATTTATTATGAAAGTTTCAATGTAAATATTACTTTACATATATTTTATCAGGATGCAATTCGTGTATTACCTGTTTACAAAATTGAAATAGACGAAAGCAATTCTAGACCTGTATTAAAAGTATATGCAGAAAATCCTGAATATACTTTTGTTGGTGGGTATCAAATTCCTTCTAGTATTGATAATTGGGTATCTAATTTAGATGGTGAGCTTACTCCTAAGAATTAAGAAAGAGGTATACCAATGTTACTAATTGAAGCTTTCCTATCACCGGTTAGAGATTGTTTTCCAGCTCAGGTGGCAATCATTGCCTTGCTTATATTCATTTTGCTTGACTGGGTGTTCGGTATAGGTAATGCCTGCATGAAACATGAGTTCTCTAGTGAGAAAATGCGACAAGGTATTGGTCACAAGTGTTCCGAATTGGGCTTTGTTATGGTTGGCATTATTGTGGATGCTATGGTTATGACCGGGTTGGATGTTGGATTCAACGGCCCGATTTTGACTACCATTGTTCTCTATCTCTGCATCATGGAGATTGGTAGCCTATTGGAGATTTTCGCCAAGATCAACCCGCAGCTTGCAGAGTCCCCTGCTTTCAAGCTGCTTTCCTCGGCTCACATCATCCACGACGCTGATATGGGCTCTATGTAACCAACATGCATACATGGCACTCATTGCACCGAGTTAGCCTTGTATGATGAGGATAGGCCGGTTCGCTAGTCGAGCCGGTCTTTTTTTGGTATCATTGGCACGAAGTATACATGAATCATAGGAGACATCATGGCTATTAATGATTACTGGTCTTCTCAACCTCAATCTGGCGGCGATGGCGGATATGTGCCATCTGGCGGCGGTTTTAATTTTCAAGACTTCCTACAGCAGAAATATAATATTGATCAAGCTTATGGTGCTTTCCAACAAGGTGGGAATGCATATCAAGATTTCTTGCAACAATATGGAGGCCAACAGCAGGTAGATAATTCTCCTTGGTTCACTCAGTTAGATGATCGGACCATGCGTGGTCGTAGTTATCGAGATCGCGGTGGTACTTATGATATGTATAATGGTCAATATCGTGATGCCAACATTCTTGATACTGCTGCTATTGAGCTTGGTAAGATAGGAGAGTTTTGGAATAATCTTCCTGGTCAAATCGCTGGGGCTGCTGGTGGTGAACAAGCTAAACAAGATTGGACCTTTGATGCCAGTAAGTTTGATTTGTCCAACGGGTTTGACAATGATGACATGAGACAGGTTGTTAACTTTGGTGCAAGCTTACCAGGCATGATGGTTGGCGGTGTCTTTGAAGGTTTGAATAAGGGCTATGAAGCTGTCACTGGTGCGCCTGTACAAGAATACCGAGAGAAACAAGGTGGCGGGTATGAGATTGCAGATTATAAACTTGATGCATCTCAGCGTGCCGCTGCTGGCATTGATGCCGGTATTAACCTTGTTGGCACTTTTACTGGTGGTGCTGGACGTGTAGTTGGAGGCGTTGGTAAAGCCGGGGCCAAGGCTCTTCTTGGAACCGAGGGTCGTCAGTTTGCAAAAGCCATGGCTGAAGGCGGCGAAGACGCTGCCAAGCGTCTATTCCCAGAAGGTGCTGCACAGTACGAACGCGCTCGAAAGAAATACAACGATGCCATGAAGCGCCAAGACATTATTGACGGTATGAGCAAGGGTGTTGTTACCAGAGCTTTTGAGGGGACAAAGGGTGCGCCTCTTGGAACCGGAGCCGGCATTGTTGCAGATATGGGCGATGAGGCTGCTGAGGAATTTGTCCAAAGCTACGCCGACGACATCCGTATGAAACAGCTTGACGAGCACTCTTTTGATCGTGCTCTTACCGGTGCTGCTTGGGGTGCTGCTGGTGGTGCTTTGATGGGTGTTGGCGGTAGGGCTCTTGCCCATGTAACCTCTATTGACAAAGCCGCTGATACCGAGCAGCCTGATAGCAATGAGTTTACCCTGCCTAACAATAATGACTTTGACGCCTTGCGTATGAACGCAACTGCGAATAATGCCCATAATCGTTACAGCTCTGAAGCTGTTAAAGATTTTAATGATTATGCTAAAAGTCAAACAAGAGCTGCTGCATCTACTATTTATATGCAAACTCAGCCCGACGCAAAACTTAAATGGGATGATTGTGAGCTTGGTGTTGAGCCTATGATCCAGGCGTTCTACCGTGATGGCGTTGATGGAAAATCCGCAAACAAGATTGCGCGTTCTCTTGGTGTAACTGCTGTTGATATTGATAGAGCGTACCGAGATCCCAATGTTAATTTTGTTGCATATATTAATGATTTGATTAGCAAATCTCCTCGCGGCTATGTTCAAATTGTTATTGGTCGAAACCCTGATACTAAGAATGGTGGCTTTAAGATGAATCTAACCAAGGTTCATGAGGGTCATCGTTTCTCTGTTAGGCCAGAGGTTATGGGTCTTGTTGGATCAGACTGGGACAGCGATCGTTGCTCGGTATACTTTGACCCCGAGAGCCTTGATGCTGATATTGATGAAACCACAGGTGTAGCTCTTGAGCCTCGTGGCTATGCTTCTGAGATCTTAGTTGATCCAGAAACAAGAACCTCCAATGTCGAATGGATTTGGTCTGGCATCTCTGATAAAACCACGTTCAATTTTGAGCGGTTCAAGAAAATTGTCGATAAGAACTTCAAGGGAATTGCTGGAACCTATGAGCTTGACGGAGAAACCGGCCTAAGTGCTGGCGAATATTTCACTCGCAAAATGCAAAACGCCATGGCTGCCGTTGATGAAAAAGGTGAACCAGATGAAGGCGCCCGTAACTACGGTATCTCTTCTGTGTTCTCTGAAATGAATCAGGCTGTTGAGAAGAATCGCACCGGCCAGCAAAGGCGAGGTCGTACAGTTGTAAACGATGTTCTTTATGAAGCTCTTGAATCTGAGCCTGTGTTCATTGCTACTGCTGGTAATTATTATGTTGATGCTGCCTCTAAAGTAATAGCAAGATCTATTGGCCTTGATCCGAGCGACCCGCAATCAAGCAAGATTGTTGCCGATTGGAAGAAAGTTGTTTCTGATTGGGAGGCCCATGGTACAACTGGTGGCAAGACTCAATATGGTCAGCTTGCTAAGTCTATTGGTTTCTTGATTTACCTGTCTAATCCAGATCTTAAGGCTAATCCGATCTTCCGTCAGTATGGCGGCATTAGGTACTGGGTTAATTCAAATGAAACCGTGCAAGAAGCCATCAAGTCTTTGGCTAATGTTTATGGTACCGAAGATGTTGTTATGAGCCTTTTGCGTGAGTCTTATCGCCTTGCTGAGCCAGGCGTAGATCCTACAACTGCCGTCGAGGGTATCTGCGATACGCTTGCTATGGGCGAGATTATCAATAGTCTCAATATGGTTTCAACTGGTTTGCAATCTGATGCCGAGGTCCAGGCGTTTATCAAGCGATGCTATGAGATCCAGAGCAAATATAGCCGAATCTACAATGAATCCCAGGGTCAGATTACTAGCCAAGGATTCCAATCGTCCTACGACTCAATGCTAAGGAATCCTCTTGACGGCATCTCAAGGAAGATTGGCGATCCAGATCAGAATTTTGAGTTTGCATATACTGGTTCTACCGACGCTTCAAAGGAAGGTACGGAATTCTATGCTCAAATAGGTCGCCTTTTTGAGAATACTTTGATGTCTAATCTCTTTAGCAAGAATATTATTGAGAAACTTAATATCGAGGATATGTCTATTACTCTTGGTCAGTTTCTTGAAATGACTACTTCCTTGCGTACTGATGGTGATATTGACGCTTGGCTTGCGCCCCTTAAGGAAGACTTTGGTCAAGCCGCTGATTTGCTTGCCGGTTTTGCAAAGGCGCATAATGCGTCTGTTGTTAGACTTGGCAAGAGCCTCATGAGCGATGAATTTTTGTCTGCAAAATGGGATGGCATGTGGGCTAAATATGATGCAACCAAGACTATCCCAGAAGAATACGCTCCTGAGATGCTTGATTTCATGGACTTTGTTCTGTCTCTTGTTGGCCCGAGAAACGCATCGCGTATGGGCTTGGTTCTTAATGATGCCTTGCTGCAATCTCGCGTTGGTAAAGATTTGTTCTCTGGTGATCCAAGTCGTGTTATGAATGTTATTGCAAAGGCTTCTATCTATGGACAGTTCTCTGATGCCATTAATGCCTATGCAAGCGAAGACCCGAGTATTCGCCAAAGCGGAGAAGAAGAGCTTGTTGTTCTTTCTTATGTGTCTCCGCTTCATGATGTTATTGCGAAGTCTGTTTTGAATGGTAATTTGGCTGTATTTGAGTGGTTTACTTCTCTTGACAACAATCTTAAAGATACCATCCAGTATTTCAATGACACAGTTGGTGCTCAGTATTCCGATGCATCTTTTGTTGTCAATGCTTTGCAGACAGAAACAGGCCGCTTCGCCATCTCTTCCGTTAGTGCTAAAAAGCGTAAGGCAGAACTTGCTTCTTCGAGAATGCGGAAGAATTCATATGATGCTGCGGTTGGTGAAGTCAAAGCATTAAGCGACGAAATTGAAGCCAACTATACCGGTCATTATTCCCAGTCTGCTTTTGTCAACTTTGTTAAAGATACAGCCTTTAGCCAGACTGTTCAATATCAGAACGATATTATTTCGTTGCAGCTTATCGCTGCCCAGAAGCTTAGCAATGCTTATGTTGAAAAAGCCACAATTCCTGAGATTATGGCTGCTATGTATTCGTCTGCTGAGATTGCAACCAATGGTACAGTTATGAGCCTGCTTAACAGGATCACTTCGTATTATTCTGGCAAATCTGATGCAAGCGATTGGACACAGAATCGCATGTCTATCTTGAGCTGCCTTGTTGATCCTAATTATCGTGAGTGGGTTTGGGATCCAGTTCAAGGCAAGAATGTACTTGTATCTCAAGAAGAGCTTTTCCGTGAGTGCGGCATTACTACCTATGATCCATATAATCTTCAGTACACCGATATCATGCTTGTGCTCAAAAAGTTCCCGCATATTGCAAGCTATCTTTGCAAGCCTACTACCAGTGTATCTGCCGTTGGCGGAGAAATGACCGTAAAGCTTGGTAGGAAAGAGGAAGTCCTTGATGCTTTCCATGGCTGGGTTGATGCAAGAACCAGCAAAAGCGATGAGAGCCTTGAGCGAGACTCAATCACTAAATACCAAATGGATCTCGCGCTTGGCAATATTAAGAATCTTCTTCATGAGCGGATTAATACCCAGGCTATTTGCGCAGCCATGGTTGATCCTATGTTGCTTGAGGGTGAGATAGATGCTCGAAAGATTTCTGCTGCTGTAGACAAAGCAATGGACGATCTTTCTACCGTTGTTTTCTATAGGGTTCTTAATGGATATTCAAACCGGAGTGAGAATGCAATTAAAGCGCAACGTTCTTATTCTTCTCAGAACCTAAGCGAAGAATTGTGGAATATTGCCTCTCTTGCTTTTGAGAGCTTCACCATTGAGCATGGGCAGGCTTTGGGTAGCCATATGTCCCATGAGCTAATGAAGACACTGTTCGAAGGGTCGTTGAGCAAGAACATTGAAGATGCGTATGGCCTTGAGCTTAATTTTGCCTCTGCCGAATTTCCTGATGTTGGCGAAGTGGCAGCCGCTTCTGCTGAATCATATATGGAGAACTGGAAAACCCTAAATATAATTACAACGTATTATATGAGGGAAAATCTTGGCAGTGCTCTTTCTGAGTATTCTTCTCTTATTGCTCAAACCGTTGATAAAGATAGTTATATTGCCGCCATTGCGGATGCTCTTTATAGAAAAGATCGCCAGGATATTGAAAACAGAAAGGATACCTTTGGTAGTGATGAAGAGCTTGCCCGGGCATACAGAGATCTTACAAGCGATGAAAATGTAAAGAAACGGCAAGAACGCGCTGAAGAAATTTTTGATAAAGAAAAACCCTTAAGCGATGAATCAATTGAGAACGCTCTTTCTGCACTCGATATCAGTGGCGTCTTCATGACGGTAGAAGATTTTGATGATGAAGCTTCGTGTGCTGATAAGCTCAATAGGCTTATGTCTTTTGATAGAGAATTTGCTTTAGATTCTGAATGTGCAAAGAGAACTGTTGAAAATGCTAAGAACAATGGCACGGTTGAAAAAACTATCGAAGACATTAATGCTCGCATAGCTCGTCATGAGTTGCAAAAAATTGCTCGATCCAACCAGCTCGCTATTAATGAAAACGCTCCGCAACTAAAGCAGGATATGGACGAACGGCTTGAAGAGCTTATCAAAGATATGGTTCAACACGTAGGCGACCATCCTGAGTATCGTGTGTTTACGGGTAATATGATGAAGGTTCAGAAGGAGCTTGAGTACCGAGGGCTTCCTGATTTCACTGAGCCTCCTGTGTTGAAGCTTCATTATTCTAGCCCAACGACGCAGATGGTGATATCTAATATCACTGTTAACGCTCCTTCGTCTGGTAACCCAATTAAAGTTGGTACCAATGGAGCAATGCAGCAATATGTTACTCCGCTTGGATTTATTCCTAAAGATATTTCTGATCCTTCGTTTGCCATTACAAGGTTTGATACGCTTGAAAACGTTGAAGATTTGGCTAAGCGAAATGACATGGCAACGATCAGAGCTTTGGTTAATGGCAAGATTGTTACCGTTAACAGCAAAGAGTTCAAGGATCTTACTGCAAACATGGCGCCTGATCAGGCAATTGAGTTTTATCATCCTGATGACAACGCTCATGGTTTGCCTACGTTAAACATGATGGAGCCCGGCATTGATGTTAACAACAACTACCATAGGCTTTCCGGTATTTACCAGAGAATCATTATGTTCTCGATGGAGGCAATGGTCCTTAAGTCTAAGAAGAAGATGCAGGTTGTTGAAGACCTCGTTGAAGACAGAAGCGGCAGGACTTCAACCGTAGCGGGCCATAATCAAATTACTTCTAATTTTGATTACAGCTCTTTGAGGAATCATTTTCAGAACTATCGTCGTGCTTATGTCGATACGCTTACTCATGATTTCACTGATAAAGATAACCCGTTGATTTCTTTGAACTTCGGGCGCGATCAAGCAAGGATTATTGTTCAGTCTCTTACGCCTGGTATGCTTATTGATATCAAGACGGCTGATGGCACAAAGAAAGTTATGTTTGATGCAAGCTTGTTCCTTGGTGACGAAGCGCAGGCGCAGGCAAGATTTGAGGAATATACCAAGCAGCTACAGGCTAAATATGGTGACTTCCAGATTGTAGGGGGCGAAGTTCATTCGTGTTCGTTCTCTGAACTTAGCTATCATGCTGCCGGCATTGTTAATGGTCAACGCGACGAGGATGGTAAGCTGTCTTCCGATCAGGCTAGTGCTGCAGTTGCTAAAGGTCTGAACAACTGGTCTAATTATGGAGATCGATGCGATGGTAGTATTGGTTCGCTCATGTCTAGAGTTCGTCCCGTTGGACAAGCGACCAATGCGGCTTTGCCTATGATTGATACTCCGGTTCCTCCGTCCATTCTTAAATCAATTGTTTCAGATAGCGCATTTGGAACAAGGGAATCTGCTCGAACAAATGCTAGGTCAAAGACTATTTTCTTAAGCTCTAATGACGATGCACGAAAAGCTGCTGTTAATATAGCTAACAATTTAGGTATTGATTATCCTGTTTGCAATGTTTGGATTCAAGATAGGCAATCTGGTGGATTTGAGTCTGATACAAGAAGAGATAAAAATGCATACGACAAAGTTTTGGTTGGCAAAAACTCTGTTGATGCAAATGGTTTGCAGAAGTATTCTGGTGGATGCGGCATTGTTTATGACAGCAAGGACATCATTGAGGCTATTGATTGGGGCGTAAAAACCGGAAATACATTATATGTTAGATCAAGCGAACTTAAATACAGTACAGCTAAACGATATTCAACAGATAAAACAATTAATATTTGGGGCGAAGAGTTCACCCAGATTAATCCATATAATGCTAAGCGTCTTGCTGCATTACGTGCCTCTCAGGTTAAATCTGGCTATTCGAACGCATCTCGTAAGAGCATCGGTATGACTCTTGTGATTGCTCCTGATAGCTACATTGCTCAACAATACGGCCTTAAGTTTGCTGATGCATCAATTCTGCTTTTTAAGTCTGCGCAAGATGAGCGATACAATACGCCGTTTAATTCTGATACAAAATCAATGTCTCAGATTTATTCACATGATAATCGTATTGGCAATAAGAAGAACTTTATCGACAGGGATACTGCGAAGAAATATCTTGATGTTCTTGCTAAAAATGTTAATGGTGTATATATGCCAACCGAGGATAGTGTTTGGCTTAATCCCGGCAATGGTCTTCCTGGTTTCGATTTGAATGGATCTCATATCATCGATAATGCCCGTCTTAAAGATGGTGACACGAGGGATATAATCAAACGTAAAATCATTGATTACCTGGTTGACTATTCGACTATGCAAGATGGAAACAAGTTTGATCCGTTGCCAAGCAACATTGGTCCCAATATGGTCATGGGCATTGTTATGACAGACACCGGCAAAGCAGCTCCTTATGTTTCCCCCGCAACTATGCCGACAAATATCCATTATGCTCAACTTGATATCGAAGGTAATGATGTTGTATTCAGGTTCTCTGGCGACACCTCGGTAGCCGACGCAAACACTAATGGTGTGGCTAAGTGGGAAATCAATGCTCCCTATGAGCAGTTTAAGGGCGTTGGATCAATTTGTACGTCAAAGCTTGAAGATGGATCTGATTTGGAACCGTTCTCTACCGGCATCAACGGATCAACGCAATTCAAGTATAAGCTTGCTGCATCTACTGAAACCGAAGGTTCTCGTGTTGCTGGCATTGATGATTACTTGCTTTGCGACTCTTTGTACTTCCGGATGATCATGGAAGATCTGAGCTTGTTCTATAACAAGACATCTAAGGGATACGATTTAGCCGATGGCATCAAGAGCTGGAATCCTGATCTTCTTGACCGGTTCATAAATGGGCAGATGACAAGAGATGATTGGATGTCTGTTGCCGCAGGCATCAATACTGTCCTTCCAAATAATCAGGAAAACAGAGCAAGAAATGATGCTATTGGTCAAGCCATTGCTGCACTTGTTTCTCAAGATATTGATCCTCGAATTTTCTTTGGATCTTATAGGCTTGAATATGCTAGGGACGAAGATGGCAATATTATCCGCAATGAAGACGGCTCACCTAAATATGTTCGAGTTGACTACGTTAATACCTATGATGGTAGCCATGATGGTTATCAGCGCGTCGCTCATCGTACCGTGCTAAACAATTTCCTTGGCGATCTTAATCCTATGCTTGCTTTGTTCAATTCTGTTGACCAGAAGCTTTGCCCTGCAAGCTTGCAAGAGGCTGCAACTAGGGATCGCAGTGATTATATTATCGGCATTGATGGAACAACTAAAGTTGAATTTGGTGACGGTGGTGTTGATTATGTGTTGACCCGCTATGGCGAACCAAAGATCCTTGGCAACGTAATTGATGAAACCGCCGCAACCGGAGAGTCCGCGGTATCATTGCAGCACCTCAATGCCCGCGGTAGCGATATTGGCTATGACAATGATTACCTTGCACAAAGGGCTGCTGAGTATGGCAATCTTGCCTCTGGCAGATATGATGACGCCTATGAAGATTTCTTGCGCAAGACTGATAAATCTGCCATGAAGCCTTTGAAGACTTCGTTTAGAACCAGTCGCAGGACAACCCTTGATCTTGCTACCATGATGCCAACGGCAACAAGGCAGGATTTGAAACGGTTCCAAAGTGTCATGAATCTTGACAGTAGTACCTTTGGTAATACTCGGTTCTTTATTGATGAAAAGGGCGATCAGATTTCATATAAAGAAGCTGACTCTAGCACTAGATATTTCCAAGCAAAAAGCTCGTTTAATCGCAACTGCGATGATGGTAAGAGCTTTACCTATGCGATGCTTGACAATCTTTGCAAGTGCCAGACTGGTACAACATGGAATGATAATGTCAAATCTGATAAACGAGTTTGGCAGATATCTGAAAACAAATTCTTTGAGCAGGTAAGCAAGATTGATTCTAATATTAGAGACAAAGGTTTGCCTGTTGTCGTTGAATCTGTTGATTCCGCTGATGTCCATAATAGGTATCCTCGTCCTCTTCTTCCTCGCGCTCTTGCTGTTCAGCTTTGGAATTCTCGCCAGGATCTCCGTGACCACTATAAAGAAACAGGCTTCAATGGTTTTGTTGATGCCATGAAAGCCGAGCAAAGACGAGCAGACGAAGCGTATAAGAATATTACTCAGAACAAGAGCTCTAATAAATCTAGGTATATTGCTTTGAGCGATATGTCTCGTGCTGCCTGGTTTGCTTGGGGTGAAACGTCGTCTGTGCTTCCCATCTCTGGAGATTTGTCTCTTGAGCAAATCAATGGTGATCTTAATAGCCTTGCTGCTGCTCTCGCCGGTGTTGAAGGCTGGCCTCCCGAAAAAGTTAAACTGTTTAAGGAGCTTGTGAAAGCGAGCGATGCGAAGATAAATGCCGTGCGCGACAGACTGGATCAGCTTACTATTAAACATAATGATTATCAGGTTGCCGACAACTCTGTTCGTGTTGCTTACACCAGGATTGATGAAGCCCGTGATATTACAAACATTCTCAATAATGCTGCCGAGGTTTCTAAGATCATGTCTGTTCTTAATCCGTTTGTTACAGCGGGCAACCTTACAGACAGAATGATTTGCCAAGGCACAATGCGTGCCTCTATCTTCCTCGGGAATAAGCTGCGCCTTGGTCCATATAAGTCTCAAAAGTCCCATATCATTCCTGCCGATCTAAGAAAACAAGCTGTTGAAGACCCTACTGGTGTTGAGCTTTATGCATCTATGCGCGAACTTGAGTTCAATAGCGAAGAGATGCTTGCTATTCAGGAACTTATGGAATCCAATAACATCCAGAAGGTTATTGAACTTGCCCGTAATCGTCGATCTGGGTCTGACACCTTGCTTGGTAAAACCTGGGGTACTGTAAAAGATATTGCTTACAAGTCTGCATCTGGTGGCAATGTTGGCCTTAAGAACCAGATGGGCCTTGTCCTCGATAGATTTGTTATGTTTGCTGAGGCTACTCCCGGCCAAGAGTTCTGGTTTGATCCTATAGAAGACATGGCAAGAGAAGATGGTACGCCTATGACTAGGCTTGATGCTATGCTTGCTCAGCCTGGCGGCTTTGCCCAGTTTATGAAGTTCTGCTTGTCGCCCGGCTCCCCATCTTACTCTATCTTTATGCAAGCCATGAACTCTGCTAAACGAGGCGATATGGCTCAGAAGAATGCTGTTGGTATTGTCCTCACTGATATTTGCCGACGTGTTCCGTTTGGGAACTTCCTTATGACAACCGCTGTGTCAAGATTCCCGATGTATGGTCTTAATGTTACGGGTCGTGCTTTGAACTACATTCTTCCTATGTCTTCTATGAACCGAGCGTTCACGGAGATGATGAGCAAGACAGATTATGGTAAGGCTCTTGGTATCGAGGAATCTCAGATTCATACAAGCATGCGCGAAGCCATGATGGTTGACATGTGCAAGCTTGGTGTCGGCGGATGCGCTCTTGTTCTCTTTGGTCTTTCCGGTGCAATTCAGCCGCCAGATGATGAGAACAAATGGGGCAATGTTGATGAGTGGCTTGTTTTCGGAACAAGGGCCGGTGAGAACTGGTGGGTCCAGGATATCCTTGGTATGGCTTTGCCTATGGCTTGCTTCTGGAAAGCATGTGAACAAGGTAAGCCCAGGTTCGATATTATCGTTAACGGCGTTGCGAATCTCTGTTACTCGAATCCTGTTGTTCGATGCGGAGACATTGCTTCTTGGCTTATGAACCCTGCTGAGTCTTTGATCTCTGATTTCAACGATGAAGTTGTTCAATATCAGAAGGCAAAGGGTGGTGCGCCTGACCTTGGACAGTATATGCAATCTAATGCATTTAGCCTTGGTATGAATTGGGCCTCTCAGTTTGTCACGCCGTCAATTGTTCGTGAGTGGTACCGTGCTTCTACGCCCCTTGAGAAATCTTATAAACGAGGTTACAAGAAAACTGCTACTGGTAAAGTTTCACAAGAGGGCGAAGAAGGAGCAACTGAATACTACACCTATGATGAGGCCATTAAACACAAGATGGCCCAGCGTAATCCTGTGTTTGCCTGGTTGTTCTCTACTGTTACCGGTGATGACTCGTACATCATTAGCAACATGCCCAACACTGTTATGTATGATGACTATCAGCTTGCAGGCACAAAGGGTACTTCTGTTGCTGGGCTTGAAGGGGCCGAACGGCAAGCTAAGGTTGTAGACATTATTACTGTGTTGATGTCTTACAACGACATGAATGAACTTGCTGCCGAAGGATTCCATCTTGATTATGAAACACTTACAGCAGTTGCGTCTCAAGTTTGGGATAATTACCATTCTGCCGATGAGTGGTATAACACTCTTCAAGCCAATGGCCAGCTTAATTACTACGTGCTTGGCAATGGTAACTATGATGAAGGCATGCGGATCGCTGGCGAGCTTAAGAATGAACGAGATTCTTTTAAGCAATATTGGTACAACTTCTACTATGAGAAGCTTAAGAACTCGCCCATCTCTAAGCAAATCACTACATATAACAGGTATAACACTACATATGCCATGGATGTTAATGGTGACGTTTATGCAACCGGTATTCGCCGGACGCCATATGATGTATTACCTATAACAACCGCCCCAGGCACAATGACCAATCCAGAAGGAACCGCTGGATATGAGAATGATTTTGCCACGATTAGCGAAGTTACTGGTTTGCCTTTGAGCGGACGCGCCCTTATCCCTACTGAAGATGGGCAGATAGAGCTTCCTGATTTCAAATTGTTCTCTCAGGATGGCAACGGTAATGGATATTCTAACCAGTATTACAGCATGAATGGCGGGTCTGCTATGTCAGACATGGCTAACCTATCGTCTAGCTCCAACAAGAATTCTACTGTTAGCAGTGGATCTCGTGGTGGATCTGGTGGTGGTGGAGGTTCCCGTAGTGGTGGCGGCGGTGGTGGTGGTCGCTCTGGCGCACCAAACGCCTATGCTCCAAGTGTTAGCTTGCCAAGAGCAAACACAGGCCGCATAATGAACACTGATAGAGTTATCAAGCCAAGCTATGATTACCTGCGTCCCGACTTTGAGACTAAGGGCAGCAGGGAAGCTTACAGAAGGAGTGATATCTAATGGCAGATTATCTGGCCGATACTCAACCGCTGGCCTTGGCCGACATTGATAATGTTGACAAAGAGCTTGCTGAAAAGCTTGATAAGAAGTGGAAAGACGGCCTAGCTACTCATAGGCAAAGGGTTGCTGGGTTTAAACTTTTCTCAAGGATTGCCCACAATATGAGCCTTTTTGAGAAGGTTAAAAATGATTCTTACTCAGAAGGTTCCACGCAAACCATCAAGCGCAAGATTAGAGCGCAGACCATTCAGCGCACGCCTGATGGTGAAATCATTACGCCATATGAGAAGAACACTATCGAGCAGGCGACCATTGATTACTTGTTCAAACATAAGATTCTTTCGTCTGAATACGATGGTCATGACATGATGAAGAATCTTTGGAAGACATTTAATGCCGCCTATGATTATGGATTTGGTTGCGTGGTTACCGGATTTGAGGAAGACCTCGATGGTGATCCTCGTGTAACCTATGATCTAATTCATTACAATGATGTCATTCCTTCTTCTGATTGCAAGAGCATTGAGCAGGCTGATTGGTACATCATTCGTGAGTGGCTACCTCATTCTAGCCTTAAGCTTATATATGACAAGGAAACTGAAACTGTAAGCGATCCAACTTATGATCCAAAGGTAGTTAAGTTTATTTTGGATAACGAGCCTACCGATGGGATTGAGTTTCTATCAAGGCCAGTTGCAGATGAGAAGAAAGGCGTCACGCCTAACCATTCGATTGAAGTACGAACCTATTATTGCCGTGGAGCAGATGAGTTTATTACCTATGTTCCCAGTCTTAATGCCGTGCTTCGCAAGGTTAAAAACTACGATCCGCGCAAGGATGTGCCGATTCATTTTCTTATCCTTGAACCTGATCCCGAGTTTCCTTATGGTTGCTCGTCGGTAATGTGGACCATTGCCCAACAACAATATGCTGATGCTTTCCAATCCACGGCATACCAGACTTTGTTGTTGGCACTTAAGCCTCCTCTGCAAGTCTTCGGCAACCTAACTAACCCGAAGATCAAAATGAAGCCTGGTGCAATCTGGCCTATGGGTACTAACCCTAATAACCGTATTGAGCCATATCGTGTCGAGACAACCACGGTTACGCAGTATGGCAGCGTTCTTGAGAACATTAGCGCACGTATGATGCAAAGCTTAAACATCACTGATGCAACTGTTGCCTCTGATGCAAATGTCCCAAGGTATTCTGCTACTCCGCAAGGTGTTGAGCAGCAGCGAGCAGACAAAACTATCACTATTAATCAATTCCAAAAGCGTATAGAAATCTTCTTTTCCGAGTGGGCTAACCATGCTTTGCGCAGTTACATCAATAGCATGTCGGGTAAGCAGAAGATTACCGTTGATGCCAAAACTCGAAAGCGAATCGAATCTATTGAAGACGCCAACGCTAAACGTATGGAGCTTGAGCTTCAACAGCAAATGATGCCCGGTATGCCAATGCCTCCTATTGAGGTTGATTCAATTATTGATGGTAATAAGATTGAGGTAGACTTCGATAAGCTCCATGAGGATTCTCTGTTTGAGTTTGAGGTTCGCGCCGGTTCTCTTATTGAAAACGAACGAGAGGTTGAGCGAACCAATATCCAAGAGATGCTTATTCCTGTATCTCAGATGATGGGCAATATCTCTGATGCTAACCGTGATGCATTTGAGCAGGTTATCATGCAGCTTGTTTCTCGCCTTTGCGAGCTTAGCGATATTGACATCTCTGCCGGTTTGGCTTCATCTGTTAATAATAAGCTTATCCTTAGCGCACTTCAGTCTACTATGGGCGCGGTTGCCGATCAGCAGCAGCAAATTGGTCAATTGCAGCAAATGATTGGCGGTATGCCTCCGGGGGCTGTGGGACAAATGACACCCCCTATGTCACCCGAGGTGGGACAGATGCCTACTGAAATGGGACAACCCATGTCTCCTGCGGGACAAGGTATGCCAAATGTGGGACAAATTCCACCTGAAGTGGGACAAGAACCTTTGCCTATGGCCCCTGAAGAGCAAGTAGGTATGCCTCCTGATATCATGCCTCCTCTCGAAGAAGAGGAACCAATACCCATGGTATAGTATTGAAGTTGACAAAGGTTAATATATATGGTTATACTTTGCATTGATAACTCGGTGCAAAGGTTATAGGAGCTAGTAAAGGAGAGAAAAATGGCTCAAGTAATTCAGCCCGAGGATTGGGTACAGGGTCTTGATGATAACCGCCTGTTGCCCGGTCGCTATACCACTGGTTTGTTCACTGGCAACATCCATGGTCCGAATAAGTCTATTGCAAACAATCCTGCCGCGTGTCGTGTTTGGGATATCCAGATCCCAGACTACATTACCGACTATGATGACCGTCGCCTGAACGGTCATGGCAATGTTTCTAGTGCAACCGGATTCAACGTTGATGGCAAGGATGGCTGGGGTGCCTCTGCTTATGGTGTGTTCCAGGATGTCAAGTTTGACTCCCGTGTTTACACTATGGGTCGCCATCGTTCCGTTGCATTCCGCATCTTTGATGAAATGCAGTATTCTGGCGCCATTGGTGAATGGGGTACCGCAACCACTTCTAACGTGGTTAGCCATGGTCAGGCTCTTATGCAGACCGCAGCTCTGATTTCTAAGACCCGCGATTTGTGGGAGAAGGAAATCCTTGGTCCCGATATCGATAAGTATAATCTGTTTGCCGTTCTTAATGGTCACATTTCTGGCCGTTGGGTTCAGACGAATCCTGATCAGGTGTTCTCTGATGATGGCCAGTGGGTTGCACAGCCCGGTACGGTTCAGGGTCAGGCTATTCCGCCTCGCTTTGCTCCGATCCATTGCATCGAATGGGATGATCAGAACATTCCTCTGATGCTTCAGACCATTAAGGTTACCTGGAATAACCTGTATATCCCGCAGGATAATCGTGTTATCATGATTGATCCGTTCTATGAGTACCCGCTGCTTATGGCTCTTACGGGCAAGGGTGTTCCGGCAACCGAGTCTGCATATTCTGATATTCAGAATGGTTCCTTCACTCGCCTTATGGGTTGGGAATTTAACTTCGAGATTCCGACCCAGTATTGGCCGCGCCTGTATGTCGATGCTAATCTGAACGTTGTCCATAGCGCCAACGGCCAGGCTGCATATGATACCTATATGCGTTCGATTTCTCATGCCGCCGACGGCGATAAGCAGCTTATGCTTGAACTTGTTGATGCTGACCGTATGAACCGTCCTAACTATGTTAAGACTGTTTGGGATGCAACCAATGGTGTCTTTAAGAAGGTTGTTACCAACTATCCGCTTGGTATGCCGTCTGCGTCTGATTACATGGGTACTCCGCTTACCGTTGCTGATGGTACTGCGAATGTTAACACGGCTTATGGTTTGCCCTCGACGTATCCGTGGACCGCTCCTGGTTCCGGCTATGGCCTTGGTGCCACCGCCACCAATCCGGCTGGCCAGTCTGTCACTGGTTACACTGGCCCCGATCTGGCTGATATGTCTGGTGTTGCAGATGATGCTGTTGACAATTCGCCGTATCGCGCTCAGGTTATCGGTGTTGCCGTTTATCGTCGTGCTGCTCAGCTTTCCCAGGAATACAGTGAAATGGTTACTGGTGAAGGTGGTACCCGTGGCAAGTTTACCGAGTGCTGCATGGATGTTAAGTATGATGCTTGGGTCATCGAGTCCTTGTCGCATGGTATTCTTCCGATCATTGATGTTAAGGAAAACACTGGCACCTTTGCAATCCCGGTTGAGATCATTGGTGGCGGCGACTAATCTTAGCTACATAGCATAGCCACACAGGGCTGTCGGCTCATAGTAGCCCGGCAGCCCTTTCTTATAGAAAGGGAATATTATGGCAACTAATGGCCTTGGTAATATTTCAAACATAATTGGTCAAGCGAGCCAAGCAACAAAAGAAGGCGTTGCGGCTGGGCTAAGCAATGATGAGATTAGACAAAGTATTAGCGATATTGTACAGCGAGCTTTGTACGGACCATTTCAGGGTATGTTCCAGCAGGCTCAGCAAACTTTCCAACAGGCTCAGCAGCCCCAGTATCAAATGGCACAGACAATTGCTCCTAGTAGTTTTACTAGCCAGAATGAACAAGAGGAAGAAAAAAGCGCATTTGAAACCAACGAAGACAAAGAGCGCAAACGTTCCCCTTGGCATGAGAGAATGGACGAATCTCTTGGTACAGAGGGTGTTGGTGGTTTCATTAATGATATGCTATCTGCTTCTCCTCTTGTAGCTGCGGCCGACACTATTGCACCTGAATGGGCTTTTAATCCTGCTTCAAAGAAAGAAATTGCGGAAGGTTATGCTCAAGATCCCATTGATTTCAGTGGTGATTATTCCATGCCATCTGGTGATGTCATTGCTAATATGACTCCCGAGCAGCGACAAGAGTGGCAAGATCTTACAACTGAGGGCTTGATTACAAGCGGTGAGGCCGCTCTTGGTACCTTGCCCATTGGCAATCTTATGGCTCCTGTGACCGAGAAGCTTGGTCATGTGATGCCAAAGGCTGCAAAGCAAACTGTGAGCGAGGCTCAAAAGATTGCTCAAGATGCAGCTAAATCTGGTAATTTAAAGGTCCAAAGACTTCTTGAACAAAATGCTACAAATAAAGCCGAAAGAGAAGCAGCGAAGCGCCTTGAAGAAAATGCGAAACATATGGAAGAGCTTCGTTCCCAAGCGTCTAAAGCAGCAGAAGCAGCAAATAATTACAAAGGCTTTGAAGGAGTTACTAAAGCTCAGGGTAATCAAATTGAAAAAGCAATCATGAAAAAGGCTGGTAAAGGTAAAGATGCACCGATTTTTAGATCTACAAATCCCGCTGATTTTGATACCAGATATGAGAAGCTCGGTGATGAAGCTAAAAATCTTATCAGAGATACTCTAAATAAAGCTGCCCAAAAGAATGGTAAGCTTACCTCTCTTGGTGATGAAGCTAGAGCTATCCGTGATGCCGAGAGAATCATGAATAGTAAAACAGGAAATCGAGCCATCATCCCAGCCATGCTCGCTGGTGCTGGTGCTCTTGGTCTTGCTACTCTTGATGAATCTAATCTTGGTGATAATTTGCCTCTTCCTTTAGGTTTATTAAGTGGCCCAAGTGGTCAAATTAACTCTAATATGGTCAAAGGTGAATCTGGTGCGCAGGCTGGCTCTGGCGAACAAACTGGTTTGTCTGCTGTTAGCTCTGCTGCCGGATCTGCTTCTGGCAAAGATGAAACCAAGTATGCTCCAACCAGGCTTTCCCAGGCTGATGAATATAACAATTGGATTTTCTCTGATGACCCTGCTGCTATTGCTTTCAGAGAGGCATATGGAGATCTTGCCGATAATACCGGTATTGGCTATATGAACCTGCTTGCCTCTAATAACCGCGATGCTTGGGAAGCTGCAATGAATGGCATTCCTGGTTGGTGGGCGCGCTATGGTCGATCTGGTGTTGAACAGGGCAATATGGATGCATTGATGGATTATCTCTATGGCGACAATGCTTTGTATATTGATGACCTATTTATGGATCAAGATACCTTGCGCAACATCGTTGGCGGATATAGTGACCTTGATGCTCTTGGCCAGTATTTGTGGAATAACTACCGAATCCCTCAAGGCAATCCTAATATGGATAACTGGGATTACGACGATTTCCGTCAGTTCCTATTGATGAATTATCTGTCTAATGAAGCTGATGCTTGGAATAAATTCTCTGATAGAGATGTAAATGCTATCTTCAAGGCTGCTGGCGAAGGTTATGACATTGGCCTGTTTGATCCCGATGATCCCAATGCTCTCTATTATGCCAAGGATGAGGATGCCAATTTGAATCCTCGTACCTATAGATGGCGCGATATTGCGGCTCCCAATACTGGTCTTTGGAATATGAATCCTTATATGGTAAATGGTAATCCGTCTGGTATCCAAGATACTAATTATCTTGACACCCTACTTGCCACTTATAATAGATCGCACAATGGTAAGCGCCTTGGTGTTAAATAGTGGAGGTGCGTTATGGCTTCTATTAAAGACATAATTAATTCTGGAATCAATACGCTTACCTCTGGTGGATCTGCCGGGTCTGGATCAGGTGGTTCTGCTGGGTCCACTGATCAAGGTGGCGCCGGCGGTCTGCTTCCTGGTAGCAGGTATGGCAATAACAATAATCTTAGCTATGGTTATGGTTACGGTTATGGCTATGGTGGCGGTGGTGGCGGTGGTGGCAAATCTGCCGAAGAGGCCCAGGAAGAAACCCAGGCTCAAATTAATAATACCGCAGCTAACTATGGTAAGCGTGGCGAAGACCTGAGCAAACAGGGTGTTCAAAACCTGGATAGTCTTAAAACTCAGATCTCGCAAAACAAAGCTCTTTACGACAATACTCGCCGCCAAAATATGATGCAGGTTGACTGGCAGCCCAATCAGCAAAAAGAACAAAGCACGCTTAAGACCCTTCGTGATCGCATGGGCAATGCCGCCTATGGATCTGGGCTGGTTGACATTGTGGAAGGCTTGGCCCGCGTTGATGACATGAACGATGTTCAGCTTATTAATGCTTATAAACAGACATCTAATCAAGCCTATGACAATTGGTTCCAAGCTAACGAAGATCTTATTGCCGATTATGTTGAGCAGGTTACCGCAATCCAAGATGAGTTTAGTAAGCTCTATGCTCAGTATTGGTCTACATTGAGCAATATTAATCCTTTGCTTGCATCTGCCGAAAATATCGAGAAATCTACTCGTGGCGAAGAATCTGAGCATGGTGAAGGAACTGATTATTTCAAGCTTCCTGGTGCTACTGGTCTGCTTGCGTCAGAAGCTTTGAAAGAGTTATATAAGATTCCCGAGCGAGCTTCTGCCATCAACCCATATACCAAGGACTACGTTAGGCCAGATAGAGATGTTAGCAAGATTAACACAATGCAAAACACTGGGACAAGGCAAACCCAGACAGCTGCAAACAAAGGCTATATTGATAACCTCGGAGTCTATAGACGTCGTGTATAATAGGAGTCACTATGAGTTACAGACATCACGAACATAAACCACCTAGAGTTAGCAGGGCTGCTACTAATACAACGACGCCAATTAAGCTCTTTATGCACAATGGCACCGTTGCTGACTTTGCTTTCCCTTGCTGGTATCAGGAAGTTAAGCCTCCTCTGCCAGCAAGGATCCATGATAAACATACTCATGATTATCAGGGCTGGCCATCGTGGAAGCATCCTGGTCACAGTTGCCAGCTATGGATCCCAGAACCCGGGTATCATACTCATATTCCTGGTGAATGCCAACATTGGTTCCGGAATTATATTGACTATAAAATGGTCACACCGATCCATTTACTGTCTGACTATGAAGGCTACGATGACACTGGTATTGTTGCCTGGGTTGGCGAGCATGAAGGAATCGAAATTGCTGCCAGCGTTGATCCCGTAGAAGACTGGGTTGTTCGGCTTGATGTTACAGCCAACGATCCAAATGCTCTTGAAAGACCGCAGGCTTACAAGTTCTCTGTATTCCTTGATTCCAATGTTACCAATAGGCGCGATCTTGTATTGCTCGCAGAGCTGATTGTTCTACCGTCGGCTTACGAAGTTACTGAAGGAGATTAATTATGGCTTTTCACGACATGCCTCCTTTTCATCCCGAAGAACAATGGGATTCCAATCGAAGCCATCCACACCGTATTCACGACCTGCATAAGGTAGGCCCTGAATGCGACGATCAGCTTGCTGTTTTTTCTGGCATGGGTCGCGGCTTGCGTGGTGACAGTTATAGGATCGAAATAGACGAGCACGATCAAGATGAAACTTATCTCAAGGGTAAGTATCTTGATGCTGCCACTAATACCTGGGTTGATGATTGGGTATCTGAAAATATTAATGGTGGATACCTTGAGGTTATTATGAATCAAGATGATTCTACTGATCCTCCGACCTTTACGCTTACCTTTAATTATTATTTGCCTGAAAACAAAGATGATCAAACCGCTATCGAGTGGACGCAGACAACTCCGGCTATTCCTTATCTTCCTGAAACCCAAGAGTTCCCTGGTGCTCATTCTTTGTTCCTTAAGAAAACCGGCGATACCTGGGTTACCACGAATATCCCGACAAGCATGACAGAGGCTCAAGCCAAGAGTCGCCAAGAGAAGCTTTTGTATCCGACTAATAATAGGTCTGATTATAACCCTCCGAGTCCTGGCGATCCTTGGTCTGTCAATCTTGAATACGGTATCGGCGGCGACCTTGATGCCCCGAATAAAGAAGACGCAGCAACTATTCTTGGCATTACTCCACAACTTGTCGAAGACATCGTTGATGGCGATGGCGTAATTCAGGGCGATGGTTGGAGTGGTACCAACATTAAAGAATACATTGATAATCGTCCTGTTGGCGAAATGAATGAAGTTTCGGCACAAGATTTGACTGATCTAGGAAATCGGTTAGATCAAGATATCGCCGACCTTAACCAGGATGTTGAAGACCTTGAAACTCATATGCATCAGGACATGGGCTTTCCTGATGGAGATCTTGCTGGCGATGGTGGCACAGGTCCACGCAACACCATTAAGAAATATATTGATGGCGTTGTTCAAGATCTAAGCGATCACATCCATGAAGACATGGGGTTTAACGATATTCTTATCAATGATGGCGACGCTGATACCAGAAATCCAAAACGCAATACTATTAAGAAATGGTTTGAATGGATAATTGGTCAGCTTGGTTTCGGTAATGATATCAATGATTTTAATGGTGATCCAAATGTCACCAATATTAAACAATATATCGATTATGAGATAGAAAATAGCAAAGAAGAAATTGCAACACCTGTGTTAAAAGTAACAACAAGGTCTGCTGCAATTAAGTTCTTTAACGTAGATAATTATACTAAGGCCGTAAACACAAAGCTTATTCCAGGAGTTGTTTCAGACGTAACTCCTGATGCCACTATTACCGGTACTCTTCGTATCAGCTATTATGATACGCTGCCTATGACTGAGTTTAGTTTTGAGGCCGGCACAGGATCAGGCGATATGTACCAAATGCCTGATGAATGCATAGGTATTTTGTTTAACAGTGCCTCGGATAGCACTCCGCTTAATCTCAATAGTATTTCTTTGCCTGGTCGTTCTGGTAATATTAAAACTCCTTTGACCAATCCTGAAAACCTTTCTAATAGTGGCTCCGTGTTGCAGGGTGGTGCATTAGAAAATTTCCAGGTTTATACAGGAATGGGCAACTGTGTATCCAAGAATGCATCAAGTGATGCTTGGCCTTGGGGCAAGAGCGATGATGCTTATTTCTATATTTTCCACCGTACAACAGGGTCACAAGGTTATCCTGTTTGGATTGACTATGCACGCAATTATGCCTGCTCGTATAATCAAGCTGTCCCATCTTCGTAAGGAGTGACCTATGTACCCTCATGAATACTATGATTACCACGGCAATCCTCATCTACATAATGTAGGCGAAGGCCGTCCTTATCTTGAAAATGATTATCATGCTAATGATATGGGACCTCAGCTTCCCGGTCTTTCCACTATTGGCCGAGGCCCGCGTGGTGAAGGTCTTGAAGTAGGCAATGTGGTCGAAAATGAATCCACATCTTCGTTTGCTCTATTCTCCGATCTAACGGGAGAGCTTTTGTGGCAGTCTCCTAATTTGGCACCAGCTGTGCTTGAATTTATTTCAACACCTGCTGCACAGGTAGCCGCAGGTGTGCCTGCTCCATTAACTATTAGGCAAACTAAAGGTGGCGTCCCCCATACTACTACAGCTTATTTGCCAGCCGGTGAGCAGGGTTCTCGAATCTATACGGCTGCTGATCCAGTTGCCTATAGTGCAAACTCTGTTTATTCGATTCCAGTTGCAAGCCTAGTAACATATGGACATAGTTATTCTAATGCTCCAACACCTCGGGTAAACGATGTTGCTATGTTTAAAATTGAAAACAATGGCACTAAGCTAGCTATTGGAAATATTGTATCTGTCAGCCACGGTGCAGCGACTATTGTTGCTAGGATTATTTTGTAAGAAGAGGTCCACAATGTCTGAAACTTTCAAACATCACGAATTTAATGAGATCCAACAGTCTCATAGCAATACGGTTGTGCAAGCTGCCGAGACTCTTGAAGCCGCCATTAGAGCTTGGTGTCCTAATAGCCGCGAGAAATCTCTTGCTGTAACCAATCTTGAGCAGGCCGTTATGTGGGCCAACAAGGCAATTGCAATCCATGGAGCACAGGAGGAGTAACCATGTCTTTCAAGGAAGCCGTGAAAAATGTGATGAAGGGCGGCAAGTACGACAAGAAAGCTGCTGCTGCGATTGTCGCCAATGCTAGCCGAAATGCCAGTTCTGCCGCAAAAGCTAAGAATCCAAAGCTCAAGAAGGTGAAATAAATGTCTGAAGGACTGAGGCCATATGACTTTGTGCAACAGGTTTACTATGCTCAGGAGAAAGTCCTTCTCGACTTTTGGCCTGATGATGACAAATATAAAGAAGTTTTGTTCGAGGCTAACCTTGTTCTTCAAGAACTCCAAAACGCCGAGGACTGGACCTGGCTCCGTGAACAGCTCGTTCTGGGACCATGTTACAGTGTTCCCGGTGAAATCACGGAATTCAAGCTACCGGAGTGGGTGTACAAGGTTAGCACCTTGAACCATGATTCGTTAAGGTTGCATTTCCTTAAGCCGTTTGTTCGTCCATGGCATCATGATCATTATCCATCCAAAGCAGACTATGATGAATTCAGGTTCATTGAGGTTCCTATTGCTTCGACTGGTGACAATCGGTATCGCAAGGAATATCATGTAAACCATATTGATCAGGTTCATACGCCAGATATGCATCTTCGTGCTATCAAAGTCGGCAACATTATTACATTTAATCGCCCTTTAACGCCTATGGAAGAACGGCTTATTGCTGTCATTGATGTGCAAAGGCGCATTGAGCAATTTCATATTTGTGACCACAGGTGCAAAGGGGTGAACCCAGATGAGCCGATTAGCTATGAATTTGATGAAAACGGAGAATGGGAAAACCCATGTTCCCGGATCGAGCATAGGATGCTCACCGAAATTCCTGACCCCAATTACGTCGTCATGGCTACAGCAGCCAGACATGCGGAAGGTTCTCCACCGGCTCTGGCACGAGTTGCCGGCTTGCAAGATGCCGCCCAGAAAATCATGAGTGCCATGCGTCAAAATGATGCTAGTGCGACTGATGCCGATTACCAAGACTGGGATACCCCTGGATACATTGAGGTAATATAATATGGCTAAGAAGAATTCAAGCAAGACAGCAACAGAGAAAGCAATTCAATCCTCAGAGCCTAGGGTCATGGCTTACCGAGGATGGAAGGGCGTTAACTATGTTGATGCTCCGTTAACCTGGGATCCGTTGGAAACTAGTCAAACCAAGTTTCGTCAGTCTGACTTGCCACAAAATTATCTCATGGTACAAAACAATCTTATTACCACGCCTACTCTTGGTATCGAGACGCGTGATGACAGCATTGTAATTGGTGAGCTACCAAACAGAATTAATATTTGGCCATTTTATTATAAAGGTGATAGTTACTTTACTGGCGTAGCATGTGTCTACTATAGATATTTATTCGCAGTTGTTCATTGGGATACCGATCAAAACACCTTTAATGAATGCGTCTTGTACAGAGATCTTCTTAGCGATGATCTTACTTCTTGGACACCTATTATGCTAAACAATGGGTGCGACAATAACCCCATTGCTCAAACAGAAATTTGCGAAATAGGTTTCTTTGAAAGCAATATGGTTGCAACTGCTAAAAGCAATAATGTTGGGCATCTTTATTTAAGTTCTGTTTCTTGGAATAATAACAACATTAGTATTGATGGCATGAATTGGGATACTCATGTTGATAAACATAATTGTCTTGTAAGTACGTTGCCTATATCTGATCCAAATACTACTGCAACAAATCTTTGCGATCGTGACTGGTGTTTCCCAGAAGCCTATGGGATGCAAAGTAGCTGGACAATGCCAAACCCAGAAGATCCAACTGAGATGAACCCCGATGCTGTAGTTAGACTTGATATTGTTTATTGCTATACTAATCGGCTTGGATCAACATTGGTTTCTTATCCTGCTACTATCTATGTTGAATATTCTCCGGCCCTTTGGTCTAGTGGCAGATATGTAAAACTCACCTCACGTGGACATGATTCGTTCTGGAATGGTATTTATACAGATGGATCTAGCTGGCCCGTGCCTATTCCTGATCCTGATGGTTTCTACGGCGATGATCCAAATTTAACAGTTACCCCAAATAGTATTACAGGTATAGATTTCTATGCTCGTGAAATGGAAAACACTGACTATGTGTTTATTGGACATATAGATATTGCTCCTGGTCAAACCAAATGGAAATATAATTGGCTTGGTAATATGACCGATACATCTCAATGGCAGAACAGCCAACTTCAAGTACCAACCGAAAATACTACCGAGGGTCCAAATGTCACACACTTTGCAAGCCACGATAGCCGTATGTACTATTGGGGCCAGCCTGATAAACCGTACCGGCTTTATGTTGGAGGTAACCCAGGAGCCGAGTTCTCAATTGCACGAGGTTTGGGTGGAGCTTGGATTGATATTGAACCAGGATCCGGATTTGAAATTGCTGGCACAGCAAAATGGAAAACCTCCCAAGGTGCGAATATTGTCACCATTCTCTGCGGAAACAGAAACACAACCAAGGTAAGACGTTTTAACCTGATTGAAACGGGGTTGACATTTACAAATGAGATTTCCTATAAGAGCTATATGTATGAAGAAGTTTCCAATGTTGTTGGTTGCAATAGTCGCTATGGGTACGGGGTCTTCGATGATGGCCTCTATTGCCTTAGTCGCTATGGCCTCATGCTAACCACGATGGCAATGGAATATAACAACCAAATGAAAACCCAGGATGTTAGTGCTCTTATTCAGCCCATCTTTACTGAACGCCTTGGCAACAGGTTGCGTGATGGTCGGATGGTGTGCATTGATAGTATTATCTATATTGCTCTGTCAGAAGATACGCAAGAGCAAACTCCGATTAATCTTGATAATGTAATTCTTTGCTACGATATCGGTTTGCAATCTTGGTACACATTTACCCATGACCAAGTTTATGGACATGGTAAAGGAGAAGATCCAGACAAGATTCATCACATTCTTGCCGTTGATAGCGATGAGTTCATTGAGGGCTTGGGTGCAATTACCGATACTCAGGTTCGCCTTTATCCAACTACAGGCATTCAGGATCCAACTATCCCTGAATTCCAGATTATCTTGGAAACCGGCGAGCTGATCCCAAAGATGCCTAAGCAGGTCTTTGATTGGATTGAACAACTTGAGTTTAGGTTTGATTATTTCATTGGTCCCAATGGAGACATTGAGGATGAATGGAATTATATAGACGAGGAATACTATGAGCCTGCTACCATTCTTATCGAGGGCGTAGATTATTATGGTCGCTTCTTTAAGATTGAAAAGAAACTTAACCTTAAGAGCCGTGGGCATCATGGCAAACAGGGTGAGCAGCGTTCATATGTAGAATGGATTCGTGTTTGCAAGCTTGTTGAATCTTTGCGCATTAGAATCAAGGGGCATGCCAGATTCCGCCTTACACATATATTAAATAAGATGTACACGCAATCCGATCGCATTGGTACACCTTATGGATTTGATGCCCACGACTCTTATTACAATAGACACAATGGTATGAACAAGATTCATCATTACATCAACGATTACAACAACCTCAGAGAAGCGGTGGTGAGCTAAATGGGATGCATGGATGAAGCTTTGGACAGCTTATTTCCGGTAGATTGGCTAGACCCTTATGGCCAAATGCCTATGAATGATCGTTACTCGGTGCAAATTGATATCACTCAAGTCAAGACAGACAATGGTATCAAGGTAACCGCCGTTAAGACTCCGCCTCGCGCCGGTACCGCTTCTGTCAGTGATGCCATTAAGATGGCTTTGGGTGTGTGCGACATTGAAGACAATGAACAAAATGGTTCAAATCCTAAAGAAAAAAAAGATTACAAAGAAAAATCTTGGGATCCAAAAAAGACAGAAGATAAACCTACTGAGAATATTGAACCTGAACAAAAAGACCTTGATCATTCACCTCGTAATCTCTCAAAGGATGCTTACAAAAGTTCCTCATAAATCTTCCGTTTGCTTGGAAGTGACAAATAACACTAGAATCAATGGCATTGCGCATTTCAACCGTGATGCCATTGTTGTTTATGATAGCTTCATTAAATTTTGCACAACAAACACCATCGCAAAAATCTGCAAGCTTTTCTCTTTTTAGTGAACTTTGTGATAATGGTCTATAAAAGATTCTTCCGCATTGAGGGCAGCGAATTTTAAGCCATTTTTCTTTACCAATAAAATCTGGATTAGCACACTCTTTTTCAATAATTACTTTTGTTTGAATGGTTTTATGAATATTGTTATGACCTCTTGCGCTAACAATGGCTAGATTCTCAATTCTATTATCAGATTTGTTGCCGTTGATATGATGCACATGGGCTCCGCTTGGTAACGGCACTCCAATAAACTTAGACATCTCTAGGCGATGCTCTGGAACCCATGCGTCCTTTTTCCCAAATATGCCATCAATATCTTTTACCGTTGTATACCCACTAGCATCAACGTGTTTTTCTATCATTGTTATTTCCTCTCCAGCCGTATCGAATTCTACTGGCTTATTCTACCAGGAGAAACACAATGGTTTATGTTTTACATGTAAATAGCAAATATGTTAAAATGGAATCCTCAAGCCCACCGGGTTCCGGTAACAGGGATCGCAACCTTGGCTCGATGGGAAGTCGCCCTGAACCAAGTCACCATGGTGCCACTGAGGACGAGGACGCAAAAAAAAAGAAACCCTGGGGCAGACCCCGGGGCTTCTTTTTTTATCAGGACCAAGCTCGCAAGACCGGCCCTTACCGGTTCGCCGAAGCAGCCCCTGGCATTCGCTGGAGTCCGCATGCTTCTGGTAGTGGAAGATACCATGGTGGCGGACACTCACCGTAAGCCTCTGCACAAGCCTCTTCGCGGAGATCGGGTTACTTACCGCAACCCTTGCGCTTACTAGTAACCATTATATCACACCTCCTTTGATTAATCTGAGGTATTGTCCTTGGCTACCTCGCAGCCTGTGTTTTCGGGAGCCAGGCTCTCCATCGGGCCAAGGCCCGAGCCGCCACCTACGGTATTCCAGCAAGAATCACACCAACCCACATCATCACATTCGCAACTGCAAACCTGAGAGAACACGTCGCATGCTTGGTTTAGATCCTGAATTAGCTTAGGTGTCAATGTTTTCGATAGTGTCATAATAAGCTCCATATAGTGTCATAAAATCCTTGGCATCCATTATAATAACCCATGGTCGCTTATCAGGTCTATGCATGACGATGGGTATTTCGGTATTACTTGCATCATTATGGGACTGTTCCAAAGCTGGATAAAGGCGGAGGGAATTGGTACGTTTAACCTCGACATGAATTCCTGGGAGCCCTTTGACATCAGGTGAATCTGGTCCGCCCTGGTACTGCACACCACGGATCGTGTTGTATCCGTAGCTATTGAAGAAGTCTCTTGCTTCACGTTCTCCCCTTGCGCCTTTTTGTTTGCTATTGGTCATAGTCTTTCCTAGAACATAAGAAGCTGGTTTGCTGTTGCCGGACGCTGGCGGGAATGGTGGGTTACGTAATCTAACTTTTGGACATGGATCAACTGATCTTCCCCGCCAGGACATTCCGACACTAAAAACATATGCATCCAGGGTTCATCGTCTTTCTTGTAGCTACCAAGATAAAAGGCGGGTAACCCTGCATATAAACAGTAGTCGCCTCGCCTTATCTTGCCGAATTTGAAATTAATCCAATTGCTAAACTTCATTGTTACCTCGGCTTGAACATCTTGCAGTTGCCATAGCTATCGAAGAATAGGTGCTTATGTTTCCAAGCAACTTCACTCTTATCTACCACAAGTTTCTTTTTGACTTCACAGCCAGATCTTGGACCTATTGGCTTGGTTCCGAGTTTACAACCATCGCATTGCTCCTTGAGAGCATAGGCCCAATTGTTAATCCTGTTGTCCATAGTCACGCATCCGCCAAAACACATCAGCCGAAAGATCATTAACAAGATTAATCATATCGTCTTGCTCGTTGTAATCAGCAATAGCATAAGATAGATCAACTATTATGTTTGCAATTGCAAAGCTTTTCTGGTTAAGCCTTGCGAATTGATTCATAGCGCGGAGGAGACTAAAATCATATCGGAGTCTTTCTCTGCGATCTTCTTGATCAAAAGCTTCTGTATGTAGCGAAGCTTCACAATTGATATCACAATTCATGTTCTTCTCCTTCTTCTTCTTTTTCTTGCCCATTGCTTGCTCCTTCCGTTGTTCCTAACTGCATCCATTCTGGCTCAACATACCTTGTTTCAATATTAAGCCTGGTAGGTTGAACCTTTCGCCCACCAGTTCGCTCAAGAATCATTTGAGCTGCCAGGTTCCTTTCTTTCCTCTTTGCATAATTTCTACCGCAAGGCTGGGTTCCTATGTAAACCAAGGCTTTTGCCATAGCTACAATAGGTTGATCCTGGGGGGTAACCTGTAATTGGTTCGCTTGCTCATATGATAGCACGTCCTCTATGGCATCGCCGAGAATATTCGCATAACCTTCACGTTTGTTTTCCTCCGGTACCGTGCCATCAATTCGTAATGCTATTGTTCTAATTAGATCTACATCCATTTCGAACACAGCATTATAGATAAGAGAAGCAACGGTATACTGCTTAGCGTTCTGAGCAATATCTCTCGATCTAACAACGTCGCCCATAGTTTTACCAAGGCAGACATTGATTAGATAATTGTCCAAAGTTGTATCATAGGTTCGAGCATCAAGAATTGTGATTTCGGGACTTGTATCGCTCGTTGTAGAGTTGTCTACCTCGCTCACGACGTTTCTCCATATTCTCCTCGGTTCGCTTGTTTCTAGCATGACCGGCTTTCAGATCGTCCTTTGGCAACTTCATGTTCTGCCAACATGGCACCTTGCCTTGTTCTTCAAGCCATTCAAGCCTAAGCCTCAACGAATACGGCGGTAGTTTCTTGTATCTTTTGAGGCTAAGATAATAGATTTTCTTCTTGTATCTCTTACCGTTGATAGATCCCTCTTTGGTAATTCTTGTCGAATAATAAGCCATAACACGGGCAAGCCTAAGGATCTTTTGGTATTCACCGGCATGTGTTCTGTCATAGGGCCTACCATATAACACTTCAAACATCATGCCAGCAGTAAACCTGCGGTGCTTGGCTATTGTTAGATTCCATTTAGGATCTGATTCCTTTTGTTTGAACAATTGTCTAAGTAAGCTTTCGACCTCATAGAGATCTTTGTCAGAATAGTTTTCCCATTTACCAGCGCCTTCAAGATAGCCAGTAGCCCTTGTTGGCTCGGTGGGCAATGATGGCTTGGCAACCGGGTCTTCAAAGTTGAACACCCACCCGCCATCATTCGTAGTAGTAAACCCCGCCATTAGATACCTTCTCTTTCCTTTGCCAAGTTTCAGGCCACGGCTTGTCCCACTCGCTTTTGCTTGCGTCGAATGGTCCTTCGTAGAACTGATCCCAATTGATAGGCATAGATCCATCTGAATTCAAGCCAAGATAATCTATCTCTTTGATGCCCATAGCTGCATAGCGAAGAGAGTCCATCATGTGTGAATACTTATTATGCATGGGCTTAGGCGCCCAGTCATCTGATTTGCTTAATCGCTTATATTCATAGTTGTTAAAGCATTCCATCAGCCAACTACAATTATCTGAATTGATAATCATGTTAGGCAATAGCTCTCTAACTAATTTAATACCACGATCGACTCGCTCTTTTTCCAGACTGTGCCAATTGATATTAGGATAGATTTGTTCTACCTCTTCCTTTGGCGTCATAGATGAAGCGGATCGCTCTGAGTCCCATGGAAGAATGCCCATACGAATCCTATGAAAGTAGGGTTTCTTCGCTATTTCTGCCATGGCTTCAACTAACGAGACTCCCCTTGCTTCAAAGCAATCATAGATAACCATACGATTATTAATATATTGAAAGACAACAGCAGCCGTACTATCGGATTCTTTGCCTTTTGAGGCAATATCAAATGCGATGTATACGGGTTTTTGGGTATCGAGATTGTAAGAGCAATACCGCTTTTCTCTGACCAACTGCTCGATAGCCAGATAGACCAATCCTGCATTGACAACAGTGAAGTCACAGAAATTCTCCTGCCTAAATAGATTGTCATTCCCATATGCTCTGATGTACCTATCACGCAAGATTTCAATTTCTTCTTGCGTATACATAGGTTGGCCGTCTCGATCAACGGCATCAGCTATAGTTACTTTGTCAACATAGCAATCACCATGAGCACCCGGAAAAGCATCCGGCTCATCTTCGCCTGTATAAGTTCTAAGCAAATCATAGAATACATTTTTGATACCACGAGGCGTGCCATTAAAGTTAACGCTAAGATCACCAGTCATCTTAAGCTTACGCTCCCAGATTGGTGTAATGTATTCAAATGCATTTAGTCTATACAGGCTTGCCTCTGATATATAGAACTTATCGTAAGATGATCCAATGATACCCTCGTTATTTAAGAAGCCTATGAACTTAATTCTGGTATCAGCCTTGCCTTTTACCTGAGATTTCATGTAAACTTCTTTGGCTGTATCCTTTGGATCAATTAGGTTTTCAGGGTAATCATCCCAGAACAACCGCCCATCAATATACTTTTTAAAAATGTTATTCGTGATCCATATATTATCAAGGCCAACATAAGCTATTTGCAAACCAGGATTCAAGAAACCAATCTTCATGGCATGCTGCATATCGTCAGTGTCCTTGCCAAGCTGACGCGCCCATAGCTTAAAGTAATAATGATAAAGGCCGGAAGCACGGCGTTGCCATGCCCCGACCTGGTACGGATAAGGACTGTAATATAGAGGTAATGTTATTTCCTCATAGTTCATTAATCTTTCTCCGTGAATTCACGCTGTTTCTTTTCGTCCAGAATAGTATGGTGCAAAGCTGTCATCTTCTCGCCAAACGGTTTAACCGTGATGAAGATAAGACCAGCAGAACAAAGCTGACGTTCATTTGTAATGCTTTCTACCTTTGGAATAATTGCTTCATAATAATCGTTCAGCTCTTCCTTGGAGAATTCTTCCAGCGTGAACTGCTTGGTTGCTTCAAGCAAAGCCTCATAGGTAGTAATGCTAATCTCCTGCAAGGCTTTATAATAATCCATTCGCTCTTCTGGGAGCAAACGATCAAGCTCGCCGTTCCAGAATTTATTAGCATAGTCTCGAATGTTGAGCAAATTATCAACGCGCTTAGCGAGAACAATGCTAACCTCAAGCGTATTAATGAAAGCTTGCTTTGCGTTTTCAAACGTTTCTTCAATAGGCGGAAGCTGAGGCGCTTCTGCCTTTGCCGTCGGCTTAAACTGAGATGCGGACTTGCGTACCATTATTGTTGTCCTTTCTTCTTATTGCGCTGTTGCTTGTTGTACATGCGCATTGCTTCCTGAATAGACTCAGGTTCTTCTTTTTCAATTGCTCCTTTGCCACCGGTTTTCATTTTCATAGCAGGGCGATTTTGTTTGCCCTGGTCAGAACCGGTGCCTGATTCTATGCTCTGGTTCTCATCTGCGGAAACATTAGGAACATTGAATCGCTTTGCAATCTTTTTAGCTCTGGCCAAAGCTGCATCAAGATCAACATCGAAACCAATTACGTTTCCTTGATTGTCTGTGATGCTATATGGCTCAATCAGATCATCAAGAACATCTTTAGTTACTTGATCCAATGCTTCAAACTTAGGAGCAAAATCGATTAGACGAATAGTAGGCATAGCTCCTTTTAGCAACTCTTGCTGCTTCTTGTTTACCTCTTGTCTAAATCGCATTTCAACTTGCTTGTTAAAGGCGTCTACCCATTGCTGTGCTTCTGCTCTTGAATTAAAGTCTCGCGTAGGATCATCAGGATTCTTGAATGATACTCGGCCTGTATTTTCGTCACGGCTATAAAGCTCCTCGATAGTGCAAGGAGAAATTTTATTCTCAGCAAAGCTTTGACGAACAGATTGAATAGCATTCTGCTGAAGCTCTTTTAGGATCTCTTGTTTTCGAGCATTGAAATCAACAGGTTCGATGACATTTGTAGATCCTCCAACGCCATCAGTGTCTCCTTGTTCATCGGTAGATCCAGCTTCATCTCTAGCTTCTTCGCTTGAAACTTGCTGTCCTTCTGTAACATCAGATACATCTGGTGCTGGGTCGCTGTCTCCACCTGATCCATTAGGCTCCACATCTGGATCAGTTGATCCTGAGTTAGCCTTGTTAAACATCTTAAACGCCTGAGCCAAATCAATCGGCTCAGTCGCCGGATCAGAGTTAAGAACATTATTCTCAGTCTGCCCATTCATTATTCTCCTCCTCGGTTTCCTCGTCTTCCATCATTATATCGATGAACATGTTGGACAAATAGTTTCTAACCTCAAGCAACCAGTGGTCACGCATGAAGTTATAGACTACTTTCTTTCTCTCTTCGCCATACTCAGCAGAGTTCCCAATCATGGCATCAACAGCGTCGATCATCTCTCCAATGCTATTGCAAGAAAGAATAGCATCTTGTTTGCTGAACATATACTTTCGAAGTTGCTGAACAATCCATTTGTATTCATCAATCTTCTGTTGGTCTGTTAGCGGATCAGTGAATCCAAGTCTTGTGTATTGCTCGGAGAGTAGATACCACATAGATTCAAAGTCCCTTGCTCTGAACATAAAAGCAATTTGTTCCTTAAGCTTCGGGTCTACCATTGTTGCCTCCTATTACCACTTATACATATCTTCATAGTTCTCGTTCAAACCAAGCTCACGAAGTCTAGCCTTCTCTTCCGCTCGCCTTTGCTTCTCATCGTTCTCAATATCACGGAGAGTCTTGTGAACAAGATAAGGATCGCACACAAGCATCTTGCCTGCGGCATACCAGACATTCGGCTCATCTTTAAAGCGACCTTTATACTTCTGGTAATATTCGTCACCAGCTGCTTGCAATAGAGCCTTAACATTCGGATAGCGCCAATGTTTCCAAAGATAACCTGCTCGTCCGTTCCATGTAACCACAGTTGCATAGTCGATGCCAGGTCGGAAAATCATGCCAGCGTTCTCTTTAGGCACTGAAGACATTGCGACAACCTTGCGATCACTACGATTCTTGATTCGATATGTACCAGTGGTATAGTCGTGATACTGATCGACCGTATTATCATAATCAACTTTGCCACCAGATTTGTCATAAAGCATATCAGTGTTTCGGTCGATATCAAATTGTCGCTCTTCAACTTCGATTTCATTGCCAAGAACTTCGTCATATTTAATAAGACGATACCGTTCAGACTTAAGTTCAGGAGCAAGAACAACCGTTTTACCAATATACGGCTTTATCATTTCAGCTTCTTTGATAGCCTGAAGCCTACGCTGATCATATTGGTCAACCGTTTTCTCTTTTGGTTTCTTGATTTTCTCTGGTTGCTTGTCCTTGATTTCATTCTTAAGGCCATTGCTTACAGCTTTCTGAAGCTCTGACCAAGACATGCCGGAGACATCAATGCCTAGTCGTTCGGCTTCTGCTAGACATGTCTCCTTGTTTCGATATGCCATGATACTATCCTTTCACTATTACTACCAAGTAAGGACAAGCATACCATAACCCTATGGTAAAAAAAAGACCCCACATCTCCAAAGAGACATGGGGTCAAATTAGGTTGCCACTGCTGCGCGCCACGCAATATAACATCGCCGTTGCTACGCCTCACGAGGCCTTACCGTAACTGAGCTTCACAACACCAAGCCAACACGGTACGTCACCAAACCGAACGTAACCTTGCCTATATCGCACTGAGCCGAACCCCGCTCTACCATAGCCACACCTGACGTCACATTGCCATTACAGCGCCGCGCCCAGCCTTGCCCTTACTTTTGCATTGCCTCGCCAAGCTCAACCTTACCTATGCCGCACAAGACGCAGCCTTGCCTTGCCTTTGCCCGACTTCGCATCGCCCTGCCTTTACCATGCCTAGCTGGGCGTGGCTATGCCTTTACAACAATTCGTATTCGAATCTACCTTTGCCACTATTGCGCCATTGGCCTGTGCCATGCAGCTTGCCATAGTCAAGCCATTCAATCACAGCACTCTCAAGGTCATCTTTGAGCAAAAGGATTTCGAATTCTTGTGTTGTTCCAGGCGGCACGGTTTCACTGCAAGACAAAGCAATCCGTTCTCCCTGTGCTGTCGATGCACGCAAAGGCCGTTGGCAGCTACCAATAGTTTCACCATCAGGCAAGACAAGTGGGATCTTCCTTGGTGACACAAAGATCAATCCGTCAATCTCTTTCTTGTATGCCTTGAGATTCTTTGACTTAGTCCCGGTGACACGACGAAGCATGCCACATGAGTCTTTGAAGAATCCTTTCCACTGATAATCCCAAGTAAATGGATTGCCATTATCGTCTTTGGGAAAGATTGTCATCGGCCTATTTTCAGCAGTATCATCTGTAATAGCCGCAATCTCTTCTTCTCGGTTATTATCATTGGGAGCATTCTCGGCAATAAATGTATCAAAGAGATCAGGATCGGAGCTTGCAGTTCCAAGCAACTCTTCGATGTAGGTTACCTTAACTTTGATAGTCTTCATTCATTCTCCTTGTCTATTTGTTGTGCAGCCAGTTATCAAGTTCTTCAGCAAGCAGTTGAGTACATTGCATACAAAGCGAGCCGCTTACTTTGTTAACCTGGGTTTCACGATAATACACAGGTTTGCGAGTGCATACATTCCAATCGTCTTCAACCTCATGGAATTCACTGATAGCAAGACGAAGCCTACCACGGCTTTGATTCTTTTCTATCTTAGCTCCACAATGGATGCAATCGCTTCCACCTTTAGGCCCTCTTGTCATCGCCGCCCTCCTTCGGCTCGAAGTACATGCATATTTCCTTTGGGTCATTACGTCCGTAGTCGATTGGCTTGTTTTCGACATAGAGGCCGTTCTGGGCCATGCATCGTGGTTTCAGCAGCCATCCCTTCTTCGGCCTTGCGAACCAACACAGGTCGCACAGGTAGCACATGCTCATTCCGCACCTCCCATCAGCTCGCGTATCTCGGTGGCGTACTTGGCGATGACGTGCGTGTCCGTCCCGTCGTAGTTCATTTCGTTATCGAAATAATACGCGATATACGAGCTGCCGAAATCATGCAGCACGTCCTCAAGCGTGCGCGGTTTGACATGATGGCAGCTATGGGGAGATACGAACTCAGTGGTGCCGTCATAATCGTCATATCGGTACGCTATCGACCAATGCGGCTTTTCGTATCCTTCGGTCTGATAGCTGTACCCCGTGCATGTGAACCGCTTTCCATACTCGCTGGTTTCCAGCTCATCGCCCACGTGAATCGGCACGCCGTCAGCGTCCACTGGCAGCTCCATGTACCTCTCGGCGATTTCGCGCTCGATTTCGTCACAAAAATAAAGCCATACTTCTCGGTGTTGCGGATGAAGCGTCGCATTGATTTTGTCGCGCAGCTTCTCGATGTTCTCCATTACCATGTTAACCATCCGTCCCACTTTGTATGCTCTCGCCACTTGGCTTGGTCTTTGTTGTCGCATTCTCGGCATTTCCACTTGCGCATGCTTTCAATGCGGAGATCAATTGGAAACTCTTTAATAGGTTTTATCTCTCCGCATTTCTGGCATTGTCTTACCTCTGTCTCTGTCACTTCATCGCCGCCTTAATTACATTGGTCTTGATGTCATTGCCTGAAATCAAACCGCTGAGCCTACGATCTGCCCAACTACCAGGCATGTTCTTGGTAGGATTCCGATGACTCAGGTAATCATAATATGCATTGATGAAACCGAGAGCCTTGCCATGATACTTGGTATTATCCGGCGCATCATAGTAAGTATCCATGAATTCTTCCCTAAGCATATCAATGCGCTCACGGCTCATAACTTCCCTTGTTCCACCTGGTTTGGGATACGGGAACAACATAGGCAAGAGGATGTTCTGCACATCAATCACATCAAATGCTTTAGATCCAGCAAGTTCGATTTGATTCTCGAATGCAGCTTGGAAGCTGAGCACACCAGCAGTTGCGCTCTGTGCGGCTTGGATCCTTTCCTTGGCAAAGAATCCATGACGGACATGCAGCAAGCTATCATGGTTACCCATCATCTTACGATACATGTTCTGGCAGATGATACGAGTTGGCACCATGATAAGCGAACAGGGAAACATGCCATTGAAGCTGTTGGTACACATGACATCGAAATCCCAATCGTCACCGAGGATATTCGATTGCCGCATACGCAACACCATGAAGCATAAGCCCTGCTCTGTCATGCCTACATTGGTGATAATTCCACCGGCATCAGTGAACGGACGAAGCAATTCAAATGCTTCCTTATTTTGAATGATGCCATAGCGATCACTGACACAACCAAGAATCTTATTAGTACCTTCTTGTAGGTTGACCTGCACGCCAGGCACAGTCTCATATTTGACTATGCTGGCACCAAAACCTGTGTTATACGGGTCAACAATTTCCACCTTGGCATCTTTGGGAATAACGTTGTAGTCCAGTCGTCCAGCGTGCAATGCCTCGGCTGGATCTGTCCATTGCCCTTTGACGCCAACGCCAATCCAAGGTGCTTCACGATTGTAATTAAACATCTGAATTCCATTTGTCATGTGTCCTCCTGTTAGATATAATAATAGAGGTTCGTTCCTTTCCGGTTGTGGGGTGCTAGGCTTAAGGGTCCACTAGCACCCCAACACATTTTTAAAGCCTTGGCATCAAGCTACGCATTTGCTTCTTAACCTTACCTGATGTCTCATCATATTTATCCTTGGTATAAGACAAGTTGCTAAGACAAGCACTAAGATGCTCAAGCTCTTCGGTTGCCTGTGTCATAACTTTATCCGTTTCAAGGACTCCTTCACTGATAAGAGCAATCTCTTCTGGTGTAACTTGTTTCAACTCCGTAATAGTCTTCGGAGTAATCGCGGTTTCTTCCATGCTATCCTTTCAATGTGAATCCATTGTTAGACATTTCTCTAACATAGGCGTCCCACACTTCTTTCTCTGTGCATTGTGCTTTAAGGTTGTGTGGTATCTTTCTGCACTTGTCTCGTTGCTTAATGTATTCTTCGGCAATCTCGGTTATCCACCTGCATTGATCATGAAGATCGTCGGCATCATATACCTCTGTATGCATTGAGATCGGAGCATCAGGATTGAACCACAGAATCCTAGCCTTCTTGAGATTCGGAAGAACACAGAAAGCCATGGCTACTTGCATAAGCTCCTTGTGTTCCATGCGATCCTCAATCACGGCTTTCATGTGGTTCGCGTTCTCATAGCATTTGATCTCCATGATCTCGTCGGCATTCCTGAGCCATGGGTACTCCTTGACACCAAGCTCACATCTACTATCAAGCTGAGCTATTGTCATGGCATCAGGACTGAATCCAAGGATTCCATTATGGATAACACAATCATCCCAATGATGCATCTTCGGATCAGCCTGAGCATTCCAAGATTCAATAGCCCAAGGTTCCATGATGTGACCACGGGCAGCAGCAGAGCTAGGAGCCTCGGTATCTACTTCAACAGTGGAACACTTGGATGCCCAGAGAGCAGCAAATTCTGGGATGATTTTCTCATCCTTCTTAGGATCCTTGGACTTGAGATATCTCTTCCATGCAGGCAAGAGGCCCGCAATATCAGTAGCCGTAAGGTACGACTTGCGAGCCTCTAACCAATCCGCCGAGACATTGTATATCCAGCGGCGAGCCATTAGTCCTCCCTGTATTCTACAGGAGACTTAACAATCATCTTGATAATACGAACAATGGTATCCGGCTTAAGTTCAAGCGGATTGCCAAGTTCATAAAGATCAATCGGATTGAAACAATCGCCTTCGATAAACGATGGATCATCACACCATTTGATGAGAGCTGCAAAATCATCAATGGTAGAATTAATGACAGCAGCATCAGTCATAGCATCAGCCTCAGCAATAAACTCCATAGCTTCTGCTACACGCTTGTCAGTCACCGGAGTCTCAGGCTTCTCGATGTAAGGCAGATCAGCTTTGAGTGCAGACTTGCGCTCGAATCCATCAAGCGAAGGAGCCGGAGTATATTTAGGCTGGCTCTTGAGATATAGATACTCCTGTGTCATAGTCTCAAGCTTGGTAAGCTGAGCCCAAATAATAAACGGCAAACCAATCTGTTCATTCTTCTTCAAGATGCTGCCATGCTTGAACTCACACTTGTTCTTCTTGATAAGTTTAGCCATGTTAAATCCTTTCTGTTTTATTTTTCTGGGGTGCTGTACAAGCCAGCACCCCTGTTTACCTAAAGAACAATCTTACCTTCATGAATATCTCTATGACATTGTGGGCAACACCAAACAACATCAAGCGGCTTTGAATAATCAGAATGATGTGCTTGAATATGTTCCGATTCTTCTTTGCAAACTATACATATTGATGGCTTTGTTATATAGCCTTTTCTAATATTGTATGCCAAGATTCTCCTCGCTCTATTCTTTTCTGGATTATTCAAACGATGCTGCTTTAAATATTTACCCGACCTTTCTCTGCGAGAAGCAATACGCTTTTCGCTATGCTCATATTCTTGATAATATTTTTTGTTCTTATAGTAATTATTTGATACATCTTTTTTTGTGCATTCCTTGCACTTATTAAGATGCCCGTCCTTCATCATTGGATGTTTGTAGAAGTCGGAGAGTGGTTTAAGCTCTCCGCACTTCATACATGTTTTCTGCTTTAGTTCCATCCTATGTCCTATCATTAGGTGTACACTAGTTTCCTCTAGTGTATCATAGAATGGAACTAATTAAAAGGGATGTCGTCTTGGTAATACGCTTCAGCCGGATTGTCATATTGCTGCTGCGGTTGCTGTTGGAATCCCATAGCCTGCGCCGCCTGCTGCTGAGCATAAGCTACATTCTCAGGCATAGGCTGAGCAGGAGCCGGAGGCGGACCGAAGTTATTACGGCCTTGCTGCTGCGGTTGCTGCTGTTGCACAGGCTGCTGCTGTGCCTGCTGTTTACTTAGATCCACAACACCTCGCACCATACCAGCATCGCCATCACCGAGGATCGTAACCCACCACGGCCTCGGGTTAGCCTGGTTATAAACACCTTCCTGTGTTTGTACACGAATGAACTTACCCATCAGTTCAAGTACGCTGACATTCGGCCTGCTGTTACTGGGATCCAAGGCATCAAGACAAGCATTGGCTGCATAGGATTTCGGATTGAAGATGAAGTTCAATTCCTTACCAGACTTGCCGAGAATAGTCAGGCAGATATTCCTCTTAGGATTACCGTCGTCCCAGAACTCAGGCTTCTTGGTAGCGAAGTTAATCGATTGCGGATTAGAGATCTCGACAACCGTTCCTTCAATGCTAAGCATGTAGTTAGGCTGATCCTTGTGCGCATAGTTCCAAGACTTCTCAGAGCCAGACGAACCTTTGAGATCATAGAAACCCATTGTGTTTTCCTTTCTTAGATTACGAACATCATAGCGCGGCCCATGTTGTCAGCAGGACCCCAGCTATCCAAATATTTTTCAACTCTGATAATGTGTTCTGCGAAAGCCATCCACTTAGATATGCTCGAAACCATAACCTTATGATATTTGATTACGTGTTGACACCATCTAAATGGAGTGCTAACACCAAGAACATGAAGAGCAATGCATAGATTGACAGCATCATCATTGCGGCGGCCATCAGATCCAAGAGCCCGATCATCAAGTAGCTTATCAAGCATCTCGATTGCATCAACTATGTCATCACGGCTTGCCGTGGTATCACGCATAATACCAGATGCGACATACAAACCGCCGGTATGCCAATAAGTGTCGAACTCAGCAAAGACATGATGCGTACCTGGATTTGTTTCTACAGTTGAGATTGTGAACATTAACAATCCTCCTTGTCTTCTAACCATTCTACCATCTTATCTCTTAGTGGTTCATAGATAGAAACAAATTCATCAAAAGACTGGATGCTCTTCTCTGTGTTGAAGAGGTAACCATTGTCTATGACACCATTGATAAGGTTGATGTAGAACTTAGCCATAGGTCTAGTATCGAAACCACGATTCCAATATTTGATAACCCTATCCCATTGGCGTACCCACATCTCGACACCATATCTGTCTACGTCCTGGTCACGCAATGGATTTGGCTTGGCAACCTTTGGATCATGTGACCATCGATCCTCAGGATCTTCGGGAACCATACCATTCCAACCACAACGAAGGTCAAGCATAACCTTCTTATGGATGTCATAACCTACCATTATGATAGACATGTCGAACGAAGACAAGACCTCAAAGATATTCTCCTTATCGTTCTTCCATGTTACATTGACAATGACATCATCCTTCTTCAACTTGAGAGTAGAGAGTGGAGCATCTTTCTTATACTTCTTCTTCCTGGTACGACCAAGCTTCCACGCTTCACCGGGAGTAAGCACTTCGAACCCATGCTTCATCATCAACAGGTTCACAGCATACTGAAGTTCAGGTTCGGTGTATACAAATACATCAATATCAGGATGGGATTCCCATGTATCAAAGTCAGCATCCAGCATGGAGCTACCGGTGATACAGCCATTGATATCGGTGTGCTTGATAAGCTCAATCGTTTCTTTAATCTGTTCAGTCAGAGTCATTTAATCTCCTAGATTCTCATAGCCATCTGCTTCTTCAAGACACTTGAGAGCCTCGGCAATATCCTCTTCAGTTGAATTAGGATCGTGCATAATCCTACCGAACTCTGATTTAGTGAGCGTTTTACGAGACGCAGATTCCAATAGTATATCAAGCAAGCTCATTGCCATTGGCCTTCTCCTTTCTGTACTTGATATAATCTTGCAGCTCTTTCCATCTGTCTCCTGACATAGGTATGGGAGACACATGATTCCATTTCTTGTTCTTCCAGTACCTCAGGGAATTCTTTCTGTTGCCTACGATATCAATATGAGCATACGGAAAATGCATGGTGGGTATGATCTTGTCTACCATGAACATAAGATGAAACGAGATAGCAGGGTCATCTTCATCTGGCCTAGTCAGACAATGAGTATCGTTTCTCCATCTGTTCAAGAAGTATACGGTTTCAAGATCAAGCTCATCACCATGGTCACCATCGCAGTCAATAACGATAAGCTTGGTGCCTTTTAAATTTTCCGCCAGATATACTTGGTCTTTGTATGCCTTGGCTTCAGCTATAGACATGCAACCATTAGACCATTTAATCATTGGCTTATTGTCTTTGCTGCAAGGCACCCATCTATTCTGGACATCAGGCAATGTGAGATAAGGATGATCGGGATAATCGAAATACTCTGTGTTGAAGAAGTCACACGAGAAACCTGTGTTTCTTCTTTTCAACATAAAGATATCTTCATTGCCCCTCCCATGATAAAGGTCTGAATTATAATATCCATTCCAATAGTTCTGGTAATCCTTATCTCTTATTGTCTTACCAGCTGCAAAGCAAGCGACTTTGATTTCATCTAAGTCAACCTGCTTTAAGCCCATGGTATACATCCAGAAATATATGGAACCATCAGGAACCATTACTTCATGCAACTAGTCCACCTCCAATTGTATTCAATAGGAGCCTTGGGTGAAGCCGCGGTTGCCCACAAACCATAACCAGGCACACGTTCTCGATAGGTATCAAAAGCCATGATGCGATCGATCTTAGTAGTCTGCAATTCCCTGTCTTTGATACGCTGTTTGGCATAACGGTGGAACCTAGAATCATCAGGAGCATCTGAGTCACCAAACACAATCACATTACCCCAGTGTTTGCCAAGGATATGTTGGCGAAGAATCCTATAGAACTGAGAGCACTCGTTCATACCGCCAATCATGCCGGCAAGTTCATCAGGTGATGGCAGATCCTCATTCGCCTTATAGTATTTAGAACACCATGATGTGATGATGAGATCAGCATTAGCCTGGTTCCTCAGTGTGTCGATCAAGGTAACCATAGTACCAGCTACACCACGAGGTATAGATCCACTGGTATCAAGGATGATAAGGTTAGGCGCTTGCTCACTGCCATACCAAGAACCAAGGTTACATTCAAGCTTCTTGTTGTATCCATCCATGTATACAGTGTTAGATAGATTTGTCTTGATAGCATTGGTGATATCATCCAAGAACACAGGCAAGAGCTTCAACGATTGCAGTTCTTCAATGCTTACATAGTAACCAAGGTCACCAATGTAGTTATCAATGCTGCTGCGCTTTTCAGCTAGGTCAACCTCGTGATCTAGACCACCGTCTCTCACACGATAACCATCATCCATTGTGGTATACAGGTTATCATCTGAGCTTCCACCTTCAAGGCCAGGATTGGTTTCATGACACGAAGCAACCTCTACAACCTCAAGCTGATTAAGGTCGTATGGATTAATCTTCAATGTATTTGTCCAGTCAATGTGTGGAAACTTGTTAACCAAAGTGCGCCACAACACAGCTTTGATAAGCTTCTCATCTGACCAACCACTAGGTTTAATGAGAAACGGAATGCCAAGCGATCGACATTTCTTTACCTCAGCTTTATCTTCCACGATGTATAACTTAGGCAAAGGAATAGATCCGATTTTCAATTGATACATGTGACCTCCTAGAATTGTATATCAATAGTTGGAGACTCCCACATCTCCACGCTTCCAAGTATAGCTTGGATATCTTCCCACATTGGCGAGACTTGCAACAATTCAAGGATGTCATACAACCTCATATTGTCAAAGTTCTCAGGCAATTCAATGTCAAGGTTGGAGTCTTCAATAGCACGGCGGATAAGCTTCTGAGTCTTGCTATCTTCCTTAAGCATATCCCTGAAATCTTCAGCAACAACTGAATCAAACATACATTGAATCAGATGCATTTCTCTTGTAAGATTACTGCCTTGATCTTTTTGCTTCTTCAGCCACATGTACAACTTCTCAACTCTGCGAGGAGTGAGTACATTATATTGATCTGAATCTTCTCGGATCTTGCCAGACAATCCAACCGGTGATACACCATGCTTATCTTTGAACCACTGGCACCACCTGTCACATGAGAACTTGACTTGGAACGTCATGAACCTATCTCGCACAGATGCAGGGATAATGGCTGGCGAAGTAACAGGATTGCTTGCTGCTACTATGAATACATCGGGTAGTTTTCTGCCTGATGCCATGATCCTGTCTTGAATCAAGGTAAGACATGCCGACCAAAGCATCGGCGGAGCCTCAAGGATCTCGTCGAAGAACAGGATATCACCGTCTTTCAATGAAGCCATACGGAGATCATCGAAGACTTCCATCTTCTTAGTCTCCTTATCCGGCATTCGGATACCTGATACTTCACTAGGCACCGTGTTGCTAAGAATAAATGTAACAACATTGACTCCCATCTTCTCAGCAAACTGATAGATACCTTGAGTCTTACCAATGCCAGGTGCGCCAATAAACAATGGAGTCATAAACTTCCTTGAAGGATACATTGTTTCCAAGCATCCTTCTATCTCGTCAACACATATGTTCACTATAAACCTCCATGAAATCTTCCATGTCAGCAGCATGTTTGTCGCATAGATACAAGTGCTGCAAGACAACCTTGCTTTTCACCTTGACGCCATGATAAACCTGATACTCACGATGAGTCAGGGTAAGGTCATGGGTCACAGGTTCCTTGCAGCCCGGATGGCTACATGGATTATTTGTTCTTCGTGTTCTGCCCATGCTATGTCCTCCTGTTCAGCCAGGGCATCATAATAACCATCATTCTTAATGGTCATATCGATACAAATAAGGGAGAGCGGGCATGAGCAACACTCTCCCTCGTTAGCATAGGCACCAAGGCAATGCTTATGCTTTCCGCTCATTGATAAGCTGGCTCCTTTCTTCATTCGCTACCAGGAGTGCCTGCTCGAACACGCGGGCAAGCTTAGTATTATCAATATCCATCGCCGCTGTACTTGCAGTAATGCAAGCTCGACAGATGGTATTGAGTTTGTTGATACGACGAGAGATAACTTTAACTTCGATTGCCATTGTTAATCCTCCTTGTAATTGATGGCGTTGGGTGTGTGCTTAATCACGGCACGATCGGTGCCAATAACGCTTACCTGGCACATGTCCACTCGAATCTGTGTATCTAACTGAATATCTGCTGCCTCGTTTGATGCGAAGAAACTCGGCAAAGTTTCATCGAACTTATTGATCAGAGTAATCCTTGAATACTCTTTGAAATATCCGAGGCCATAATTCCAAGCCACAAATATAATCAGGTCTGGACTTTCGAACACCAGGAAGTTATCAATCTCTCCAATATAGTGAACATCAGCATTGCTGAACTGCATGTATTTCTTTACTGCCTCTTCAACCCTAACGTCAAAGCTTTCAACGAACTCCATTTGTTCCTCCTTGTTTAATGAATAACCAATAAACAACCGCTGACTATTAAAAGCACAGCGGATACAACCAACAGAAATCTATTGTTATCTGCGATACCTATGGCACCAACAGACAACCCTATAATAAAAGCTATTAGGAGAGCTGTTCCATAGGCTATTAGATTCATTGTTCTTTCCCTAGATTCGCTAACATCATGGAGCCAAGGTCGTCGCAGGCTAGATCTTGCCCGCTCGCTTGGCTCCGGCTTACAATTATTCAATTGTTATTGGAACCTAAGGCAGATAAAGAGTTCTGCCATCCTCGGTTATAAACACCGAGTAAAGAGTTCCATTAATTATAGTTTCTCCGCAGTAAATCATTGTTCCTCCTTGTTTAATAGGTTGGACATGGAGCAGGAGCAAGGAGGAATCTCCTGCTCCTGTCCCTTAGGAATTTGATTGGTATCATCCAACACCCAAAGTTCATCGGCAAGCAAACCGAGAAAAGCGAACCGGTGAGCCTTGGGTGCTAGATGATTTATGGTTACTCTTGCTCAAAAAGAAAACTAAAGCAAAAGAAAAAGCAAGAAATAAAACCAAGGTTTGGGCAATCTCCCCTTGTAGACATTAAATCCAAGATGCTGTGACATCTCCTCGCTCCACCGAATTGCCTCGGCTTCGTTCAGGGTACGGTTATTACAGTAACCGCGCGAGCATTAGTCTTATGCAATCACCTTCGCCGCCAGCGAATTAGGTCTGCTGCTGTAACAGCTACCTTGGGTGATTGGGCGTCCCAAGTCACAGCTTGGGTTTTGCTTCAATGCGAGGTCGCCACCTCGCTAGCCGTGAAGCATAGCGGCACACCGTAAGCTTTCCCGGCAGCAGCCGACATAGCAATGTCTGCTCCGGTTAGTCGCTTACATGGGTTTATGGATTATCCCATGTTAGATAACCATGATGATTGCGGCATAAGCCTGTCGCATCATGACTACCATTCTCCTATCTATCAGCTGTGCAAGCACAGCAATCAAAGCATTACTCGAATGCGCTGATTGATATGTTTGCACGGATAGATAGCTGCACGTTTACGCAGTGGCAAGCACAGACTCGCTGTTGCTCGCTGGACGTAATCGGCAGCATAGGAGAAATAGGAAACAAGGATACTAACGTATCCCTGTAACCTATGACCTGATTTAGAGCGTCTGGGCCTTATTAAGCCCAAGATCATTCTTAGCCTTGGTAACCTCGGCTTCATCTACGCCCATCTGCTTAGCAGTTTGACGTGCGATGGCTAAGGTAACCGCAGACATCTCGTTCTTTGCTTTCAAGGCTGCCCTATCAGCAACCAAGGAATCAGAGAACAAGCTCATTTGTCTCAGTTGGTCAAAATTGAAATCCATGATTTCCTCCTTTTACCAGTCTACTCTTGTAGCCAGAAACAGTCACAAAGGATACAAAACATACCTTCAAACCGGCTTTCAGGAATATAACCCCAGGTCATAGGGGGCATAGGTATAATAGGTATGATGTAAACCTTGTTTTCTTTTGTATCCATCCCCCCATATTTTTCTCGCCCACCTAAGAAACCGATGAAAAATATGGCGCAAAGGGTAGTCGTGTCCCTATGTATCCTTTGATTCACGGGACGCCGCTGTAAGAAATGTATTATATGTATGATTGATGACCGAGATACCGGCTACAAAGATCAGATGTGGGTGGTGGAATAGCTCAGGCGTCTCGCCATCAGTAGAAAAGTTTATCTATGCTTACCTTTAAAACATAGGGGGGCTAAGGTGCGAAATGCTCGCCTTTTTGTTGAAAAGGCACCCTCACTCTTCCCTTGGAATTTGTGAGCATTTCGACTAGAGTATCCACCCTTCCGTTATGCAGCAGAGGCCGAACCACCTCTTCCTCTTACTGCCTAATCAGCGAGGCTAAGGCTGCCTGGTATCAGGGAGGCGGTGTGCATGTCTTCTTAGGGAGTTAGGCTCCTGCCTGCCTGCCAGATACCCGGTTATTCGAGTCGCACCTTTCGGGTGGCTACATTTTGCCGACCGGGAACGGACGGTATCGTTAGGATCCTGTGCTACGCTTAGCTCCCGGCGAACCGGGCTTACGTTGACAGTATAAGAGCACTGGCTTATAATTGTCAATGCCGGCTTTGAAATATTTGTTAACCACTTCGCATAGCTTGTTTCACACACCGCCGGTTGTCATATGGATCCCGAGGTAGAGCGGGATCCTTTTTTATCCTTGTGATAGATTGATTGTATATGACTGAGTCTGTGTGCTAGTGCTATTATCTAAATATCTTTTAATATAAGTATATTTAAAATCAGATGGGATAATAACCCAAGATGTATTATCGCCTTGAGTGGTTTGATAGAATGATATACTTAAATAGTTTTGGTGAATGTAATCCCCAGTATTAGGCGGTCTTACTCGTCTTGTTCGCTACCGCCACTAGGCACCACGCTTTCCGGTAGCTTGCCCGAGGAATCTAGTATCGCAGGTCCATTTGGAAGATTTGCGTTCGTAATGCGAACAGGCATCGAGGGTTCCATTATTTCAGCCTTTCTACGATCTTGTCGGCCAAGGCATCAAGGTCAACGATGGAGTCAATCGGCACCATCGGATTCTCAAGAGCCTTTTTGATCTCAGCCACATCATGCTCAATGATCTGGATGCGACCGAAGAAATCATGGCCATCGGGGTTATCATGACCAGCCGTGTCCGTGCGGAACAACTGGTTTCTGATCTCATTGATAAATTTGTCCATGTAGACAACTCGGGTTCCCATCGGAGCACCGGTGGGATAAGGTTCCTGGAAGTCCCTGTTGTTCCAGACGTCAAAGCTGCTCATGTCGTCTCCTTCTACCTTGCATTCCAATACGTAATCAAAGCCACCATAGTATCCTGCGATCCTGCATTCCCAGCCAGTTTGGTCGCCCTCTTGCCCATAGATGCCGCCTGTCTCTGATACATAGAATTCAGCAAGCATGTCAGGATCAGAGCTGAGACACATAGCCATGTGCTTAAAGCCGTCATGGTGAGCTAGATAGCAATCGCCTCGTTGCGCGATGTATCCATCGTCACAAGACCAACCGTTGCTCATAACGTGTGCAACGAAGTTGCCTGTGCTTGTCATGCACTCAAGGGCGTCGCCGGTCCACGTTGCTCCGCCGCAATCAATGCCAACGGCTTCGTATGCGCTGATTGTGCCAGCCGAGCAATCTCGGTCGCCGGAACGAATAGCGACATTGCCTATCATCGTAGGCACTTCGCATATGCCATCATTGCCCCATCGTCCATAGCCTTGTGTATAGCCATGGGCATCATGCACAGCCATGTGCTCCATCAGATCCGCCGATGAGCCTTTTTGCAAAAGCGTTGTCATATTTCCTCCTTTCATATTTTGCGCTGTTTACATTGTATGTGATATAATCCTATGTGTCCATTGTGGGCCTCCTTGTTAAGACGGTCAGGTTTAGTCGCCCTGACCGTCGCCTTTTTATGTTACAATTGCGCCATGGAAAGAGATTTGGAAATAGCGGAGTTTAATCCTTCTGATGGCCTAACGCCTCTTCAGATGCAAAAGTTGAATTTTAACTTCAGGCACATTAGGCGAGGCTTTGCTTTGATAGGCGATCCCACTGTTCCTTATGATCTCGATAATTACGACAAACTGAAGAACAAGCCTAAGATCGAAGGTGTCACACTTGAGGGCGATAAGACCTATGAACAGTTGAACCTGGTCAGGCTTACCAACACTCAAATAGAGTATATAACTTCGACGTAAGGAATTGACATGGCTAAGACATATCTAGACTACGATGGCCTGTTGTACTTCTGGCAAAAGATTAAGGCTTTGTTCTCAACGAAGTCCGAGACTGTTTCAAACATCACTCGCTCTGGTACCACGTTCACTGCAACAAGGGCAGACGGTACAACGTTTACCTTTACGCAGCAGGACAACACTGTTGCCAAGACAACCACAACTCCGCTTATGGATGGTACGGCTGCAATTGGTAACGAGACTAAATATGCTGCTGGCAACCATGTCCATCCCACCGACACGTCAAGGGCTCCTCTTGCAAGCCCTGCTTTGACTGGTACGCCTACAGCTCCAACTGCTGCCGCCGGTACCAATACTACTCAGCTTGCAACTACCGCCTTTGTACAGGCTGCCCTTACTAATTCCGGTTATCAGGCTAACCAAAATGCCTTTAGCAATGTTAAGGTAGGCTCTACTACCATTGCAGCCGATACTACAACTGATACTATTGAGCTTGTAGCTGGCGCCAATATCACTCTTACGCCTGATGCAACCAATGATAAGGTCACAATTAAGGCCACTGACACCACGTATTCCGATGTTACCACTACTACTCACGGTCTTATGACCGCAGCTGATAAAGTTAAACTTAACAAACTTGTCTTTGACAGCTCTAATTTGATTGATTCGAGTATCCTGCCGTCCTATGTAGACGATGTTATCGAGGCTTATCCTCGTTCTGGGCAGACCGAACTTAGCCAGGGCTGGCTTTCTCTTACCTCTGGCGGTGCTGCTCTTACTCCTGAAGCTGGTAAAATCTATGTTTTGATGTCGGATACCACTAATTACACGGCGAATTCTCAGTTTAGATGGGGTGGAACTACCTATGTTAAGCTCAATGATGGTGGAATGACGCCTATTTCTAACTCTGAGATCGACACAATCATGGCAACTTAATAACAAGGAGGACTTTAAATGGCTAAAAAATACCTGGATTACAATGGATTGTTGTATTTTTGGGGCAAACTAAAGGTGAAATTTGCCCGCCATGATGATTCAATTGAGTATATTAATGGCACACAGACAGCCGCAACTGGTTCTTGGACTGGTGTAACCAAGGATTCCAGTCTATATACAGGTAAAACAATTGCATATCGGTTACCTTATGCTGGATCTGGTAATGCTTCTTTGAACCTTACGCTTGCCGGTGGTACCACGACGGGTGCTAAAGCCGTATATTCCATGACAACTAGGGTCACCACACATTATCCTGCTGGCTCTGTTATCCATATGACATATGATGGAAGCAATTGGCGCACGACTGGCTGGTATAATACCAATAACTATGATCGCCTTTTGCATAATAATTATATTCTGTGTAAGACCGCGATCACCGC
>Ga0310690_10001002_pt1 | contig 53517 bp, 40 predicted proteins | sample AusTroGonzalo_MG_2_FD_207661 | JGI IMG/M metagenome (GOLD analysis project Ga0310690, IMG submission 207661) | Bovine rumen microbial communities from tropical cattle in Woodstock, Queensland, Australia - Gonzalo_04 (v2) (version 2) | ecosystem: Host-associated > Mammals > Digestive system >... | reverse complement strand
TCTGATATCGTTGGTTCTACATACGGTTCTATCTTCGATGCTACACAGACAATGGTTGGCGCTGACAACCTCGTTCAGGTAGTATCCTGGTACGACAACGAGAACTCCTACACATCTCAGATGGTTCGTACGATCAAGTACTTCGCTGAGCTCGGCTAATAGCTTCAAAAGAGCTCGGCATAAACGCTGAGCTCGGCTAATAACCGCTCTGCTTAAGAGTTCTTAAGACAAAACAAAAAATGAGGACTGTTCCTTCGGGGACAGTCCTTTTTTATTCCCTACGTATAAAAAGATCCCTGTATGCTCCGTTTCCGGAAACGATACAGGGATCTTCGTTTTTATATTCTGTTACGGGCCGTCCCAACGGAAGGGGAGAGGCCGGTTCAGTTATTCATGGAAGTGTTATCCGCTTCCAAGTCATGACGGGTAACCAGTTCCTTCGATGTATCCAGCGCATTCTGGCTGTACTCCTGATACTCGCGGCTCCTTACAATGTTGGCCAGCTGGCTGTCTACGTAGATCTGCCCTGCGGCAGGATTGAAGACGTTAACACCAGGACGGTTTTCCTGGGATGTAAACAGGATTCCTGTGCTGATGGAATCATCATCGCTGACGCTGTCACCGAGGTTATTGGAACGGTTGAGCAAGCCGGTAACGATCAGAAACGCGCAGCCGAAACCCAGGCCGATACCACTAAGCAGTGAAGTCAGATCAGTAAATATCTCCAAAAAATCCATAATCCTCACCCCTGTCTCTTTTTCATAAAGTTAAATATAGAACGCGACTGGCTTCGTTCGATCTGCTTTGTCACCTTTTTCTTTTTCGCGAATGCGATCGCGATCATGACCAGGGCGATCATGCCGAAGACCATGATCAGCGAACCCGGACTCTGCTTCTTACGGGAATGCAGGTTAGCAAGTTCCATAGGCGAAACAAGAAAATGGTGGATGAAGAAAGCGAAGATCAGCGCGAACAGAGAAGTCAGCGTGACAGTAAGTGTATAGAACAAGTTCTTGTTCCATGGCACGCCTCCCACGACCTTGCCTGTCTGGCCATTGACCAGCAGGGTGTTGTGTTTTCCTTCATAATCGAAGGAAACAAACCATACCGGAAGCATGGCGTAGAACACGTCTTTATGGATCAGCGTGGCCGAACGGGAAAGCGTGACACTCTTGTTGTTGGCGCTGAAAGTTTCCATGGACTTCTTCTGGAAGCACTGGCTGGCACGCTTATTTACCGCCTCATACAGATCCACATTGGTCAGGTCGGATACATTTGAGTAGAAGCCCAGGAGATAGTCCTCGTCAAAAGGCACGAACTTCGAAAAATCGAAAGGCTCGAGTCTCTGCGAACTCTCATCCGATAGCATGATGGATGCATCCACAGGAAGATTCGTGATCCCCATGGATCCTGCACGGCCGCAATAAACGGTATGTCTGCTTTTGCCGCTTCCTCTTGAGCCGCGGATGATCTCCGCCTCAGAGTGATATCCGTTTACGATCCAGTACGGCAGATAAATACCGCGGACATCACTCGGATTGAAATTCTTGATCTCTTTCGGAACGAACATTCCGTTGCTGAAAGTCTGACGGATCCGGGCCACCGCATCCTCCTTGGAAATAGAGAAGGGGATGATAAACTCCGGTGCTTTTTCCTTCGAAATACGATTGAAGACAACGCTGGTGCTTCCGCAGTAGACACACTTGGTGGAAACTTCGGAACCATTGATAGAGATCTCTCCGCCACAGCTGCTGCAGGTGTAAATGTAGCAATCTACAAATTCCCGGGTCGTTTCTCCATATACATCCTTATAAGATACTGCCTTGTTTTTCTCAAGCAGTTCCTTGTCCGATGACTGGATATCCTCGGCCGCCCAGGCGCTTCCGCAAGCTGAACATACAACCTTCTGCAGCTTCGGATCAAAAACGACGGGTGAGCCGCAGTTCTTACACAATGTAGCCATAACCATTCCTCCTTACAAAGCACAATTATACTTGAAAAGCACTTGCAAGTGGAAGATACCGAACAACAATTTAACCTTCGGTAATCTTCCCTTTTTCTGCAAAACCGGCTCCTATCTTGCAGAGCTTCACTTCAATCTTACAAAAGCGTAAGTCATGTGTAAGCCACTTCGATGGGACGCTAAGCCCCGTTTTTCTACAATTGAATCATAAAGAAACCAACGAAACGGGGTACACAAAAATGAAAACATTAAGAACGATCATTCTCGTCATCATCATCCTGGCACTGGCAGCAGTACTGGTTAAGGTAAGCGGACTTACTCACCTGAAGATGGCAGACTTTGTTACCCACGGTGCGATCAAGACCATGAACATCGCAATCGATGAAGTCGGACTCGACAAGGACGCCTGCGAAGAATATGCAAAGAAGATCATCGAAAACAACATGATCGAAGGTATGAGCGAAGAGGCAGTAGCAAAAGAAATCTATGCACATGTTATGATCCACGCTCTGATCGAGAGCATGCCGTCCGCGATCCGCAATACTTCCATTGCTTCCCGTCTTTATAACAGCACAGTAAACGGAATCGACCTCGAGGACTTCGGTGACACATTCGTCCGTCAGGCCGCATACAATGTGATCTGGGCAGTATCCTGAAAAGAAACTTTACTAACCCCCAAATAACTTATGAATACCGGCTGTCTTCCTCCGCAGCCGGTTTTTCATTATTCGCGATAGAAGCCCACTGCTTCCGGTAATCACGCGGAGTACTGCCGAAGAATTTCTTGAAGGTCTCACTCATATAACTGACTCCGGTAAAGCCGGAAAGAGAAGCGATCTCGGTCATGCTCAGTGAACTGGAACGAAGATATTCCGCCACTTTACGGGCACGGAAATGCATCAGGTAACTGATCGGCGATTCACTGACATACTGATTAAATAGAAGATTACAGAGAGACTTGCTTATGTTGGCCGATCCCGCGATCTCCTCCAATGTCAGCGTGCGCTGAAATTCGTTGGAAATGAAGTTCATCATGGTCTTGAAGGTCTGCATCCTCGCATCCGGCGTCTCCTCGGGCCCGAGCGCGCCGATCGTTTCCGAACGCTTGATGATCAGATTCCAGATCTGGAAGAACTGCTTTGTGATCTCGAAGGCACAGTGCCGGACCGGCGGGATCGTATGCATGAGACGGTACATCTCTTCTGTCTGCTCGTCGATATCGCGGAAACGGAGATAGGGAAGATCCTTGTTCTCGATGACCGGACGGATCGCCTGCATTTCCACGGCCACGGATGAATTCAGAATGTCCGGGTGGACAATGAAGATAATATAGCGTGCTCCTTCATCATCGATACACATACTGTAATGGATCTGATTGGAATTAATAAAGATCGTATCTCCCTCATGGAGCATGACCGTCTTACCGTTAACACTGTATGCCATCTTGCCGGATGTCACGCAGCACATCTCGATATCCTCGTGAAAATGCGGCACACGTTCCCAGGTCACCTTCGGCTTGACCCAGCCTTCGTAAACATAGGAGGGAAACTTCGGATCATCGTAGTTCACGATCTCCGATCCATCATCTCTTTTTATGATCAAACCCATTACATCCCGCTTCATAACCTGCCTCATCTTCCATAGAATTATAACGATCTTCTATCGCCGTGGAATTTAGTTATAAAAATTGCAAAGTTTTCCTATGTAAAAGCACTTATGAATACAATATACTTGCAATTGAAGAGAAAAGCAAGTCCCAATTGAAACAAGAAAAAACACACATTAAAAAGGGGAAGAAACAATGGAAGATGCAATCATCATGAAGAATATCTGTAAGGATTTTAAGATCCTGAACCGTCACGAAGGATTGAAGGGCAGCATCCGTGATCTGTTCTCCCGTGACTACAAGACGATCTCGGCAGTCAAGGACGTCTCGCTGAACATCAAGCGGGGTGAGATCATCGGATATCTTGGCCCGAACGGTGCAGGAAAATCCACCACCATTAAAATGATGACAGGCGTACTGGAACCGACTTCCGGTGAGATCCTGGTCAATGGTCTGGTACCTTATAAAGAACGCACGAAGAACTCGGAAAACATCGGCGTCGTTTTCGGACAGAGAAGCCAGCTCTGGTGGTCGCTGCCCCTGATCGAATCTTTCCGTCTTCTCCGGGATATCTACATGGTACCGAAGAAGGAATACGAAGACATGCTGGAACTGTACCGTTCCCTGGTGGATATTGAACCGATCCTCCATAAGCCTGTCCGTCAGATGTCTCTTGGCCAGAGGACACTGAGTGATATACTTGCCGCATTCCTCCATAACCCGGCTATCGTTTTTCTGGATGAACCGACCATCGGTCTGGACGTTTCCATGAAAGCGAAGATCCGTTCCCTGATCAACGGTCTGAATGCAGAGAAGAACACCACCGTCATCCTCACCACCCATGACATGGGGGATGTGGATGCACTCTGCAAGAGGATCGTGATCATCGACGAAGGAAAGAAGATCTATGACAACGATATCGAGCATCTGAAGTCCTACTTCGGATCGTACCGCACACTGCGCATGCGTCTTAAGGATGACACATGGGAAGAGCAGGTGATCGATGAATCCAAGGAAGACGTCATGGAAGTCATTATGAAGAAGCAGAAGGAACAGAAGATCAAGGACATCCAGCTGCAGGAGATCTCGACGGAAGAAGTCATCAAGAAGATCTACGAAAACAGTGCCGCGAACAAAGCACAGGCCACGGCAGCGGCGGAAGCCTCTTCTTCAGATGAGGAAAAGAAAGGAGAGCAGTGATCGATATGAATATGAGAAGACATCTGGCACTGACCCGTGCTGGGATCATGGAATCACTCCAGTACCGTCTCGGCACGGCCGTCACTCTCTTTGCCAATCTGATCTACCTCGTACTGGTATATTTCCTGTGGAGAGCGATCTACGATTCCGCCGGTACGGAAGTGGTCAACGGCATGACATTCACCGACACCATGATCTACCTGATCCTGGCCACCGCGCTGTTCAACTTTCTCGAGATGTTTGTCGTCTGGGATATGAGCCGATCGATCCAGTCGGGAAAGATCATACTGGATCTCCTGAAACCGATGAACTTCCGCTCCTACACATTCTGGAGCTACTCCGGTTCACATGTAGTGCTTTTTACGCTGACGTTCGTGCCGACTTTTATCGTCGTCATGATCGTTACCCACGGCGCGATACCGATGGGCATCAATCTTCTGTATTTCGTCATCGCGACGGTACTGGCATTGATCGTGAACTTCAGCATGGAGATGATCGTTGCAACCATCTGTCTCTACACGGAGTCCACATGGGGCATTAACATTGTTAAAGAGACCATCGTGCTGCTGCTTTCGGGCGCTTCGATCCCCCTCGCATTCTTCCCGGAAGCTTTACGAAGAGTGGTCGATTATCTGCCGTTCCGTGCAGTATATGACATCCCGCTGACGATCCTTCTTAAGAAGAATGGTGCAGATACTCTGGAAGGACTTCTTCCCATGTTCGGTCTGCAGCTGGCCTGGTGCATCATCCTTTTCATCGCCGGCACACTTTTCTGGAACTATTCCGTGCGTAAGATCACAGTTAACGGAGGCTGACCCATGAGTAATATGACAACAACAAAACAGAAGGCGAGAAGAGGCTTTTCATTCTACGCCCGGATATACAGGAAGATCCTGGTGCAGGATCTGAAGAGTAAGATGAGTTATCGTGCCGATTTTATCATCTCCACATTCGGTATGATCATGACGAATCTTTCCGGATTCGTGACCTTCCTCATCCTCTTCAAAAACTTCCCGACGATCAACGGCTGGGACTACTATCACATGCTGTTCCTCTACGGATTTTCCCTGATCGCGCTGACTCCGGTACAGTGCTTCTTCGACAACAACTGGAATCTCCGTTTTCAGGTGCAGTCCGGTGACTTTATCAAGTACTGTTTCCGTCCCATAAATGTATTCTTCTACTTTATGTCAGAAGTATTCGATGTAAAAGGACTGGGTCAGTTAGCATTTGGTATCGGTACTCTGGTCTATGCCTGGATCCATATCGGTATCCCCGTTACGCCGCTTGTGATCGCCAAACTGGTGCTGTTCCTCCTGACAGCATCCCTCTTCATGATCGCGATCATGAACGCGGCGGCGGCAACTTGTTTCTGGATCATCGGTTCCGGATACGTGATGGTTATCATGTTCCGCTTTAAGGATTTCGCGAAGTATCCGTCAAACATTTTCCACGGTGTCTTCCGTATCCTGTTTACCTTCGTGATCCCGATCGCGTTCGTGGCTTACTACCCAAGCCTTGCGATCCTGGAATCCGATAACATTCCGGTACTGACATGGTGCGCGCCGGCTCTCGGTGTACTGTTCTTCTACCTGAGTTATAAGTTCTGGATGCTGGGGGTCAGAAAGTACGATTTCACAGGCTCGTAACAAAAAGAAAAACCTGTTTTCTCGCTGGGTCCTCCGCGCTGCGCTTGTGCGGAATCGCTCGAAAACAGGTTTTTCTTTTTCGTGTTTTAGAGGTAGAGTTCGCCCATGAAGTATTGTTCCTGAAATTCGATGGCGCGGAGGATGGTGTCGGGGTCGATGGGTTTTCCGTCGAGTGAGATGATCCATTTGTCTTCACAGTCGTTGAGCCGATGGAGGACAGCTACTACTTTTCCTTTGTAAGTTTTAAGCGGCTGATCGGTGCCGAAAACATAGACATCCTGTTCGTCACCATCGGGTGCGAAGACGCCTTCAACGTATCCGTAATTGATGAGGTAGATCAGGTCCGGGTGATGCGGGTGTGCTGTGCCGAGAGGACGGTCTATCGCTCCGGATACTTCTGTTCCTATGATCGAACTATAATCCATGTCAGTGATCTTCATGCGGTACACATGGGTTTCTTCGTTAAGCCAGGTGGTCATGTCCTTCCAAAAAGTGAAACCATATTTTTCATAAAGACCTTCTTCTTCAGAAGAAATGTAGAGCGTCGTAAAACCATTTTCTTTTGCCATCTTGTAGGCATGTTCAAGAAGCTTTCCGACACGTCTTGCTCCACGGAATTCCGGAAAGGTATAAACGAACCCGACCCAGGGAGTTAACGACGGATCGCGTATCTCATCCTGATCTGCATAGGTGCAAAAAGACATAAGTGTATCGCCTTCGACAAGAAGTAGGACTTCAGTTGAGTCACCATACTGTTCTTTGAGTTTGTTTTCCCGGAGCAGACTGCAAAGATACGATGCCGCGCGCCAGTCGCTTCTTTCGATCTGTTCGAGCCAGTAGGAAGGTTTTTCTGTTTTTGAAAAATGGAGTACCTGCATACACACCTCACAAATAAAATCATTACGTTTTCATCTTACCATTCGCGGGTGCTTTTCGGGAATGGGAATAAACTAGAGGTATAGAGTGCGATTCTCTAGCCGCATTTGCAGACCGAAAAAAGGGACAGCAAAGGGAGCATAATATATCTATAAACTATAAGAGAACCCGCTGCCGATGAGCACACATCTGATGGGATGTGATAAAGGAGAAAAGGGGTAATTTTATGAAAGTGCTGGTCATGTATCGCCTGGAAGAATTAGGTCATGGTATAGAAGAAGATTTCCAGATCGAGGATCTTGATGAAAAATCAGAAAAGTGAATGAGGAAATCTATGAGATACTGAACACCAATCCTTATCAATATAGTGTCTTTCTTATGAACGATGAACAGGTAGAAGAGAAGCACAAAACTTTAAAGAAAGAGCTGGAAAACTATCAGCGTCATAGAGAAGAACTGGAAGCGATTGCGAGTGCATTTTTGGCGGAAGGAGAAGTGACGGTTATATGGGAAACGGATTAAGTAAGATCGAGAAGAACGAATTAAGAAAATACGTAGCTCAGGATGAGATCGGAAGTGTTCTTCAACCCTTGATCAGAGAGATCCATCTATTTGATTCTTTTGTAGCTGGAACCACGCATCTGAATGATCCGAAAGTACTCGATACATTGTGTGAAGGGGATACGCTTATTCTTGAAAGAGAAAATAATAAATTCGACTCCAATGCAATCAGGATCATGACTGAAAGCAGGATCAGGATCGGGTATGTTCCGGAGAAAGATAACCTCATTTTTGCACGATTGATGGATGCAGGAAAACTGCTCCGTGCAAGGATAAAATCGATAGAGAAAAAACATGATTTTTCGAAAATCTCCATAGGCATTTTCTTAGTAGATGTCTAATTTCACTATAGCAATGACCGGAAAGAAAAATGTCCTCTTCTTTCCGGTCATTGTTTTTCTTGTTTTTCCCGAAACGTAATGTTATTCTTGAAATGAACAGTTATTCAGTTGAAACGGGAATGCCTGTTATCCAGACGTTTTCACTACGCTGAGGTATGCGGGGGAGGAACAGAAAAGATGCCAAGATCCAGAGAACAGTGTGCGAAGATACGTGAAGAATCGAAGAATAATATTCTGGAAAATTCGATACTCTTTTTCGCAAAAAACGGATTGGAAGGAACGAAGATCAGCGATCTTGCAAAATCGATCGGGATCGGTCAGGGATCGATCTATTGTTATTTCAAATCGAAAGAAGAATTATATTCCGAAGTGCAGAAATTATCTCTTCAGAAAATCGGTATGGAAGAGTTTGAAAAAATCGATTCCGATGATCTTCCTTCCATCAGAAAACTTCGTTACATTTCAGATTATATCGTGAAGAACCTTTCTGCGAATGAGAAATACTGTGCGTATGTTTATCTTGCTTTTTATTCCAGAATGCATGGCGGAAATGATGAAGAAAATCCTTTCTTTCTCACGATAAAAAAACTGATCGTTCAAGGTCAGAAAGAAGGTTTTTTTGCAAAGGGAAATGCAGAGAAAATTGCCGACTATTATCTTGGTGTGATCTATCTTTATGGAATGAGAAAACTGTATGATCCGAAGGTGAGTATATTAACGTCTTCTGAACTGGAACGAGTCGTTCGGGGCTGAAAGTAGTTCAATATACGTCACAAACGCAATTAAAGCATGTGGAATAATCGGCAGATTGTACATAGTTTTATTATTCGTGTCTATGTTATAATAAATTTACATCGTACTGATGTGTATAAATTGGTTGCATGATTATATATCAATTAACATTAATGGAGGACATGTGATATGGTTAAGGCAAATGCAAACAAAGAAGAAGCAAAAGTTGTTCCAGCTGCAGAGGTTAAGCCGGTAGTTGCTGAAGCAAAGAAGGAAGAAGCTAAGAAGGCTCCTGCTAAGAAGGCTGCTGCTAAGAAGCCGGCTGCAAAGAAGGCTCCTGCTAAGAAGGCTGCTCCTGCTGCTAAGAAGGCTGCTGCTCCTGCTAAGAAAGCTGCTGCTCCTGCCAAGAAGGCTGCTGCTAAGAAGCCGGCTGCTAAGAAGGCTCCTGCTAAGAAGGCTGCTGCTAAGAAGACTGTTGCTAAGCTCGGCAAGATCATTTTCGAGATCGATGGCCAGCAGATCGACTTTAAGGCTATTGAGAAGAAGGCTGCTAAGCTCGGCGGTGACGTTTATGTAGTTGCTAACGAGAAGAAGATCTTCGACAAGGACGGCAAGTCTGTAGAGCTTTTCTAATCACTGCTTTAATGTGAAAAATAATCGGGCTGTTTCATTTTTGAAACAGCCCTTTTTATTTGCTGTTTTTCCGGCGGAGTGGTTTCGTTTTTTTACCCTGCTAATTATGGTACAATTATTCTTAACTGCGTTGGAGGTTTGGGAACATCATCCATAAACGTAGAAATCTGAAATCAAGTTGAGGAAATGCGTATGAAGATCGGTTGTGTAAAAGAGATCAAAAACAATGAGTTCCGTGTCGGTCTGACACCGGATAATGTAAAGGCATATGTCGCCGCAGGACACCATGTTTACATGGAAAAGGGCGCAGGTGTCGGCTCGGGTTTTTCGGATAATGAATATGTGGATGCAGGTGCATCTTTGATCGACAATGCTGCGGATGTCTGGAACCTCGTGGACATGATGATCAAAGTAAAGGAACCGCTTCCGTCAGAGTATCCGCTGTTCCGTGAAGGACTGATCCTTTATACATATCTTCATCTTGCTGCAGACAAGGAACAGGCAGATGCACTTCTTGCAGGAAAAGTGAAAGCAGTGGCTTACGAGACCATCCAGGAGAAGGATCGTTCACTTCCTTGTCTGGCTCCGATGTCTCAGATCGCAGGCCGTCTGTCTATCCAGGAAGGTGCGAAATATCTTGAGAAAAAGTTCGGCGGCGAAGGTATCCTTCTTGCCGGTGTTCCGGGAACGCCAAAGGCAAATGTGGTTATCCTTGGCGGCGGTACGGTTGGTATGAATGCATGTAAGATCGCTGTCGGAATGGGCGCGAATGTTACGATCCTCGATGTAAACCTCAAGCGTCTCGAGGAACTGGACAACATGTTCGGCGCACATATCCAGACTCTTGTCAGCAATGACTCCAATGTGGAACGTGCCTGCAAGGACGCGGATCTTGTTATCGGTTCTGTTCTGATCCCGGGCGGATCCACACCGAAGCTCTTTAAGAAGAAGTATCTGCCGGAGATGAAGGATGGCGCGGTATTTGTTGACGTGGCGATCGATCAGGGCGGATGCGGTGAATCTTCTCACGTGACGACACATGACGAACCGGTATTTATCGAAGATGGCGTGGTTCACTATTGCGTAGGAAATATGCCTGGCGCAGTTCCGAGAACAAGTACCATCGCACTTACTAATGCGACTTTGCGTTACGGACTTCAGATTGCAGAAGCGGGTTTGGAAGAAGCATGCAAAAAGAGTGAAGTGATCACTTCCGGCGTGAACTGCTATGCAGGTAAAGTAACGAATAAGAATGTTGCTTCCGCATTGAATTACGATTATACCGCTCTTTCAGATCTGATCTGATTCGAGAAAAATGGACCGGGAATTTTTCCGATCCGTTATCCGTAAAAGTGAAAAGCACTGCCTCATGACAGTATCTGTTATGGGGCAGTTTTTATGTGTCGCTTTCTTCGTTGGGCAGGAACTCAAATACCTCATCTTCATCGGCAGAAAATTCCATGATGTCACTTCCGCCGGATCTGTCTTTTTCATCCGGAAACGAGGAGAGTATCGCATTCGTGACTGCTTCGTAATCTCGCATTAACACATCGTGTCTGGCACGTATCGTATCTCCGTTTCCATCATCCGCAGCGGCTTCCAGTCTGGCGGCCTGCTCGGAGAGAGAAACGGCGCCGAGCATTTTCGATGTGCTCTTGATGGCGTGCACATCGATGGCATAATCGTGCCAGTTTTCTGCTTGCAGATTTCTCTTAAGATTCTCTGTTTTCTTTTCTTTTCCGTGTGCATATTCCAGCAGCATCGAGCGATAGAAAGACTCATCGTTCTGACAATACTCAAGACCGATACGTGGATCGATGCCGACTGCGCGGAGTGCAGAAAAATCATCGGAAGAAGATTTGGATTCGGGTGATGTTTCTTCCGTGATTTCCAACACCGGTTCCACCTTCGATTCCGGAAGATGTTTCATCAGCATTTTCTCCAGTGCTTTTATATCGATAGGCTTGGTCAGATAATCCGTGAATCCCTGCGACAGATAACGTTCCTTCGCACCAATCACGGCATCGGCAGTCAGACAGATGATCGGGGCCTGGCTGCTGGCGCCGTCCGTGCTCTCACGGATCCGGTGCATGGCGGTGGTTCCATCCATCTCCGGCATACGCTGATCCATGAGGATCAGGTCGTACTTTTTTTCTTTTGCCATGACGACGGCATCTGCTCCGGAGGTAGCGGTATCGATCTTCATCTTCGTGTTTTTCAGAAGATTGACGATCACCGTCAGATTGATTTTCGTATCATCAACGATCAGAAGCTGTACATCCGGTGCGCGGAAAGATTCGTGATACGGTTTGGCTTCCGGCATATTCGCGTCGAAGTGTGTCTGGAAATTGCCGATGGGAATATCGGAAACGATCTTCTGCGGGATCGTGACGCGAAAGAGTGTACCCTTTCCGTATTCACTTTCCACGACGATCTTACCGCCCATCATTTCGAGGAGACGGTGAGTGATGGCAAGTCCGAGTCCTGTTCCCTCGATGGTACTGTTGTGTTCCATTTCCAGACGATGGAAATTCGTAAAGAGTTTATCGATATCTTCCTGACGGATGCCGATACCGGTATCCTCTACGGCGATCTGAAGTTCAAACATTCCGTCACCGAGCTTTTCTCCGTTGATGCTAAGTTTGACTGAACCTTGCTCGGTGTACTTGACGGCATTGTTGAGAAGATTGGTCAGGATCTGACGGATGCGCACCTCGTCACCAAGCAGTTCATGAGGAATGCTGCTGTCCACACTGATCGAAAAATCCAGGGACTTATCCTGTGCTTTGAAAACGGTCAGGTTATTCAGATCGTTGAGAAGAGAACTGAGCTGATAAGGGGCTTCCACGATATCCAGACGGCCTGCTTCGATCTTGGAAAAATCAAGTATGTCGTTAACGATGGCCAGCAGATTATGGCCGGCTTTCTTGACGTCTGCCGCATATATACCGATGTTTTGAAGTGCCTCCGTTCTGGCCTCTTTGTCGTCGGCAGGAAGTTCCTGTGCACGATGGTCTTCGCGCAGGATCATTTCATTCATGCCGAGCACGGCGTTGATCGGGGTGCGGATCTCGTGAGACATGTTGGCAAGGAAATCGCTCTTGGCATGATTGGCGCTCTCGGCACGGACTTTCTCCTCCAGAAGTTTTCCCTGCATCCGGACGAAAGGCCGCACGGTTGCCAGAGAAAGAAGTGCGGCGACAAGAAGGGTCAGAATGAGAATGACGATATAACCGGAAACAGTCGCCCGGGTCTGTTCCGATAACTGACCGTCAAACCATTCTACGGCAAAATCGACGGCAACGATACCGGCAACATTTCCTTGCGAATCAAAGACAGGGCTATAAGCACTATAGAATTTTCCCCACTGATCGGTATAGGGAACTTCGTCTACAGATGCCGTTCCATGACCGGCTCGATCCAGCGCCTCGGTATATTCTACACTGTCGCCATAACTTGCCGGACTGACCTGATCCAGATCCATAGTGAAGATGAAATCGTGTTCGCCTCGCTCCTTGATGGTGTAGACGTATTCGAGCTCTACATTGTCACGGAAAACGGCAAGGGTCTTATACATATCGTTATATTCTTTGCTGCCGACCGTTTCTTCTGTCAGTGTTTTCAGTGTATCGCCACTGATCGAACCCGCTGCGCAGTTTGCAATATCCAGCATACGCTGCTGGATGGATCTTCGGATACCACGTCTTGAACGGTAAACGGAAACGGTGCAGAAAAGGATACTGGAGATGAGAAGGATGCACTCGACCATGATAATGATCTTGGTGGAAAGCTTGTTTCTTGATGCCATAAATCGTCGACCCCTCTGTACATCCCCATTTGCACATACGAATAAAGGTATGAAATCATAGTAACGTATAGAAAAGTGCTTTTCAAGTAGAGGCGGGGGGACGGTGCTTTTGGCGCATGAAACGTGTTGAAGAGTTAGATCATATGAGGCATATTCCATTGAATGCGCTAACCGTTTAACAAGGGCAATCAGCTCATTTGCATCTATTCAGTCGAAATGGTCTTATCGAAAAGCACTTGCGGTTAGACCATCTGCTGCGAAGCCGATGAAATGAGTTGATCATCCGAAGTCCGACCAGAAGAAATGATCAGCTCAAACACGGCAGATAAGTCCAGATGCGCTGATCGGCCACACAAACCGGTTAGACCATATGAGGGAGAAATACCAAAGTGAGCTAATCAGAGGAGCCAATTATTCAGCTCAGAATAATTAAGACGTCTAAGCTGTCAAAGGTAACGCATTTTCCAACGAAATTAAGGACGCTGCATCAAAAATCATTTTGAGACAGCGTCCAATCTAAAGATTATTAGTTGTGAGAAGAGTTATGTTTTTGTTTTGATCACGGCTTCTTTGATGTTCTCATAGAGCGCTACGGCCACGGTGGTTACGGCAAAGACCATCACCGCACCGTATCTTCCAAAGAAAGCATCGTTATTGGTCATCACAAATACCATCATCGTAAAGATGTGCATGATGTATATCGGAAGAGAACAGGTCCTTCCCAGTTTTTCCGCGTAGGTGCCCGCGCCGAAGTTCGGGAAACGGAGGCAGAGAAGAACGAGTACGATCGTCAATACTTCACAGCCTACGAAAGGAACAGCAACGCCCTTCTTATAGGTGTTCAGTTCAATGATCGCTGCGACACTTGCGCCGACGGCAAGGATGCCGAGGATCACAGGAAGACCCTTGATGCTTAAGATCTTCTTTTCGTATCTTCGGATGAGCATACCTGTCATGGTATACGCCAGACCGACGAGGATCGCGTTTCTCAGCTGGTAGTCTTTGGCCACGCCCATATGTGAAAGGATCACATAGGCGGCGATCAGAACGGGTCCCATAAAGATAGCTGGCTTTAAGATCTTGATCTTATTGAGGATCAGAAGGATCACAAGGGCGTAAAGAAGGGAACCGAAGAACCAAAGATGCTCGGAGAACGGTGAGAAGTTAAAGAGCAGGAAGTCCTTGATGGCTTTCCCGGTGAAGTACGGGCGCATATTCACTTTCCCCAATGTCAGCCTGTCATAGAGAGCTACCGCCGCTGCATAGAAGAGATTCGATGCAACGAAGAAGATCAGGATCCGTCGGGTCTGCTTGAGAAGACGCGACATCAGTTCTTTTGCATCGTCTCTATAAAGCATATAGCCGCATACGACCAGGAAGAAGGGAACGGCGGTCTTGCCGAATGTGATGAATACGTTGCCTGCCTTGCCCGCAAAAGGCCAGTGGATGGTGACGACCAGGAAGGCCATGACGATCCTCATAAAGTCGATAGAATGGTTGCGGGTAGAGGTAAGCTCCTGCTGTTCCTTCTTTTTCCCGTTCAGAAGACCGATCAGGTATTTGTCCGCGCCGCTGATGATCGTGGCTGCGCCGATCGCCATCAAAATGGTGAGAAGGATGTACATGGAAGGGGATTTCACTTTGAAGATCGTTCCGTCGGAAAGTCCCGTAAGGAACAGATTGTGGATCAGGTAAAGTTCCAGCGAGATCGCACCGAGGAATTTCAGGACAGGGTTTCCGAAACGTACCTTCATCATGACCAGAAGGACAAAGAATACGAAGCAGAGAATGAACGGAACCTGAACCGAAAGACAGCGTAGCTTATCCAGATATCTCGGATCCTTTCCGGGGATCTCACTCCAGTAAGAGTATTTCTCAAGGAAACGGCTTGTTACTTTCCCAAAGACTCCTGTCAGGATCGCAAAGAGCGGAAGAAGTACGACGTAGCCTTTTCTTGCGATCTTCCGGAGCGCATCCTGATGCTTGGATACGATGATACCGATGATGAACAGGAGCGAGGCATTGTACCACCATTCTCCCATGAACCAGTAAGAGCAGGAGAAGTCTTTACCATGGCAGAGATAGAGGCTTCCGCCCATCATGGCGAGAACAAAAATGCTCATGATAGTAGTTGCGGCTGTGCGGTTCTTGATCAGTTTGTAGATGATAAAGAACGCCAGGTACAAGATCGCGATCTCAACGATGTACCACATATGAGTGTTGATCAAAGACCATCCGGAAAGAACGGAAAGCAGTTCCAGGGGCTTATACTTGACACCGCAGATGCAGGAAGCAATGGTGAATACTGCGATACACATATAAAACGGTATAAGGATCGTAATGAGACGTTTCTTCAGGAAACCCTTCAGATAATCCGTCTTCGTCTTGAGACTGGTATAAAGTCCGTAGCCGGAGAAGAAGAAGAATATACCTACGAAGAGTACACCGCAACCGGAAAGGAACTCAAAAGGTCCCGCATCCTTCAGAAGATCCTGGGAGAGATGGTGAAGGATGATGGCTACGGCAGAGAATCCCTGAATTGCTTTAGACGTGGAAAGAGAGAATGGTTCTTCCTGCCATTCTTTTCTCTTTGACACCTTCGCGCCTGCAATCAGGATCACGGCCAATACGACTGCCAGGATCCAAAGTGGGAAAGAGAAACCCGTGAAGCTCTTAAAGAAATTTCTGTTTTCTGTTTTGGAGGCGTTGCTCTCCGGTGCCGGTGTCGCTGTTGCAGCAGGATCAGTTGTCTGTCCGCTGCCGTTGCTTTCCGGTGTCGGATACGCTTCTGCCTGAATGCTTACTGTCTTTCCGTCATACTGAAGGGAACCGATGATATAGGATGCGAGATAATCGAGGTGATCAAGATCTTCTTGCGTGAAGGGGATCGCATCGTCATTATTATATGGATCTGTATTGAGCGATATGTCGATATTGAAAAGTTTTCCCGATTCCGTAACAAAGGAATACCTGTATCCCCGGATCTTGTATTTGAAATGACCCTCTGTGCTCACATAATCGATGGAAACATTGCCGAAGATCTTGTAAATATCTATGCCACCGGCATGGATCACACCTTTTTCGACGATCTCCAAACTCGAACCCTCGTCATCCGGGTCTATCATCGCCTGGAAATTGGAGATGAATGTTGCTTCGCTAACATCGGAAGGTGCATCGTGTACGTCTGCCATAACAGAGAATGCCTGACCGTTATCCACTCCTACAGCGGGGGCATTGCCTTGAAGAATCCAGCCATTTTCATACATTTGCCGGATCGGCTCCAGTCCGTATTGCTTGGTCAGCTCCGAATCTTCCTCTTTCATGCCAACCCAAAGAGGCTGCACAAATTCAGATGGGAGGGTGAGTGTCAATCCTTCGGGAAGGGGATAGGCAGTTCCATCCGTGGGAGTCGTAACGGCCGGTGCGCCGCTGATGCTTACGGTCTTGCCATCAAATTTAAGAGAGCCGATGATCATTGCTTCGAGCTCGTCCAGGTGCGCAAGGTCTTCATCAGTAAATGGAATTGCGTCGTCTGAATTTCCCGGATCACTAAAGAGGCTTATTTCGATTTCGATTAGTTTTCCTGACTCGGAAATGAACGAATAGTTGTAAGATTTTACAGTATATTTAGCTTGATGTCCTTCGAAGTTAAAGTTGAGGGACATATCAGCGTAAATCTTATAAAGCTCCATATTGCCGAAACGGACAAAGCCTTGGCTTAAGATCTCAGCCCTCTCCAAAAATTCTGCGTCTGCGAAATTGGAGGTCATGCTCGAGACAAGAGCAGATTCGTTTATATCGGAAGACGCATTTTTGATGTGTACAGTAACTTCGAAAAACTGACCGTCGTCCTTGCCAACCGGGTCAGCATGACCTTCAAGTGCCAATCCATCCTCAGCGTAGAATTCCTTGATGTAATCTATCATCGGATCATTTTCATCCATGCCGATCCAAGCGATTTCGTCAAATTCGGACGGAAGGGTGATCGATATTCCTTCAGGAAGGGGATAGGCAGTTCCATCCGTGATGGCTACCGGGGATATGCTTGGGATAGAGGTAGCATTATTGCCGGTGGTGGCAGATGTATCTTCGCCCGTTACCATCTTAAAAGCTTCCGCGTCTTTCGGATTTACAATATCCGAAGCAAGCTCGTCGGATAACTTGATGGAACTCATGACATTTTCTGAAAAATCATATAGAAGATTACATTCTTCATCAGAATAAGGGACCGGCTTGCCGTTTGTGACGGACGGGTCGCTGATCAGCATGAAATTGATCTGATGCATCTTACCGGAACCGGTGAACAGGGAGTACTGGTACAGCCTTAAGACATTCGCTCCGACAGATTGATTTGCAATTTTGTAAAAGGGGATCCCGGATTTCTCCGCCGTACCATAACCGAACATTTCCGTGGTTTCGTAACTATCCGGTGACATCATCTGGAAATTATCAGCAAATTTGCCATTCAGATCAGAAGGTGTATCTGTCTCGAAAAGAAGGACGCAGAGATAGTGAGCGCTATTGCTGAGAGGTACGACAGATTGAAGTTCTCTTCCGGTTGACGAATACATATTCATGAACTGCTTCTTGGTCCAACCCATTTCGGCCAGGACAGGATCGTTCTCATCCATGCCGGTCCATAAAACCTGATGATGATCTGACGGAAGGCTCAGCGTAATTCCGCTTTCCGTCGTATAACTCTTACTTCCATCCGTGGTGTCTGCCAAGGATACAGAAAAGAAGGTTGGTAAGATCAAAACGATCGAGATCAAAAAACTTAAAAACTTCCGGTAACCCATATGCTGCCTCCTGATGATTTTTCTAGCCTAAACCTACCATCAAACGATCATAACAGCAACCGACTGTTGGTAGAGTTCCCTGTTTTCAAGGCTTTTTGGGATTTTGCATTGCGAGCAGGAAGAGAAAGATGATGACGGAAAAAACAGGGAATGCGATGCCTTTTTGCCGAAAATCTTAAAAAATAATGTTGTCTGATGTTATAATATGTGTATATTTTTCTTCCGACCGGAGGATAGAATACGGGGATCGGGCTTAGTTTTTATGGGGAATCAGAACATGAAAAAGATGCTTATTATCTTTATCAACGTGATCATTATGTCTGTCATATTGTTTTTCGTTGTTTTCTATTCCAGATACACAGGCCGGGATTCTTACCGGAGGCAGATCGAGCACTTTGAAGATACTACGGTTGCCATGGAGCAGGTGACAGGAAATTATCTGGAGGGCGAGCAGCGGATCTGCGACGTATGGGCCCACTATATCAATAACAGAAACATGACGATGGAAGAAGCGGTTGCCTTTATCCGCGATTCGCATGTTCTGGAAAACACGTCGGCACACCTGATTTCTCTTAATACACTCACGGGTCTTTCCACGCGCCCGAAACAGGGCACGACCGACGAATATGGTGTTTCTTATACGCGTGTGGATCTTCTGAATGACGTGGATTGGATCCATGAAATCGGTAAGTCGATCAATATTACCCGCGCGTACACAAACCCGATGAACGGCGAGCAGTCGCTGGCCTTCTGCAACAAGGTCACGCTGTTTGATCCAGATAATGAAACCTCGATTGACGCGGTCCTGATGCGGGTAGTGCCCGTCTCGGAAATCGAACAGAAGTGGGTATTCCTTCAGACCGAACTTGTTAACGCGGAACTGTCCATGATCGATCCCGATGGGGATTATATCCTGAAAGGCTATAGTTTTAAGAACTCCGATTTCTTCGAGTTCTACAATTCTTATAATCCGACAGACCATGAATCGGCGAAGCAGCTGTTCGAAAAGATCACTACGTCGACAGGCTCTGTTTCTATGCTCGACTCGCACGGGCAGGAGTGTATTCTTGCTTTTACACCGGTCGCTTCCACTTCCGGGTGGACACTACTCGGCCTCGTGCCGGCGAAGGATCTTCGCGTGGAGAAAGGAAACTGGCTTCTGTTTGGCGTGGTTTCGGCAGGCTTGTTGATCTTGTTCCTCCTGGATATGCTTCATATGATTTTCCTGAACAAACGGCTTCAGTTAACGGCGAGGGAAGCGGATTCCGCCAATAAAGCGAAGACCGATTTTCTGTCCACCATGTCCCACGACATCCGAACTCCTATGAATGCCATTATCGGCCTCACCACCATTGCCGAAAAGAACCTGGAAGATGTCAAGTCAACAGAGGAGAACCTTCGTAAGATCAATCTCGCCGGCAATCATCTGTTGACACTGATCAACGACATTCTGGATATTTCAAAGGTGGAGAGCGGCAAACTGAACCTGAGTCCCCTGTCTTTCTCTATTGTAGAAACGGTCGAGAATCTGGTTAATATTTCTCAGCCGATGATCAAGGAGAAGAACCTGGAGTTCAGTTTCCATGTCAGTCAAATAGAAAAGGAATACCTCTACGCGGATCAGCTTCGTCTGAATCAGATCTATATCAATCTTCTCTCGAACGCCATTAAGTACACAGAACCCGGCGGACGGGTCAGTGTCGATTTGCGAGAGGAGGAGAGCCCCGAATCCGGCTGTGTACGTCTTAGTTATGTTGTAGCCGATACGGGTATCGGCATGAGTGAAGAATACATGAAGACCATGTATGAGCCTTTCTCACGGCAGATCGACAGCCGTGTCAACAGCATTCAGGGAACCGGCCTAGGACTGGCAATCACTAAGCAGATGGTCGAACTGATGGACGGCACGATCCAATGCGAAAGCGAGCCGGGCAAGGGCACCACGTTTACAGTCGTATTGGATATCCCTGCCGCCGACAGGCAGCGGGAAGAGATGAAACTTGACCCCATTGATGTGCTAGTCGTGGATGATGATGAGGTCATGCTTCAGACCGCGGCTGACACTCTTAAGGGACTTGGTGCCACACCGGAACAGGCAAGGAGTGGAGCGGAAGCGCTCGGCATGATCGGACACCGGCACCTTTCCGGGCGGGATTACGATGTGATCATTGTCGATTGGAAAATGCCCGAAATGGACGGCATAGATACGGTCAAATCTATCCGTTCGGAGATCGGCGCGAATACTCCGATTCTGCTTATATCCGCATATGACTGGTCGGACATTGAGGATAAAGCAAAAGAAGCCGGCGCAAACGGCTTCGTCAGTAAGCCGCTTTTCCGTTCTACGCTTTACGATAAGATCAACGATCTGATCGGAAAAGAATCTGCGTCCGTGGAGCCGGAGGAGGATTACTCCGATCTTAAGGGCCTGAATATTCTGGTTGCGGAGGATAATGATATCAACTGGGAGATCATTTCCGCCATGCTTGAAATGTTCGGAATCAATAGCGAACGGGCAGAAAACGGACGGGTTTGTGTGGAGAAGATCCGCTCGGCGGAGAAAGACCGCTATGCTCTGGTATTCATGGATGTGCAGATGCCGGAGATGAACGGTCTTGACGCGACCATGGCAATCAGGAAACTCGAGGATCCCTGTGCTGCTTCCACACCAATCGTTGCGATGACGGCGGATGCATTCTCGGAAAATGTAACGGAATGTCTGAACGCAGGAATGAATGGTCATATTGCAAAGCCGGTCGATATTAAACTGGTCATCAAAGAGATCCGAAGGATCCGTGAAGGAAGGTAACGGTTATGAAAAAACTACTATGTATGTTTATAGCGCTGATGATGATTCCGGGGATGACGTCATGCAGCTCGAAGAAAAAGAACCCGGCCGCGGAAGACGGGTTCAAGCCTGCTCTGGATACTTCCGTCAGCTGCCATATAAGCATCTGCGGCGGGTACGACAACTTCGAGGCGCTGGAGGCGGAATTTGACCGTTTCAACGAGTATTATCCGAACGTGAAACTGATGTACACGAAGATAGACGATTATAACAACATGATCGGTACGGTCCTGAACGGAAATGACGCACCGGACATCTATGTCAATTACTCCTGGATGTATGGAAGAGATCAGTACAAGTCATCTATAGATCATGCCGAGAACCTGGCAGACCCGGCCTTGGGGCTCGATCTGAACTGCATCCGCAACAATATCATTCTGAATACGGGTGATGGTACGCTGCCGATGATTCCGGTCTTCTCCAATACATACGGCATGCTCGTAAATAAGAATCTTTTTGAAAAGGAAGGACTGAGTATTCCCACGACGTATCAAGACCTGGTGAATGTGTGCAGAGCTTTTCGCGAAAAGGGATATAAGAATCCGCTGATGGGCTTTTCCAAAGCGGAGACGACGTCGCTCTTTTCCTTGGCGATCTATCCTTACTTCTGCGGAACCGTGGCGAATGATGCCGAGGCGGTCAAAAAACTCAACGCCCTAGATCCTTCTGCCGGCGAGTATATGCGGCCTTCGCTTGTAAAAATCGTTCAGTTCTTGAGCGACAGCGGTGTGGACTTGGAGGCCTGTTCCGAAATCGAGAATAACTATGATGCGGTCATCCTGCGGTTCTTCGAAGGGGATGTGCCTATGATGACCTGTTCCGGAGATACGGTTTCCGGAACAGCCAAACGCGAGAGCCGTTCCGAGGCGTTTAGCGCCTCTCCTTTTACATACACATTCGTCCCGATCCCCATGTCAGAAGAGGGAGCCAACTTCTTGGATATGGCCAATCTGCAGTTCTCAGTCAACAAAGACAGCAAGAATCTGAGTATGGCGAATGAGTTCATGCGTTTCCTGATCTCGTCCTCTGAACTGAACAGAATGGCGCAGAAAAAAGGACTGGTGTCTCCGACCAAAGACCTGTCTTTTAACAGCATGTATGCTGCTTTCGGTGCCGTACCGGAATCACGGATCCTGTCGCCGGAGGTGATCGGTCTGACAGACGATGCGGTTATCCAGCTCCGAATGGCCGTGTATGCGGTGGCGACCGGTGAAATGACGATCGATGAGGCCGTGGCTGCCTTCGGTACTTTTACAAAATAAAGAAGGGAAGACCGGAAGGACTTGTTAGGAATAAGGATATGGATTTGACAAATGTCTTGCAAGGATTGGATGTTTTTGATAAACTACAAATGTAATTTATCCTGAAGGGAGATTGTTTATGAGCGGTAAGGAGATCAAGAAACTTCCGGATGCGGAATTTGAGATCATGCGTGCGATCTGGCAGTGCCATGAGCCGGTGACTTCCCCGATCCTTACAGAAAAACTGCGCATCACTCTCCCGGAGAAAGACTGGAAACAGCAGACTGTAATGACTATGCTGGTCCGTCTTGAAAAGAAGGCATTTCTGCAATCAGAGAAGAACGGGAAGGAAAGATACTATTCTCCGGTTGTGACGGAAGAGGAATATCTTCAGGTAGAAGCTTCGAGTCTTCGCCAGCGCTTCGGCGGGACAAGAATGACCGGTCTTGTGAAATCGCTCTATGACGGCGGCGAGTTATCGAAAGAAGAGATCTCGGATCTAAGAAAATGGCTCGATGAGCAGTGAGGTCATGTATGCGATCCATTTTTCAGGCGATTCTTCTTAATTCATTAAATATGTCATTAGTGGCTCTGCTTCTGATGGCGATCCTCTTTGTGCTGAAAAACAGGCAGTCACCCAAGATCCGCTATTACTCCTGGCTGATCGTGCTCTTCGGTTTTCTGATCCCTGTAAGATTTACTTTTGGAAAAGCACTGATCCGGTTTTCCGATGGTGCTTCTTCAGAGCCGGCCGCAGCGGGATCCGGAACTCATCTTGTTGAAGCAGCAAAGAGCGGTATGTCGATCGACATGTTATTCCGCGTGCTTTTCATAGTGTATCTTCTGGGAGTCATTGTTTTCCTTTCGTTCTCTATAGTCCGCTTTCTGAGATGGAAAAGAACAGTCCTACGGCTTTCCCGTTCCTATGCGGTGTCTGATGCATTCCTTAAGCCGATCGCAAAAAAAATGGGAGTTGTGGGGGGCAGATTAGTATTGACCGAAGCGGTTTCTTCTCCGATGATGATCGGGCTTTTTTCTCCAACGATCCTGCTTCCTATACGTAAATATGAATATGATGAGCTCCGATTGATCCTAAAGCATGAATTGACGCATTTTCAGCACAAGGATCTATGGATCAAATTGCTGTTGATCATGTGCCGTGCTTTCCACTGGTTCAATCCGCTCATGATCCTTTTCGGAAGATCGATCGAAAAGGAATGTGAGTACTATTGCGATATGTCCGTTATAGAAGTGGAGCCGGAAAGCATGAGAAAAGTCTATTGCCGGTCGATCCTGAATACGCTTGCCGATCAGGTGCAGAGGAAAAACAGTTCTCTTCGCCCGGTACTTGCGACGAGTTTCTATTCACCAAAGACCGGACTGAAGCATAGGTTTTCGATGGTGCTCAGCGGGAAGAAGCAAATGATCGCAGGTATTCTGGTGCTTACAGTCCTTCTGACTGCGGTATCCGGATTTGCCATCTCAACTGCATCCTCTGATACAGCTGCGTCAACAGATACAACTGCGTCATCTGATCAGACGCCTTCGAAAGCGGAGACAGAAGCAGAGATAACAGATGTTACTGATGTCGGGGATAGCTCGGCTACAGCTTATCCTGCCAATGAGACAACATACGTTGAGCCTTCGGAGAGTGTGACATATGCTTCGGAGAGTGCGGTGAATGCTTCGGAGGATCCCTGGACCGATTCGACCGCGATCTTTGAATCAGATGCTGCTTTTGAAACGTTCCACAGCGAGGCTTATACGCCTACGAGTTCTGTGGCAGATTCATAAGGCAAAGGCATATTTTTTTTGCTTATAAAACTACATGTGTAGTTAATGAAAGGATGGATATAAAAATGAAAAGAAGTGTGAAGAGAGTTCTCGGATTCTGCCTGAGCATCCTGATGCTCGGATCTTCCGCCTGCTCATCCAAAAAGAAAGAGACTGACACAGGTGCTTCTACGGAAGCCTCGACGCGCGAAGAAAGCATCGTACTGAATCCGGGACAGTTTGTGAAAGAAGAGGATACATTCTTCGAAACAGAAGAGATTCCGCTTCCGGTGCCGCTGGATAGTGATAAGACAGTAAGAATGATCGAGTATTTGGACACCATGATCAAAGGCGATCAGATCCTCTGCGGATACCTCGTCGAGTATGACGGGGAAACTTGGGTATATGGCATCGCTGCTTTTACCAAGGAAGGCGAACTTACGGAAAACGTGATCCTCCCGCAAGGTGAGATGCTGGGTTCCATCACAACCGGGAAGGATGGTGACCTGCGCGTAGTCACGATCTACGGGGCGGATGGGAAGAATCAGAGGCTGTATCGGATCACAGACGATGCGAAACCGGAAAAACTCCTGGATTTTTCAGAAGATGTGTACTTCGGAGCGGACGCATATTTTGCCATGCTGGACGACGGATCATATCTGGCGCACAATTTTGGAAAGATCTTCCATATCAGTGCTTCGGGAGAACTTCTTTCAGACTTGAGCGTGCCGAACTCACAGCACACGATGATCCGTCTGGATGACGGCTGGTATTGCGCCATCTATGAGTGGAACGATGACGTTACGGAGGAAGTAATGTCCATCCAGAAGATCGACCTTGAACAATGGGAGACGGCCGGGGAGAAGATCAGGATCGACAGTAAATGGCTTCAAAACTTCGCCCAGACCGGGAAGGACTGCTATCACGCGGACATCAACGGCATCTATAAACTGGACATGAAAGCGGGAGCTTCGGCGCTGGTGCTTTCGTGGAATGAGACGGACTGTGTGCCGGGCATCATGAGAGATCCGGTATTTCTGGTTTCCTCTTCGGATGAGGTGCATTTTATTAAGCATAAACAGCCGGAGGGCGGAAACATCAGCGGTTTCTCTGAAAATGTTCTTATTCATCTTACCCGTGCCGCGAAGAACCCGCATGCGGGGAAGAGGCTCCTGACGGCAGCTGTCGCCGGCGAAGGGGAAAAGGAGGTTTTTCAGGAGATCATGAAACAGTACAATACGGATCCGAAGAGTACGTCCCGCATCCAGATCGTTGATTACAGTCCGCTCTACGGGATCTATGGCTCCTCGGAAAAGGAGGAGGATCTTCTTGACCGGATCAATCAGGAGATCCTGTCCGGTTCCGGTCCGGATATCCTCATAAACTGCGCCGGCTATCCCCGGTTTTCCACCTCGAGCAGGATGGTGGATATGAATCTCTACTTTGACGGGAATAACGGGATCCAGCGAAATGAATACTACGACAACATCTTTCGCGCTTTTGAGACGGACGGGAAACTCTATCAGGTCCCAATTTATGTGGAGATGAGCGGGCTTCTCTATAACGATGCACTTCTGGGGAATAAGCATGCATATACCCTTTCGGATCTGCTGTCTGCTTCAGATGTGCTGCCTTCCGATAAACAGCTGCTGCCGGCACTCTCCTACGAAGAGATCCAGGACATGCTTCTTCCTGTGATGATACCTTCTTTTGTGAGTGACGAAAGCGGCACCTGCCGTTTTGACAGTTCGGAGTTTCAAATGCTTCTGGAGTTTTGCAGGAAATACGGGCAGTCCCCGGAAATGCTTGGAAGGAAGGGCGGCGCCTGGGTCGATCCGGTCGAGTATCTGAATGCGGAGACGGTGGCCGCAGTCCCTTATGTGATAAATCATGTTCTCCAGTACTCGGACTATGCCGGCGGACTCCGGGGTCAGGCGTTTCTGGGCGGATATCCTTTGACGGACAGATCCGGTGTGGGTGCGGAAGCCGTCATGTCGGTGGGGATATGTGCATCATCCTCAGGGAAGGACGAAGCTTTCGATTTTATCCGCTATCTGCTGTCTTCTGAAACACAGATCCGGCTTTCCAATTATCTAGGTGGTTTTCCGGTCCACCGCGCTTCGTGTGAAGAGACGACCGAACGTCGGGTCAGTGAATCTGCGGGCTTGATAGATGCCCCTTCCGATCCGTCAATGGCGCAGCCCGGAAAATACTATGTCGGGCAGAAAGCCGTGTGCGAAGGGATCCCCCAACTGATGGGAAAGATCAGCGCAGCCACTTATTCCGATCCGTATATAGAGGAAATCATCAAGGAAGAAGCAGCCGCTTATTTCAACAACCAGAAAACCGTAGAAGAGGTGTGCGGAACGATACAGAATCGCGCAGAGATCGTCGTTCAGGAAAGACGTGCATAAAAATGTAAAACCCCGAAACCTTTGCGGTATCGGGGTTTTCTTTCTGGAGCCGATTGCGAGACTCGAACTCGCGACCTGCTGATTACATATAGCGGAAGGGGTGTTTTTATCGTTTTATATATGCGCCTTTGATGCCTGAAAACAGGGCGTTTGACAGATTTATTGTCGCTTAGCGTTTTGCCTGTTTTTATATGTTTTTTTGTAAAATAAACACCATATAAACACCAAAAATCGTTTCAGGATACTTGCTGGCATCTTTAGCTTTTTCTTTTTGAGAAGAGAAAACGTGATGACTTTTCAGTATTTTTCCAAATAGTGTAACCATATGTGAGAAAATGTCGCTAATAAGGGTGAATGCGCATGAAGAAAACGGAGGAGAGTTTCTTGGAAGACGATAAGAACGTAGATTTATTCTTGTCCAGAGACGAACAGGCTATTCTTTTCTGACAGGATGGTGCCTGACAGATTATTCCTCAATCACCGTGGGATTCAGTAAGAAATCATATATGTTCACAAGCAGGATTCCATCTTCGTCATAATGGGGCGAAATCATATCGCCTGTGATTACGATACGCTTAAACGCATCTTTGATTTTGGTGAATGGACGTGTTTCCTGAATGCGTTTTTCTTCGGTAGGTAACGAATAGGCCGATTGGATATAGTATCTCGATGAGCCTTTATTACATACAAAATCGATCTCCAACTGTTTTCGCTGCTGCTTACCGTTTGAATCCTTTTCAACAATTGGTACGACGCCAACATCTACGTTATACCCTCTCATGCGGAGTTCATTGTAGATAACATTTTCCATCAAATGAGTTGGTTCCATCTGTCTGAAGTTGATCCGGACATTACGCAGACCTAAATCACTAAAATAATACTTCTGAGGCGTCTCGATATACGATTTGCCTTTTATATCATAACGAGTCGCTGATTCGAGAAGAAAGGAGTCTTGCAAATATCCCAGGTATTTCTGTATAGTCGGGCCGGTTATCTTCGAATGCTTCACGCTCTGAAAAGTTCTCTTGAGTTTTTCGGGATTCGTAAGTGATCCGATGGAAGAAGAAAGAATATTCAATAGATCTTCCAATTCACTTTGATTTCGTACTTTGTGACGTTTTACTATATCAGAAACATATATCTCGCTGTAAAGGTTTGCCAGCAGATCCGATTTGTCGCTATCTTCTTTACAAAGAACAACCAACGGAATACCGCCATATGTCATATACTGTGATAGTCCTGCATATTTATCACCTTTAAAGGCTGTCATGAATTCCGAGAAACTCAGAGGGTACATATGAATCTCGTCCCCGCGTCCGGAAAACTCTGTAATAATATCCTTGGACAAGAACTTGGCATTACTACCTGTGACAAATATGTCCAGGTTTCTTTTTCGTATATACCCATTCAATACAGATTCAAATGAATCCATTAACTGGACTTCATCAAGCAGAAGATAATACTTTTCGCTGTCTACACACTTTGTTCTGATATATTTCATGAACTTCTTCGGATCGGCCTTCTTGTTCTCCAACTGAAGCTCAACAATATCTTCGCCTATTAATTCAAGATCGTCAGCTGAGTCAAAAGCAAATCGAATTATGTGATCTTCCGGAATGCCTTTGCTTAATAGATATTCAAAGAATAATGTGTTGAGAAGAAATGATTTCCCACATCGTCTCACTCCCGTAATAACTTTAACCTGTCCATTTCCCATTCGGTTTATGAGTTTTGTTAAATAGAAGTCACGCTTAATATCCATATCAACCTCCGGAATGGAAAAATGTCATTTGTGACACTTTTCCATTCTAAAATAGCACCGACGGGAGTATTCTTCAAGAGTCTACAATGGATTTTTGTCAAAAGTGACACAAATCCATTGTAGACTATCTGTAGAAAACCAAAGGCAAAAAAGGATAACAAAATCTGTATCAACAGAAGAAGTGATTATTTGATATCGAGATAAAATGCTCGATTAGTTGACAGTGCCTCTTTGCGGTGCTACCATGTAGATAAACTACAAGTGTAATTTATCAGATGGGAGAGCATGTGAGTAGTAAGGAAATCAAGAAACTTCCGGATGCGGAATTTGAGATTATGCGGGCGATCTGGAGGTGCAATGAGCCGGTGACTTCGCCGATCCTTACAGAGAAACTCCGGCTCGCTCTTCCCGAGAAGGACTGGAAGCAGCAGACCGTCATGACGATGCTGGTCCGACTCGAAAAGAAAGCATTTCTCCGTTCGGAGAAAAATGGTAAAGAGAGATACTATTCTCCGACGGTGTCCGAAGAAGAGTATATGCAGGTCGAAGCGAAAAGCCTCCGCCAGCGCTTCGGCGGATCTCGTGTCACAGGATTGGTAAAGTCACTTTGCGATGGCGGAGATCTCTCGGAAGAAGAGATCTCGGACTTGAAAAAATGGCTCGATGAGCAGTAAGGAGAAGCATGGGAAATCTTTTTCAGACGATCGTTCTTAACTCGCTGAATATGACATTGGTCGCACTGCTTCTGATGATCATTCTTCGCGCGCTTAAGAATATCCAGTCTCCGAAGATCCGGTATTATTCCTGGCTGATTGTGCTTCTTGGATTTCTGATCCCTGTACGATTCTCGTTCGGTTACGCACTGTTTCATGTTTCGAATGCATCCGAAACTCCGGCGGTAACGATCGGGGCAGGTACGGCTGTGATAAAAGCTGCGGAAGCAGGGCTTTCGTGGAATACGATCATGGCCATACTGTTTGTGATCTGGCTTCTGGGAGTGGTTGTTTATGCTTCCGTATCTGTTATCCGTTTTTTCAGATGGAAAAGAACGATCCTGAGACTTTCAAAACCTTCCCCATATTACGACGCATTTGTTTCCACGTTCGCGGAAGAGATGGAGATCGGTCCGGTGGAAGTCCGTATCTCGGATGCGGTATCTTCCCCCATGATGATCGGCCTTTTCAAGCCGACCATTTTGCTTCCGATCCGTCACTATGAATACGATGAATTAAGACTGATCATCAAGCACGAACTGACGCATTATCTCCACAGGGATCTCTGGTTCAAACTTCTTTTGATCCTCTGCCGGGCCGTGCACTGGTTTAATCCGTTTATGGTGCTTTTCGCCAGGTCGATCGAGCAGGAATGCGAATACTACTGCGATATGTCGGTCATGGAAAATGAGCCGGAGAAGATGCGGAAGGTCTACTGCAACTCGATCGTAAATACATTGGCGGATCAGGTGAGAAGAAACGGTCGGGAGATGCGGCCGGTTCTGGCAACGAGTTTCTATTCGCCGAAATCCGGACTCAAACACCGCTTCTCCATGGTGCTTCGGGGAAAGACGAGAAAGGTCATAGGTGTCCTTATCCTGGCGGGGATGCTGACAGTCGTGTCCGGTTTTGTACTGGGCGAAAAGAGCGGAAAAGAAGCTTCCGGAGTCATCAGCAAGATCCACCAAGTGGATGTGATTGAATCTTCTGAAGAATACGAAACGAATACGGAATGGTCCGAGCAGGAAGTGGAAGAAACGACATACTACGAAGAATATACCACGTGGGTCGAAGATGATGATCAGGTGGCATCGTCTGCCTATGCGAATGATGACGATTGGGTAGAAGAAACTTACTGGGAAGAAACAACGGCTATATGATGCGTGTGTTTTTTGCTCTCGTTAACTACATGTGTAGTTAATTAAGAGCCGCATTGAATTTGGATGAAGTGATAAAAACACAGGGAAGGGATAGCATGAAAAGGAGACAGCGATGAAAAATAGAATGGATTTCAGGTTGATGGCGATGCTGATCAGTATGGCGCTGATGGTCCCGATGGCAGGATGCAGTAGAAACTCTGCATCAGAGAAGCAGGGCGGGACACAGGTTGCGGCAAGAGATCGGAAGGAAGTCGTCGCGGAGTCCGACCCGTACTTCTACATAACGGAGAAGGAACTGTCCATTCCTGTTGAAAAGGACAGGAAAGTAGTCTATGCCGATTTAGGAGAATGTAGATTCGTTGGAGATCAGGTCTTTGTTTCTTACATGCTCTTCTACGAAACAGAAGGAGAGCCGGAAGGCGTTTCTGGAAGAGTGCTTTTCGATAAGGATGGGAATCTTCTTGCTGATCTGTCTTCCAAGGCGGAGTCGAAGGATCGGATCGAGAAGATCATCGAAGATAACAGCCATGAACTTTATGCGATCACTTTCGAATTGTCGGAATTTACTTACTCTATCCAAAAACTCAATCAGGACGGTTCACTCGGAGAAAAAAGAAATCTGCCTGTGAAAATAGACGAAGAAAGTGAAGTGTTTTTTCTTCCGGATGGAAACCTGATGATCGCCAATATGGGCGAGATGAAGATAGTTGCGCCGGATGGCACGCTTGCCGGGTCAAGCAGCCAGGAAGAATTCATGGGATGGGTGTTTATCCAGGATGGGAAATACTATGGCGGATGTAACCACTATTCCCCTGAAGATTGGGATGAAAGCTATACATACATCCGGCAGATCGATCCGAAGACAGGTGAGCTCAAAGGAGAAAAGATGCGTTGCGGGGATCTCTCACACATTTCCCGGGGAAAGGACCGGAGCTATCTGATTACGGAGGGAGAGATCACGAAGGTCGATCTTCTGGACCTTTCTAAGAATCAGGTGGTGTTCAGCTGGAATGATACCGATTATGATTCCGCGCGGATCCTGGATACGAAGATCATCTCGGATCAGGAATTCTATTTCATCGAAGAATCGGGAAATGCGGAATCAGAAGAAAACGACGATCCCAGAGTGGAACTGAAACTGTTGCAGGCTGTCCGCGCAGAGAAGAATCCCAATGCCGGGAAGAAGATCATTCTCATCGGCGCTTTCGAGCAGGATGTGAATATCCGAAGACATGTCATCCGGTACAATCTTGACCCGGATTCGTCCTGCCGGGTGGAGCTTTACTACTATTCTCTCAACGATGTTTCCGCATCTTCGGGACTCGATATGGAGAAACGCGTCGCGGAGAAAATGTCTCTGGATCTGCTGAGTGGTAACGGGCCCGACATCCTGATGAACGCATCGTGGCTTTCCAGGTTTAATTCGGACAAAGTGCTGGTGGACCTGAATACTCTTATCGACAGCACAGATGGTACAGGACTGGACAGGAATGCATATCTGGATAACGTTTTCCGAGCGTCGGAACAGGACGGGAAACTCTACCACTTGCCTCTGACTTTCTATGTGCGCGGCTGGGCCGCCAACCGGGAACTCCTGGGGAATGCATCTTCTTATACGTATAAGGAATTCCTGGACGCGTGTGAAAAACTTCCCGAAGATGTCTCTGTATTCACGGAAAGCCCATATAACGATCTGCTTTCACTGCTTCCTGTTTCTGAGTTTGTTGATTATGAAAAGGGTCAGGTGCATTTCGAGGATCCGGAGTTTCAGCAGCTTCTGGAACTGGTCAGAAAATATGGCTCACCGAGAACACATGAACAGCTTGCAAAAGATATGGAAGAGGAAAGAAATATCCGACCGGATAGCGGAGTGCTTTTCCGTGAGAACATGCTGGCCTTTACATTGGAATCGTTTGAAGATCTTTTCTCGTATGCCAGAGCGAAAGAAAGGCATGGAGGAAAGGGTGTTTTCTGCGGTATCCCCAGCCGTTTCGGAGGATCTATGATGGCAAGAGTAAGCATCTCTATGGCGATCTCCGCATCCTCCAAGAATCAGAAAGAAGCCTGGGAATTCCTGCGGTTTATAGTATCGGATGAACAGCAGGAGATGATGACGGAATCCCTAAACTGCAATTTCATTCCCGTTTCGCGAAAAGCACTGGATCTTCAGAATGAAAAGTGGATGGAGTTCAACCGGGAGCAGATCGAAAACTATGTTCCCGATCCACGGTATCCGGATGAGAAACCGCTCGAGATCACCGAAGAAACGCTCTCGGAGTATATGAAGATCCTGGAGAGTATCCGGCTCATTTCATCTTCCGATCCGGAGCTGATGTCGATCGTGATGGAAGAAGCGGCAGGATACTTTACGGATCAGAGAAGTCTCGATGAAGTATGCAGAACGATATCGAACCGGGCAAAGACGATCGTGCAGGAGAGAGGATAAGGCCGGGCGGATCAGAAAAAAATGGGAGAAGAAAAAACGAAAAAGAAAAGGAAGTGCTTCTGATGATCAATAGAGAAAAAAGAATAGGGAAGAAATCGGCGGCTGCTTTTCTCTCGATATCGATCGTCCTGACCATGGCGGGATGCCGTAAGCCGAAAGAAAAACAGAAGAAAGAATATCGTGTTGTAAAGGAGACCGACCCGTATTATTCCGCCTCAGAAGTGGAGCTGCTTATTCCTCATAAGGAGGGGAAAGAGCTTCTGCAGCTTCTCGTAGACGAACCGGAAATCTCGGACGGAAAGATCTGCTTTAAATTCGATGCGAGCTACAAGGTTCCGAAAGAACTGAATGACAAGCAGTACCTATGCGCGCAGAACCTCGATAACTTCACGGAAGAGGAGAAACTGGCGATTTGGGAAGAGTGGGTCAGCTATTTCGATGAAGGCACGGCCTGCTTCGACCTTAACGGGAATTTCCTCGGAGTGGAAAAAGAAGAGGAGGATCCTCGTGCTTCCATGCCCTGGGCGGACGAACACACGGACCTGTTTTACTGTAAGTCTCTTCCGGATGGAAGAAGTCTCGGCTGGAGCTTCGAGAAGATAGTGCTCTTTGATCCTGAGGGAAAAGAACTGGCGAGCTACGATCCCGAGCTGTTTACGGGAGATATTTTTGTGGCGGGAGATGAGATCTTTGTTTCCTGCCGCCACTATGAAGAGGAAAAGACCGAAGCGTCGTATGACTATATCGTCCGGCTGGATGGCCAGACGCTGAAGGAAATGGGAGATCAGATCCGCCTTTCCGGGTCGGTCAGTAAGGGGGATGTCTGTTCGAGTGATCAGGGGATCTTCCGCATGAGTTCCAATGGAATATATAAGATCAATACCGATAGTGGAAAAGAGGAAGAATTTCTTCTCTGGAGTGATACGGATCTGAATTATGTGGGCGTGATCGGAGATGGCGCGCAGATTGGTAGCGATACGTGTCAGCTGATCAAGTATGTGGACGAGGAAACAGATGAGAATGGACATCTGGTCATGCACGTTCTTCTTGTTACGCTTACTAAGGAAACAAAAAATCCGCATGCCGGGAAGACCGTGCTTACCCTCGGTGATGCGCGTGAAAACGATGCGGATCTTGTTAAGGCTGTGGTTGCGTATAACTTGCTTCCGGATAAGAAAGTGCGGATCGAGGTGCACGACTATTCTTCCTATGCAAGTGCATATGGCGCTTACGAGAAAGTTATCTCCAAGATCGCGGATCAGGTTTATCTCGATCTTCTCGCCGGGACCGGTCCCGATATCCTCGTGAACTTCGCTACCTCTCCTTCTTTTCAGACGGAAGATGTTCTTCTGGATCTGACGCCGTACATAAGCGGAGATGGCGGGCTTTCGGATCAGGAATACTACAGCACGCTTCTTCGTGCGTATGAAAAGGACGGAAAAGTATTCCATCTTCCGACCAATGTGGAGTTCTACGGGTTCTGGGGAAACAGCGCACTTCTTCCGGAGGGACCGGCGATCTCTGCCTCTGATTTTGATGCTATCCGCGACAGTTTGCCAGAGAATACGATGCTTTTTCCGCCTATGGAATATGACGATCTTCTGAAGATGCTTCTGCCTCTTAAAATGGGCCGCTATATCGATCTTAAGAAGAGCCGGGCGGACTTCTCCGACGCCTCCTTTGCCGAGATCCTTGATGTGGTGAAAAAGTATGGTTCCCATATAGAAGAACCGAATGAAGAAACTTATGAGGAAGCTATGGCAAAAGCACCAGAGACGCTTCTTCGTGAGAGTATGGTCGCGATGATCCCAAGCATCATCTCTGCTCCGTCCGACTATAAGAATTGCCTTGTGCTTCAAAACGGGAAGGGAAGAGTCTATGCATTTGGCGATGGAAATGGTTCGGGCTTGCCGGATGTGGCTTCTGGGAATGACGGACGGTCTGGCCAGCAAGGCATGACGATCGACAGCAGGATGTCTGTTGCGATCTCGAAAGAGACTCCTTATTCGCAGGAAGCGTGGGACTTCATTCGGTCGCTTTTTAACGAAGAAAATCAGAGGAACTTCGCAGAAAGCCTCGACGGGATCCCGGTGATCCGAAGTGAGGTGGAGGCACTCTGCGAAAAAAGCGGGATGACCGAACCGGAGAAAAGTGCTTTTGCCGAAGAACTGGAAAGAACACATGAAGTGCGCGTCACCGACGATGTGGTCCTGAATATCGTAAAAGAAGAAGCAGAAGGATACTTCCTCGGACAGAAGAGTTTGGACGCAGTAGTAAGCACGATTCAGAACAGGGTAGAAACGGTGCTGAAAGAGCGCGGATTATCGTAGATGTTTTTTCTTGATAAATCAGCAGAGAAAACAAAAACCCCGAAACCGTTGCGGTATCGGGGTTTTCTTTCTGGAGCCGATTGCGAGACTCGAACTCGCGACCTGCTGATTACAAATCAGCTGCTCTACCAACTGAGCTAAGTCGGCGTATCACTTCTTCTCGTGACGCAAGTGATATTTTAAGATGTGACGTATGGTTTGTCAAGCCTTTTTTCAAAGAAACTGAAGGAAGCGGGGCTGTCTTGATCGTTTTCAAGGCAGCCCCGGTGTGATGCTCAGATATCGATCTCGTACATCTGGTAGAAACGGTGGTTTTCCTTGTTCTCGCCGGATACGAAATGGTAGACGCGGTCGGTCCCTTCGAGGTACGCGCGGTATTCGATGGCCTGGATCACGATGTATTCCTGACCGTTAAGACGGGTGGTGGGGTAAGTATACCCGGTGATCACGAATGTCTTGGACCTGATGTTGAACTCGGAATTGAAAGCCGGCATGCCTTCTTCCTTCGGGATCAGGAAAATCACACCGGCACCGGTGCGGTCATTGGACGGATCCGCAAGCAGTCCGAAATCCTTGTAGGAATAAGTCGAATCGTATACAAGGATCGGGATGGTCTTACCGTTATAGGTCGCTGTTTCCTTATCCAGATTGACTACCAGCATATTCGGATCGTATTTGCCCAGCTCGACGGATACGATATGAAGCTGGATCTTGCTCAGATCCTTATAGTAAATGGAAGGCATGTTATATACCCAGTAATCGTCGCCCAGGACCGGATCCACATAGCAGCTCTGCTCGCGTTTAAACATGATCGGGTCAGAGATGACGCGTCCTTTCTCATCGGTGATATACATATCGAAGCCGGAAAGGATCATACCGTCCAGATCCGGAACGTGGAGGACCACATCTGTGGTAGACGGGGAGAGGCAGACCTTATGCACGGTTGCGATCTCACTTCCTTCGAACATGATGGGACGGTCCAGAGTGATCTCTTTAGACGGAGCGATCTGCACGTTATGGAATTCAAAATGGTAACTGTCTATGTACGAATTCTTGTTGAGAGGCGCGTCAACGTAAGATTCATCCCCTTCCTCGCGTGGTGCATCCGGATCACAAAGGATGATATCCACCCCGAAATTCCGGCAGGGCTTGGTCCAGTGGATCTGAGTGTAGATCGGAGAGAGGATGTTTCCGTGTACCGGCTCGGTGTACGGAAAATCGATCGGCTCTCCCGTATCAAGGTCAAAGATATAGATCATAGCGACGCTGACGTTCATGCCTGTCAGCTGGATATCCGTCGGCTTGACATCAAGAAGAAGTCCCAAAGAAAGCTCGTCGGCGATGTAGGATTGTATGGTACAAGTCATCTTGTTCTCTTTACCTTGGCTGACCATGGAGACATCGGTAAAACCGCCGGCTTCCACGACTTCTCCGATCTCACGGTTATTATTGTAGCGGAGCGCGTCACGGAGCTCGGTACGGATCTCCGGACGGATCACAAGGGAGGAACTCAGATTGCCGATGACCGGAAGATCTGTGGCCGCTTTGGCGAAAGAAACCGAACTGTTGACGCCGATAAAGAGGGACAGGAACAGTGTGCAGAAGACGATGAGAAGCGAACGGCCGATGACGGTGACCGTATGGATCGTCTTCCTGCGCTTCACACGCTTCCGGAGGCTGTTCATATCCAGCCGATCCGGTATGTTCTGCACTTCCTGTGCCAGATTGTTCAATTCTTTCTCAATATTCATATATCGTCTCCCCCAAGTTCGATACGTAAAAGATCCAGTGCTTTGCGAACGCGTGTGCCAACCGTGCCCATCGGTATTTTCAGTGTTTCGGCGATCTCCTTGGTGGAGTACTCACCGAAGTATTTCAGGGTGATGATCTTCCTCAGATCTTCCGGAAGATGGGAGACGGCATCCATCAGTTCCATACGGCTGGTGGCCATCTCGGCAGCAGGTTCATGTTCGACGATGTATTCCTCGAAACTTCTGTGCCGCTTCATCTTCTTATAATGCGTTGCACAGAGGTTCATGAGGATACGGATCAGCCATGTCTCAAAGAATGCCTCTTCTTTCAAAGAGTTCTTCTTGAGGTAGCCGCGGTAGACGGCATCGTCTACCATATCGCACGCCATACTCTCACTTCCGAAGTAAGAGTAGGCAATCGCGTACATTTTGCCGCGGATCTTCTCGACCCGTTCGAAAAATGCGTCGTCCTTCATGTACCCGCTTATTCCTTTCACCCTGGCGAACAGGAACATAGTGTTCCTTATATATTAGACTCTTATAGACGAGAGTTTTTTTCATGCTTTAGAAAAATTATTTCCTGATTATCATACCAGAGAAAAGAAAAAATGACGAATGCCCGATATTTTCCGCTTCAAAAGCACTTGCCCCACTTGACGTGGGCGGTGTCCTGTAGTAACATAATCAGGCACGTTAAGTCCGGTTTGGCATACGTGGTGAATGAAATTACGCGCCAGACCTTTGATTGAGAGGTGAAAGAAATGAAAGAAGGCATCCATCCGAAGACACAGGTTGTCACAGTAAAGTGCGCATGCGGCGAGACTTTCGAGACAACTTCCACGAAGAGCAGCCTGCGTGTTGATATCTGCTCCAAGTGCCACCCGTTCTACACAGGTAAGCAGAAGCTCGTAGATACCGGCGGACGTATTGATAAGTTCAAGAAGAGAATGAGCCAGGGTCAGAACTGATCATTCGTTTTAAGAAGACTATCCACTGCCTGTTTGCAAGATTGCAAGCAGGCAGTTTTTTGTTCCCGGAATTCCGGAACCCGGTATCCGACAGCAAATTGAACGCAAAGTGAAAGAAAACTGAAATCCCACAATGTAGGTTTTTCTTATATAATCTGATAGAATGAGATAAGTGTAGCCGTGTCTTTTCGGCTGAAGGAAAGGAAAATCCTTATGAGTGAAGATACAAAAGATATGGAAAATACCGGGGTCGAAGATGTGAAGACCGAAGACGCTCAGATCGAAAATGCACCGATCGATGAGGCGCCGATCGAAGGTGCACAGGTCGAAGATGCGCAGATCGAACCAGTTCCGGAAATAGAACAGCAGGTTCAGGAAGTGCAGCCGATGCAGGCCGCGCCGAAGCTTCGTCAGAAGAAGACGACCATCGGCGGACAGGCTCTCATCGAGGGCATCATGATGTGCGGCCCGAGAAGAAACTCGATCGCGGTCAGAAAGGCTGACGGATCGATCTACGTTGAAGAGATCAGGAAGAGCACCAGTGAGACTTTCTTCGAAAAAGTGCCCTTCATCCGCGGTTGTATCCGCTTTTTCCAGCAGCTCGTATCCGGTACCGCAGCCATGATGAAATCTGCGGAGATCTCCGAGCAGGGGGCGCCTTCCGAAGATAGTGAGGAGAAAGAAAAGAGTGATTCCGTTCTTCCGGATGGAGAGATCATTAACGAAGTGCAGGCGGAGGGAGAAGACGGGACGAATGTATCCGTGATCTCCGATCCGGCTTCCGAAGTGAAGGAGAAGAAAGAGAAAACAGGAAAGACCGAGAGCAAGCTCGACAGCTGGGTCAGCCGGCATAACGACGGTGTCATGGTCTTTGCGGCAGTTCTGGGACTGGCTTTCAGTGTCATGCTCTTTATCCTTCTGCCACGTCTGATCGTGGATGGCATTTTAGGGCTTTTTGCCGCCGAGCGTTCCGATTCCATCGGACTGAACGTGGCGCTGAATTTCGTGGAGGGATTCCTTCGTATCCTGATCTTCCTCCTGTATCTGATGTTTACTTCCCGGATCAAAGATATTGCCCGTGTATGGATGTATCACGGTGCGGAACATAAGACGATCGCATGCTATGAAGCGGGAGAAATGCTGACAGTGGATAACGTAAAGAGATACAGCCGTTTCCATCCGCGCTGCGGTACGGCATTCCTCTTCATCGTGGTGCTGATCAGTATCCTCGTATTCTGTGTGGCAAGTGTTTTCATCGGCGTAAACGTCTGGTGGATCAACCTTCTTATCCGTCTGGCACTGGTGCCTCTGATCGGCGGTATCTCTTATGAGATCCTCCGTTTCACGGGACGTCATGACAAGAATCCCGTCTGCAAGATTTTCATTGCACCGGGACTGTGGCTTCAGAGATTTACAACAAGAGAACCCAATGACAGCATGATCGAAGTGGCGATTGCCGCCATGTCGGCTGTTATTCCGGAAAACGGCAAAGAGGATATCTGGTGACACTCCGGGAGTATTTGAAAGAGAAGACGGAACTCCTTTCCCGCGCATCTGTTGAAGATGCGGAGAATGAGGTCTGGACCGTTCTGATGACCTGTCTTCTGAAAAGCCGTGGCGAGATCCGGGCATCGTTAGATGCCCCGGCCGGATCTTTTCTTTCCTCGTCGGAAGAAGAACTTCTGGAAGATGTTTTTACCCGCCGCGCATCCCATGAGCCGCTGGCTTACATCGTCGGGCACGCGCCGTTCTATGATCTGGAATTCAAAGTGGGAAAAGGTGTGCTGATCCCAAGATTCGATACCGAGATCCTGGTGGAGACCGCGCTTTCCGCGCTGGGTTTTCCGGATATGACCATGGGGATCTCTTCTTCCGTTTCCGAGCTCACGTCCTGGACTCCGGGAACAGGTAAAGAGGTCGTGATCTATGACCTTTGCACAGGATCGGGGATCATCGGCATTACGCTTGCCCATCTGCTTTCAAAGAAAAAGATACCCTGCCGCGTGATCATGACCGAGATATCGGAAGAAGCAAGTGCTTTTGCCAAAGAAAATATTGACGAGCTTACCGAGGGACAGGTCGAGCTTCAGATTGCCGATCTCTGGCCGGAAGGAGTGGAGAAAGCGGATCTGATCGTATCGAACCCTCCATATGTCCGGGCGGAGGAGATGGCGGAACTCTCTCCGGAAGTGCGTGATTTTGAACCGGCTATGGCGCTGACGGACGGTTCGGACGGGCTTTCCATTTACAGACGGATCGCCGAAGAGATCGGGAACCATCTGAAAAAGGGCGGCGCGGTCTGCCTGGAACACGGATGCGGGCAGAGAGAAGAAATCGAAGGGATCTTCAAAGATAAACTCGCAGGGCTTACATGTATTTCGGACTACGGACACAGGGACCGTGTAACATGTGGCATATACAAAGGGGAGGCATAATATGCAAGGACCTTTTTTTCTATATCCTTATCAGGAAGGACAGATCGTGACCATGAAGAAGAGCCATCCCTGCGGCGGGAAAACATGGAAGCTTCTTCGTGTCGGCGCCGAGGTGCTGATGAGCTGTGAAACCTGCGGACACAAGATGTCCATGAAGCGCGCCGCGCTGGAAAAAGCCTGTATCAAGGTCTCCGAAGAAGCAAATAAATAAAAAATTTTAAACGCGAATTTTAGCGCGGTGAAATCTCCGTGTAACAAGCGGCAGTGGTTTTCATGGTAAAATACATTGACGGCTATATATCCTTTGCCGAGCATAGTTACATTAGAAGGAGAGTTCTATGTACCGAAAAAGCGGCATGCGTATAAGAAACGGCATCAGTGTACTTCTTGTCCTGATCCTTGCCATGAGCGGCTGGCTTCCCTGCCTGACCGGTCTTTCTTCCGCGCGTGCAGATGTGGATACGAACGCGTCTGTGGCATATAACGCCACAGTGTATATTACAGGTGTCGGTGAATACCTGAATGTCAGAAATGTTCCCGGCACGTCCGACAGCTATGTCATTGACCAGATCTTCCGTGGCCAGCGGGTATGCATCAACAGTTACATGACGGTCCCCGGTGATCCGAGCGGCTACGATAGCTGGTGTGAGATCATCTATAACAATAGAGGCCAGACCTTCAAGGGCTACGTGGTCACGAAGAACCTGGTTCCGGACGTGACATGTTCGGAGAGCTTCGAGAAATCGATCGCCGGTTTCCCGGAGAGTTATAAGCCCTACCTGCGTCTTTTGCACAGTAAATTCCCGAACTGGAAATTCCAGCCTGTTCAGACAACGGCGGACTGGGATACCATTATGAAAGTTCAGACTGAATGGGGAACCAGCGCGATCCCGGAATGGGTCCCGGATACCTGGAAATCCCACGAACCCGGTGCCTATGATCCCAAGACCGGTAAATATGCACATGTTGACAGTGGCGGATGGGTCAATGCCGCATACGATGTGGTTGCTTACTACATGGATCCGCGTAATATGCTCTTCGATTCACAGTGCTTCCAGTTCCTGGATCTGGGTTACGATCCGGATATCCAGACCAAAGAGGCGGTAGACAGTATTATTACGGGAACATTTATGAAAGATTGGGATGTTTATCGTGAGCCTACTCCGACCCCTGCGCCGATACCGCAGGATACACCGGAACCGACTGCAACGCCGACCCCTGCACCGACTGCGACTCCGACACCGGAGCCGATCTATACCGTACCGACCGAACCGGTAGAGCCGTCCGATCCTTCTGATCCTTCTGATTCTTCTGATCCTTCTGATCCGGCCGATCCTTCGGAAAACGGCTCAAAGCTGGGAGACAGATTCCGGGATTCTGACGGAGCAAGCATTCCTTCTGAGGGACAGCTGCTTCCTATGCCGGGAGATGGATTGCTCCCGCCGCCGGAAGATTCTGAGCCGGTACCTTCGGATACCGAAGCACCGGATCCTTCAGAGACGGCTGCGCCGACAGAGACACCTGTTCCGACGCCGACAGCGGAACCGACCGCTGCCCCGACGCCGGTACCGACGGTTCCCGCTCAGGAAGCAACGCCGACCCCGACTCCGGATCCTGAAGAAACGACGGAGCCGCTACCGACATCAAGACCGATGATCCCAACGCCGACAGGTACACCGACGCCGGATCCTCTGATTCCGGTATCCCATCTGGATGCCCTGATGGAAGCGGCACAGATCTCAGGAATCAGTCCGGTCTATCTGGCTTCCAAGATCATTCAGGAAGTGGGTGCCGAGGGAAGTGATTCGATCTACGGAACCGGTCATAACGGACTTTTCCCGGGCTACTATAATTACTATAATATCGGAGCCTATGCGGCCGACGGATATGACGCCATGGGAAGAGGTTTGTGGTATGCCTCCTGCAGTGACGGGGAAAACGAGCAGTACATGCGTCCCTGGAACGCCGGCTATAAAGCAATCGTCGGAGGTGCGATCTGGCAGGAACTCAATTACTACAAGGTTGGACAAAACAGTCTTTTCCTTATGAAATTCAACGTTACGCCGGACGATGAGAGTAAGGTCGGACGTCATCAGTACATGACCAACATCCGTGCGCTGGAAAACGAGTCTTATAAGATGTACAAGGGATATAAGAGCATCAATATGCTTCAGGAAGAATTCCTGTTTAAGATCCCGGTATTTGAAGGCATGCCGGCCGAGGCCGCGCAGCTGCCACCGACGATCGGCCCGGCACAGTATATCCGTGACATTTATAAGAGTGTTCTCGGAACAAAGGTTGCAGAGAGCAGCGTGCGTTCCTGGGCGAACAAGATCACCGATAATAATGTTGAAGCATTCAATCTTGCATATCAGCTCGTGTACAATCCGAGAGTGCTTTTTAAGAAGTACAATGACGAAGAATATATCGCATTTGTTTATAAGGCACTTCTGGATAAGGAGGCGTCGAATGCGACCATCAAGTCATATCTGAAGAAGTTCGAGAAGGGCATGACGCGCTCGGAGTTTGTGGAGGAGCTTCTGAATTCTTCGCTATTCAATCTCCGGCTGAAAAAGTACGGTATCGTGAAGAAGACGTTCAGGCGGAGCGAGGCGCAGAAGCACTACGATAACGATGCGCTCTTTATCGACCGCCTGTACAGCACGGCGCTGGGTCGTGAGACGGATTACGGAGGATTCGAGTTCTGGGTACAGAAAGTCAGAAAAGAAGGGACGAGTTATTCGGCTCTCGTTGAATTCTTCGTGCTCTCGGATGAAGCGAAACAGACCTATAAGAAGAATTCCGAGTATATCAATATGCTCTATAAAGCGATCTATGACAGAGAAGCGGATGAAGGCGGATACGAATACTGGAGTGCATATATGTATTTTGGTATGAATCGTGAAGAGGTGCTGGAAGGTTTCCTCGGCGGGCAGGAGTTCGAAAACCTTTGCAAACGCTATGGCGGTACGAAAGGAAGCTACCATGCGAAGAATGCGTCCGGAGTGGATAAGCATCTGAACGTTGTCGGTGTTTCGGACTTTGTGAAACGTATGTATACCGTGGTGCTGGATCGTGATTATGAACTCGGCGGCTACAAGTTCTGGGGAAACAAGATCTGCACGCACGAACTGGGCGGCGCGGACATGGCCAGAGAATTCGTCTTCAGCGAAGAGTATATCGAGAAGAATACGACGAACAAAGAATTCCTCACCATGCTCTACAAAGCGATCCTGGGACGTGACCCGGAAGATGACGGATTGAAGTTCTGGATGAAGCGGATGAAGAGTGGTTATTCCAGACAGATCATACTGGAGGAGTTTATCGAGTCGGAGGAATACGCGAACATCTGCGCATCCTACGGAATTGAAAAGTGATCTTATAAGTGTTGTACCCATATAAAAAGAGTGCCTTCGAAAGGGATCGGAGGCACTCTTTTTTGATCTTTGTTTTAACACTTGCCCGCTATGTCAGCACAAACGGGAAAAAACGCCATCTCTACTGACAGGCATGAACAGCAGCCGGTACAACTCGCGGCAACTGTTCGGACCTCTACTTGTTTAGCCGCGGTCAAGCTTCATGGCGTAGCAGAAGTCTGCCGCGCCCTTGCAGATAAGTTTCTGGTAGTCCGGATCGGAAAGGAGCCGGTCGTCTTCAGGATTGGACATAAATCCCATTTCCAGAAGGAAAGAGGGGACAGAGGTGGCCCAGTTCAATCCGCTGTATGTATCGGTTGCGACGCAGCCTCTGAATCTGGAGCCGGTGGCGGAAGCCATGGCCTCACCGAGCATCTCGCCCCAGCCGACCTGCTTATCGGCCAGCTCTCCTCGGCTGCATACAAATACACCGATGCCCCGCGCTTCCGTATTGCCGGCGTCGTCGCAGTGCAGTCTAAGGAAAACATCCGCGTGATTGTTGACCGCGATCATGGCGCGCTCGATATTGGAAATGTCGACGTCATTTTCGGTACGGGTCATAATGACGGTGGCGCCCTGCGCTTCCAGGTAATCCCGCATCATGAGGCCGATCTCGAGAGTGACTTCATATTCCGGGCGTCCGGTGGCCACGCCGGAGGTGCCGGCGGAAACCTTGGGTTTCCGTTCATCGGTCCAGGGAGCGACCGGTTCGGTATCGGAGTTGGCGTGTCTCTGGTGGCCCGGGTCGATCACGACGATCATGCCGGATAATCTTCCTTCGCCCGGAGCCGGGGTGGGTGTAGGCGTAGGAACCGGTGTTTCTGTCGGGGTCGGCTCCGGTGTCGGAGTCGGCTCCGGACGGAACGGATCTTTCTCACGGTTCAGTGTGCCGCGCTCGATGCCGTAATCTTTACAGAGATTGGTGAATTCCGGAGATTCCACAAATTCACATAGGATCTGGTAGCGGCTGTTTTTTGAAATGAAATCCAGCCAGAATTCCTTGCCTTCGCCCTCTGCTTCACGATCCAGCATGGTGAGGTACAGGCGGTCCAGATACTCGCTGTCGGAAAATTCATGGTTCATGAATTCTTCGCTCATGAAGAATTCGTTCACCGCGTCCGCCGCGAAAAGCTCTTGGTTGGTAAGTCCCAGTGCCCAGTAAAGGAGACCGTCTTCGTCCGGCTCTCTTCCCAGACATGTGCTGTAGAGGCGTGAGGCAAAGGCCTTGGCATTTCTTGACGGTACCTCGGCTTTGGCGGTCGGGGCACCGGAACGGATCCCGTAGTAAGCGCAGAGATTGCACCATTCTTTTGAATCGATAAAGCCGTTTACTGCATCGGTCTTTGTATGGTCTTTCAGATAATCCAGCCAGAAATCCGCACCACCTTCTTCCGATTCGCGGTCAAAGAAGGTGAGATAGAGCGTCTCGATAAACTCTTCATCTTTCAAGTTCCGGTTCAGGAATTCTTCCGCATCGATCAGGAAGAAACGGGCACAGTCTGCGCCGGTATAGCCGTCCTTCGTAACTTTTTCCAGCCAGAATTCTTTTCCTTCTTCTTCCGGCTCACGGTTTAAGGCGACTTTGTAGAGACGGTCAATAAAGTCTCCGAAAGAGGGTTCTTCCGATTCTTCTTCGGCACGGACGGTATTTGTATCCCGGAGGGATCTCGGTGACCATCCGCAGATCCCGATCAGAAGGGATATTGCCATGATCATGGCAAAGCTTCGCAAACGTCTGCTGATGTGGTTCATATTTCCAACCTTCCTTCTTATTCTTTCGTTCCTCATTTTATTCTTTTTTACCTGGGCTGACAATGAAGAAAGGGCGTCTCCAAAAGAAGACGCCCCTTCGGGAAAATCAATTTCTGTTTTCAGATGAGAGAGAAGAATTACTTATTCATGCACTCTTCAACAGCAACAGCAACGGCTACGGAAGCACCAACCATCGGGTTGTTACCCATACCGAGGAAGCCCATCATCTCAACGTGTGCCGGAACGGAGGAAGAACCTGCGAACTGGGCATCGGAGTGCATACGGCCCATGGTATCGGTCATACCGTAGGAAGCCGGACCTGCAGCCATGTTATCCGGATGCAATGTACGTCCTGTACCACCACCGGATGCAACAGAGAAGTACTTCTTGCCTGCGGCAATTCTTTCCTTCTTGTATGTACCTGCAACCGGGTGCTGGAATCTTGTCGGGTTAGTAGAGTTACCTGTGATGGAAACGTCAACGTTCTCGCTCCAGAGGATCGCAACGCCTTCACGAACGTCGTCTGCACCATAGCAGCGAACCTTCGCACGCGGACCATCGGAGTAAGGTGTTTCCTTAACGATCTTCAGCTCGCCTGTGTAGTAGTCGAACTGTGTCTGTACATAGGTGAAACCGTTGATACGGGAAATGATGAATGCAGCATCCTTACCCAGACCGTTCAGGATAACACGGAGAGGCTTAACACGAACCTTGTTAGCCATCTCAGCGATCTTGATCGCGCCCTCAGCAGCAGCGAAGGACTCGTGACCGGCCAGGAATGCGAAGCACTCTGTCTCCTCACGGAGAAGCATAGCAGCGAGGTTACCGTGGCCAAGACCAACCTTACGGTCGTCAGCAACTGTACCCGGGATGCAGAAAGCCTGCAGGCCGATACCGATTGCCTCAGCAGCGTCAGCTGCCTTTGTGCAGCCCTTCTTAATTGCGATGGCAGCACCTACAACATAAGCCCACTTCGCATTCTCGAAGCAGATGTTCTGTGTGCTCTCGCAGATCTTATACGGGTCAATGCCCTTCTCGTCGCAGATCTTCTTTGCTTCTTCGATAGAGGAAATACCATTATCGTTAAGAGCCTTGTTGATCTGATCTATTCTTCTGTCATAGCTTTCAAACAATGCCATAATCTTTAATCTCCTTCCTCTTACTCTTTACGCGGATCGATGTAACGAGCCGCTTCAGTGAATCTGCCGTATGTACCGAGGTTAGCCTGGTAAGCTTCGTTGGCATCCTTACCGCTCTTGATCTGATCGAGCATCGGTCCGATCTTCAGGTACTGGTAACCGATGATCTGATCATCTTTGTCCAGAGCCAGCTTAACGATGTAACCTTCTGTGAGCTCGAGGTAACGGGGACCCTTCTCCAGAGTAGAGAAGATCGTACCTGTCTGGGAACGCAGGCCCTTACCGAGATCTTCGAGGCCGGCGCCGATAGAAAGACCGCCCTCAGAGAATGCGGACTGTGTACGTCCGTAAACGATCTGCAGGAAAAGCTCTCTCATGGCAGTGTTGATAGCATCACAAACGAGGTCGGTATTCAGAGCCTCGAGGATCGTCTTGCCGGGGAGGATCTCACCGGCCATAGCAGCGGAGTGAGTCATACCTGTGCATCCGATTGTCTCTACGAGAGCCTCCTGGATCACGCCTTCCTTAACATTCAGGGACAGCTTACATGTGCCCTGCTGCGGTGCACACCAGCCGATACCGTGTGTGTAACCGGAAATATCCTTGATTTCTTTTGCCTGGATCCACTTTCCTTCTTCAGGAATCGGAGCCGGACCATGGTTGCAGCCCTTTGCAACGCAAGTCATCTGTTCAACTTCATGTGTCTTGATCATGTTGAAAACCCCTTTCGAAATAATGCGTGTCGCCATTGTGCACGCTTTCCGAAAACGGCGCACAACAACACCTCGTACATTATAAGGGAATCTTACTGAAATAACAACCGAAAAAACTTGAGAATTCCAAGTGCTTTTTGCGCGTGAAGAAGGAAGGCGCAGTACTGCGGCCGGAGCTTCCCGGGCTCATGTGATGTCTTTTCCTGCGGACTTATGGGCTTTCTTTACCTCGTACATGGCGGCATCCGCGATCTTCATATATTCTTCGGAATAACCGTGGATCTCGGAATCATCACACTTAGGAGGGATCCTGATACAGACGCCGGCACTGACGCAGACGTCGTATTCTTTTCCGTCCCGGGAGACACGGAGGGCGATGTGCCCGCGCAGCGCTTCGATATAGGAAGCGGCCATCTCTTCCGAGTAGTTTTTGGCCAGGACGACGAACTCGTCTCCGCCGGTCCTCAGGCACACTTCGCCGTTCTGGGCCGCCACGTTCATGGCCTCGGCGATGGTACAGAGACTGTAATCGCCTTCTGCGTGGCCGAATGTATCGTTTACGTACTTAAGATCGTCCATATCAATGACGAGAGTGGCAAGCGGCACACCCGTATCGCGGCATTCCTTGAAGTATTCGGTGAAGAACGATTCGTACCCGTGACGGTTATAAAGATCTGTCAGCATATCGCGGTTATAGAGATTTTCCATCCGCTTTGCGGCTTTGTTGAGTTCCTGACGGACGCGCCAGTTTTCCAGCATGGAACCGAGATTAACGATCCAGGATTTCATGGCAAGCTGTTCGCGGGAGTCGCTCTTCGGTGTGACGATGAGGTAGCCCATATAGTACTGAAGGTGATGAATACAGATAATGTAATAAGGTTTCGGATCCTCGAGCAGATAGGAGGGAAGAAGGTCTTTCTTACGGAAAGTCCCGGGTTTGACAGGAGTTTTTCCGATAAAGCCGGCAACTATGGTCATTTCTTCGTCCTGTGTTGCGTAATCCGGCTGAAGGATCCGCTTCTTATCCCAGTCGGGAGCCAGGCATAAAAGCATATCCTCGAAGCCCGTATCCATCGCGGCGTTCTTCGAGATCTCGCTGAAGCACTCCTCGAGAGTGGCGGCATTCGAAACGCTGAGGATCAGGTTGGTCGTTGCCTGGGCAAGATATACGACATTATCCAGCCGGCTGCTGAACCGCTCGCGGATATCGTCGATGCTGTCCGTGGTCATCGGCACACAGCCGCAGGACTGGTTGCACTTCAGGCTTCCCTTGGTAAGAAGGATCTTCGGGAGCAGGCCGGTCTCCCAGTACCGCTTCAGCATATAGATGCCTTCATAACCGGAGGCATAGAAGGGCTGTGCGCTCGTTGTGATCGACGGATATCCCTGAAAAGCTTCGTCGACTCCGTCGTAGCCGGTCACGAGAATGTTGCCGGGAACTTCGATGCCGCGGGCACGGCAGGCATTGACGACGCCAATGGCACTGTAATCGTTCGCACAGACGATGGCGTCTGGATACTGGATACCTTGCTTCCTGCAATCGTCGAGGATGTATTGGAGTGCTGGTTCACCGCAGTCACGCCAGAGTGTGCCGTAATAGATCTTCGCGGGATCGAAACGGATCCCGTTTTCTTCCAGGGCGGTCCGGTAGGCCGAGATCCGCGACTGGGTAAAACTCTTTTCGGGCTTGCCGGCCACATGGTAGATGTTCCGGCAGCCATGCTCTGTGATCAGATGGCTTACGATATCGTGAAAAGATTCTTCTTCGTCATTGAGAATATCGGTATAGCGGGGATCATGTCCGCCGACATTGATGACCGGGACCGTCACGTCCTGAAGACGTTTGTCGAGGTGTTCTTTTGCAAAAAAACCATACGAAAGATCGATCCTTATGATGCCGTCGAAATCATTCAGGTCAGGAAGTGCAAAAGCAGCGACGTCGCCCTTGTCATACTGGATATACTGGTCATAGATCTTGTTGCTGAACGAATCACTGAAACTGGTGAAATAGATGACTTTCACGCCTGTTTCCGCCGCAGCCCGATTGATGCCATCCTGAATGGCGCGAGACATCGGCTCATAAATATTGGAAGAAAAAACGGCTACCTTTTTTCTTGCGTCCATAGAAGTCCCTCCACCGGTTTGCTTCGACCCTGATAGATTAATGATACATCATGGAGACATGGAAATCATGACGAAGATATTAATTCTTCGTTCGCTGCAGATAGAAATGAATTATTCACATATTCCTGATAAAATAACAGTAGTTTTGAAAAGACAGGGAGGGTGACATTATGGATTTGATCGGTTTTTATCGCGAAGGCGAAGCTTTCGGCTGTTTCAGCAACTGGTATCCGGCGGAATTTGATTATGCCGGCAAACATTACGCAACATCCGAGCAGTTCATGATGTACCAGAAGGTCATGATGTTCGGACAGTTCGATCTGGCAGAGCAGATCATGAACACCCCTGATCCCGAAGCCTGCAAGATCATCGGACGGACCTATTTCCCGGATTTTGACGGGGCACTCTGGAAGAAGACCCGCTATGCGGTGGTGCGCCGTGGCGTGTATGCCAAGTTTGCCCAGAATCCGGATATCCTTCAGGTCCTTCTGGAAACCGGTAATTCGATCCTGGCGGAGTGCGCTGCCCGCGATGCGGACTGGGGCATCAAGATCGGAGATACAGATCCGGCGTATAAAGATATTTCAAAATGGCAAGGCGATAATCTTCTCGGAAAAATGCTCATGGAGATCCGTGCGGATATCCGCGCCAAGCTGGCCGGGCAGGACAGCAGTGTGATTGGAAGTCACGACGGAAGAAATCATTCTTCCGGATTCCCGGTCGGGGAGAATACCGACGTCGATCTTCCGGAGATCCCGTATATCGATGCCTGCGATCTTCCTTCCATTCCGGAATGGGATGCCAAGGCAGGAGAACTCGTACGCATCCCGCAGTTCGAGAACACCATCAAGGCCTATAGTGATGCGCTCGGAAGAGGATATGGCCTTCCGGAAGGCGGATCGGTAGCCAATCAGAAAACTTTCTTCTTCTCGAGATCCCTTTCTTCCTGGGAAAAAGCACTTAGAGCCGGTGATTGCGGTATTCCGGCGGCCGGCTTCTTCGAGCTGAAACAGGATATTTATGACATTGCGGGAAGCCTTTCTTAAGGATCAGGTCCGCTGAAGAGCGGGGAAGATATGTGAACGAATGAGTTTATTTCATAGAAAAGAAAAAACGGAAACCTTGATCTGGGAGAAAGACCACGAAGAACCGGCGGTGCATAAGAGCATCTGTACGGGAGAAACGACGGTGGGCTTTGTCGACCGCGCGACCGGACGGTACCGGGATGTGCGGAAGGTAACGCTGCCCTCGGAAATCGAGGCGTTCTGCCGGGAGACCGGTGCGGATCCTAAGAAGATCAAGACGATATATTGAAGGTGGAAGTAAAGGATAAGGAGAAAAAGTTTGGGGAACAGAGCTTTTGGAAAGAATGAGATCAAAGCGGTAAGCGCGAAGGTCACTCTGGCGCAGGAACTGGGAAATGCCGGATACCGGCGGATCAGTGAGACACAGACAAGAATCGAGGCGGCGATCGAAGAAGCGGTGAAGCCGGAGTGGATGAGGACGCTTCGGGGCATCCCGGTAGATGAACTGAACATGAATAAAGCGGGGATCCGTACGAATGTCCTGAAGGAGGCAGGGTACGGGGACATCTACTCGGTGTATGCGGCGAGCACGCAGAATCTGGCGTCGGTGTACGGAATCGGCGAGACCATGGCGCAGCGGGCGAAAGAGAATGCAAACCGGATCGCTTCCGACGTAAGTAACAATGTTAAACTGCGCATCAGCACGGACCATAAGACAGAAGAGTACTCCCGTCTGGTGGCGGCCGTGGCGGAGCATATGCGGGCGAAAGAAGCCCTGCCGAAGTGCGAGAGACTTCTGGCGATGCTACCGTCAGACCCCAAGGGCGAGATCGAAAAAGTACAGTGCGCCAGTAACGGGGTCAAGTGGTTTTTCAGCGGAGGAAAGAAGAAGGAGGCGGCACAGGGCGCGTATGACGTTCTTTCGGCGTCGGCTTCATCCATCGACAACAGCGGCCTGATCCCGGAGATCCAGGGCGACGGGCTGCCGATCACGATCGCTTCCGCGTGGAGTGATTTTGCATCGCGGCCGGTCGAGTACTACCACGTGCTCGAGGAGATTGCGCCGGAGCGCTTCGACAGCGATGAGGACGGCTACGGATTAAGTGATGAGATCCGTGAGAGCGTCGAGAATACGAAGGTCGATCTGACCGGGCTCAAATGCCAGCTACGCGGCTACCAGGTCTGGGGCGTCAAATATATCCTTCAGCAGAAACGTGTACTCCTCGGCGATGAGATGGGTCTTGGAAAGACGATTCAGGCTCTGGCCGCGATGGTGTCTTTACGGAATGAGGGCGGCACGCATTTTCTCGTGATCTGCCCGGCCAGCGTGATCATCAACTGGTGCCGTGAGATCGAGAGCAAGAGTGACATGAAGGCTTTTAATCTCCATGATTCGGACAGAGACGGGGCGAGATCGTCCTGGATCGAAAAGGGCGGCGTGGCGGTGACGAACTACGAGAGCCTGGAGAATCATTTTTATGTCGAGGAAGATTTCAAGATCGATATGGTCGTTGTGGACGAGGCCCACTACATCAAGAACACCGAGGCGCGCAGAAGTAAGAATGTGCTCGCTGTCTGCCAGCATACGGACCGGATACTTTTCATGACGGGTACCCCGCTGGAGAACCGTGTCGAGGAGATGGTGCGCCTGATGGATTATCTGCAGCACGATGTGGCCCAGCAGGCGCAGCAGGTGAGTATGACCGCCTATGCGGATGATTTTAAGAATAAGATCTCGCCTGTCTACTATAGAAGAAAACGCGATGATGTGCTGACCGAGCTTCCGGATCTGACCGATATCAAGGAATGGTGCGACATGACGCCGGAGGATGAGAAGATCTATGAGGATGACATCATGAACGGATCCTTTATGGATGCGCGGCGGGTCTCCTGGAGAAATGACGATTTCCTGAATACTTCCTCGAAGGTGCAGCGTCTTCGTGAAATCGTCGAGGATGCGGCGGAGGATTCGCGAAAAGTACTTGTTTTTTCTTTCTTTCTGGATACGTTGGAGAAGGTGCGTACGGTTTTCGGAAATATGTGTGTGGGTGTCATCAACGGTTCGGTGCCGGTGGAAGAAAGACAAAACATCGTCGATGCTTTTGAAGCGGCACCGGCGGGATCGGTGCTGGCGGCGCAGATCCAATCGGGCGGTACGGGTTTAAATATCCAGTCGGCAAGTGTTGTGGTGCTCTGTGAACCGCAGTATAAGCCTTCGACTGAGAATCAGGCGATCGCGCGTGCGCACCGTATGGGCCAGACCCGTGACGTGCTGGTGCACCGTCTTCTTTGCCCGAACACAGTGGATGAGCGGATGCTGGAGATCCTCGAGGCCAAGCAGGCGGAGTTCGATACTTTCGCGGACGAGTCCAGCGCGGCGAAGCGTGATGCGGCGTCCGAGGCGGCCGGCGAAACGGTGGAGGTCACGGTCCGGGAGACGATGGAAGCCGGGGTCGCGGCAGGAGAAGCAGAAATCGACAATGCCAGCATGAACCGCGTTTTTGAACAGGAACGCGAGAGGATCATGGCGAAGAGACAAAGAGAACAGGAAACGGGGGCGCAGGCTGAGGCTGCTTATGAGCAGCAGCCGATTGTGGAAAGCGCGCCGGTAGCTGCGGCTGCGAGTGCGGCGACTGCGATGGCTGCGACAGCAGTGCCGGAGGTGGAAACGCCGGCTCCGGCTACCTCTGAGCCGCAGCCGATCGTGGAAACCACGCCGGCGGAAGAAGTGTCCGCGCCAGTGGAGGTGCCGGTGGTGCAGGAAGCTCCGGAGAAAGTGCTTTTCTGTCGGTATTGCGGAAAGAAACTACCCGTGGATGCGGTGTTCTGCAGCTATTGCGGGCGGAATATATTGTGAGACCCCGCGAGGAGGATGCTTTTCGAGAGGGACTGTATGCATGTGTTTTTGGGGAGTCATGCGGAAAATGATTATTGTATAAATCGCATGACTTATTTTTTGATGGAAGTATGCAGATAATGAAAACACGTGTTTTCGCATGATGAAAGGAATGAATAAGTGAGAGTTCTCTCATGCGAAAACAAGGAAATGTCCAAAATAACTGAAAACACGTAGCGATTTAAAATCTTTCGTCATGCGCGGAAGTGCTTTTCGAAAAAACGCATAAAATGGATGAAAAAATAATCATGCGTAAGGGCAAAAAAGATAGAAACGCATGAATGGTCATGCGTGGAAGAACTTTTAAGAAAACCGCATGATCGGACGCCCCAATCCCTTATGGCAGCTGATCCTCCCTCGCGCGCTCTTGGGGAGGGTGCGTAACCTCGGGGATAAGCCGAAATGGGGGAAAGTGCCCGCCGCGCATTAGTTTTTCGCCCGAT
>Ga0310690_10001001_pt1 | contig 53534 bp, 70 predicted proteins | sample AusTroGonzalo_MG_2_FD_207661 | JGI IMG/M metagenome (GOLD analysis project Ga0310690, IMG submission 207661) | Bovine rumen microbial communities from tropical cattle in Woodstock, Queensland, Australia - Gonzalo_04 (v2) (version 2) | ecosystem: Host-associated > Mammals > Digestive system >... | reverse complement strand
AATGATTGAGCTAACTCCTGACGAGAAAAAGGCGCTCAAACCTCTTACGGACGCTCTTGATGCTCTTGGCCATTACTTTGACCCGTCGGGGAAGAGCTTGACGCAGGAATTCTACCTCCCTACTGGAGCAGCTACCAAGAACAAGGTAAGTATAGAAGAAGCATTACTCGGCAAAGATGAGATTATCGACGTAGAATCCCCTGTCGATGGCGGTCTCGAAGAAATCCTTATCGATGCTGACCGTATTGGCGACTCAGGGTTCTGGCAGAGAAGGACTGGCGAATTGTTCATGGATTCTGAAGGCAACTTTACGATGAGCAAGGCCGCCTCGCTAGAAGATAACCTTATCGCTTATACCGTATCTGCACTCACCCGAGGCCCACATAAGCTCACACTCGCAGTCAACAACGAAGTGGCGCGCTCTAAGGCTAACCCTAACCGCACCCAGATTACCGCTAAGCAGGCTAGAGCAATGCTTCAAGAAGCTGACACACTCCGCACAAAGACGCGCGCGTTCCAGCTTGGTACCCACAAGGATGCCGAGAAAATTGCCAAGCTCAAGATGGATTACTCTGGCGACGAAAGCACAGTGGACCAGGCCCTCAAAGAGAAGAACTACGCAAAGAAGCTTAACTACACTCGCACGCTCAATACCTTATCCCAAAAGGGTGGCTTCAACCAGTTCCTCGATATTCACCCGATTAAGGGTAGCGTAACGAGATTTGGCGCCGGGCCATACAAAGGCACAGCTAACATCAAGCGTAAGATGAGCGAGATTAACATCACCGGCACGATGTATAAGTATGACAATGGCCATTGGGAAAATTACGGCTTTGGAATCGAGCCATCCCAGGCTAATATCAAAAAGTATGGCGTGTTCAAGGATGGCGGCGGCGCAGTTAACCTCGGAGAGATTCTAAAATTCAATTTCGAAAGCCAGCAAAGAGCTCTTGATTCCTATGGCAAACTTAAAGAAAACCTCAAGAACTATGCTGCCGGAGATGGCGAAGCCCTTCAGGTGCAGCTCAACACTTTTGCTCGTGAGAATTTCCCGCTCCACACAAATATCGACAGCTTCAGCGCTAAACTCATGAAGGAGTTTGGTAAGAACCTCTACGCTAACAACAATGATGTAATCGCGGCAGAGGCAGCAAACGTCGACTCTGTAGAAAAGTGGCTGAGAACTGGCGCGTTAATCTGTTTCAATAATGCAATCCAGATGGGCGACATCCAGAACCTTGACGCACGCACGATTGGGGCGCTCGATGATGCGGCCGCCGAACTTCTCCTCGGTTCACCAGTCAAGCGCAGTGCTGCAATTAACTTCCTTCAGAGGTGGTCTGTCGACTCGGCCCTCAGCCTTAACGCTAACTTAGTAATCGGTAACGTCGGTTCAGAAATCTTCACGCGTCTCCCTGGGTATGTCGGAACGCCGGAAACTATCAGAGCAGTCATTAATGCTTTGAGGCCATCAGAGTTCAGAAGGGTAAGAAATATCCTGAAAGACTTGCCTCTACACTTCGATGATTCTAATAGTGCGCTAGCTAGAAGAGTCTATAATAGAGTGTCAGAAGCGGTAAGTAAGGGTGAAGATGTGGCACTTTCATTCCTCAACTGGTCAGAACTCTTTAAGAACGTGGTTTACTACCTTGCTGGCGAACGCAACGCAATCAAGAATGGAGCTAAAAGTCCAGCAGAGATAGGCCAACAAGCGCTTGACTTCGTCGGTGAACACGCAATTGCTGGCGGCCGCGGCACTACTCCTGGCATAGCTCAGAGTAGCCTCGGTAGAGTGTTGTTTATCTTCAAGACATTCACTCTACGCAACTTCGATGACTTCTTGGACTTTGTGAAAAAGGCATCTCATGGCCGTAGCGGCGACAATTATTGGGACAAGAAGTACGAGAAGCGCCACAAAGGCGAAGACAAGGATACAATTGACCTAAAGATTGCAGCGCGTGTGATTGGCGGCCGCGCCTTCCGCTCCTACATCTTCTGGCTATTCATTGGTAGCTTCTTCGGCAAGACTTTCCTTGACATCCTCGGCGGCGACCCAACCGGTATTCTCGAAGGTGGCTACGACCGTGGCCTATATGATGACCCAGACACAGAAGAGTACGAAGGCATGACCGACTTCGATAACTTCATTAACAATATCCCGGCCGGCTTTATCCTCGGTGCCCTTCAGGACCTCTACTTCGCTGCTCGTAGAAGGGGCATCGAATCCAAACAGTTCTTCGGCATCGACATCTTCAACGACCAGAGGCTCCAGAAAGACCTCTCGAAGAAGCTCCCATTAGGTGTGGCGAAGAACCGTCTTGGCGATATGCTAAGCTTACTTGACCGCGGGTACTCATTCAGCAGCACCGGCAAAAAGACTTACGCCGCGCCTGACACTGTATGGGATTTGACCAAGGGCTTCCTCTTCGGCAAGGCCACCACAGCAAATTCGCTCGCCTATGGCAAATATCGCTACGGCAATGTGAATATCTGGGGCGATATCTCTTCCGGCGACTGGATGGATTTCGCTATCAACGCTAACCCACTAACTGATATCTTCAGCGGAAGTGCTAAATTCGACACTACCCGCAAAGATTACACTGGCGTGTTTGACGGTAGCTGGAACGACATCGCTACGATGCAGCTTATTATCCAACAGTTCCGCGAACGCAACAAACAAATCATTGCCAACTTCCAGGAGAATAAATACAAGTGGACCGGCGAATATCAGGGACTCTCGGACGAAGAGAAACTCGCTAAAGCGAAAGAGCAGAGAGACAAAGATATCGACAAATTCACTGACGATGTCCAAAGGGCAGTAGACGCATTCGAGAAGGCAGGCAATATATTAAGCGATAAGCAGATTAGCACAATGGTAAATCTCTTTGACTTCCATGAGGGCGAAGAAGACGACGAATGGAACAGCTCTTACGCTCGCCAGCGCTACATCGAGGCCGGCCTCCCTGACTATAATGCAGCAACAATCACCCGTGGCACTAAGACGGTGGACGGCGAGAAACAGGATGTCACTAAGAATATCCTCGACCGCTCACTCCTTCTCCAGAATGCTCAGCAAGGCTATTATGGCAGTTCTAAGGAGGCGGCAAACGCCGTTAAGGATGCACTCAAAGACTTCAAGCCTACTTACCAGCAATACAACAAGCGCGTCAAAGAGCTCAACAACAAATACTTCGAAGCTCGCAATAAGAATAAAAACAGTGCGACGACGAAACAGCTCAGCAAAGACCTTGAAGCTTTGCAGAATGAGTACCTCGATAAGCTCTTTGCCCAACTTGCTCCAGTTATGGACCAGTACGGCACCGCTCTCGTCGGCACCTACGACGTGGCTGACGTGCTCGAAGATTACATGGGCAATATGATTCCTTACAGCTCAATCAGAAAATACGGACAGACCTACAGTAGCGGTAACGACATCGTCTATGGCCAGCTCACAGAGTGGCTACAGAAGAGACTCGGCCGCAACGCACCTACTGCAGCATCGGACAAAGAAGTTACTAACGGTATTACCGAGATTAGGAGGCTTCTCGACCAGGGTAAGACCAGCGCAGCCAAGAGCAAAGCTCGTGCTATACTGGAGAAAATTGGTCGCGGCAGCCTCGGCGCCCGCAACTATGACGTTGAAACATTAAGAGGGTATGCATATGACTAAGGAACTGCTAGAGGTAGTGGCGCTCGACATCCAGGCTGAGCGCCGCCGCCGCAACAACCAGCTTCTCTCCTACGTAAATGGTGAAGAAGACATCTACAATGGCGAAGACCTCCTCCGTTTAGTGGGGGAGCTCAACGCCGCCTACAACCACTGCGTCGCCTCGATTGCTGGGGACGGGGATATCTACTGTTTACTCAAGCACCTGGCCACAGCAATCACTTTAGCGGGCGAGGTGGACGGGGACGCAACGGCCATTTACCAGATTGTGGCCACAATTACCAACGATAAGATTCAGCCATGCGTGGCGTGCCGCCAAGAAGAGACTAGCGGAGAACAGGAGGAAGAAGATGGGGTGGAGTGAAATACTGCATGACAGCGTCAACGCCGTTAAAGACGTGCTTAATGACGCTAAGGAAAAACAGACTATTGAAGAGCACCGCACAAAAAACATCGAAAAACAACCCGATGCTCAGGCTCAAGGGCGGGCGGCCGCCAATGGCACACGTTTTATGGACGACCAACAGTATACTCCTGAGCAATTATTCATGTATGAGAACCCAATCTCATATGAGGATTTCATCCAGACCCAGCCATATCGCCCGCTGTTCGAGCAATATGTCCAGGAATATGAGAATGAGGCTGACCCAGTGATGCGTATGATTATCTCCGATAAGTATCTCCAATCCCCACTAGGCAATCTGCCATTCCCTAGGATGTTGATTAACCAGATGCGTGGGACGGACGAAGTTTATGTGAACGACCCGAGTGTCCCGCGCCGGCACAAAGATAATATCCGCAACACCAAGGGTATCTTCGACCAACAGATGACGAAATTTATCCGTAACGTATAACTAAAAAGAAGGAGGGTCTATGGGACTCATCAGCAAAATCAAATTTAAGCTTCAAAGCAAGAGGTCTTGCCTTGAAAATGAAGTGGAGGCGATGAACGAATGAGCTACTCTAAGCTAACCACCAAGTATATTCCTGCCTCGGCCAAGAACTACTCGAAGGGTAGGGCCGGGAAGAAGGTCATCAAGATTACGCCGCACCATATGGCCGGCAACCTCTCTATCGAGGAACTCGGCAAGCTCTGGCAGAATCCAAAGCGCGCCGCTTCTTCTAACTACGGTATCGATTCCCGTGGTAGAATCGGCTGTTATGTGGACGAAGAGAACCGCTCGTGGTGCTCAAGCTCTGCGGCTAACGACAACGTAGCAATTACGATTGAGGTCGCTAACGATGGTGGCGCACCAAACTGGCACATCTCTGATAAGGCCATCGACTCGCTCGTCAAACTCTGTATCGATATCTGCAAACGCTACGGTATCAAGAAGATTAACTATACTGGCAACGCCAACGGTAACCTCACCGAGCACCGCTACTTCGTAGCCACGCTCTGCCCAGGCCCATATATGCACAACCTCATGCCTTCTATTGCTAAGAGAATCAACGACGGTTTGGCGCCGGCTCCGTCCGACGGCTTCCTACCAGCAAAAGGCTACTGGTGCCGCTATGATAAAGACAATCGTGTGAGCCAGCTCGCAACCTTCATGCGTAAGACCTTCCCAACCTACACCCCGACTGCCGCCTTGGGTCCGGTCTACGGTGACAACCTCTGGAAAAGCATAAAAGAATTCCAGCGCAGGGTCGGCATCAAGCAGGACGGCAATACCGGACCGGTCACTTATGACAAGCTCAAGGAATATGGCTTCAAGTATAAGAAATAAGGAGGAACATGGAACCATTTAACATCGACCCAATCGTTGCCGCCATCCTGCTCGGTATGGTGTCTGGCGTCGTGGAGTTAATCAAAAGACTATTCGAAAAAGATTGGAAAGCAGTGGCTATCATTCTTGGCGCAGGTATTACTGGCGCTCTTGTGGCTCTTATTATTGCTATCAATCCCCTCATTGGTGCAGTAATTGGCTTCGCCGCTTCGGGTTACATCACCATTGCACAAAACATTGGCCACGATGCTATAATCTAAGCAGGGCACAGTATATTAAATTTTAAATCGTAATTTAATCCAACTGTTATTTCTGCTTCCAGCCCTACAAAAAGACCCGTATGTCCGGGTCTTTTTTATAGGAGGTATCGTTATACTTTAACATAATCCCAAGTCTTTGGGAAGAGTTTCAGTCCTGTTGTCTCTTCTAGCTTCCTGCCCTTGAGCAACCAACTGTTGTAGAGTGCTCGTTTCTCGATGACCGAGAGCTTCGGCGCCGTGCCTTTCTTGTGCTGGTTGAAGAGGTCCATCAGCCTGTCGCAATCCTCGGAGTAATGCTTCCTCATCCAGTCTGCGTACATTAAGTAGTTGCCGCCAAGGAATCCGTTACAGCGTGGACACTGGGGGTGGACATTAACTGCTTCCCACCTAGTAATCCTACATCCACGGGGAATGTAGTGGCCGCCCTGCATACAGTTAGGTCCACTGATTGGGAGTATTTTGCCGCAAGTCCGGCACACCGACACCCAGGTTCCGTCCTTGACGAACGCTCCCTCGGCCCGCTGCACCGTCTGCACCAAAGTATCTAAGCGAGACTCGAGCTGTTTACTCGTCGGCTCCTTCATTTAGTTTCTCCGCTAGCAGGTCGCAGATGTCGCACGCTAGGCTGATGCTTTTTGTCCGCTTCCACTCCTTCAGCATCGCTTTGATTTCCTCCATATTGCCTCCTAATTAATTTCTTAAATTGTTTCATTTGCTCTGCGTCCTGCAGATTAAATGTGAGTCGTCCTCTGCTCATATTATCCTCCATAAAAATACCACCCTGGTGAGCAAACCACAGACGTGGTGGGGTGGTATTTTCATATTATTATTTTAGCACCTTTCTTTCTGAGAAGTAAGTCAGGAACTCTGACCAACTCTTTAAACCAAATGGTATGGGCCCACCTACTGTTAAGTTATATGTTCGTCCCTGCCGGTAGATATCTATATCTCGAAGGCAGAGGAACGGGCGCTCCACCGGATGTTTGAGCCGGTGGTAGCTGGCGCCTTTCATATTGCGCTTGCACGCAGCACGGTTTGGTTTGCTCATTGACCCGCCAATCGCGCCGGCCTTCACCTTATCCCAGTGATAAGCGTCCGCGCCCTTCGTAACCTTAAGATACAAATCGTAATGCTGGATTGCCATTAGAATGGAACGTCGCCAGCATCGACGTCAGCCTCTTCGCCGAGGTCTTCCATGAGTTCATCGAGGTCAGCATCGTTGTTGGATGCGGCACCCTTGGTTACCACGATAGCGGAAGCGCTGATTGCTACGCCGCCGCCGAACTTGGTATACTCATAAGCCTTAGCAATAAGGTTGACAGTCGCACCGAAGCCGAGGTCCTTCTGGCCGAGGCCATTGAGACCAGCGAACTGGGTGTGCTCGTTAAACTTAACAGTGAACTGGTCGGTCGTGACGCCGGTTTCCTCATTGGTATACTGCTTGATGTTAGCCTTACCTTTGTTTGGGTCGCCGTTCTTACCGACGTTGTTGGTCTTACAGAATTCTTCAATCATCTTCTTGCTGTCTGCATCGAGAGCAATCGTGATAGAGGTGCCGAATTCCTTGGCCTTCTCGTCCTCTGGGCCAGTGTAGAAGACTACCTTAGCTCCGCTTAACTTTAGTTTCTTTGGGTCTGAATTGTTCATAATTCTTTCTCCTTATTTTTAATTATTTTCCTTTAACCCCCCAGCCGACCCACCGTGATGGGCCGAAGCGAGGTTAAATCTCCAGGTTGCCGCCGAATCCTTCCTTGTCCACGTTGCGTAAGAATGTCTGGGCGAGCATCACACGCTGCTTACAGATGTCGAGCATACGGTTGCAGAGTTCTGCGTAGGCGTATTCCTCAGATAGTTCACTCTTTAAGAGGGCTTTGAGGTGGTCCTCCTTCGGGGTGGTGAGGTCCTTAGCCTGGATATGCTGCAGAGTGATGTCTGCTTCGCGCTTCTTAACGTATTGCGAAAGTGCTCGGGCCGTCAGCGCCAGTGCCATACAGTTACTGGATGCCACCGCTGCGATGCGCTTGACCTTCTCTACGGATTGAGGTGTCGGGTCGACCGGCATCTGCTCTTCCATATCAGGATAGATTTTTTCTAGGCGTTCCTTTAATTGCTTGATAATTTTTTCGGTTTCCATACCTGCTCCAAGTAAGGTTTAATGTCGATGATAGGAACATTGACCTTCTCCCAATGCTCCCCGTTCAGCCATCCGATAATCAACTTATTAATCTTGTGGCCGTTCTGCTCAGCGAGATACTTATAAAAGTTCAACTGCAGGGCGTAGAGACTGAGGCGGTCGTTCGGGAAATCCTTACCGAGATTATGCTTAATCTTTTGGTGGATGTCTCCGGTCTTCCAGTCGTAGATGGTGTTGGATGACGTATGAAGTAGGTCGACCACGCCGCACAACTGGTGGGCATCGTCCTGCAAGAACTTCTCTGGCATACCAGAACCTTCCATCACATCACCGAACACGCTTTCCCAATCATCCACGATGTCGGCGAGATACTGGTTGGTTGGGGTGGCGCCGTAGTTAACGTAGGTCTCAATGCACTTATGGATTAACGTGCCGTAGTCTAAACTAATCTGACCCTTGGCGTCCCAGCCGGCGAGGATGTCCTCTACCTCGTTGCCTTCTTTCTCGGCCACCTTCGCTGCCACAGCTTCCTTAGGGAACTCCTGCTCGAACATATGAGCGAAAGTGCTACCGCTTAGGTATGGTAGGCCGTTCTTGGAATAGGTGTGGTCTTCTTTATTGAATAGAACCCCGTCACCTAATACCTCGCCTGAGCCCACCATTCCGCTTGTAAGGCCTGTCTGGTCACCAGACAGTCTCTCATATAGCTTTTCATTTCCGACGCTTCTAGCGACCTCCTGTGCGGTCTCACGTATATCATCCCAATCCTCACCCGTAATAACTGGGCGGACATCGGTATATTGTAGACCGGTGACCGGAATCGTAAACTGAACTTCTTTAATCTTTGCCATCGATTCTCCTCAATTTATCCAGTGGGATACAGGTCACATCGAGTAGGTCGCCCGATTTCGTTCGCATCTTGTCCTGCTTGTAGTCGCCCTCGTCTACCACGTATTCGCCTTGGTAAGCGCCCTTCGTAATCTTAATCTCTAATGGGTATTTAACTTTGCGAGTGGCTACTAGCACTACTCTGTCTCTGTATCTTGGTTCCCAGATTTCAACCATTTTTTTGCCTTTCCTCTTTTACTTTTCTTTCCGCCTCTTGAGCCTGCCTCCCTGGCTAGCTCTGGGTTAGCGGCGAATCCCTTTGGAACACATCGTTGTCCGCCTTTGCGGCCGATGTTCTTGAAATAATCTGCACCATATTTTTTCATACAGGTGGCTGCGGTGCGCTGACCACCGGTCATACTATTTGACGTATCCATTTAATACCTCCAGACTTGCGATGATAAATGCCAGGATTGCTGAGCCGAGTAGCAGGCAGAAGAATGCCATGAGAGCCATCTCGGCTTTTTCTCTGCTATCAAGCCCCTCATCCTTGGGCGTTCGCATTTTTAATTTCTTATGTTTAGTCATGTATTTGCTCCTTTATTGACTTTTCGTAACCTTATTGTAGCGCACCTTAAAAACTTTGTCAAGTGCTTTATTATTTATTGACAATAAAAAATCCGCCGTTCAACTTATTATTTGTGTATTAACGGTAGGACAGGCGGATTTGTTATGAGTCTATCTCATCTAATTTCTTTTGTAAATAATCAACTGCTTGCTCGTAGCTAAACGGTTGCCAGATGGATGGGTCCGGGAAGCGAGGGTCATATGGTAGAACCTCGCAGCCTAGAATCTTCGCCTCGATTGCGGTGCGGCCGACGGCGTAGCACTTCTTATAGTGGGCCATACGGGCGAGCATCTCCTCACGAGGTACGTCGCAGATTGGGTCGCCTTCAAGGTTATATGGTGCGAACTTGCGGGCCCGGCCAGCATAACAGGTGTCCTTATCCTTCTCGCAACGGAATGATTTAACATACTCGACGTCGATTGGGAGCGGAAGGTAGATGGTTTTGCCCAGATGCTTCACCTTCTCGCAGGTCTCAGGGACCCCGCACACAAGCACGAGGTCCTTATACTGAGACAGCCAATCGTAACGGGACGGGAAGATATTGTTATGGATGAAGACGATTGAATGGTCGGCGGCGAAAGGTGGGATGTTAATCGTCACCCAGTTCCTATCCGTCTTGATGTTCGGGATAATAAACTCGCCGATTTCTTTCGAGTAGTAGTAGGCGCCGTTAAATCTCCCGTGCCACATCGCTCGGTATTTCATTTGATAAGCTGGATGGTTCGTATCAATTATCACAGGCGAGCCACTCCTTCCTTAGTTCAGCCTTTTCTTCATCCGTAGCGAACACAGCTAATGCTTCTATCCGCTCTCTTCCTTCTAATTCTACAGCATCTTTGAGTGGGTCTTCAAGCTCGGCCTGCAGTTCCTTGAGGTCCTCTTCGTTCCTATCCACGAGAACCTGGAGTCGCTCGGTCGCGCCTTCCCAGTTAATGATGTCCTTAATCTCACGGTCACGAATCTGTCTGGTGCCCGGGGAATTCTCAATCACCTTGTCGATATATTCCTCGACCAGTTCAGGCGGGCAGCCAGCATCCTGTAACGCTTTCACGTCACGAATAATACTGTCGTGGCGCATAGACTCTGGGTAGCTGGGAATCTCAGGCAGTTTAAAGTTCGGGTCAATTGGCTTCCTAACTTTGCGGCCAGTGTATTCTTTCTTATACGAAGCGAAGTCTCCGAACTTGGTGCCGGCCACAACGTGAAGCGGTGCGATAGGTAGGTCACGGATAATCGTGCGGTCCCTGCCATTCGGCGCCACCCAACCAGTGTGGACCTTAATCTCAATAGGTAGGCCATGGTCTCTACGGTCGTTGCGGACACGAGGCAGGGCGTCGGCGAAGGTCCAGAAGTAAACGTGAAGCCCGCCACTCTTAGTCCTTACGGTTAGAGTCTTCGGCAGGTTCCAACTCTTCAGCTCTTCGCAGGCTTCCTTAAACCTATCACCGTCATGGTTATCAACGTCGAGAACATAGAATCCAATCTCGCATCCGTCCTTAGCATACTTGGCGTAGAGCGGCGGGATTACATACCAGTCGTCGCAGTTCGGGTAGAAATCATTGCGCTCCTGCCAGCTCACCCAGTTCTTGCTGTCGCTCCACTTAATGCCGTGGCCATCGTAGTTCGGAATCTTCCCCCACTTATCCGAGGTGTCTTGAATCGGCACCACCATGAAGTCTTCCCTGCTAAAGTTATCCATTCATTGCCTCCTCTAGGTCGCCGAACCCATCGTTAATCTGGCCGAGCCACACTTGGCGGTTCTCATTCACCTGCTTGTTAACCTTGAGCTTTTCGTTAGCGGAGTCAGGGTCAGTGAATGTTGGGATGTAAATCCATTTACCTTTACCGTCTTGATGGAACATCACGTCGACAATCAACGGAGTGAACTGGTGGTCTCTAACGTCACGAGCGAAATACATTTCCATCGACATACGCTTGCCCTTCTCTGGGTGCTGCTCATCGATGTAACCTTCCTTGCGAATCTCAATCACCTTAGTAGCTGCGTTAGAGAAACCCTTAGAGCCGCCGATTGCCGCCTCACGATGTAGTTGGATGTTACTGCCTTTAACGTTATGTTGAACCATCAGCACGGTCGAGTCGGTATCTTCACAGAACCATGACACCTTCTTCATAAACACCGATTCTTTCTTCCAGTCTGGCACGCCGATGTCATTTGAATAGTCTGCGAGGTAGCCGACAGGGTCAATGTAAAATAGTTTAACGCCTTCAGTAAGGACTAGGTGCCGCATCCACTCAATGATTTGTTCCATGTCGAAGTTTGCTCGGCGCATCTCTCGACTCATAGAGAAGATGTTAGCTGCATTTTTCTTTAATACCTCATCGCACTTCTCATATTCTGGGAACTTACCGACGTAGGTCTGGCGTAAAGTTCTGAGCGCTTTTTCTGTGCCACCTTCGAGAATAATCCAGCCCATCTTCTCGCCGGCTTCAATCGAATGACGCAGCATCCACATAGTAATCGTAGACTTGAAGGCCTTAGCGGTAGAATGGACGAGGATTACTTCGCCACCTGGTGCGCCGCCAAAACCGCCACCAAGATATTTATCCATTAGTGGGTTGCCAGTCTTATATCTATCCGTTACGCCTACAGCATCCCAGGCACCCTGCATATTCCGGTAGAGCTTCGAGATATCTTCGTATTTGTCGAAGCCAGCAGGCAATTGTCTCTCACCATTCGTTGTCATTTAGCCCACCTTTCTTCTGTTGCTTCTTCAACCGTCTGCCAACACACGTATCTTTGAAAGCGATAGCGAGGTCTTTCCCGTCCATCCACCCGTCATTCTGCGCCTCGTCCAGAGCGTTCTCGAGGATGGTTATAATCTTCGCGCGGTCAATCACTACGCCATTATCGATAGCCCATTCTCTTAGCGCAGGGTAATACTCTTTAAGTTTCGAGGGTGTGAAGGTAATAGGATTCGATTGTGATTGATGGTCACGTACGAATTTCTGAACGATGGCTTTCATCATTCCGAAGTCGACCACACCCCCTTCAGTGGATTTATTAGTATCATTTAATATAGGAACTGCCAAATCGTCATTCCTAGGAACTGCCAAATGTGTAGTTCCAGGTACTGCCACACTCTCCTCTTCATTGATTGTAATCCAAGTGGTAGAGACAGTCGTGCCAGGCCTGTAACCTTTCTTTTTGGTGATACGGCCAGCCTCAACCAGTGTATCAACAGCACGATACAATGTGCGCTCAGGAATGCCCAACCTATCTGCCGCATCTTTCTGGTCATACCACATAGGGTTAGTGCCAAAATGCTCACTTCTGTCGAGCATATCGTTCCATACAATAGCCGGAACTAGCCCGAGCCTACGAGCGTCGTCTCTGTTATAGCAGCCACAGCTACCTTTGAACTTAGGCATCTTTTTCTCCTCCACTGAAGTTAACCCAATTTCCTTTTTGCTTGTTTAATTTTTTGTAAGCTTCGTCATCGATGTCTACAGTGCTGGACCTGCTGCCATTAGAAGTGAAATAGTAGCGCTCCGTCACAGGCATATCTGTTTCCGCAATCGCCCACCACATGACGTCTCCTTCATCCAGATGGGTGCCGCAAGAGAGCAGTTTGGCATCTCTTTCTAGCCAGCCAGACACAGTGTTTCTGTAGTTAGTTGCGCTTGTTGTTGAAATTGTTAGTAGGTTTTTCATAAAGAAAGACCCTTTCTGCAAGGGTCTTCGACGAGTTCACTACATAAATTGTAGCATAAACAATTGTTGCGTGTCAACAAAATCGCCGAACAACCTTGCGGTTAAATTGATATTTGTTTGCGACGCTGTGAACTCGTCGCATACCACTATTGTAGCACACATTTCGATTCGTGCTATAATGAAATTGCGGGGACGCCCGCGTCGTTGTCTTGTGAATAAGCTCATAAGAGAAGACTTCCTTTCGGTAAAACCCCCAAGTTCTCTCGGGGGGTTTTGCTTTTCAAAAAAACCGCCCTGTCTAGCCGAGCGGTTTTTTTATAAGAGTTATCCTCAGAGCGAGGTCCGTACAAGTATTTTGTAGTGTTTGCCAAATTGATTTATGGAATCTATATATCAAGAAAACATTAGCTACTTAAAAGTTATGCTGTGGAGGTATTACACCCATAACTAGCTAAGCCTTTTCTAAAAGTGATAGGTGCTAAGCTAGACTTCTATCTCCATAATAGCATAATCAGAATTCATTTGGAACAAGGTCTTTGTCCCGGAACTCCCAATAATACTTCATGCACTGAGCCGACACCTGTCCGCCATACACGTTGAAAAGAATGCTGCCCATATAGTTCGGGCCGTCTTCAAACACAAGGAAATCTCCTGTATATCTGCCACCTTTTCTTAATTCTTTGTGCTCGAAGGTCGTGTCCTCTCCGCGCCAAGTGCCTTTTGAATACCTCTTCATTTATCCTCCTATAATTTTGATGATTAACTTGTACTGCTCACGGGCCGGGTCGGCGGCGTCAACCACCTTGTCCCAATACAAACACTTCGTATTAGTGAACGGCGAGTGTTTGCACAGCCCGAGCACGCATTCAAGGTCCTTTTTATTTTGCGCTGTAAGGCCCTTATTTTGCGTTCTGACGCGTTTTGCGCCAGAAGATGTGTTCTTTACTGTCTTCATATCCTCCTTTTATCGCGGAGCCCCTAAGCTGCTTAGGGGCTATATTTTTACAGTATCACATTTGCTTAGCGGCGCGCTGCTTTTTTAACCAAGCATATTTTGCCTGGTTGTTGTGCTTGCGCTTGCACTCTGGGCAACGCTTGGCATCTCTACGCTGTGCGTAGAAGTAGGTGCCGCAGTCTTTACAAGTGCAGAGCACTTGCTTATGTGCGCGCTTCCTCGGCGCCTTTACCTTGACAGTGGTCTTCTTCAGAGATGCAATCTCTTCTTTGAGCTTTGCATTCTCTTCACGAAGCTCACGAATGACCACGTCGCAAGCGGCGCAATCACTCTTGAAGTTATCGTACTCGTCAATCTGCTCGACGAGTTTGTCCATCTCGGTCAACTTCTTTTCGAGCCAATTGATGTGAGTTTTCAAATCGCCGACCACATACTCGTGCGCCGACTCAATCTGCTCAATTAAATCTTGATAATGCTTTTCGATATATTTCATATCCGTCCTTTCCTTGGCGCCAGCCCATATGGAGAGAGGGCTGGCTAATTATTATGTGTTGGGGTCAAGGACAATCACGAAACCTTTTCCCCCGGTAGCCTAGAAGTCACGTAGACAAAGTTATTTGCGGTTGGCTACCGTGCTATGGCTGTTCCTGACATTTAACTATCTGTCCAGATGTGGAGACTCGCACCATCGCTTTACCGCTTACACTCTTCAAGTGGCTTCTGTCTTGGCTGTGTCAAACACTCCAAGTCATACTTCTCGCCGCCACTGCTTTTTGGTCGCATCGCCGTTATCACTATGCACAGTGCAAGAATGATAAGCATTGCGCCGACCACAACACCGAGTGCGATGTTGTTGAACTTATCGTCTTTAATGGTACCTCCTTTGCATTTCGCTCACGTTAATTCTGTTAAGAACTTTGTCCGATATCGACCCGTATGTCCCATACACGGCGCCGCCCTTAACTTTGACGTCTTCAATTCGCCCGTATAAATCCAGCATACCACCCATATCAACACAGCGACAGACTTTTTTGTCGTCCTCTGGGTCAATACGAATGCCACGCCCAACTGTCTGCGCCCAGATTCTAAGCGAGCGAGACGGGCGGGCGAAGATAACACAATCCAAAGCCGGGAGGTCGAAGCCAATGTTCAACACTAGCACCTGAACCACCACCTTAATCTTGCCTGCCTTGAAATCGTTAACGATTCTTTCACGCTCACGCTTACTCATTTTGCTGTGGACAGTTGCGCCGCCACACATCTCGGCAATCGTTGTCGCTTCTTCAATGTTTGGAACTGCCACTAATACTCGCTTACACTTCCACACATTCAACGCGCCATTAATCACCTGGCAGATACGCTCTCGGTTGCTCACGCCATAATCACGCAGGGATTCTTCCGTGTAATCAAGCCCGGTGCTGTTAACTTTGAGCATAGCCGTGTTGGCATTCTCTTTGAAGTATTGAATCGGCGCAAGATAGCCTTGCTCCAACAACTCTTGATAACTCACCTCGTTAATTACCTTGCCCCAGAACTTGAATTGGTCAAGGGCTTTAATGTGCGTGGTTTGGATTACATCGCCATTGCGTAATCGCCCGTAAGAATACGACGTGCGGAATGCCGTGCCGGTTAATCCAACGACGGGCTTTCTAACCTGAGAGAAGAACTTTGAATACATAGAGTTCTTGTCATCGCAGGGGAATTGGTCAGCCTCGTCAATGATAATCAGGTCAAAGCCCTGACAATACTGTGGCACCTTGCGGATTGAGCCAATCGTTGCAACAGTAATATCGCTAATGATTTTCTCGCCACACGAAGCAGAATAGATAGAACAATCCGCGCCGACCAACCTAATCTTCTCGGCGTCCTGCTCCACAAGTTCCTTGCTCATACACAACACTAAACACTTACCCACACGCTTCGCAACTTCTGCAATAATCCAACTCTTGCCACCACCCTGGTGCAGATTGATGATGAACGGACGAGTATAATGTTGTAATTCTGACAACATATCGTCCACGGTCTTAATTTGATAACTGCGTAGCCCCATACTCTTCGTCCAACCTTCTCAATGCTTCCATCTTCTTTTTGAGGCGATGATTGCGCTGCCAAACTCTGTTCTTATCGGTCAGAGTTTTGAGTTTGCGTTCGTCATCAACACCCATCACCTTGCCGGTGCGCTCGTAGTAAGCGTCTTTCATACCTTGGCTAATCGCCTCGCCCACAACAAACTCGTGGTAGTCTTCCTCCTTCTCAATCTGGTTAATAAGGTCAAGCCATAGTTCAAGCTCCTCGCCCTCCATCTCGGCGGCTGCCTTCTTTGCTTCCACCATAAGCAGCCGGCGCACGATTGCGCTTCGGCTCTCGCCCAGAACCTCAACCAGAATCCCGAGCATCAAGCGCTGCTTCTCGGTGATTTTGACCATTAAATTTTTTGTGTAATAACTATCTTCGTTTGTTCTACTTGCCATATTTCTCCTCATAATAATCGTGTAATAAACGATAATGCTTTTCCATTGGTGATTCTTTTTCACGGCGAGTTATAAACATACGCCCGCCACGATTTGTGATTTCAAACTCACAGCCTAGTTTCTTCCACGCGTTCTCAATCGCGCACAGAATTCTGAGCGTGTCGTTTGGTTTGATTTCGTATTCCCATACTTGTTCAATAGGTATCTGCATAATCCTCCTTATAAGTTTGCAAGCGGGCACGCAATCGCATTGACCCCCTTGCCGTTAAACAATACTACCTTGCCCGTCAAGCCCATTAGCATATCGCCGAATGGGGCGAGTTTCTTGAATGTATCTGGGCGAATCGGCATTGGTGTGCTCTCATAATCTGCCACGCCCCAATCTTTCCAGAGTTCTTTGAAGTCTGGGTGGTTCCCGTGGTCATTCTTTACGGTCAAGCAGACCTCACGCGCACCAAGTCCCTTGTAAATCTCTTTCAATTGCTCGCCGCTTACCCACACATTATGGGCGTCAGGGAACGGGCGCAAGTTTTCATACGCTCCCATCTCCAAGCGCACAGCCACATAGCCATCGGTGAAGTAAATATACTTGCCGTTAATCTCCGCGCCATACAACCCAGGTCGGTCGCTCACATCTTTGATTACATCAATGATTGCTTTAATCGTCTTCTTGTCCATATTCCTCCTCAATAAACTTCTCAATATCTTCGTCGCTACGCCCACCCCAATCTTCGCTCTCGCCCAGAATTACGTTGCCACGATACACGCGCAACACTCCGTAGTCGTCAACGTTCCAATTAATCACATCGCGCATATTAAACTCCCAAGTTATCTTTGTTATAGAAGCTCGTGCGTTGCGCCCACGCCTCTTTGTCGTCTTCAATCTTGCGATTGATGAGGGTGCGGCGCACCGGCTCCCAATCCTTGATGAGTCCGTCGCCGAGCCAATCAATCAACTCGCTATACAGCTCGTCGCTCATATCATAGTGCTCGGATTCAATATACCCCTCAACCAAATCGGTGGCAGCAGTATCTGCTAGGTGGTCAAAGTTGATTACGTCAAAGTCAATATGCCCCTCTTCGTCATAACCAACTGCCCACTCCGCTCGGTTATACAACCAATCTTCAAGGTTCATAAACCTTTTAGTCTTCGCCCACAAAATCTTTTTGAGGCGGTCTTTCTCGCTCTGCGGTGGCATAAGGTCGTCAATACCCTCGGTCTCCGCATATAAATCTTTAATCTTACTCATTGTTTGCTCCTTTCTGAGTAATTAATAACTTTATTGTATCTCACTTTACTTGATTTGTCAATACCCTAACTCCACTTAACGCGTGCGACTATTACGTCATAAGTGTTTTCCACTCGCTTCGCCTTTTCCTTGTCGGTAGCGTCGCCGTCGCGCAAGTAATCAATATACATTGTGAGTGCCTCTTCAACATAATCAATCTGTTGTAGGTCTAAAATCAACTCTACTTTTTTCATAGCTTACTCCTCTTCCCACTCTTTTCTTAATTTAATATGTTCGGGGTTCGTTGCGTCGTATGGCTCAAGCCCTATCTGCCACATATCTGCTACATATTCCATAGCCACTTTTGGCGGAAACGCCTTGAACTTCTCATAGTCTTCGCTCTCGCTTATCTCATTCATCTGTAAAGCCCACTCTTGCCACCCCTCTGGTGTTCTCGTGTCTCCAAGATGATAGCCCGTCCCCTCATAATCGTCTACGCAAATCCATTCTTCCATAGTTTTCTCCTTATAGTTCAATCACATCTCCATCTTCTGTATAAATGTTATGCCCAATAAACTGTAGGTTATACCACTCCTCGCCTTCCTGTCCGCAATCCTTACACTTATATGGGAAATAACTTGCGTCATCAAAGTGCCTGATTGCTCCATAGTCCAATCTAGTGCTGTGGCATTTAGGGCATTCGCCCTGCCTGTTGGCGTACTCTTCTGGCTCAGTGATATCAACGCCGTTAATAGCGTTCTGCCCGAGCGATTTTGTCTTGTCGTATTTCATAATTTACTCCTCTCTATACACGTCTCCGCCTGTTGCTTCAAATAACATTGTGGCGTAGTCGTTAATTAAATCTTGTTCGTGCCCATCAATCTGGCTCTCAATCGCTCCGATGTCCTTGAACACCAACTCCCACCACTTCGCAGAATACTTGTCGTGTAGTCGTTTGTATTCTGGCTTCAAATCTTCCGCCCTCAAACCTGCGTTCCACAATGTATCCGCAATATCCACTAGCATTTTATGCTCTTTATCCACATAATTAAACTTCACATAATCGCGCAACACCACCGCCACGCTCACTAAATCATATTTAATCCCGTCCATAATTACTCCTTTACTTTTGCTTTATAATCCGCAATCGCTTCGTCAATTGCGGTCTGCTCGTCGCTGTTAAGTGAAGCGTAGTTGTTCTCTTCATACTCAACCAGCGCGCGCAAAATCATTTCGTTCTTCATTGTTATTCCTTTCGGCATTTTGCCTTGTAAAAAATCTCGCATAGTTTCGGCGCAGCTTAAATCGCTAGTGCTATACTCAACACTCCCGTCTTTTACTACCTGATAAATAGTCTCGCCGTCAATTACTGTTTTTCGTACAATTGCTTCCATACTTTACTCCTTATGGTTTAATAACTACTTTAATGTTTTGTTCGGTCAGGTGGTGGGTTAATAATTCAAACTCGTCCCCGCCGTCCGTTCTTAATACTGCGGTGCGTAGGTCGCCGGTCTCGCCGTCCGCCAAACACTTCAAGCAGTAATACTCCGCTCCGCCGTCCGTCTTCTTGTAATATAGTTTCATAATTTGCTCCTTAAATGTAGGCGAATTTTTGGTCGCCCTTTAAATAATAGATTTCGCTAATGATTCCGAACTTCCCTTGCGAGTACATAATGCGGGTGTAGTCCTGCCCCTCGCGGATTCTGAACCACTCCAACACGCCCATAGGAACGCTGTTGCAGAGTCCCTGCGCTGCGAGGTTCTGTGCCACGTCGTGAATCGCACTTGCTGTCGTTTTAATTCCGTTGTTCATAATTACTCCTTTTCCGTGATTCCGTTTATGCTCATTGCTTCGTTGCGGAATCCTGCTTTTAATAGTTTCCTTGCGACGTCTTTATAGCAGCGCCAATAACTATATTCTCCGAACGCTGCGGCGTCGTCGTTGCTTTCGTTTTCCAACGCTCCCAGAATCAAGCCAGCCTGCGCCGGCGTCAATTCAATTTTAATTCGTGCCATATTTTGCTCCTTTCTGGCATTAACTTTGTACCCCTTATAGTACCGCACTTTACAGGTTTTGTCAATACTATTATGAATCAATTTCATTTCACGTGAAATCCTACTTATCCACAACCTCCTTTATATTAATTCCGCTTGCGCTCATAGGGCACTCATAGAAGCGCACCCAATCCCAATCTTCCGCATAAATCCTGTGCGCCATAGTCGCCAGGTCGTCCATAATATATTTGGCGTCCTCAATATCTGTCTCGCCCTTCACGGCTTGCGCCCATACCTCGCCGGCGCACTCTTTTATATACGCCAGCGCTTGCGTCTGATTCAAAACGAATCCAATTGTTAAATCCAAAATGTCCCTCAAATTATTCATGATATACTACCTCTTTAATCTTTCCGTTCTCTTCTTCCAAATCCCCGAGCCAGCACCAGCCCTCAATCATATCGTCTAGCACCTGCTCAATCTGTTCGTCGGTGATATTCTCATAGTCTCTGAAATACTGCGTCAAGTGTTCTGCGAGCACGTCCGCAATCTCTACCATCCGGGTATATTCCGGGCGGTCTTCGTCCCACTCTTCCGCGTCTTCCATCTTCGCGTTCAAATCGCACAATTCATTGTAAAGTTTGGCGTCCTCTTCGCTCAGATATTCAGAATCCAACTTCCCCGCAATCTTTTCCGGCGCTTTCGCTCCGTAAATCGTCGGCGTCGTTAAGTAAAAACTATTATAATGGTCGTGGTATTCAAAACAATCCGCGCCAATCATTTTAAAGTCGTCTTCCTGCGCCAACATAGCCCCGTCGTACGCGTACTCGTAAATCTTCTCGCCGAGCCAATTGTTGCTCTTGCTCAATTCCTTCAATTCGTCTTTGGTCTTATCCTTCAATAACATAGTTTGCTCCTCTATTCCGTGTAAAAAATATACTCAATAGTCGCTCCGGCGGGCGTGATAATCCGGTCAATCCTGCCGGTGTTCCCGTACGTTCCGCCGCTGTACGCTATCCCTTCATAAGTCGCGCCGTACTCTTTACAGAGTTCGTGCCGCGCGTTCTCATAATTATATATATTCGTTTTGTGCCCGTATATTTCAACGGCTTCCAGCCGCTCCGCTTCCTCGCGAAGTGCTCTCTTGCTCATTTTTACAATCATATTTTTGCTCCTTTCTGATTGCTTTATGATTCCATTTTCTCATACTTTACAGGTTTTGTCAATACCTATTTTAAAAATCAAAACCAATTACGTGCCCGTCTTCGTCGTACTCCACGTCTTCAAATCTTTTTGCTGTACTCATTGTTTTTTACTCCTCAATCTCTATTACGTCGCCCGCTTCCAGAAGTCCGCGCTCAATCGCGCCGCGCAATCCGTCCGCGTTCAATACTGCTATTAATTCCCCTGCTTCGTTCTTTACATTGAATCGCATTTTACAACTCCCCTGCTTCAATCCCGGCGGCTTCAATTTGGCGCTTCAATTCGTGCTGCTGCTTGCTAGTCGTCCGGCTATATTTGGTGTTATTAATAAGTACCACGTCGCCGCTCCATTGTGCGATGATTGTGCTATAACTCCACAATCTCGCGCCGTCCGTACTTATGCTGCAATCGCGCCCGCCCCACATTAAATCGCGGGTGGGTGTTTTTGCTTTTTTGCGGCTCAAAAAAGCCGCGATTACTTGTTCTGTACGCATAATTTTTGCTCCTTCCTTATGCTTTACTTTATGCAGCAGCCATCGCATCGCTGCTGCATATTTAAAGCACAAGCGGGATTGCAGCCAGGTTTTTTGGGTGTCGCCCTACTTCGCCATACAATCCCCGCGCGTTTGGTCGCGCCAATCTCCAACAATCTCCGCCCCTGTTATAACAGAGGTGATTAGTCCGTTGGTATCTCCAACCCGCAAGCCCCGCCCCATATAGCCGCTTTTGCTATGCCCGCGCCAATCTGTAAAAGTCCCGCGCTTCGCGATTCAACAGAGAAGGATTCGCCGCCCCGCGCCCTGTTTATCGTCCGCCGTCCGCTTCCATCTTGCGCCCGTGCAGCGTCCCCGCTGCCCCGTTTAACCGTCGTGCGCCGTCCGTCCGCTTCCCGCTTCCGTCCGCATAATGTTCGCCCGCCCCGTGATTGTCCCCGCCCGGCTGCCCGTCCGTCCGGGGCGCTTCCAATTGATTGCTGCCCCTGGATTCCGTCCGGTTCTGCCGTTCCGGTTAAGTCCATTTTCTCACATAATAAAAAACAAGTCAAGCATGAAATTGCATGAAATTGCAAAATCACGCCCGCCGCCCCTGTTAAATCGCCCAAAAATCCCCGCGCCGCCCCTGTTCTACCCCTTATACCTGCCATTATAATAGAATCCCGCCGCCCCGCCGCCCCGTCCGCCAATCGTACTATATACCGCCATCAGAAGCAGCCAGAAGCCCCGCCCAATCCGCCGCCCCTTCTACTCCGCTGCCAATCGCCGCATATAATAACAGCAGCCGCCGCATATAATAACAAGCACGACGGAGAGCCCCCACCTCTGTTATATATAAGAGAATGGAGGAGCGAAGCGACGAAATGGAATGGGGGGATACTACCTTTCACGAGTTTTTATGCGCATCTAAATGCGTGCAATGCGTGCAAAACCTGCGTGCAGTGCGTGCAAAGTGCGTGCATTCGTGCTATAATGCGTGCATAAACAGGAGAAAATTAATGGCAGAGTATGTTAATATCCGTATCCGTAAGGATACATATGAACGACTCAAGGAGTTGTCGGCCGGGGTGCCGCTGGTTCGCTTCCTCGATGATGCGTGCAGGCATTGGTCGAAAGATAGTAGTAAGGATGAGGCTGACGCACTTCTCGAAGAACTTGATAATAAGTATGAGCATCCACCTATCGACCCACTGCTCGAGGGTTTGGCGCCGGGGGAACTTCCGGAGTGTTGCCAGGGAATCTACGACGACCCGGAACGCCCAGCCCCTACCTGCGAACACTGGGAACAGGCCTGGGTTAACCATTACGGGAATAAGGTCGTGCACTACAAGAACAAGTTGACCGGCGGAAGCTATTTCGATTACTTTAATACTTACGTTAACTAGGAGGAACTATGGCAACTAAGACTATCAAAGATACAACTGAAGCGACGTTCGAGACGGAGGAGCAGACTAAGATTCGTGAGCTAGAGGAGAGGCTCGGCGCGGCGGAAAAGGCTCTCGCCACCCTGAGCAACACCCTCCACGTTATTGACGCCACGGCCCTCTTATCTCTTTACTCTCTTATTAAGACGGATAACCTCCGCCAACCAGACTTCAAATCCAATCAGGATATTATTGATTCGGGCTGCTCGGATGCTATCAATAGAATGATGAAGACCGTCGTAATTGTTAACGGGAACGAAAAGAATGAGAAATAGACCATACAATGATGTTAAGGGCGAAGCATTACTCGCGTTTCTAGGATTCGTAGGATTCGTGATGGTTATTGCGTTGCTGGCAGGGGTGTAGGATGGGCAAGACAAAATTAAAGGACGCTAAGGATTATATCGCCCTCACCCTAGAGGGTAAGAGCAAGAAGGATGCGGCGCTCGCTGTTCTCGGCCGCAACGACCCCCAGACCATTAGGACTATGGAGAACTCCGAGGCCTACCAGATATTGATTAATACTATGGCCAATAACCACAAGGTGGCTCTCGCTTCCCAGCTTCAGGACATCCAGACCCAAACCTTGAAGGCCCAGAGTAAATTGCTAGAGCAGGGGAACCAGATGATGGACGAGGCCGAGACTCTCGATGATAAGATTAAGGCCCAGGAGAATCAGCGCAGAAACCTCGAAACCAGTGTCGTAGATAAGGCTGAGGACTGGGCAGGTATTAACCGTAATAAGGACGCAGGTGCCACCGACATTCTCGATGGCATTGTGATAAGTTAATGTATATGTTTACGACACCAGGATTTGAAGAGAAGGACGGGCGCATCACTATGTCAGCCCCGACGTTTTTTAGCTGCGGATGTGGCTCGGTTCGAGCTCGCCTCGCTACTGTGCTCCAGTATGTTAATATCTCCGCCCGCCAGCTCAACCAGGTCAACTCCATGGGCTCGACTATTGCCAAGCGCTACCTCGAGCAGGAGAACCTGAATAAGGAGATTCCGCTCCTCAAGAACCACGTCTACGGAGTCCTCATCGATAACAAACTAACTGACGGCAAACACCGTTGGGTCGATATTAATGCTGGCGCCGCCGTCGACGTCGCTAAGAAATTCAAGGAGATTCTAAATGTATAATAGCTTGATTGACAACTTAAAGAAGATTCTCGAAGGCAAGGACACTGCCGATAAGAAGCTTCTGAAGATTCAGACGCTAGTTGATTTTGCCGCCGGGCTCGAGAAGCAACCCCAGTGGCCAACGATGCCGAACTATCGGGATAGGGTCCCAGGCTCCCCGTATCAGACAGAACCATTCTTGAATGACGTCCCAAAGCCTACGGTGAAGAAGCCGGCGGGCCCAGGCGCCATCGTCGGAGTCGAAGATATTAAGTGATACAATAGAAGTACCGGCAGACCGTCCCTGCCGGTTTCTAGTTCTTCTCTGGTGCGTTGGGTGAGAGGTTTAGCCAGCGGTCTGCAAAACCGTTTACCCCAGTTCGATTCTGGGACGCACCTCCATGGTATAATTTGGCTATGAGTTTAGATAAGGCTATTGAGCATAAAAAAGAAAAACGTAGCCCATATTATGGGGCCAAAGCTTGTGATGCTTGGTGCCGTAATCATGGGTATTGTTGGATATGCCGTCGCAATCGCCTACATAAAAAGCTTGTTCAGAAGATAAAAGAAAAAGACGAGATGCTGTATAATTGAATTACAGCTGAGAGGCTGGGCTAAGCAGTGTGGATTATCGCACGAGGCGGGGTGGACGGCGAACAGCTGTGGCGACACCTGATAACACCTTAGTATATTACTAGCCGTAAGCCTCGGCCGCCCCCGAACTCAAGATAACGTGGAGCTAGGCGGGCGGTTTTTTGTTATAATGAAATAGGGGCAGCACGTTAAAAGGAGGTGGTCGCATGATATTAACACTGGTAAATGTCAAAGACTCAAGAGCACTGTATGATGAACTTAATGAAGTAACGAAAGTCCATGTCACCGAGGTAGGTGATGTCGTGTACGTCCGGAGTGATGGTTACGACCTTTTAGTTTACGCCGTCTGTCTCAAGTATGGAATCATCGTTGACTGACCTCCTGCTCCCCCATTTCGGGGGAGTTTTTTCATGCTATTATTTAGTTATGAAGATAATAAGCACAGCAAGCGCAAGCTACATATTTTACAGAAGAAAGATGTTCCCGGACGGCCGCGGCGCTTACAATGGCGCTTATTTTTACTCGAAGGACATCGTTAAAAATATCATCCCGCGCATAAAGACTACCCGCAGTTGGGACACTCTGGGGATGAAGGCAATCGGCTCCACCGAGCACGCTATTGTTTTTATTCACCACTGTATCAACTGGGATAGGGTGTATGGGTGGCTCGATAAATACAAGGACCACATTTATGTAGTCTCGACCAAGCCAACCTATGAATGGTTCGTAGAACGGGGGAAGAAAACAATTCTCCTCCCGCTCTCAATCGATGTCGATTACGTCAGCCAGTTCAAAACCGAGAAGACAAAAGAGGCCTGTTACGCTGGTAACCGCTGGCTATTCAAGCGTGAGGATGAAAGAAATAACATTCCTAAGGGCGTGGATTTTCCGCGCAAGAATATACCACGAGAAGAATTATTGCAGTTTATTGCGCCGTATAAAGAGCTCTATGCCATCGGCCGCTGCGCCCTAGAGGGCATGGTCCTCGGCTGCGAGATTAAACCTTTTTACCGAGTTTATCCTGACCCGTCCTACTGGAAGGTCATGGACAATAAGGACGCCGCCGTCCTCCTCCAGCGAGCACTCGATATGGTCGAGAGAGATGGCCACAGCGTGAACTGTTTTGAGTTCCCAGAGTATCGCTACGCCAAGAGATTCTGCAAGATTCCTGGTGTATAATAGTAGTATCAACTTAATCCATAAGGAGGATTTTATGGACCCAAATCAATTCGCTTATAAACCGCCAAAGGATGTGCGCCAGGTTTCTCTTGGTGAATACCAGATTCGCAAACTCTGGGATGATTCTAAGGCGGAGTTTTATTATGTATTAGCACAGCGCTACAAGATTGAACGCTGCGAAATGAAGGGCGAAGGTGACGACGCCGAGCCAAACTGGGGCAACATCATCGAGTCTATGGAAGACTGGGGTGTAGTTCCTACCCATCGTGGTGACGAAGAATGGGCAAAGCGCGAAGCCGCCCACTACAACATCACTGTCCCTGAAGAAGAATACAAGGAAGACTAAATGTCGTTGGACGACATCCTCAAGAGCCGTGGTCTTATGACCATGGCCGAGTATGAGGAATTAATCAACAACCGCACATTTATTTCTACCGGCTTTGAAGAACTAGATAACCTTATCCAGGAAGGTAAGGGCGGGATTCCGCGCAACTGCATTACCGAGATTTACGGTATGAGTTCTGTCGGTAAGTCCCGCTTCTGCAAGAACATCGCCATCCGCCCAGAGGTTAAGACGCTCTACATCGACACAGAGAACTCCCTGCCAGCAGACGAATTCAAATTCCTCAGCGACCACGGGGTTGATTGTATCTCAGAGAACGTGATTGAGACTATCTGGGGTATTGTTAACGATGTCCTTGAGAGCGAGCATTACGATTTGATTATCGTAGATTCCCTCGCTGCTATGGTCTCGAATGTCGAGCTCGCCGCCGACAATGAACAAACCATGAGCACTGTTCTCGCTCAGGCCAAGGCTATGACCAGCTGGATGAAGCAACTTATCCGTAAGCTCAATGGCTCCAACACCGCCTTCGTTTTCGTTAACCACAAGAAGATTGCGCCAGGCGTAGTCCACACGGTTAACACCCCGGGCGGCGCATCCCCGAAGTTCTATTCTTCCCTTCGTCTCGACTTCAAGGCGAACAAGAAAGACATTAAGGGGACGGTCCAGAAGGTCGAGGTGGAGATTGCTAAGTCCCGCTTCAGTTCCAAGAACACAATCGTCAAGATTCCGCTCGAGCTTGATTGGCGAAAACTGGATGTATAATTACTTTATAAAGGAGTAATTTACAATGAAGAATGATATAAAAGAAATGCGCGGCGCATTAACCCCCGAAGAAGTATTACCTAACATGATGGTAATTGACGTCGACTCCCCTGAGCAGTATGTCGAGGTCCAGGGGTTGAGCGTCGCCCAGGCCCTTAATCATTTGATTGAAGATGAAACTCGGGCCATTTCTTGCTACGAAGGTATCCTCAAAGACAACATCGATTTGTTGGCCGACAAGGATATCGACAAGCTCAAGAAGATTGTCTCCGACAAGAAGGCTAACGTTAGCATCTTGCAGGAGATGACAACTACCTACGATGAAATTGAGGTGGACAAATCTGCCACCCAATCGTTAAAGAAACTATTAAAGAGGAGTAAGTAATGTACCGAGGTCAACAGACCACCCAACAGAAGATTGCGGCCATCACGCAACTTCGTATCACCACCAAGGCTGAGGCTATCGCCTTCCTTCGTGCAATCTCTACGATTGAGATTCAGATTGCAGATATCCTTCAGCGCCAGGAGATTGCGGCAGTTTCCGCCCGCAACCAAACCATTAAGCCAATCGAACAGGCTAAGGAAGTTCAGACTACCCCAGTAGTTGAAGAACCAGAAGAGCCAATGTTCGAAGACAAAGAAGAGCACAGCGAAGACGAGAAGAAAACTCGCATCGCTAAACTCAAGAAGGCGACTAAGAAGTAATGGCAACGGGGAGTAAATCTAAACTGATTACTCCCCTTTACAATCACTGGGAGAAGTTTGACAGGGCGGACTTTAGCTCCGTGATGCTGGACTTCACCCAGTATTGTGCTAAGGGGAAGATGATTGTCGACAAGCAGGGTCACGCGGTCCCGTTCATTTTGAACGAGGCGCAGCGTGAGGTTGCTCGTCTCATCTTGCCTTTTATCTTCGCGAAGGTGCCAGAGCCGGTCACCCTCGTCATCCACAAGTCTCGCCAGATGGGTATCTCGGTTGTGCTTGCCGCGCTTGAACAATACATCGTCAGCCGTAAGCAGAATATAAACCTTACCCACCTCTTCCCGAACGACCAGCTCGCTAACCAGTTCTTCGTGGAGAAATGGATTCCGCTTATGGAAGCCACCCACCCACAGTTGATGCCGGATATGTATGCCACCGCCAGCCCTAACCCATACGTCAAGGTTCGCGACTTCCACGGTGTTTCTATGGGCTGCAACGTTCGTATCGGTGGTTCCGAGTCTCGCGCCGCCGGCCGCTCCCAGACCAACCAGATTGTTATCCTCGATGAGTATGCCTTCTACAATAACGTCTCCAACCTTGAGCGTGGCGTCCTCGCTACCCAGCCTAAGACTGGTATGGTGCTCACGGTTTACGTCTCCACATCGAACGGCTCCAACCACTTCTACGATGTCGTCCGCCAGGCCCAGCAGCCAGGCTCTCGCATCAAACACATCTTCCTCCCGTGGCATATGCAGCACGAGTATGAGATTAAACCGGATAAGCTTTCCCGCTTCTACGACCTCGACAACTACGAGCCGACCGAATACGATATGAAGCTCATGGATATCTTTGAGGAGCGTGGCTACCCCGAGGACGAGTGGGTTGATAAGCTTAACTTTTATGACATTACACTTGACAAGGAAGCCAAGGCAGACCAGGACTATATGTTCGAGAACTACCCGTCAGAGCCTGAGGAATCCTTCCAGGCCACCGGCCGCCCAGTCCTTCCTGCCAAGGTCGTCAACTACTGGCTTGAGCATCCTAAAGAATATAAGTGCCTCGACCAGTTCCTCGACCAGAAGACTAATAAAGTGGTTATGGCTGAATGCCCTAAGAGTGCTATCCGCCAATACGCCACCCCAATCCCTGGCCACAGATACATCCTCTCGATTGACCCATCATCAGGCTACGCCGCCGACCGCACCGCTGGTGTCGTTATAGATAAGGCTACCAACGAGGAAGTCTGTTCGTTCGTAGAATATATTGAGCAGACGGAATGCGCCGAGCTCGCCGTCAACCTTGCCACCTATTACAACAAGGCAGAGATTCTGATTGAGCGTAATATGGGTGAGACGATGATTGAGTTCATCAAAGGTATCGGCTACCCGCGCCTCTGGCTCGACGTCCACGCCTCCACCCGCACGCTCAAGTATGGTATCCGCACCACTGTCCCTATGAAGAACGAAGCAATCCGCCGCCTCAAGTTTCTGATGAACCAGGGCATCTATAAACCTCACGATGAACTGTTCTTAAGGGAAGCGCAACACTTTAACTGGACGCAACTCCCCGGTGGCGGATACCGCGCAGAGGCTACCGGCCAGGATGAGAACGGCGAACCATACCACGACGATACAATCGCCGCTCGTTGGTGCTGGGCCGCATCCCTAGACATGAACAAATACAAGAAGTATATGCGTAAAGACCCTAGCAGTAGGTCAAGACTTTAATGCTAAAATTAAAACAAAGGTACAACCCTTTTGTTGATTAATCATTAAAGGAACAAAGTAAATGCCAAGAGCAGACAAAACGAAGCAGTATGACTACTTGTTGCGCTATGTGAATGAGGCAGCCGAGGCCAGGCTCCCGCTCATTGCCATGTGCGAACGCGCCATACTCGCCTACAAACAGTGTCCTCTTCGTAACACCTACAAAGAGAACGCAGACAAGTATTGCCAGAATATCGGTAATGGCAATCCAGAACTCTACAAATGTTTGAAGCATTTGTGCAAGACAATCCCTGACGCAACCAATGATACGGTGTTCAACGCCGTAGAAACCTGGGTCTCTATGACCATGGGCGGCGCAGGACAGTTCGAATATGAACCGGCAGACGAATACGCAGAGAAGGACCCGGCCCTCGTAGACCGTCTCGAATCTCTCGCTAAGTTCTTCAACGAAGATAATAAGATTGATGCTCTTCTCCCGAAGGCAACTCGTAAGATGGTTATGCAGGGCCAGGCTAACTTTTACCTCGAGCCACAGGGCGAGGGTCGTTTCAAGGTATCCTTGATTGATGCTTACAAGATGTTGCACGACCCACGCGCATCCAAGACTAACCGCGCCCGCTACACCGGCTTCACCGAGGTTAAGTCATGGTCTGAAGTCAAGGCTGACATCTACAAAAAAGGTTACGGCTATATGCTCAAGACAATTAACGATGTCGACCAGTATGTAGACGAACTCTCCGGCGGCCACCCATATCGCTGGGAAGATGAGATTACTTCCGACCTTAACACCTTCCGTTCTATCTACGCTTCGGACCGTGTATCTAAATCCGAATCGGTAGACAAGAAGGGCGACGAAGTATCTCCGAAAGAGCCAGGCTACAAGGGCGAGGACGTCGAGGTTGCTTATATCTGGGACCTCATCTCCAACGTCTACGCTGTTATTATTAACCGCCGCTTCATCGTCCAGCTTGAAGTAGATAAGCTCAAGAAGAATATCCCGGTTAAGTATTATGATTCGGAAGGCAACGAGCACACCCGCACCGATACCGTCCGCGTCGAATCCCCAATCGTCACCATCCCATTCATCGATGCAGACTGGGAAACCTACCCAATCTCCCCGCTCTTTTACTGCCTCGACGACTTTGACGAAATCTGTTCTATTGAAGCAGTGATGAACCATAACCTTTCTATCATGGCTCCAATCACCTTCATGTCCGCATCCTACGATGCAGAGCAGTTTGAGAAGTTGTCTCAGGTGGCTGGCCAGATTGTTGAGGGCACGCTCCAGACCTTCGGCGTTGTCAACAAGGGTCACGATATGTCTCCATGTATCTCCGCTATTGAACGCCGTGAACAGCGCATCAAGCGTATGCTCGGCGCCACCGACCAGTTCGAACTCCAGGCTATGATTGGCAACCGCGCAACCGCTGCAGAAACCTCTGCTATGGTTGGCGCAGTCTCTCAGCGTATGAACGCCCCGCTCGCCAATATCGAGTGTGGTATGTCAGAACTCACCCAGAAGATGTTTGCGCTCACCCTTATCTACGACAATAAGGATGAACTCACCTTCCCATATGAAGGCTCGGTTGCAGTTCTCTCTAAGGAAGATATTCTCGGCCGCGCAATCATCCGCGCTAAGCTCTCCTCTAAGATTAAGCTTGAGCGTGCTGAGCAGGGCCGCAACGCCTTGATGATTATGCAGACTCTCGTAGGTGTAGAGGGCATCAACAAAGAGAACCTGGTTAAGACGCTCGTGCCTATCATCTCTCAGGGTGTTGTTACCCGCCAGCAGGCTGACAGCTTTATCCAAGAGCAGAATGTCGACCCAATGCAAATCCTCCAGGCACAGCAAGCACTCGAGCAGGCGCAGGCCGAGCAAGAGGCTACCCCTATCACGCCTGAGATGGTCCAGGGTATGAGCCCACAGGATATGGAACAAATCTACAACGCTGCCGCCGCCACCCAAGAGCCTGGCTACCAAGACCAGTTCGCAGAGGCGCCACAGGTAGATATGGGATACGACAACTACTCACAGGGCATCGAGGCTAATATGTCTGAGAGCCCAGTTGAACCATTAGCTAATATCGCAATGTAAGGACGAATATGAATAAGGACGAAGAAGTAAAAACTTTACTTATTAAATACGGCGCAATCGAACTCTCCCGGACTTATATCCGGGGGATTCGGTCCGCCCTTGCCAACATTAAGAACGGGATTGCTACGGATAACTTCGCCGCAGCCGCTCGGGATGTTGGTCTATTAGAGGACAAGCTCGCCCATCTCGAACTCGTTTTCGGTTCGGAAGAGGGCCGCAAACAGTTGCAGCACAATTTGAAAAAATAGTTGTGCTAAAATTAAATTAAGCCGTAAGGCTACCTAGTAAATTAATAAAAGGAAAGAAGTAATGGAAAACGCAAATGCGGTTAACCCTACTCCTGAAGCTGCTTCGCAAGAACCGGCCCCACAAGCTCCTGTCGCAGAGGCATCTCCGGCACCAGCGGAAACAGTAGTAACGGCAACCCCAGAACCGACCTTCGATGAGGCGACCCAGAAGTATCTGGAGAACCAGAACATCAAAGGAACTCCAAACGAAATTGTGGCGGAACTCGTTAAGAGAAACCAGCAACTTCGCAACCAACCTAAGGTTGAGGCAGTACAGGAAGTCCTCAAGCAGGAACCTGTAGAAGCTCCGGCCGCACCGGCCCCAGCCCCAACTCATTCTCTATCTGACATGGATATTATGACCACGCAGATGCTAGTCGAGAAACAATACCCAGACGTCAAGGTAGATGCGAACTTTTACAAAGAGATGATTGCCGACGGAATCAATCCGATGAACGGCCAAGAGATTAACTTGAACCGCGTCTTCAAGTATGCTGAATACAAACAGAAACTTGCTAACGCAGATAAGGCAATCGCTTCGGCTAACACCCCGGCTAACATCCCATCCCCATCGAATACAATTGATGATAACTCTCCAATCCAGAATGTTCAGAATATGGACACGCTGGCGGCCGAGAACATCATTCTTTGGTCTGCTCAACAGGAAAGGTACGGCAAAGCTCCGCACCCACAACTACAACAGGCTAAGGACTTCCTAAGAGGAGAAGCTCGCAAAGGTTCTTTCTAAAAGCATTTGCTAGGGTTGATTAAACTTTTAATTTAGGAGAATTAACCCAAATGGCTGTATGTGATTACACCAAGACCATCGATGATACTCCACTTTCACCAGCTGACCATCTTCCGTTGATGGAGGTCAAGTACCATCCAACTATCCTCAAGGACCGCTTTGCAACTTTTGCAGGTCTTCAGTTCTTTAACCCAGAAGTTAAGACTGTTTCTAGTGACCTTACTATTAGTCACTCTCTCATTGTTCGCTTTGAGAACCCAGAAAACCCATTCAACCTCGTGAACGTTTCTGACGTTACTTACAAGGACGGTGTCAGCTGTCCTCCAGTAATGGACATGGAATGTACCCCAGGCTGTGTGTCCACGGTTCCTACCTGGCGCCAGAAGGAAATCCGCTTCGACAAGATGTATCGCGTCGGCGCTTCCTGGTGTGTTGAAACTGAGAAGCTCACCTACGGTACGCTCGAAGAACGCTTCCGCAAGAGCGTTGAAGCTAACACCCAGATTCAGGGTATCCTTGCTTGGAACGCATTTATGTGCCAGGCCCTCACGGCTGCTCAGGCAACCCAGACTATGATTCCAACCGACCGCGCTTGCTTCGCTACCCACTACATCGACGGTGGCTCTGCTATCGCTAACGGTTACGAAATCTTGAGCCAGGCTATCAACTACATGAAGACTGTCTACGGCGGTCTCACTGAGTACGGTATCCTTGCTCACCGCTACTTCGAAAGCGACATGGTCGCTCCAGGCGCAACCATCTACACTGGCTTCGGCGCTGCATCTTCTGCAAACGCAAACGCTGGTGCTACGACGGTCAACGTACCATTGGTACAAGGCGGCTGGAAGGCTATGGGCCCACTTGGTGGCAAGCTCTTCGGCGAAACCGTTTACATCGCTCCAGACAACATCTGGTTCTACAACCCAACTGTTAACACCACGACTGGTGCTATCACCAACGGTTCTGCTGTCAACAGCTTCAACCCATTCCTCAGCGCAGATGGCAAGAAGTATTATGTCGTCATCGCTTCCCGCCGTTCGTTCTTGACCGGTGTCGAGCCACTCATGGACATGACTCACTTCCCAGCAACCTGCGAGAACAAGTACGAATCTATCCAGGAAACCTTCCTTGGCTACAACGACTTGCTCTTCCCACGCGAGGTCTTCATCATCGCCTTCGACGTTCAGTGCGAAGGTGGCGAAAGCGAGTAATCGCTAATATCCTCACCCCCCCTCGGGGGGTGGGGATTTTATGAACTTTAAGTTGTTTAAGATGTGATAGCTAGGCATCTTAAACAAGGAGAAATAATAATGAGCTGCAATTGCTGCAACTGTGGTCAGCCGCAAAGACTCTGCCGCTGCCCACTTAAAAAGAAAGAAGGAGGCTGCCCAAAGCGCGCTTGCATCAAAGAGTGCACAGACTGCGACCCTTGCATCCCATGTGAGTCTATGGTGAAGATTTGCTCGTTCGTAGTTCCTAACATTGAGGAAGGCCAGCGCTATCGCAACTCTTTCGTTTACAACCAGGAAGACGATTCCGTTTACTATATCACTGATGACGGCACCCCAGTTCGCTTCGGCGCATCCCCAATGTTTATCGATGATTTCAGCCCATCCGCTCGCACAATCCCGCGCCAGATGGTGTTCGACTTCCTTAACAATAAGGCCTATGTCTACGGCCCAGACGGCGCCGTAAGGTCATTTGACTTATCGGAGGTATAATATGAGGACAACTGTTAGAAACTCATACACCCCAAAGACTGGCGACTACTGCAACATGATTGTCGTCGACGAAGACGCTAGCGTACAGTATATCTTCGACTCTGATGGAGTATGGACACAATATACTTCGAAGAACCAAGAGGGCGCACCAAAATCTTACGTTGACGCTCGTGACGTTCAGACGCTTAACGATGCTAAAGCTTACGCTGACGCTCAAGACGCTACTACTCTTCAGGCCGCTAAGGATTACACCGACGCGCATATGCCAGAGGGTGTAGCTACTACGTCATACGTTGACGCTCAAGACGCCGTCATGCTCCAATCCGCTAAGGATTACGCAGACAGCATGGACGTCGTCACGCTTGGACAGGCACAAGATTTGATTTCTTCCGCCACTGGCTCTGTCACTAGCAGCCTTGAAGGCCAGATTAATGCTATTACGAATTCGTTATCTATCGTTGCTACGAGCGGTAACTATAACGATTTAGCCAACAAGCCATCTATACCGGTTATTACGATGACTACGGTCGACCCGGGAGAAGGTTCAGCTCTCGCCGCTAACCACTTTGTTGCAGTCTACACGGACACGGAGAGTGAATAATGGCTGTTAGCTCTGGATGGCAAGGAAAAAAATACTACCATGCCAGTGGTAATGTCGGCGTCGTAGACTGGTATGGCGATATTTACATTTCCTCGATTACACACAGCGGGACTAATCTAAGAGTAGTCGGTAAATTCGGGGTCGCAGCGGTCGGCACCGCCGGGGCTTCTGCCTATTATAATTACGGTATGAGGGGGTCGATGGCTACGAATGACGGCACGAAAGTTGGGTCTACTCAGACGCTTTTGAAAGGATATGAGAGACTTTACACAGGTAGCGCGGTCGAGAAAGATTTTGATATTACGATTTCTGATGTCCCTGCTTCTGCTACTTCTTATAACCTCGGTTGCAGAATGTGGGCTTGTTATAACGAAACTTGTACCCAAACGTTTTGGGATGTTACGAAGTATTGGCCTATTGAGTTTAACCCATCGACAGCGCCGTCCGGTCTTTACATCAATAACATTTCTACGGCCTATAATTCCGTTTCCGCAACAGTAGGACTCGGTAGCTGGGGTAGTAGTTCCGGCACGAATACGCTTGAGATGCTAGTTCTTACTCAGCAATATGTCGCTGGTCTTCCGCATCGCTATAGCCAAACAACATCTGGTGCGCTATCCTTCTCAACGACGGTTAGTAATTCAAGCAGTTGTTCTGGCGCTGGTTGTATTACTATCAAAGGCGCTGGCACGTACTACACTGGCGTGTATACGAAGAATGGCGCGGGTGTAGAATCCAGGCTCGCCGGCCCGGCAGTCTATACACCACCGGCGCCGATGACGTCGCTTACCTATACCCAGACGCAGCAGGCCACTAATGTAAAAATCAATGTTTTTACAGTAGGTGGTAGCTCTTCCGATAACAATAGCAATTCGGTTACTACATATATGCGCTACTCCACGAATGGTGGTGGTTCATATTCGAGCTGGACTCCTATCGGCTCAGGCAACGCATGGGATACTTATACTGGAAACTTTACTTGTGCCTACGGTGCGAATGTGATTATCCAGACGAAGCAGAACTATGGCGGTGCTGGCGGTGCAGATTCTGCAGTCAAGAGCGTAAGCTTTACAGCTACGAGCGGCACAGCACCTAGTGGCGGTTCCTTAACTGTTACTGGCTCTACCTGGAATACGGTAACGCTTCAGGCTTCAGGCGTGAGCTATGGTATGCCGAGTAGCGTTACTGGACGGAAAATTTCCGTCGGTGTGAGTGGGTCTTCTAGTAACCTTAATTATAAACGCGAGAATCAGTATGAGAATGTAACTGGAGCGACAGCGACAATCACTAACAGCTCAATCTACCCTGGAGCAAGCGCCCTTACCCTTAAGGGTATGCTTGCAGTTTACCCGTATCTTTGGGCATGGAATACCGTCCAATCAAATACTGTCGTCCATCATACCAATGCCTATTATTTGCCACCGGCTCCAGGCCAGCTCAGTTATACTACTGACGCTCTTCGAACATATACCATTAACTATTCTGGTGTAGCGGCGAATAACGTCACGGATTATACCCCTGGCGATTTGACTCGCACAGTCAGATATAAAATTGGCGCTAGTGGAAACTGGACGTATATCGAGAACGCATCTGTAGTTGCCCTTACCACGGTTACTACACAGCAAATTACAGTGCCTTTTGATGAGGATGTTTATGCGGAAGCATGGCTCACATACAAGGGTAAGAACTCTGACGTATCGTCCTTCATGATTCCTGGACAGCCTCGCCCAGTAATCTTCTACGGCTCAGCTAATGACAAAGCAGAATTAATTGAGCATCTCTACGGTTCAGTCAACGGCGAAGCAAAGAAGATTACGAAACTATACGGCTCAGTAGGCGGAGTCGCAAGGGAGGTATTCGTAGATGTCTGATACAGTGCTATTGGCTATAATTAGTTTAGGCTCGGGCATCGTCACGGCCATTACCACTGTTATTACCACGATTATCAGAGGGCGGGCTTCGGCTCGCCACTCTGCCAAGCAGTCAATCTTGCAGATGATTATGGAAGACCACCAGGCTGTCGCAGAAAAGCACCTGCCAGATAACTTCCAGAATGTCCTTGATGAGTATGATACCTACCACAGAAACGGTGGTAATAGCTACATCACCGCAAAGGTGGAAGAATACAAGAAATGGTATATCGCCATAGAAAAGGAGAAATATGAAAACGGTAATAAGAAATAGTTACACCCCGAAGCTTGGTGACTATTGCGAGACTATCGTCGTCGATAAAGAAACCGGAACCGCATACATCTTCGATGAAGATGGCGTATTTACCGAGCTCGACCAGACAGATGTCGATGATATTCTTGCTAGGGCGGCCGCTTACACCGACGAACAGGTGGCGCCTCTGTCCGAAAAACTCGATACTATTGAGGAAGGTGCCCAGGTAAATAAGATTGAGCATATCCTCAGGAATGGCACAGAGCTAACCATTACCAATAAGACGGTCAACGTCACGGTCCCAACCAAGACTTCTGACCTTACTAATGACGGCTCGGATGGAACTGACACCTATGTAGAGTCCGCCACCCTCAACGATTACTACACTAAGACTGAGACCGATACCCAGATTGGCTACGAGACTACGGCCAGGGAAATCGCCGACGCAGGTCTTCAGGAACAGATTGACGCCATCGTGGCGTCTTCAGACGTTGTAGACATTGTCGGTACCTACGCCGCCCTCCAGGCCTACGATACTTCTAAGCTTCACGATAATGATATTATTAAGGTCCTCGACGATGAGACACGCGACGATGCTACGACATATTATCGCTGGGATGCAGATACCTCTACGTGGTCATATATTGGCGCAGAAGGCCCGTTCTACACGAAAGCTGAGACCGATGCCATCTTCACGCCAATGACGCGCACAATCAATTCTAAGGCCCTTAGCAGCGATATTACTCTTACGGCTGCTGACGTCGGCGCGCTCCCAGATTCTACGGTTATTCCTACGGTGAACGATGCCACCCTCACCATTCAGAAGAATGGGACCACGGTCCAGACTTTCACGGCCAACCAATCCACGAATGCTACGGCCAACATTACTGTCCCGACTGACACCTCCGACCTCACTAACGGTGCAGGATTTATCACTTCGGCGGCCCTCCCAACCAAGACCTCGGACTTAACTAACGATGGCTCGGACGGGACTTCTACTTATGTAGAGGCAGATGACCTAGCTACCGTAGCAACCTCTGGTTCCTATACGGACCTCATTAACACCCCTACCCTTGCTACCGTAGCGACCACTGGTGATTATGATGACCTCTTGAATAAACCTAATATCCCAACGGTCAATGATGCTACCTTGACGATTCAGAAGAATGGTGTTGACGTAGCAACCTTCACGGCTAACAGCGCCACGGCATCCACCGCCAATATCACTGTTCCTACGGACACGAATGACCTGACGAACGGCGCGGGCTTCATCACCTCCTCCGCTCTCTCGAACTACTACACCAAGAGCGAGACCTACAACCAAACTGAAATTAACGGCCTCATCAACGCAATCGTAGTACCTACTAAGACTAGCGATTTGACCAACGATGGTAGTGATGGAACCTCAACTTACGTCGAGGCTGATGACCTAGCAGCTGTCGCGACGACCGGCGCATACTCAGATTTGAGCGGCACCCCTGGCAATTTCACTGGCGCTACCAGTTCTGTTGCTGGCGCAGCTGGTCTCGTCCCGGCCCCTGCAGCTGGCGACGATACGAAGTTTCTTTGCGGTGACGGCACTTGGCAAACGGTCCAGGGTGGCGGCGCTACTGCAACGACTTTCTACTTTAAGAAAAATTGGCCTACCTCAACAGATTCTGCCACCCTATATAAAGATTCGTCGCTCACAACTACGGCTACTGGGCAAGATGTTTTAGACGCGTTTAACGCCGGAGAAGTAGTTCTGACGAGATATGACTCTTCAGATAATTTTGCAGGTTCGTATGTCGTTATTTCTCATAGCGTAAGTGCCGGTGCGGGGACGACATATCACAGTTTCCAAGTTAAGGGCACGACCACCGGTAACGTTATGACATGGTATAAATTCACTTATGATGCTTTGTCTGATACTTCGGCTAGGTTAGTTCCATACGGCGTGCAGCCTAAATTAGTCGCTGGCACGAACATTACAATTAATGCTAGCGACGGTAAGACGATTTCCGCGCCAGCGAACGTTTCGGCCTTCACCAACGATGCGGGCTATCTTACCTCTTCCTCTCTCTCCAACTACTACACGAAGTCTGAGACCTACTCTCAGGGCGAAGTCAACAGTTTAATCAATGCGATTGTTGTCCCGACGAAGACTAGCGACCTTACGAACGATGGCTCGGATGGAACCTCAACCTATGTAGAAGCAGATGACTTGGCTACGGTCGCGACCTCCGGCTCGTATACTGACCTCTCGAATACTCCAACCCTACCTACCGACTTCACCGGTGCTACCTCTAGCACGGCCGGCACGAACGGTTTGGTGCCTGCTCCGGCGGCAGGCGATGAGGGTAAGGTCCTTATGGGCAGCGGCAGCTGGGCCTCCCTCCCGCTCCCAGAACTCGTTGAGATGTCTTATGGCGAATCAAACGCATGGCAGAAGTTCATCGATGCTTACAATGCCAAGTGTATTGTCTACTGTCGTGCTTCCTCTAACGCAGACCCATCCTCTGGCGCTAAGACTCGCAAAGCCTTCATGGCTTACGTGAACAACGAAACCACCCCAACTCAGGTAGAGTTCCAGTATTATCGCTCAGTCAGCTCGCACACAGATGCCCAGCAAGGCGACCAGGTATTCGTCTACCTCTTGAAGAATACAAATGGTGGCACATGGTCGGTGACCACTCGCAACGCCTTTACAAAGATTGTGGCTGGCACGAACATGACATCGACCTATTCTAGTGGTACACTTACATTAAATGGTAAGACCATTGATTCTGCCCTCGACGTCTCTTCGACAAACCCGGTAGAGAACAGCGTGGTGACGGCAGCATTAAATAACAAGGCTGACGCTTCGGCCCTACCGAGCGTAATCAGTTCAGCAGATTGGAGTGCACTATGGCAATAGATGACAATACAAACTACACCCTAACTGGAGCGCAGGTTAAAGATTTGGCCCAGCGCATCCAGTCTGGTGGGGGTGGCGGCAGCAACGCTGTTATCCTTTACTCTAGTGTTTCATTCCATACCCCTTCCCAACTCGTCGATATCTATTCCGACGCGGCCCTCACCACCACGGTGACTGGCGCTACGGTTAAGGATTATATCGAGGCGGGTAAGACTGTGGCTATAATCTACCAGACCTCTGTCTCTGACGTCCCGCAGAACGAAACGCTTATTATAACCTCTTGCGACAACCACTCTGAGGCTACCCAGGGAGTATATTTATTCACTGGCACATTTTACGATTACACAAATTCTGAACCTGTTCTCTATACCCTGGCGTGCGGCGCGCAGTCCAACATCTGGGAAGCGTGGGAGAAGAACATTCCATCCAAAACTTCCGACCTTACGAACGACGGCGATGACGGCACGCACCCGTTCTTGGCTACCGACGATGTGGCTACCGTGGCTACTACAGGTGATTATAACGATTTGAGTAACCTCCCGAGCGACAGGCTTTACCGTATGCTCGTCCCGACTGGCACAGAAATTACCTCAAACAAGAACCTTAATACTACAGAGTTCTTGGTTGTGGGTAGATATTACTGCTCGACTAACGCTACTGTCGCAACCCTCTCTAACTGTCCAACCAGCAACGCATTCATGATGGAAGTGTTCTCTCCACTGTCTACCACTATCGACAACGAGACGACGTCTGCATGGTGCTACCGTCTGCGCGTCCTTACCACATATACTGGCGAGTCGTATGTCCAGCAGTGCGAGACTACTGGAACAGCGAATGTATGGACATATCATAATTGGATAAGGACTGATAATGTGCAGGCTGACTGGAATGCTACGAGTGGCTTAGCGCAGATTCTCAATAAGCCTACTATCCCTACCGTAAATAATGCTACTTTAACTATTCAGAAGAACAGTTCTAACGTAGCTACGTTCACTGCCAACGCATCGGCTAATGTCACGGCTAATATCTCGGTCCCTACGCAATTCTCTGATTTGAGCGGGACTGTCAGCACTAATCAAATCGCAGCGAATGCGGTTACTACGGCTAAATTGGCGACGTCTACATGGGTTAACGGCTCTTACAAAAGTGGCTATAAGGCATCGACGAATACTTCCTTCAAGCAGAACATCCAGGCCACAATCGTAGGGAGGATGCTGTATATACGCTTTGGCGTTTCGCCAAATAGCGGCTCATTTGCGAAGGATACCGAATATACATTTGGGTCGATTCCAGCTACCGTCAACGGCACGACTGTTTCTGGCTTATGTACGGCAGCGAAGCAAAACATCCCACGCTTCCTCTGTTCTGGCCAATACGGTATGTATGGGTGGTGCCAGCTAATCGGCACAGACTTAACTCTTTCATTCAGTGCGGCCATGGGCAACTCGTGTGGTTGGATGTGTGGCCAGTTAATGATACCGATAGATTATTAAAGGAGGCAACTATGGGCTGTCGTGGCAAAAAGAAGAAATAAGTGATACAATGGAAGTGAGTTTCATAATAACTCAATCACTCGGTTTTAGCCAAGAGCTAAGCAAGATACCCCTCGCCAATGGGGTATTTTTGTTTGTTATAATTAAATCAAACCACTAGGTTTTTAACGTTAAAACTAATAGGAGAAATACATATGAGCTGCAGCTCTTGTATGCCAACAAATCCTTGCGGTTGCAAAAAGAAGAAATCGTGCGACGACTGCCCAATCGTAGACTGGGTGCCGAACACGGCTTGTACTATCGGAGTGACGGTCAACGGTTGTACAGATACCTTGGAGCTCCGCCCGGGGATTCAAAACTGTGAGACTAAAACTCACATGACCCAGAACCAAAGTACGGGTTGTATCGAATATCAAAATGAACTTTATGTGGCGACGGACGGCCAGGAAGGATACCTCGAAACTATCTGCCCTGTCGACATCGCCAAATTTATTAACCTTGAAGACCTCGCTAACGTAGAAGATGAACAGCCAGAGAACTGTTCTCTCCTCGTTTACAAGGCAGATTCAGATTGTGGCCCAGGCTGCACCGGCGTTTCTGATTCCTGGATTCACTGGTATGCTAACGAGCATCTCACCAATGGTCTTCATTGGGTCGCCGGCTTCAACAGCAATGGTTGTCTCGAAGCCCTCGATGTCCCTACGAATACCAGTAAATACTGGTGGAGTATGTGGCGCCCAACCAATACCGGCAACGGCGTTGAGTTCGGTTATATCCAGCCAGAGACTGTCGCTGAACTTCCTACAAGTGGCGGCAAGCAGATGGTCCTCTCTCAGAATGCTGACGGCAAGCCAATCTATGGCCCAGTAGATACGACGTTCGAGCTCTGCTCCCGTGCGGTCCAATTCACCACGCGCTCGGCAGACCCGACGGTCGCTACCTACTTTACGCCAAACTCTACAACCGTCCAGGAATTCTTGGTTACCCCAGATAACGACACCAGCTGGCGCGCACCGTGCTGTGGCGTTATGATTGTGAGCTACTGTGTCAACCTCAAGAACCAGGTCTCCGGCCTTAAGGAAGTTGACGTTACTTGTATGCTCGACAACGAAACCTACTCTGGCCCAATCGACCACGCTCGCGAACGTGTAAGCTCCACTCACTCTACTTGGGCATCTGTTGTCACTGGCGACGTATCCGAATCCTGCTCGGCGTTCAAGCTTTTGAGCAAGGGTCGCACCATTAAGCTTCACGCTCGTGACACTGGCGATGACGGCACTGGTATGTCGGCACACACTGGCGACTGGCGCGTCCACGCAGTGAAAGCAATTTTCATTCCATTGGAGAAAGAATAATATGAGCAAATGTAACGATTACCCAGTAAATAATATCGACGCCGAAGACATCCCAGTATGGAGCCAGACGAAGCTCCCGGACGAGGGCTATCTCTTAATGGCAGCGAAGTTGATTGACCAGCAGTGTGGCAAGGCGCTTCCGTTCCTCTACCACCTTCCAATCAATAAGATTACGCCAGGCGCAACCTTCCAGCCAAACACTTATAGCGCAGCCGGTAACGGCTTCCACGAGAGCTGGGAACCAAACCAGGTTCGCGCAGGTTATGTTTACAACAACACGCCTAACGATATCCGCCTAGCAGCCAATGATGGCACCCGCGCCCAGTTCATCCTTCTCGGCAAGGACGATACGGTCGCCGGCAACTACCTCATCCAAGGCTCTGGCTTCTACACCTTCCCAGGCGGCCACAGCTACGTGCCAGGCTACACCTACTACCTCGGCGAAGACGGCAAGCCAACTACTGACAGCTCGTTCGTAGGTGGCTACCGCCAGCACCTCTTCGAGGTGATTGACACAAGCACAATCCTCATTAATGTATTCTTAGACAAGGAGTAATATGGACTGCAAGATACCGGCTGAACAAACTGGTAGCACAAAACTGACGAAGACGAATAGCCTCCGCCAGTTCAACTACGCTCAGATTCTCGGTGTCCCAACTGCAGCAGGTATGAAACCCGTCATCTACCCCATCTGGCTACACTCTAAGTGCCCAGGTGGGGTGCGGGGGATTGTCTTTTATGGCGGAACCTTTGACGGTCGCTGTAATTGGTATGACCAGAACAAGCAAGAGGTCGAATGCGAAGATACCTTTAGGTATAAATACAACGACCTCGAAGTAATTGTCGACGAAGAGAAGGGTGAGACCCGCTTCCAGCGCCACAAGGGCTGGGCCTGCCTCGGCTTCCCGAAGAAGAAGACTGTGTTTAAGGGCTCAGTAATCTGGAAAGCCCCTTACACTATCAAAGGCTGCGACAACGACGAATGTTGCCTCGGCTACAAGGTCGACAATGATAATGAAATTGAGACCCCACTAGAAATTCCTCGTGCGGTCAAAGAAAAGACTAAACGAAAACACCGCATCACTTCTCATAGTGGTTGTGGTTGTGGGAGAAAGAAATGATAGGTAATTATTTAACCATGTCGGAATTCGTGGACGAGTTCCGCAAAGCAGTCGGTGATGTTACCTGCGAGATACCTGTAAAGAGTATCATCAACTGGACCAACACCGCCCTCAGAAGACTAGCTCGTGAGAAAGGGCTAGATGTTTTGTTCCGCTACCAAGATACATTCGAACTAGCGAACATGAATAAGGATGGTTCCAAGTCTGTGAGCTGGTTCCTGCGTGGATTCAAGGTCGACGATAAGGTCGACAGCCCGCGCATCGGCACCATTATCGATGTCGAATCTCTATTGGTGCTCGAGGCAGACGACTGCCGCATCCACCACAAGGAGCTCTGCTACCTTCCGTTCGCATACTTCCGCCGCGAATACCCATTCCCAGAAGAAAGAGATTGTCTCACGGCGTTCACCATTAACGAATTCGGCGGCGATACTAAGCTCACCTTCAACGCTCCGGCCGAAGGCCACATCGCGATTGATATGGTATACACCGCCTTCCACCCGAGAATCACCAGCACCAACGAATTAGTGCGCGTCCCGTATGCATATGTTGATATATTAATGGAGTGCGTGAAAATCCTTATGCATGAAGAATCTGCTGATATGTCTACGGCTCGCTCGCTCTATGAGGACTGGGACTATCTGGTGGCGCAGGCTCGTGAACGCCTACACCAGCAGAAAGCTGGCTTCGGTCTACGACAAGTAAAAGGGAGTTTTTAAATCATGGCCCGCAAGAAAGTCAACGGTTACGAATCACTATACTCTGGCGCACGCTGGCAGAGATTCTATCCTGATGTTTATACTCGCACTACCAAGGGAACTTGGCAGACGAGGCAGGGCCGCCGCAACTACGAGTTCTCAACCTTCCAGAATCTCCTCGGTCTGAATACCTCGTTCGACGATATCCATAAGTCGGACGGGGATTCTCCATATCTAAGGAACGTCCGTTATATGGGCGAGAAGCAGCAGATTCAGCGCGCCCAGGTCACCTCTCGTAACGGTGCTGAACTACTCGGCATCAAGAGTTACCAGACCACGGCCGCACCGAAGGCTGAATACTATGTTGATATGTGGGAGGGCAGGGCCCTTGAAATTGACCTGCCAAAGAAGAATACGCTGTTGATTGGCGGCGCGCTCTGGATTAAGAATATCGAGAAGGTCCAAGGCCGTCTCCGTATTTTCCTGCGCGAAACAGGGAAGAAAGAAATCTGCGACGCCAACATCGACCTGACTGTTGTAAATAATACAAAGTATGACAAGCGTGTCTTCAGATTCATTAACCCAATCAACCTTAAGAACGGCGCCACGCTGCGCTTCGAGATTGAGGGCGATATGGCACCGGACAATTGCGGCGACTACAAAGAGCCTCGCAAAATCCAACTCCAAACTTCTGGCCAGGGTATGCACCGTGCTGCAGATTTCACCCGCCCGAATGTTGAAGAGTGTATGCGAGAGGTCGCATACAACTGGACGGAGGAACCGTCTATTATCTGCTTCGAGCAGCATACTTGTGACGAAATGCCTATGCTAAAGGGCACTCAAGTTTGTACCGACGAGGGGAAGTTCCTAGTATTTCCAATTAAGAATACGGACGGAATCACCTTATGGAGGTTCAATGTTGAAACCAAAGAATTCAAACAAATCGACACGAGCGCTGCGCCTGTTGATAGCCGCGCTACTGCTGTGCGTTTTGCTCAGGGTCTTAATAAGTTGTACTTCGTGGATGGTTACTCCTATCTACAACGCATTGACCTTAGCAGCTGGAAGTCTGAGATTGCTTTAGCCGACCCGAACAACATCGATGTTGAAGGCGTGACGCCTCAGGATATGCAGGCCCAGAAGGGCGCGTCCCTGATTCTTAGAATCCGCCAGCGCATCTACCTCGCAGGCTTCGCTGAGGACCCGAACTTCGTTCAATACTCAATCCTCAACTCATTGACTGGCGACCCGGACAACCCGTCCGAGAATGCTGGCGTCCAATACGACCAGTTCTCTGATACGTCCTGGTTCTACTCACCAGATAAGAGTCCTAAGGATTCGGTCTGCGGCCCTATCACCGCACTCGAACAGTTCGAGGATAACCTAATTATCTTCCGCAAGGACGGCTCTTCGGTCCGCACCATCGGTTCGGAGTTCGATGCGCCATCTATGGCTGACTCCTTCGCCTACAATATCGGCGTAGAGAGACAGGAAGATGTCTGCAATATGAATGGCAACCTCTACCTCTATAACAGAAGTGAGGGCTTCCGCCGCTTCTCTGGCGCTGAGGCCACCTTCCAGTCTGCGAAGATTGATAACGAGCTCAGAAGAATCCCGGCCGAGAGCCCACGCTTTATGATTGGCCACGCCAACAAGGTAAGGATGTATTGCGACCTAGAGGGCCGCGGCTATGCCGACCACGCCTTCCTCTTCATGACCATCCTCGCTCAGTCCAGCCCATGGTATTGCGACGACAACGTGCCAGTATGCTGGGCAGTCGGCGACCAGACCTCTGATACTATCTACGCGATGCACGCCAACTACCCGGCAATCTATATCGTAGATAGCCCAGACAAGTATTCAGACTTTGATAGCTCAATCGACATGGAATACCACACCCCATACAAGAGCCCGGGCAACCCGAACGGATGGACAATCCTCCGCCGCACAATCCTGAACATCATCGCCTCGGGCACCAACGCTTGGTATATCGGCCTCGACTTCGACCACCGAGATAGGCCAGCAGTATGGAGGAAGTACGTACAATACCAGGAAGACGAGGAGATTCCGACCACCGCCGTCTTCGATGCTAACGAACAGGTCGGTGTTAAGGTAGTTAACTTGATGATGCGGGCTAAGGTTCGCGACTATCAGGTTAGGGTTAAGGTGTCGACCTACGACGACCCAGCAATGCTCATGCGAATTAGCTCGGAAGTGGGCGCGCAAGGAGCACTATGATACAGAAGTTTACTAGCAATGGTATGCGGCAAGCGCCAGACCAGACCGTGTTTCGTCTTAACGAGATGCGCCAGAACTTGTCTCGCTCCCGCTCTACCATTGCGGTAGTATCTAAGGACGGAAAAAATGTTATTATTATAGGTGAACAACCTATTAACCCCACAACGAAAAAACCATATGACTTTGGAATCAATCGTTATGCGGTTAAAGGAGACCGTTTAGAGTTAATAGGAGAAGTACAATGGACATAGCAGAAACCGCAGCCGTGCTCAATGACCTATATGCTCAGCAGTATAAAGATAACCTTGCTGCTAACGAAGCAAATAGGCGGCTGGCGGACGAACAAATTTCTTATGGTAATGAAGCTCGGGGTACATATTACTCGGGCATCCCTACTTGGCAGCGCGCACAAAACGCTGTGACGTATGCTGATAAGGCTAACGACATCAACCTGAATTACGCAAACCAGCAGAATAAGCTCTGGAATACCGTGGCTGATTATATGGATAAAATCAATGCGTATAATGAGGCTGCTGGCGCTGCGGCAATGTCCGTTCCAAGCGTGTCTAATCCGACAACTTCTGCCCCATTCTACCTAAACGGCGTCGCTTATATCTATAGAAATGGGAGGCTGACAAGAGTATGAACCAAGAAGATATAACTCAAATTTATGAAACGCTAGCCCCTATGGCTGGCGATTATATGAACGCCCAGGCCGAACAGATTGGCCAGGCTCAGCGTTCTATGGGCCCGCTGGCAGCCAACGTTCAGGGCTCTACTACTTCTGGTCTCGGCAACTACACTTACAACCGTCTCATGCGCCCGCAAGTGGATACAATGCGTGACGAGATTCGAGTTCAGGGCTACGCAAACCAATTGAATAGACTCCTTAGTGATGCTCTTAACAATGCTCGTAATAGATACAACAGAGGCAACGGAGGAGGAGGTGGCGGCAATCCTGACACTACTAACCCAAGTAATAATAACGGTATCACTAAGATTGGCGGCGTTGACGATGTAGACAATAGTAAGACTCCAATTACTGTTATCAACCCAGACGGTTCGAAAAGAATCACATATGCGTGGGACACTACCCCTGAAGTAATCCCGAATTCGTTTTCTTACGAGGACGCTTCTGGCGTCCTACAAACGACAACTCGCCCACCTCAAGTATCAAATGATGATTGGGCCCGCACCTATAGGCGAGTAAAAGAAGAAACAACTAAGAATGGGAGAAAATTTGTAGATGGCAAATAATAACTCTGAATCAGACAAAAACGTTTGGGAGACTATAGCCGAGAGTTTTAGCCAGGCGGTCGAGCAGAAAAATAAAAGTATCCCAGAAGAGTTGAGCGTGTCGGCCCCATACGCTGGCGCTGTAGTCCAGCCATCTGGCTATGCCCCAACAGCTGGTGGGGTTTGGGGTGACACCGCAAAGTCAATTTACAATAACGCGATGTCTCGCTACAACGAGCTGAAAGGTATGTATCAGGACCAGACAGAAGAAGCTAAAAAGATTCGTTCGTCTTGGCAAACGGCGCCTACGGTCAAACTCGAAAATGGTCGTTTTAAGTTGTCCGGTTCTTCTGACTTCTTAAAGAGCGCAGAAGCTAAACAGCTCAGAGATACGCTGAAGCAGATGGAAGGTAATTCTTACAACACCGAAGATTTGAACAAGCAAATCGAGGCTTGGAATACTACCCTTTCGAAGATGTCTGAACAGTATATGAACAGCCTCGGCACGCTGAACTCCCTAAACGCCGCTCTTGCTCAGAATGTAGAAGGCACTACCCGTGAGGATTTCCAAAAATACTTTACATTCAATGACCTCCAGAAGATTGGCAACTCGGCAGCCGTCGGCAAACAGAATGATGCTAGGACGACTAAGAGTAAAATCTTTGTCGGCTTCGAATGGGATGACAATGGCAATATGATTGAGAGATGGGTCGATGCGGCCGACTTCTTTAATGAGTTTAATAGTCAGAGTGACGATGAAAAACGCTCAGCTTACCATTCTCTCGTGACCCAAGCTAACCTCGGCGATGTCGGGGCTTATTCTAAACTTATGTATTTGCAAGGTGGCTCGCAGGGCGGCCCGGCAAACGTCGATATTGACGGCACTGGAACGTTCTTCGAGAATATCCTCCAAGGCGCAGAAGCCGGAGCGGCCGGAGTCCTCAAGGACATCTTCGACTATGCCCCTATCCTTAACCTACGCACCGTAGGCGAGAATATCTCCGATGTTGCAGAGAACGCTGAAGACCGTAATTTCTGGGATTGGGCTGCAGCTATTATGGCGCCAGGCCTTTACGCTGATAGATATGACACCAGGACAGGTTTACTCAAGGCCTACAACGATGCTGTAACTGATTTTAACAATCTCCGCGATTGGTCAAATACATACACGTCGGAATTAAATCCTGCTTCTACTGAGATTGGTCGTGGCGTGGGCGATGTCACGGGCGGAGCTATTAGAATCGCTGGTGATATCTATGCATTCGGAAAACTCGGCCAGCTCGCGGCCGACACTAAGTTCGCTGCTATGCAAATTGCTAATCAGAAATTCGCAGGCTCGAAAGCCTTCACTCCAATGGGGCAAATCTACATTAAGAAGTATGGGGTGCAGGTAGCAGACCAAGTGACACCATTAGCTAATAATGGTGGTGTAGCCACAATGGGCACAATCATGAGAGACACCACGACGGTGGTGCCATTTGGTGGTATCTATGTTCCAACTGTATTGACGAAGATTAGCCCTAAATTCACCCAGTTCCTTGAAGAGGCAGCACTCGCCTTCACCGAGATTCAGTTCGCGCGCAATGCATCTCAATTTATTAGTAAAGATGGTTCCACTGTGCTACAGTTCGGCACAGCTTCTCCGGTATCAGCAAACCGCATGACATGGACCACTGAAGGGGGTATCGCTTCTGGCCAAGGTGGGTTCGTCGAGGGGGCCATCGAATGGGGCAACCCTCAGACATTCACTTCCGGCTCTAATATCAGTAGTGCTTGGGAGAATTTTTCTAAATCTTCTATGCAAAAAGACTTGCCTGGCGGCGGGACGACGTGGGTGACCTCAAATTCTAAAGCGTTGTCAAACACTATAAACTTTAGTCGCTCTTATGAGCTGCTCAAATCTCTTCGCAACAAAGACACTATTCTTGGTATTTCTAAAGGTTTGCAAACGGCCCAAGCCCTCTCTAACTTAGTCGGTTTTGCCGCGATGAGAAATGTCGACGAATACTTCCAGAGAGCTGAAGCGGGCGAAGATGTCGGCGATATGGCTGATTACATTATTACCCATACGGCAGAAGACGCAGTATGGGGCGGCCTCATTATGAAGGCTGGAGGCATGATGAAATTCTTCAAGAGAGGTGCCGACGCTTCCGCCAAGCCAACTGTTGAATACGTCCAAGAGGTTTTCGACGGCATGGCAAACGGCCAGTCTGGTTGGTATATGCCTGGTTCGTACGCTTCTAACAGATTCTCCATTGGCCCAGGCGAGCTCACATCTAGTGAATCAGCAGACTTAGCAAACACGCTCAGCTCAATCATGACCGTAAACGGCGAAGCTGTCACTGGATTCTCTGGAGAATTGGGCGGTGTTTCCGCTGTCCCCGGCACGAACATTAAGGATGCCGGCAAGGCACTCGGTGTTTATTCGCCAAGTAAAGTCACTAGACTCAGCGTTCGCCCAGCCAATGGTGGGGCGTATCTTATTCGCGAGGAAACTAACTTGGATACAAACACTAAGGTAGAAACGCGCCAATTCTACACGGATATCGAAGAAGCCACTAAGACTGCTGGCGCGGAATCCGTCCCTAAAACTACGCCTGCTACTATTGCCAATTCCGATGCCGCCACTGGCGCAAAGGTTGCCCCTCTAACAATTGACGGAAAAGCGCCTAATGTGATGCCTGACGGTGTATCGCAAATTCGCGTTGAGCCTGGCATCGTTTACCGCACCCCAGATAACGTAGCAGAAAGCCTTATTAACATCGCTGCTCAAGAGGGTTGGCACGAAACAAACCAAGACCGCCTGTATAGAGAATACGAACAATATCAAAGAGAAGTCGAAGCGCAACAAAACGCTATGGAGATTCTCTCCGCCGAGGCCCCAGCGCTACCACGCGAGATGTATGGTACTGATATTGAAAGCATTTTGAGGATTGCCGCCGCAGCTAAGGTCGCTGGCTATAATTACATTCCATTCAGGATAGCACCTAAGCGCACACGTATTATCAAGAAGTTCTCGATGCAGGATAAGTTCATCTCAAAGCTAGCAGATAAATACAATTTCCCTGAGATTTCCCCTGAGGATATGCTTAAAGGCGAGAATACCTTGAAGATTAACGACGAGGTATACAGAGAGCACATAGATAATGCTGGCCCGCTAATTTACGCCGTCAATGGCAATATCGACAGAGCAGACTTTTATGACCCGCTCAGAGCAACGAATTTCATTGGTAAAAAACCGAAGCTTGATAGCATTTTGTCTGATAAAGATAGCACGTTCCTTCGCGCTATCGGTGCAGCATACGTCCTAGCCGGTCGATATTATGACACTATTTACACTGGCCTTGACCCGCATAGTGCTAATGGGGATGCTGTCACTAAAGAAAATGTCGAGGCTTTGTTTGAGAGCGCCGGCTTATCGTCTTTCAAGACAGGTAGGACAGCAGGCACCAGTAACGCCCTCAGGATACTCGGTCGCGAAAAAACTAAGCAGGGGGCAATTGCTGAGTTAGAAAGGGTAATGAGCAATGGGTTCAATATATGGGCCGCCAATACGTGGCTTGATTATATGGCCCCAGCCTCAAGAAGTTACAAACCGGCTCAGCAGGTTGTTGAAAGCGTCAACTCTGCGATTAAAGACTATGCGAAAATTCTTGCAGATGAGTTCTACGACGACGCTAGAAAAATTTACTCAGGTAGAGTCTCAGGCGAAAAGGCTCTCAAAGCTAGCGCCGAAGACGAGAAGCTGAACGAGACCGTCGAAAAACGCATAAAAGAATTCTTGTACCCGGCGCTCGACAAATATGTCGACGAGGCTTTTAAGGATACGAAGACTTCGCTGTCCACTGGCATCAGAGTGCCAGTATCTAAAGTCGACGATAAGTTGGTATACCGTCCGGAAGTGAGCGCTGAAGACGCAGTCATTGCTCATATACCAGCAGGAACAAAAGTCTTGTATTACGACCCGTTCCCGGGCTCTAAAGACAGAAAATTCGGTCATATAAGTGGTTACATTTTTGACGCTAGCGAAGGCATCACTGAAAAGAATGGTGAGATTTTCGTTAATACTTACGGCGGTAAAGAATACTCCCCATCTGGACGCGAATACATCCAATCTGACTACGCAATCTATAATGATTACGACAACGCCGAGGGGTATATTAAGCTCGGCAAAGAGATGATGAAGCCTATTATCACTCCTCAGGTTAAAGAAAAAGTATTCAAGATGGTAGAACCTGGCGGCAACATCAATGCGATGAACAGGTTGCTTCGCGAACACGAGCCTGGAAAGCTCCCTAGGGATACTATTAAGACGCGTACGAATTATGCCCGCGATTTTCTCGATGAGACATTCCGCAGCTCTCCGAACAAAGACAAATATGGCAACACTCTATACCGTATCGACACTACTTATTACCCAAATGGTGGTGCTGGAATCTCAATGTTGGTTAAACAGGTCAAAGACCGTATCCTGCACCGTTATGAGGATTTTAAGACTCAAGGTTCGCGCATTAATAAGCTAGAAAAAGTTTGGTCGCTTGTTAACAACGAGCATGGCAAGGGGTGGATGAGGACGCTTGATGCCGTGATTGAGGCTAAAGCTAATGATATTACTAAGGAAGAGCTGAAAGCTGGTTTAGATTTCTTCGATGAAGTTCGTCTTGGCCTCCAAGACATTGAGGATAAATACGAAGATATTTACATAAAATCACTTGATAAAGAATCTCCTGTCAAATACGACCCAGAAGACCTTTACTCCGACCTTAAAATTTTCCTTGACAATTTGGACAAAAAATATGGCAAAAAGTTCCCAGCCAGCAAGCGCGATTTAAGCGACAGAATGAGGCTCGTAGATTCGTGGGGGAGAAAAGGCTCGCACAAATTAGCTTTGCCTAAAGGCGTTAACTATATTTGGACATTCAGAGGCGCAAACGAAACGGGCAATGGTGTAAATCCGTCCTGGAACAACAGAAACATGAAGAACAGGATGTCCGACTGGGTTCCAGGCGAGCATTATAACGCATCGTCGTTAGACTTCACCTCGATGAATCAGGCCACCCCGTTTAAATATAGCGACGGTAACGGCAGCGACGCTGGCGATGAATATGTTATCGCTACGGCGCACCCTAACGGAACGGGCGTGTTCTATTATGGCGACCCAGAACACTTCGGAGATAGAGTCCACTATGGCGATGGCGGCGCAATCGTTACGCCTTATGGTAATGGCTTTACGGTTGTTGCTATTAGAAAGCTCGGAAAGAACCGTGCCGGCAAAGACGTCAAACTCGTCATTACCGTTCGGGATAACGCCGATGGCACGCCATACTCTGGCCCGATTGAGGGGCTAGGCAAGGCGGTTTCTAAGATTACCGAGCGCGTTAGAGAAGACCAGGTCATTGAGGAGCCAAACAATTTTGCTGTTACCGCTTATGGAATCCCATTTGAATACTTCCCAACCGCAGAAGAGGCACTCGACTTCGCTTCGCAATCTGACGTGTTCAAGGTGCATGAGTTGTCGGATGAGCCGCTCACGCTTGACCGCCCTCCTGTTACTACCGAGACGCTCGACGAGCCTCTACTCCTAGAGTCTGGGGCTTCAGCAGAAGGATATCTCGAAAACCTTACCGGTCTTCTCCAGTCAATGCAGGAAATGGAAGATTCCGACATCAATTACTCTTACGGCATCATCGATGCTTTGAAGCAGGTGCGCGGAATCTATGGTCAGGTTTCTGCTAATGTAAACCTTACTGACATCTACGCA
>Ga0310690_10000999_pt1 | contig 53604 bp, 40 predicted proteins | sample AusTroGonzalo_MG_2_FD_207661 | JGI IMG/M metagenome (GOLD analysis project Ga0310690, IMG submission 207661) | Bovine rumen microbial communities from tropical cattle in Woodstock, Queensland, Australia - Gonzalo_04 (v2) (version 2) | ecosystem: Host-associated > Mammals > Digestive system >... | reverse complement strand
CGTTGCCACATTCGTCAACGAGGGTTTCCAAGCCGTGCTCTTCACCCCATTGTTTCATGAAAGCGATGACTTTGGCTTCTTTCTTCGAAGGACGTGGAATCTGCGTCAAGCTGTAGAAATTCTTAAATACGCCATTCGGCTGTAAATCTTTGATTGTGCTCATAACGTTGTTTGTTATTTGATTGTTTAGTTGTCAAATTAGTCGGCTAAATTACGATATTTTTTCCATTCTAGTACAAAAAGTGTTATTTTTGCCGCAAAATTCTTGAAAGCAATGAAGAAATTATTACCTATCGCTATGTTTGTCCTGTTGGCATTTGCTGGTTGCCAGAAAGGACCTGTCATGTATGAAAAGTCTGAGAATCCGAGACAATTTGTCGGAAACGTCGAAAAATTCGTGAAGCAGACCGAGAAGAAGTCAAGGCATTATTCTGCTGAGGATTGGCAGGTTGCCATCGGGCAGTTTGTGGTTATGGGCAAGGATTATGTGGAGAACTGCAACCGCCTCACGGAAGAGGAGCAATTGCGTTATGACAATGCCCGTGTCAGGTTTACTGATGCAGTATGCACCAACGGTTCAGAAGAAATGGCTGTGCAGGTGAAGAAAATATATTCTGAGCTGATGGGTCAGTAACCGTAGGGCGGATGTCGATACATTCCTATTATTTGTTTCTAATCATCATGGCAGTGATGGCCGTGGTGGTGTTCGTCAGTCTTTTCTTTGTGGATGCGGGCTATGGGAAGTTCTACGACAAGAAATGGGGTCCTGCGGTGAACAACAAACTGGGCTGGATTCTGATGGAATCGCCAGTGTTTATTACTATGTTGGTATTGTGGTTCTGCTCTGACCGTCGCGATGACTTGGTACGTCTGGCTTTCCTTTTCTTGTTTGAGCTGCACTATTTTCAACGTTCCTTCGTGTTCCCTTTCCGCTTGCGGGGTAAGAATGTGATGCCGCTCTCCATTATCTTGATGGGTGTGACCTTCAATGTGCTGAATGCCTTGATGCAAGGCGGCTGGATTTTCTATATCTCTCCTGACGACTATTATCCTCGCGACTGGCTCACCGACCCAAGATTTATCGCTGGCTTCCTGGTTTTTCTCATTGGGATGTACATTAACATTCAGTCGGACGACATCATCCGTAACCTGCGTAAGGAGGGGGATACACGGCATTACTTGCCACAACAGGGGATGTTCCGCTATGTGACCTCAGCCAACTATTTCGGTGAGTTTGTGGAATGGGTCGGTTTTGCCATCCTCACATGGTCGTGGGCTGGAGCGGTGTTCGCCCTTTGGACTTTTGCCAACCTCTGCCCGCGTGCGACCCGTATCTACGACAGGTACAAAGTGGAGTTTGGTGAGGCATTGGATACGAAAAAAGTGAAAAGGATTATACCTTTTATATATTAATAGACTATGGATAACTCAACGATATTCACGCCCTGTCAGATTGGCCCCATTACCTTGCGCAACAGGGTGATACGCTCGGCTGCCTTCGAGAATATGGCTAAGGGTAACCGTCCTTCTGAGGATTTGTACAGCTATCATACAGCGGTGGCTCGGGGCGGTGTGGGTATGACTACGGTGGCCTATGCCGCTGTCAATCAGTCAGGTCTGTCGTTTGATGGACAGCTGTGGATGCGCGAAGAGATTGTGCGCGACCTGAAACGCATCACCGATTCAGTACATTCTTACGGAGCGAAAGCCTCTATACAATTGGGCCACTGCGGCAACATGACCCATCGTTCCACCTGTGGCTGTATGCCAGTGGGTGCCTCTGGAGGGTTTAATTTGTATTCGCCTACCTTCCACAGGAAGCTCAGAAAGAAGGAGATTTACGAGCTGGTGCTGGATTTTGGCAAGGCCGTGAGTCTGGCCCGTAAGGCAGGCTTCGACTGTGTGGAGATTCATGCAGGTCATGGCTATCTCATTAGTCAGTTCCTCTCGCCTTACACCAACCGCCGCAGGGATGAGTTTGGCGGCACCACAGTCAACCGTATGCGTTTCATGCGCCTCGTCATCGAGGAGGTGATGCGGGCTGCAGGCAACGATATGGCTGTGGTGGTGAAAATGAACATGTACGACGGATTCAGGAGAGGTATGGACCGAGATGATTGCATCCTTGTGGCCAAGGAGCTGGAAAAGCTTGGCGTTCACGCCCTTGTGCTGTCGGCAGGTTTCGTCAGCAAGGCTCCTATGGAGGTGATGCGTGGTGCGATGCCGCTTAAGTCCATGAGTTACTATATGGATGCAAAAAAGTTCTGGTGGCTCAAGGCGGGTTTGTCGTTGTTTGGCAAACGTATGATCCCGACGGTACCTTATAGCGAAGCCTATTTCCTGGAGGATGCCAAGGTGTTTCGCCAAAACTTGAAGATGCCGCTGATTTATGTGGGTGGAATGGTGTCGAAAGAGAAGATGGAGGAAGTGCTCGATTCAGGTTTCGTGGCTTTACAGATGGCCCGAGCCCTGATTAACGATACCAGCTTCGTCAACAAGCTGCACAACGGCGAACTGACCCGTAGTGAATGCAAGCACTCCAACTACTGCATAGCCCGTATGTACACACTCGAGATGAAGTGCCACAACTGCCTCGATGAGGATTTGCCGAAGAAGCTTCAGAAGGAGATTCGTAAGGCAGAGAAGAAAATCGAGAAGGACGAGAAAAACCAAGCCAAAAAGGAAAAGTGAAGCTCTCAAAAGGATTGAACCGGTTTCAGGAGGCTCACGGACACCGTCCATGGGCGCTTATCACGGGCGGCAGCTCGGGAATGGGCTTGGAATATGCCCGTCAGCTGGCTGAGGCCGGATGTAACTTGCTGCTTGTGAGCAATCAGGAGGCTGAGTTGGAGCAAGAAGCTGCCAACTTGAGGCAGGATAATGCCATCCAAGTGGTTCCCCATTACCAGAATTTGGCTACGGAGACGGCTGCTGAGGAGTTGTTTGCCTTTTGTCAATCCCAAAACCTCACAATAGATATCCTCGTCAATAATGCAGGAATGTTCTTCTTTGAGGAACTCACTACCGAAAACGAGTCCAAAGCTTTGACGATGATGCGTCTGCATATCTTCACCCCGACCCGCCTCTGCATCTTGTTTGGCGAAGCGATGAAGAAACGTGGATATGGCTACATTGTCAATATGTCGTCGATGGCGGCCAAGCTGCCTTGTCCGGGCATTACCGTCTACTCCGCTTCAAAAGCCTATCTGAAGAGCTTCGGTAAGTCGCTCTATTTTGAGATGCGACCCTATGGGGTGGGTGTGACTACGGTATGTCCTGCCGCTATTGCAACACCGCTCTACCGATTGAAGCCCAGCCTGCTGAAACTTGGCGTGAAAATCGGGCTGATTGGTACGCCGCAATGGCTGGTCAGGAAGGCGTTAAAGGGGATGATACGTCAGAAACGTGTGGTGAAACCCGGTTTCATGAACCTTTATCTGCCGCCTTTAATCGCTATACTACCGAAAGGATTGGTCAACAGATTATGGACAAAGTTCAAATAATCGTCACGGGTGCTACTGGGAGCATGGGCTCGGAGGCCGTTCGCGCATTGGCGAAGAAGGGGCATTCGGTCATTATGGCCTGCCGTAACTTGGAAAAGGGCGAGGCGGTGAAGAAAAGCATTCTTGAAGAGATGCCTGCCGCTGAGTTGCAGCTGATGCAGGCGGATTTGGCTTCCCTGTCGTCTGTGGTGTCGTTTACGGACGCCTTGAAAGAACAAGGCGTTGCGTTGTCGGGACTGTTCAACAATGCAGGCGTGATGAATAGGCGATATGGACTTACCGTGGATGGCTTTGAACGTACCCTTGCGGTGAATTTCCTAGCGCCTTATCTGCTCACCCGACGCTTGATTCCTTTGTTTACACCCGATGCGCATGTTGTGAATATGATTTCGCTGACTTGTCATCTGGGTCACGTGGGTCGTGACCTGTTTGAGAAAGGTCCCAAGGATTTCCGTCAGTTGGGTGCCTACGGCGATTCCAAGCTGGCTTTGCTACTGTTTACCATCGCCCTTTCGCGTCGTGTGAGGTTTCATGTCAATATGGCCGACCCAGGTGTGGTCAACTCCAATATGATTCACATGGACCGCTGGTATGATGGTCTTGCGGATGTGGTATTCAGGCCTTTCTGCAAATCGCCTGCGAAGGGTGTCGTTCCCGCCTTGAACGCATTGGCTACTGAAGAAACCCTTCATTTCTTTAATGGCAACCGATGCCGCGAGGTGCCTGGGAAATATATGTCTCACCAAGACATCGACTGGTTGTGGGAAATCACCGAGGTCGAATTGCGAAAAAAGGACTTCTCCTGCTACTGACGTTGCTGCTGTCTCTTTTTTGGGGTGCGTTGCGGTAACCCGTTTCGGTCGTCTGAGGTTTTTTCAGGTTTTGAGTCGCAGTTCCAAAACTTTTTCCTACTTTTGCAGCCGTTTTTGAAAAATGAATGAACTATGGATTTGAGTAAAATTGTTTCGATATCTGGAAAGCCGGGATTGTATAAGGTGAAGTCCCAAGCCATTGGTAAAATTATTGTGGAATCCGTTAGCGACGGCAAGTGCGTCCCCGCTTTTGCCCACGACCGTATGAGCTCGCTGGAGGAAATCTCCATCTTCTCCACCGACGAGGACCGTCCGCTGAAGGAAGTCTTCAAGATGATACACGACAAGATGGGTGATCAGGTTGACTTCGACTACAAGAAGGCCTCAAACGATGAGCTGCGTGAGAAGTTCGCCTACGTTATGCCTGACTACGACGAGGATGCAGTATATCCCTCGGATATGAAGAAAGTCTTCGCCTGGTACCAGATGCTGAACGACAAGGGACTGCTCGACTTCACTGAGGAAGAGACAAAACCCGAGGCCGAGACGGAAGCCCCCGCTGAAAAAGAGTAAAGTTTTTCATGGTTTTTTATATTCGTGAGCCGCATTTTGCGGCTTTTTTTGTATGTTTGTAGCGCAAATAATGGAATTATGAAGCAGATTGCAGACTTCAAAATAGTTGAGAATCAGGACTACGGTCGCTCAGTACTGCTAAGGTTGCGTGCTGAGAAACTGTTGCCTGAGATACAGCCCGGACAGTTTGTTCAGGTACGTGTGGACGGTTCCCCTTCCACGTATTTACGTAGGCCCATTTCCATCCACGATGTGGATGTGAATCAACAAGAAATCACGCTGTTGGTGCAGCAAGTAGGTGAGGGGACAAGGCATTTGGCCACTTTGGCTCAGGGCGATGTCGTCAATATGGTGCTGCCCTTGGGCAATGGATTCAGCCTTCCTGAAAAAGGGGAGAGGGCGCTGCTCGTCGGAGGCGGAATAGGCATTGCGCCTTTGTTCTATTTCGCAAAGGTGATGGGAGAGAAAGGGATTCGACCCACGTTGCTGCTGGGAGGAAAGACGGAAACGGATGTGCTCCGTCTGTCGGATTATCAACAGCTTGGCGAGATTTATGTGACCACCGAGGATGGCTCGTTGGGCGAGAAAGGCTTTGTGACGATGCATTCCTTATGGCAAAAAGAAACCTTCGACAAGATATACGTCTGTGGACCGAAGCCCATGATGAAAGCGGTGGCAAAACTGGCTGCTGAGAAGGGCGTTTGGTGCGAGGTCTCGTTGGAGAACCTAATGGCTTGTGGCTTGGGTGCCTGCCTCTGCTGTGTGGAAGACACCGTCGATGGCCACGTGTGCGTGTGCAAGGAAGGTCCGGTTTTTAATACAAGGAGGTTGAAATGGTGAACATGACGATAGACTTGGGTCGCGGCTTGGTGCTGCGCAACCCTGTGATGACGGCTTCGGGTACCTTCGGCTACGGCGAGGAGTACACCGATTTTGTGGATTTGGCCCAGTTGGGAGGCATCATCGTGAAAGGCACGACGTTGAATCCCCGTGAGGGTAATCCCTATCCCCGTATGGCTGAGACTCCCTCAGGGATGCTGAACTGCGTCGGACTGCAGAACAAAGGCGTTCAATACTTTATCGACAAGATCTATCCCCGTATCAAGGATTTTGATACCAACGTGCTGCTAAATCTTTCAGGTTCCTGCTTGGACGATTATGTGAAGGGCGCAGAGATGGTGGATGCGCTGGACAAGATTCCTGCCGTCGAGCTGAATGTGTCCTGTCCCAATGTGAAGCAAGGTGGAATGGCCTTTGGCGTGACCACCACAGGCATCTCTCAAGTCGTTTCCGAGGTGCGCAAGGTGTATCATAAGCACCTGATGGTGAAGCTGTCGCCCAATGTGACCAATATTGCCGAGATTGCCCTCGCAGCCGAAGCCGCTGGAGCCGACTCGGCTTCTTTAATCAACACCTTGATGGGCATGGCGATTGATGCCGAGCGCCGCAAGCCGAAATTGTCTGTCATTACAGGCGGTCTGTCGGGTGCCTGCGTGAAGCCTGTGGCCTTGCGTATGGTGTGGCAGGTGGCCAAAGCGGTAAAGATTCCTGTAGTCGGTTTGGGTGGTATCTCCAATGCTACCGATGCGGTTGAGTTTATGCTGGCCGGAGCTTCCGCCATCGAGATTGGTACAGCCAATTTCATCGATCCGGCTGTTTCAGCAAAGGTTGCCGAAGGAATGAAATCCTACTGCGAACGGCATGGCTTTGATAAGGTTACGGATTTGATAGGGGCATTAGAGTGTTAGGACCTTTTTAGCAAAAGGCAGTCACACGAAATTCACCTCGGGACTAATCCGAATGCCGAATTTGGCTTCCACGGAGTCTTGAATCCTGTGGGACAGTTCCACAATGTCGTTACCCCTGCCGCCGCCGTAATGCACCAGCACCAAGGCTTGTTTCTCATAAACGCCAACATGTTCGTTGCGCCAGCCTTTCCATCCTGCTTGTTCGATGAGCCACCCTGCCGGCACTTTCACCATACCTTCGGCATCGGGATAATGCGGAATGTTGGGGTAATCCTTTTGCAAAGCCTCAAATAATGACTTCTCAATGACAGGGTTTTTGAAGAAACTGCCTGCGCTGCCTATGTGTTTCACGTCGGGTAGTTTGGCATCACGAATGGCACAGACGGCATCGTGAAGTTGCTGTAAGGTGGGGCTTTCGATGCCAAGCTGTTCCAGATAGGCTTTGATATTGCCGTATTCAAGATGGAGCGGAGCGTTTTTCTTCAACAGGAAATCCACCGAAGTAATCACGTATTGCCCCTTGAGCTCATTTTTAAAGACGCTTTCGCGGTAACCAAACCGACATTCCTCTTGGGTGAACATTCGCTTGTTGCCAGTTGCCAATTCTATGGCTTCGCATCGTAGGAAACTGTCTTTCAGTTCCATTCCGTACGCTCCGATGTTCTGCACGGGTGCCGCACCCACCTTTCCAGGAATATGGGCCAGATTCTCCACACCATACCAACCTTTCCCCACACAGAACTTTACGAACTCGGGCCAATCCTCTCCGGCTTGGGCTCTTACAATAACTTCGTTTTCATCTTCCCGAAGGATTTCGATGCCTTTCGTGTTGATATGCACAATCATACCGTCAAAGAACTCCTCCTGGAACAGCACATTATTGCCGCCGCTGAGTATCAGGTGCTTCTCGCTCTTGAATGCTTCTGAGTGAATCAGGTCTTCAAGTTCTTGAGGCTCATTGATTTCAACAAAGCGTTTGGCAACGGTATGGAAACCGAAGCTGTTGTAGGGCTGTAGGTCGACGTTGGTTTTCATGGGGCAAAAATACACAATACCTGCGTATTTTCTGCGTTTCAACGGAAAACATTTGTAACTTTGCCCCCATGAAACGCGCCATTGTATCGGTAATCAACGACTTGGTTACAGACCAACGGGTCAACAAGTCGTGTCTGGCTTTGCAAAAGGCTGGATACGAGGTGCTTTTGGTGGGAAGGAAACAGCGCAAGAGTCCGCCTATGGATGAGCGACCCTATGCCTCGCATCGGATGAAACTGCTTTTTGAGAAAGGTCCGTTGTTTTATGCCGAGTACAATATCCGTCTGTTTTTCTTTCTGTTGTTTCATCGCTCCAATCTATTGCTGTCCAATGATTTGGATACCATCCTGCCCAATTATTTCATCTCGCGCCTGAAAGGCTGCAAGATGGTTTTCGATAGCCATGAATACTTCACCGAGACCCCTGAATTGGTGCATAGACCCAAAGTGCAAGCGATTTGGAAACGTATTGAAGGCTTTGTGGTGCCCAAGTTGGACGAGATGATTACCGTCTGCGACTCGATTGCCGATTTGTTCCGTGAGAAATATGGCGTCAAGTGTCATGTGGTTAGGAATATACCGCCACGCAAGGCTTTGCCGCCCAAGGGTGACAAGACCGCTTTAGGCTTGCCGACTGACAAACACCTGTTGGTGTTGCAGGGCTCAGGCGTCAACATTCAACGCGGCGCAGAGGAACTGGTGCAAGCGATGCAGCATCTCGATGATTGCTTCCTGATGATTATAGGTGGGGGCGATGTGTTGCCCATGTTGAAGCAAATGGTTGAGGAACTGAAGATTACTGACCGTGTGCGCTTTTTCCCGCGTATGCCTTATCAGCAGATGATGGCCTATACGCAACTTGCCGAGCTGGGTTTCTGCTTGGACAAGGATACCAACCTCAACTACCGCTTCAGTCTGCCCAACAAGCTCTTCGACTTTATCCAAGCGGGTGTGCCGATTGTGGCTTCACATTTGACCGAGATAGAGAAGATCATCCGACAATACGACTTGGGTCTCTTTATTGAAAACCACAATCCCGAGACCATTGCAGCCACTATTCGTGAGGGACTGTCTGACGAAACAAGAAGAGAACAATGGAAGCAAAACCTGGCAGTTGCGGCACGGGATTTGTGTTGGGAGAACGAGGAACAGAAGTTGCTTGAAATCTACAAACATTATGAATGACTCTGATTATCACCTACATATTATAGCTTTCGACGTACCTTATCCTGCCAACTATGGTGGCGTTATCGATGTGTTTTATCGCGTGAAAGCCCTTTCGGAGGCGGGCGTCAAGGTGCATCTGCATTGCTTTGAATATGGTAGGGGCGAACAGGAAGTGCTGAACCGTTGCCATGAAGTGAAATACTATAAACGTGACACCTCCTTTGCCAAGCAACTGAGTCTCACCCCCTTCATCGTCAATTCGAGAAGGTCAGAGGAATTGGTGAAAGATTTGCTGACGGATGACTATCCCATCCTATGTGAGGGATTGCATACGACGGCTATTCTCACCGACAAGCGTTTGAAAAACAGGAAGATTTACGTCCGTGCCCACAACGTGGAACACGATTATTACAAAGGTTTGGGCGATTCGGAAAAATGCGTCTGGAAGCGGCTGTTCTATTATGCAGAGGCTTGGAAACTGAGACGTTATGAGCCTGTGTTGAAGAAAGCGGCTGGCATCTTCGCCATTTCGCAGAAGGATGCGGAGTATTTCGGGAAGCATTATCAGAATGTGATGTTGGTGCCTGGCTTTAATGCGACGGATTCGGTTTGCTCGGAGACGGGTAGGGGAGAATACGTTCTCTATCATGGAAACCTCACCGTAAGGGAGAATGAAGATGCCGCCAAGTGGTTGATTGAGAATGTTTTCTCTGAGTTGGACTTGCAATGCATCGTGGCGGGTTTGAATCCCTCTGACAAACTGCACAAGTTGGCTGGGAAATACTTCAACGTAACGCTGGTGGCCAATCCCGATGATGCCGAAATGATAGACCTATTGCGACAGGCGCAGGTGAACATCTTGGTTACCCACCAGCCTACTGGATTGAAGTTGAAGCTGTTGAATGCACTTTATAACGGACGTTTCTGTTTGGTGAATTCCGATATGGTCAAGGGAACCTCGCTGGAGGGTCTTTGCGTTGTTGCAGACGAGCCTGAGCAGATGATTGCCGAAATCAAACGCCTGATGGAGGAAGATTTCACCGAGGAGGATATTGAGGAGCGCGATGCACAGATGCGGCAACTATATGATAACGAAGTTAATGCGCAAAAAATCACCGATGTGATTTTCCGATAATCACTCCATTTCTGAACACACCACAGTTCCGTTTTTACAATTGGCGATGCGGGAAGGATACTTCTGCATAAGTGTATAGTTGTGCGTGGCCATCAGTACGGCTGTTCCGTTCTCGCTGATATTGCGCAATAGCTTCATCACATCGAGGGTGGTGTCGGGGTCGAGGTTGCCTGTTGGCTCGTCAGCCAAAATGACATCAGGCTCATTCAGCAGGGCGCGGGCAATGGCGACGCCTTGCTGCTCGCCGCCCGACATCTGATGGGGCATGCTCTTGCGCTTGTCGCTCAGGCCCACTTTATCCAGCACCTCATCGATGCGTCGTGAAATCTCGGCTTTCTCGGTCCAGCCTGTGGCACCTAACACGAACTCAAGGTTCTTCTCCACGTTGCGGTCAAATAGCAGTTGGAAGTCCTGAAACACGATACCAATCTTGCGGCGTAGATAAGGGATGTCTCTTCTGCGGAGTCGGGTGAGGTCATAGCCTGCCACACGCACGATGCCGTCCTGTGCCGGTAGCTCGCCGTATAAAGTCTTGAGTAACGACGACTTGCCGCTTCCTGTGCGTCCGATGAGGTAGATGAACTCGCCCTCGCTGAGCATCAGGTTGACATTGGAAAGGACGAGGTTCTCCCTTTGGAAGATGGATGCGTTTCTGAGTTCTATGATGGGTTCAGACATATTCTGATTAAATTCAATATTTAAAATCCAAAAATTCTCGGCTGCCACGGTATAGCCCTACAACTCCTAACTGCAAACTCCTAACTGCAAACTCCTAACTGCAAACTCCTAACTGCAAACTCCTAACTCTCAACTACTAATTACCAACTCCCTGAAGCTCCGCCTCCGCCAAAGCCTCCGCCACCGAAGCCACCAAAGCCTCCGCCGCTGAAGCCTCCTCCGCCTCCTCCGAAGCCGCCCATGGGAATCCATACGGTACGGTGGCCGCCTCCCGAGTAGGACTGGCCGTTGCGGTTGTTCAACCTGGTTATGATAATGATGAGGGCGATGATGACGAGAAGGCGTAGCCAACCTGGAATGCCTTCTTCTTCAGCGTATTCGTCCTGTGTGAACTTGCCGGAACAGAGGTCGATGATGACGTCGACCGCATTATTGATACCTGTGTAGTAGTCGTCTTCCTTGAAGGCAGGAATCATCTCCCGCTCGATGATGAGTTGGGCGGTGGCATCGGTGACGTAAGCCTCCATACCGTAGCCGGGGCTGATGTTCACCTGACCGCGTTCTTCGCCTTTCTTGGGTTTCACGAGGATGACGACGCCGTTGTTCTTGCCTTTCTGTCCCACGCCCCAGCTGTGACCAATCTCGGTGGCATATTGCTCGATGCTGTAGCCTTGCAGGTCGTCGACCAAGAGCACCAATATCTGTGTGGAGGTGCTGTCGTTGTAAGCCACCAGCTTCTGCTCCATGGCGTTGACTTGGCCTGAGCTCAGCGTGCCAGTATAATCGTTGACGAGTCGCGGTGGGTTGGGCGGACTTGGTAGCTGGGCTTTCAGCGTAGTGCCAAAGGCCAGCAAAACGAGGAGTAAACCATGCAGTGTCAGTATTTTTCTATCAGTTGTTTTCATAGGAGATGTCGTCGGGTATTTCGTTGATTTTATCGGATTGGCCAGGGAAGTAGGTCTGTAGTTTCTCGCCGCAGCGCAGGATGCCCTGCTCGAGCCCCTCGGCAAAACGGCCTTCCTTGAAGTGGCTCTGCATCAAGTCTTTCACGTCGTTCCAAAACTCGTCGCCCACCACGTTGTTGATACCCTCGTCGCCAAGGATGGCAAACTTGCGGTCTCTCACAGCGAGGTAGATCAGCACGCCGTTGCGCAGCTTTGTCTTGTTGAGTTTCAGTCTTTTGAAGACAACGAGGCCGCGGTCCTTGACGTCACCTCGGCAATGGTTCTCGATATGTACCTTGATTTCGCCCGAGGTGTTCTGTTCGGCCTTTTGGATGGCTTCCACCACGCGGCGGTCTTCCTTATGGTTCAGTATGCTGACGGCGTTCGACATATTCTTGTTGATTTAGCAAGCGCAAAAATAATCATTTTTCAGAAATTGCATCGTACTTTTTTTGTTTCTTTGCAGGGTCTAAGAAGATTACGATATGAAAGGATTGTCGAAAGTGTTGGCGTTATTGACCATGATGGCGGCTGTCATTGTAGCTGGATGCACCAAGCCCGATGGCCCCAGCAATGGTGGCGACAACACCATTGCCCATGAGTATGTCGATTTGGGTCTGCCGAGTGGTACGCTTTGGGCTACCTGCAATTTGGGTGCCGATGTCCCTGAGGATTTTGGCGATTACTATGCCTGGGGTGAGTTGGAGCCAAAGGAGGTATATGACTGGAAAAGCTATAGATATGGCAATTTTGTCAACGAACGTTATGAATTGACCAAGTACTGCACCGATTCTTTATATGGATTTGAAGGTTTTGTTGACGATATCATCCTATTGGAACCTGCCGACGATGTGGTTCAGATTCAATGGGGGACGGATTGGCGGATGCCTACGAGGGAAGAGTGGGAGGAGCTGTTGCTGAACACGTCTTCGTGCCGGACTACCGTGAACGGAGTGGAGGGATGGCTCTTCACGGCTGATAATGGCAACAGCCTTTTCCTGCCTGCTGCGGGCTATTGGTGGAATGGCGAATACAATGAAGGTCTCGGCCTCTATTGGTCGCAGCTAATCAACAAAGAGTTCCCCTATCGCACATGGGGCATACATTTCAACTGGGATCAATGCCACGTGTGCGGCAGCAGCGATCGCTGCCGCGGGCAATCGGTACGGGCAGTACGGGTGGCGAAAAGATTTTCATAAATTCACTTGCAAAATCCAGATATTTTGCTTATCTTTGCAAGCGCAAACACAAAGCCCGAATGAGATAGATAAATCTTTGTAACTATCTGTTTTTCTGAATGATACACTATGCAGATAGACTTGCTTACTTGATTTGTTCCATAACTCACTCATTCACAATACATTAAAGTACGAAAAACGATAGCAACGCTATACTAACGCTATACTAAGGCTATAGTAAGCCTATGGGCGCTCTGAGGTAACTCTGAGGTAGCTCTGAGATAACTCTGAGATTCCTCTCTGTTGGCAACGTGTGAGCTACTTTAATCCCGGTAGCGGGTTAATTTTACATCGTAATACATGGCGATTGGATTGTTTTGTATCTTGAAGAAAGCGACGTTCAGTAGTGGCTTCCAAAAATGCCACAATTCGAATTATTCTGCAATCATTTCTTTGAATGTCTTTAACGAAACCACGTTCTTTGGATGGTCAGGAAAGTGCTGATTCTCTCACCTTTTTAACTTCATCAACAATTTCTTTCATGGTGATATTGTTCTTTTCTACAGAATTATCCAAACGATGTGCTTCCTCCCATAAAAGCATCAGTTTCAATTGCTTTTCCAGCTCCTGTTGCTGGTTAGTGGCAAGTTGGGTCACCAATAAAGTGATTCTTTGGATAATGCTGTCCTTGTTTAATGTTGCGCTTTCCATTTTTCTCTTGGTTTGCTTTGCACCTGCAAAAATACTATTTTCTTTCAAAACGAGATGGGTTCGGATTGTTTTTTGTATCTTTGCAAAGTCTAAAACAATAATAAAATGAACAAATTCACAAAAGCCATAGCAGCTATAATGCTAATCGTTGCAGCAATCATTTTTGCTGGATGCAATGAATCTGACGAGCCGAATAATGGGGAAAATCAAGGCGCAAGTGTTAGCGGAAGTATTGGAAACCATGATTACGTTGACCTAGGTTTACCAAGCGGTACGCTTTGGGCAACTTGCAATGTGGGTGCTGATACGCCAGAAGATTATGGCGATTATTATGCATGGGGTGAAACTAGTCCTAAGGAGGATTATTCTTGGGATACCTATCAGTATGGCAGATGGGGTAGCAGCTTTACGAAATATTTTATGCGTCCGTTTGAAGGTTACCAAGGATTTGCAGATAATCTAAAGGTTTTGGAGGAATGCGATGATGCTGCATCCGTCTTATGGGGTGGAGGATGGCGTATTCCGACCTATACGCAATGGAAAGAGTTGATCGATAATTGTACGCTTGATGGCCCTCATGTCAACGGGACAAACGATTGGGCTTTTGTCGGACCAAACGGGAATCGGCTTGTTTTGCCTTTCGCTGGATTTAAGGGAGGAACGACTGTGTCAGGCTATTATGGCTATTATTGGTCAAGCTCTTTGTATGCTGAGTATCCTGACGACTCTGGGAGTGCGTGGCTCTTTTATAATGAAGGGAACGAATACGATATGTCGTTTGATTCTCGAAATCTTGGGCTGACTATTCGCCCCGTGCATTCTGCAGAATGATTTTGTTATGAAAAACAAACCTCCGCAAAGAAGATTCTCTGCGGAGGTTTTTCTTTTTCGAAGTCTCTCTATCAAAGCTTCTCCAAATTCCTCTTCACAAACTCACTCAGGTCTTTGCCCTTCAGCAAATTCTTTGAGAGTTGTGCGAGGTCGTAAATCTGCCTGATGGTGGCTTCCTGTGCGGCTTCGTCCTTGTCCAAGAGGCCGACGATGACGGGACTGTTGGTGTTGAGCATCAGCGTGTAGCTGTCGGGCATTGAGCCGTAGAACGACATTGGACCGCCGCCCATCTGCTCCATCTCCTTCATACGGCGCATCCATTCGTTTTGGGTGACCTCCACAGGAGCATCCGTCTCGCCCTCGTTACTGAACTCCACGTTGAAGCGCACCTTGTCGATGACCTTTTCGAATGCGGCCTTCAAGGTCTCCTTCTGCTTGTCGTCGAGCTTTGATTCGGCTTCCTTGTCGTCCTTCACGATGAGCTTGTCAATCGTGTTGGAGTCCACACGGGCAAACATCGTGCGGCTGTCGTCGCCCTTCTCGCTTTCCTTCTGTTCGTAGTTGCTGATGAAGTGCGAGTCGAGGATGCCGTCCATCATCAGGACGTTGTAGCCCTTGGCCTTTGCGTTCTCGATGTTGGTGTATTGGTCGTCCTTGTCGGTGGCGTACAGATAGACGAGGGCTTTGTTCTTGTCGGTCTGGTTTTCCTTGATGAGGGTCTTGTATTCCTCGATGGTATAGTATTTGTCGTCGGTGTCCTTGAATAGGAAGAACTTCTCGGCACGTTCGTAGAACTTCGGGTCGCTCATCATACCGTATTCGATGAAGACGCGGATGTCGTCCCAGTTCTTCTCGTAGGCCTCGCGGTCTTTCTTGAAGAGCTCTTCCAGTTTCTCGGCCACTTTCTTGGTGATATAGGTCGAGATTTTCTTCACGTTCTGGTCGCTTTGCAGGAACGAACGGCTGACGTTCAGCGGGATGTCGGGCGAGTCAATCACGCCGTGCAACAGCGAGAGGAACTCGGGCAGGATGCCTTCCACGCTATCGGTGACGAAGACCTCGTTGCAGTAGAGCTGTATTTTGTTGCGCTGGAACTCGTAGCGGTTCTTCACCTTCGGGAAATAGAGGATGCCCGTGAGGTCGAAGGGGTAGTCTACGTTGAGGTGGATGTGGAACAGCGGCTCGCCAAAGTTCATTGGGTAGAGCGTGTGGTAGAAGTCGTTGTATTCCTCGTCCTTGATGTCGGCAGGGGCTTTCTTCCACAGCGGAGCCACGTCGTTGATGATCCAGGGCTTCTCAACCTCTTTGGTCTTGGGTTTGCCGTCTTTGTCGGTCTCGCCCTCGATTTCCTCCTGCACCTTGCGTGTGCCAAACTGAATCGGGATGGGCAGGAACTTGCAGTATTTGTTGAGCAATTCGCGGATGCGACCTTCTTCGAGGAACTCTGCGGCATCGTCAGCGATATAAAGGATGACGTCTGTGCCGCGGTCGCCCTTCGGGATTTCGTTCATGGTGTACTCTGGGCTGCCGTCGCATTCCCAAATGACGCCGTTCTTGCCTTCTTCCTTGCAGGATTTCGAAATCAGCGCCACCTTCGAGGAGACCATGAAGGCGGAATAGAAGCCTAAGCCAAAATGTCCGATGATGTTGGCAGCTTCGGCCTCACTTTGGGTCTTGAACTTGGCGATAAACTCTTCAGCGCCTGAGAAAGCGATTTGGTTGATGTACTTATCGACCTCTTCAGCACTCATGCCGATACCTCTATCACGGACGGTAAGGGTCTTTTTCTTTTTGTCCACTTCCACCTTAATAGTAAGGTCGCCCAGTTCGCCTTTGAACTCGCCCGAGGCGGCCAGTGCTTTCAGTTTTTGCGTGGCGTCCACAGCGTTGCTAATGATTTCGCGCAGGAAGATTTCCTGGTCTGAATACAAGAACTTCTTGATGACAGGGAAAATGTTTTCTGTCTTTACTCCAATGTTACCTGTTTGTTGCATATCTGTAGTTTTTTGAAATTTCAAATTCACGCGCCTCTTTAGTCAAAATGTGTGCCATCAGAAAAACTGACATTTTGGCAAAGGTTGATGTCTCGTTGAAAGGGAAAATGTGTTTTATCCAGCGGTGAACGTGAGAAATGCCTTATTCGCCGCTGGATAAAACCACTTTTTTGTAGAAAAAATAGGGTAAAAATGTGTTTTATTCAGCGGTGAACGGATGTTTTTGTATCTTTGCCGCTGAATAAAACGATATTTTATGATGAATATTATTGGTAGAAAGGACGAGATTTCGGAAATCAAACGGTTGTATTCCAGTAAAATGCCACAATTTTTAGCGGTATATGGCCGTCGGCGTGTGGGAAAGACTTTTCTTGTAGACGAGGCGTTGAAAGGGAAAATTACCTTCCGCCATTCGGGATTGTCGCCCGTGGACGAGCAAAACCACAAGAATAGCCTGAAAGAGCAGCTGAAGCACTTTTATCTGTCGTTGCAGCGGCAAGGCATGAAGAAAAGCAAGTGCCCGACATCGTGGCTCGAGGCTTTCTTTATGTTGGAAATGCATCTTCAGTCGATTGATGACGGCTCACGGCAGGTGGTTTTCCTTGATGAATTGCCTTGGATGGACACACCTCGTTCGGGCTTTGTCACGGCTTTGGAGGCTTTGTGGAACGGCTGGGGCTGTCATCGCGACAATTTCATGTTGGTGGTCTGCGGCTCGGCAACTTCTTGGATTACTGACAACCTTATTAATAATCATGGAGGCTTGTATGGAAGGCTTACCGGTCAGTTGAGGTTGTCGCCGTTCACCCTCAATGAGTGTGAGCAGTTCTTTCACAGCAAGGGTGTCCTAATGTCGCGTTACGACATCGTACAAAGTTATATGATATTTGGCGGTGTGCCGTATTATCTGAGTTATTTTGAGTCAGGCCGAAGTCTCGCGCAGAATGTTGATAACTTGTTCTTTAAGAAGAATGCAGTGTTGAGTGATGAGTTCGACCGCTTGTTTTCTTCCGTATTTTCGAGACCAGAGGAAATGAAGCAAATTGTGAAGGTTCTCGGCAATAGGAGATCAGGTTATACCCAGGAAGAGCTTGCGAAAGCTACAGGGCTGACAGGGGGCGGCTCTTTCAGCACGATGTTGAAGGCACTCGTCGCTGGTGATTTCATTGAGTCGTACATTCCTTTCGGAAAAGGAAAACGGGAAAAACACTACAAACTGATAGATCATTTTTGCTTGTTTTACATGAAGTTCGTGCAGGGCAGAAAGGAGATTGACTCCGAGTTTTGGATGCATAATGTGACTTCGCAATGTGTGTCTTCGTGGCGAGGCTTCGCGTTTGAGGAAGTGTGTTTTATACATATTCGACAGATTAAGAAGTCACTCAATATTCTTGGCGTTTCGTCAACGGAGTCGGCGTGGGTGGTTAAAGGGGATAACGAGACCGAAGGAACGCAAATTGACATGTTGATTGATCGCAAAGACAATGTTGTGAACCTTTGCGAGATGAAGTTTTACAACGAGAAATATACGGTCAGTAAGGCCTATTATTCAAAGGTTGTTCATCGTCAGAACCTATTAGAAGAGATGATACCGCGTCGGGCTGTTGTTCATAATGTGTTAGTGACCACTGAGGGCTTGACTTATAATGAGTACAGCGGCGTTTTTCAAAATGTAGTCACCGTTGATGATTTGTTTGAGAAATGAGTAAAGGTAAGAGCTTTATTACTAAGCAAGTTATTACTAAGTGTTTTATTACATAATTATCCATGAACGAAATCTACGACTTCTATAATAATGGTGCCGAAATAGGTCGACTGGAACGCGGCTTGGGCATTGTGGAGTTCCTTCGGACAAAGGAGATACTGTCGCGGTATATCGATGACGGCAAGGTGATTTATGACATTGGTGGCGGCATTGGAATGTATGCGGTTTGGCTGGCCAAGAGAGGCAACGAGGTGCATCTGATAGAGCTGGCCAAGAGTGCTGTAGAATATGCCAAAACAAACGTGATGCAAGACTGCCAGTTTGTTGCCGAAACAGGCAATGCCTTGAAGGTCAATCGACCCGATGAAAGTGCCGATGTCGTATTGTTGATGGGACCTCTATATCATCTGCGCGATAGGGGAGACCGCTTGCAAGCCTTGCGAGAGGCGTTCCGTGTGCTGAAGAAAGGCGGCCTTTTGGTGGCGGCAGGCATTTCTAAGTTCAGTTCCATGACTTGGGCCTTGTCGGTATATGGCGAGAAGAAAAACGGTAATCTCGTGGAATTCCTTGACGACTCCGTGTTTTTCAATATGATTAAAGGCGAGATGACAACGGGTGATCATATTCGCCCGAAGGAATATCCGAAGTTCATTGCGGAGTCGTATTTCACCACGTCAAAAGAGATGAAAGAGGAGGTTGTAGAAGTAGGCTTCTCTGGTGAGAAGGCCATCGCTGTGGAAGGCTGCATTTGGTTTACGCCTCATCTGGCCGAAAAATGGGAGGACGAGGCCAGTCGCGAACGTCTTCTGGAAATCGTCCGATTAACTGAAACCGAACCGGAGATGATGGGCATGAGTCCACATTTCTTGGTGGTGGCAAAAAAGTAGCCTATGAATCCTATTGCCATCCGTCTTCTCAGCCAACAACTGGCCGCCCCGCAGTTCGACACCCCTGCCGAGGTGATTGACTATATGGGTGCCGTGCAGGCGCAGGAATACCGTATGATGCGCTGGGCGGTGGCGATGCGGACACGCAAGCCCTCGGCCAAAGCATTTAAGGACGCCTTTGACAGCGGGCAAATCATCCGCCTGCATCTGATGCGCGGCACTTGGCAGTTGGTGTCGGCCAACGACTATTGGTGGATGCTCGATTTATGTGCGCCCAAGGCGACTTCCGTCATCAAAGGCTGGATGAGCAGCAACAAAATCTCCATTCCTGACGAGGAACTTATACGGATACGGGAGATCTTGGTTCAGACCGCAGCCGACAAAAGGAGTGTGACAAAGGAGGACTTCGAGGAAGCCTTGTTGGAAAGGAATATCCAAATGGATGAGCATCGTCTGTCGTACCATATCCGCATGGCTGAACTGTCGGGGACGTTGTGTAGCGGGGATTTGTTGCCGATGAAGGCGACCTATTCGCTTTCATTGGAAAAGGTGAAGCAGTCAGCCAAGATGGACAGGGATGAAGCCTTGATGCTAATGGCCCGCAAATACTTCCAGAGTCGGCAGCCTGCCACATTGGAGGACTTCGTTTGGTGGTCGGGACTGAACATTAGCGATTGTCGCAAGGGAATGGAACTGTTGGGTGACACGATTCACAAGGAGACATGGAAGGGTAGGGAGTTCTACCTCACCGAGGATTGCCGCACACGAGGGTTTCGTAAAGGTAAGTTCCTTCTGATTCCGCCATACGACGAGTATCTGATTGGCTACAAGAGCCGCGACATCGTTTTGCCCCAGGAACATCGGCATAAAGCCCACAACAACAGCGGTATCTTCCAGCCCATCATCGCCTTTGACGGGACCATTTGTGGCAATTGGAAACCCTTCAAAGAGGACTTTGAAGTTGATTTCTTCGTAGAAGGTCATAATGAGGACGAGGTACGTGAGGCCTGGCAAGCCTATCAACGATTCAAAACAAACTAATCCATTGAAATGAGTAAAGAAAAGAACCATAGAAGACACTTTCCGTTATATGCCAAGATTCTCATGGGCATGGGACTTGGTGTGGCCTTTGGCTTTGTAGCTATTGCCTTGCATTGCGAAGGTTTTGTACATGATTGGGTGGCGCCATTGGGTACCATCTTCTTGCGGCTGTTGAAGTTGATTGCCGTACCGCTGGTGCTGGTGTCGCTTGTTTTGGGTGTGGTCAGTCTGAAAGACATCAAGAGTTTGTCACGCATTGGGCTGAAGACCATCTTGATTTATGTGTGTACCACCATTATTGCCGTGAGTATAGGCCTCACGATGGTCAGCCTGATTAAGCCCGGGAGTCTGTTCCCGAAGGGCAAACAAACAGAGTTTGTGGAGCGCTACCAGCAGACCGTGGCGGAACGCGAGGCACAGATGGAACAGGTGAAAGACGGGTCACCGATGCAATTCATCGTGGAGATTGTCCCTGAAAACATCTTCCAAGCCTTCAGCAGCAACTCACAAATGCTGCAAGTCATCTTCTTCGCTTTGCTGTTTGGCGTGGCCTTGATTTGCGTGGGGCAGTCGAAGACGGCTTCGGTGGTGCGGTTTTTCCAGCAGCTGAATCTCATCTTGCTCAAAATCATCGATTTCATCATGGCTTTTGCTCCGTTGGGTGTCTTCGCTTTGATGGCGGGATTGATTGTGGACTATGCCGGCGATGTAGGCATCATCTCCGCCTTGGGTATGTATGCTTTGACGGTCGTGCTTGCCTTAGCGGTCATCATTTTATTGGTTTATCCCATCATCCTGCGCTTATTCACCAAGAAAAAGCTGGGGCAGTTCTTCAAGGCGGTGTTCCCTGTGCAGATGTTGGCCTTCTCGACGAGTTCAAGTGCAGCCACCCTGCCTTTGACGATGGAGCGGACGCAGAAGCATTTGGGTGTCTCCGAGGAGGTCTCCAGCTTCGTGCTTCCTGTGGGTGTGACCATAAACATGGACGGCACGAGTTGCTATCAAGCGGTGGCGGCGGTGTTTTTGGCCCAAGTGATGGGCCTTGACCTAACATTTGGCCAAATGTTGCTCATCCTGGCCACAGCCACCATCTCCTCCATCGGCACTCCGGGCATTCCGGGAGGCTCTATTGTGATGCTGATGATAGTCCTCGATTCAGTCGGCATCCCGATTGAAGGCTTGGCACTCATCTTGGGCATCGACCGTCCATTGGATATGCTGCGTACGGTCGTTAATGTGACGGGCGACACTACTGTGGCATGCGTGGTGGATGCATCAAAATCGGCTTGATAGTCATAAAGAGGCCTGCTGATTGGCGGCGGGGGCTGTTTCGGAGCTTAAGTACTGGTATCAATTAGACTCAAATCTCCAAGAACCTCTTCCATCGCCTCAAGGTACGCAATATCCACATCATCATCTTGTATAGCCCACTCATTAGAATCTGTTATAGCATCACGAGCTTGCTTGTAGAATGGGAATTGCGAGACACTGCCATGAAGCTCTTTATTTCGTGACAATGCTGCTAAATCTTGATAGTACATATCAAAATCTCGTTGCTGTAAAAAAAGTTCTTCATCATTCAGAGGGTCATACTCCTTACCATTCTTCTCAGACTCATTTTTCCTCATCCATGCACCAAAAATGCGCTCCATTTTGTGCAAACGAAACAGTTTACCTTGAGGCCCAGTTTTTACTCTCGCAACCTTAATGGCTTCGACTTTGACCTTGTCATTTATCACTTTATTTTCTGAGCGTTCCACCTCGCGGATAATGCGCAACTCTTTCTCTCGAATAGGATCATAAAAACCATAAGAACTCTCAACAAACCAATCACGGACATCCCAAAACCAACGTCTATTCACTTGCGTGGACTTCTCGGGGAATTGCCAGCCATTCAGCATCTCGCGTTTTACGTTTATCGGCCCGATGTTCAATTCAGCATCCGTTGGCTCTTTGTGATAGAAAACCATCACCAAATCATTGTACATTACAACATAGGGTGAGCACTCTTTTCTGTAGCCAAGAATGCCTTTGTCGCCATCTTGCAAACCATCAGCTTTAAAAATGGCATATCGCCAACTTCCGAGGTCAATATCATTTCTTTCAATATCCTTAGGGGTATCCAGCGTGTTGTCGTTCAACAGCTTGCGCAGCGAAAGCTCATCATTCATATCCATGAAAATACTCATGCTGCCCATAGACATTCGCCAAAGCACCGATAACCAGAACAGGTATGCTATTTTAGGATGTATTGTCTTCTGTTGGCCGTTATAGTATTGAGAATACACTGACTCCAACATGCTAAACCTGTCTTCACAATGAGAACAAAATTCATTGTCATATTCCAGTTGGTTGATGTTTTTTTGAATGTCTTCATCGGTAACTATCACTTTTCCTTCACCTTTTGCAAAACGCCAATCAGGCACTTCGCGTCCGTAGAACCGACAATTCTTTTCAGCAGCATTCAGGAAGTCGTGATTCAGAGCCTCGTGAAAGCGTTTTCCTTTTCCATCCCATGAGAAGGTTGGATGAGCAAGGAAATTTGGCACCATGTGCGATCCTGTTTTATTGGCTGGCATCACCCGGCACAAGCAACAGCGGGTATCATTGCGGCCGACAACAAGGTTTTGATGCCGCTGAGGTGTGGCTATATGTATCTTTTCTAATTCATTGAAAAGCTTTTCAACCGTTAATTTCTGCTCGTCATTATAGGTTTTTGACTTTAGGAATCCTTCCATTCTCATAGCTACCTCATTGTATCGTGCATGCATCAACGAGAACATGTTGTTGTGGGCAAAGTACTTTGCGCTGGACAGGTTCATCAATACGAAAGCTATAATAGCCTCATAGTTATCCAAAGAGTTCCCGAATTCCTCTTTGTATGCAATTTCAAGAGCATCTATTTTTTGCTGCATCAATAAACTGTTTCGGGCTTCTACGCCAGCGATAAGTTCATTGGATAAATCTATGACTCTTTGATAGTTATGCATGAGAATATGTTTTTAGTATATAGCGCAAAATACTCATTATTATGATAATTTATTGGCCGCGTGATGTATTCTGGCGTGAAATACATGTAGTTTGAACTCCAGGCCTGACTTGGACTTGATTTCCTGTATGGTGGATTCTTCGAGTACCAAACTAAATCATTAATTTAATCATTGAATAATTGTCTTCGAAAAGCGTATTACTGTCTTTCAGGTACTGCAGCAGTTCGTGCTCATCAGTCGGAAGCTGCTTGATGTTGACTTTCTTGTGAAGGCCATCGGAGCAAAGGAAAATGACATCGCCTTGCTGCAGCTGGAGGGTGGTGACCTCGATAGTCCCTAGGGTTTCATCGCCCATAATGCATCGAGTGACGAGGTTGCCGTATCTCTCAATTTGATCAGGCGACAGTATTCTCTTGGCCCCCCATTCCTTCAGGACTGAATGGTCGGTGCTGACGAAAAGGCACTGGCTATCGTGGTAGTGGTATATGCGGCTGTCGCCGAGCCAGGTGCAATAGGCAGCATTGCCTATGACCAAGGCGATGGCGATGACAGTACCCATGCTGATGCAGCCATAGGCATATCGTCGGAGGGAGAGCTGCTGATTGGCATATGCCAAGGCCTGCTTAAGCAGGTCTTCAGGCTGATAGTCGCCAAGATGTGAGGAAACGAAATCGGAAATGGCATTAGCGACCACTTCAGCGGCTTCAGCGCCGTTGGAATAGCCGCCCATACCGTCGGCAAGGACAAACAGGACGCACTCGTCGTCGAACTGATGGACGAGAACCTTGTCCTGATTGGCCTTGCGTTGGCCTGTTCCTGAATACTTAAAGACCTGCATTACTTGATTGCGCTTATGGTGTCGCCGCCATGCTTGGTGACACGGGGACGGATGGAAACCTTTATGGGACGTTGCGTGACGAGCTTATCGGTGGACTTGACAGCCCAGAGATATGCTTCGCCGATGCTCAAGGATGACATCTCTGATGGCGTGAGTGACTGGAGAGCAATGATGGCCTTCTGTACATGCTTAACCCAAGCGGGTGAATTAAACTTGTGCATGATGACAATGGAACTCAGCTCAATGATTTCAGTGGGCAAGCTCATCGGGTCTTGGCTGGCAATCATGACAGACACACCCTTGTGGCGCATTTCACGGATGGCGGTAACGATGGAATCAACCAAATCACGGTTGTTCATATACTTGTGGGCTTCGTCGAAGACGATGAACTTGTTGAAGGCTTTGCCGGCGACTTCCTTAACGCTGGAGAAGATGTTGAGCATGACCACGAAAAGGCCAAGGGCTTCATCCTTCTCAATGAACTCGTCGCGAAGATCAACGATGATGAGGCGGCCAGGCTTAAGATACTGCTGGAGCATGGTACCGTCGTTGATGTATTCCTCTGCGAATTTGAGGCGTTGCAGTGCAAGATTGCGTTGGGCGTTGGAAAGGGATGTGCTGTTGGTGACACCGGCACGGATGTATTGCAGGGTCATGTTGTGGCGGCATTCCTTCATAATCTGCTTCAGCTCCTTGATGTAGGTGGAATCGTTACCCGTCGCGCCAAGGAGGAACATCCAATCCATAACATTAAGCTCCTTTGAGTCGAAGCCGATGGGATGTACCTCGATGCCTGGGTATTCGGCTTTGCGTTTCTCGACTTGGCTTTCGGGAGCGAGGAGCAGCACGTCGTTGACGCTGCCGGGCTCAACACCATAATTGGCTTTGAGCAGAGCGAGCTGGCGCTCATTGTCGTTGGGATAGATCATCGATGTGAACTCGGGCGCGTAATCCATGCTTTCGCTGTAGTGGAAGATGACACTGGCCATAGGGGCGGGCAACTTGTTGACCTTGCTGAACTGTTTGAGTGTCATTTCGGCCACGGTGCCGATGGTGAAGCTCTTGCCAGCACCCTGTACGCCGAAGAGGCTGATAGTGTTGCACTTGTTCAGGTCGATGGCAATTTTGCGCTTGTTGGAAACAACCTGGCCGAGGATACCATATTGAGAGGAATTGTCATTGTCGCCGATGAGCATTTCATATTTAGGCTCCTCGTAGCTGGGGTCGGTGGGCTCGAGGTCGTAAGGCGTGCTATCAACGGGGTCTTGTTTGGCTTCTACGTCTTGTAAGTGGTCGTTTTCTGAAGATTTGCTATCGACGGGGATGACGGGGTCAACTGGTTGGATGGGTTCAACATGCTCGACTTGTTCGGGTTTGTTGTCGCTCCAATCGACAGAAGGAATGTCTTCAATAGGCTTATCCATGATAGGTTTGCCCGTGCGACGTGAGATGAGATGTTCACGGTGTTTCGGCTCGAAAAAGTTGATGATATCTTCGACTTGTTCTTCGGGCTTAGTAGTGCTCATAGTGGTTGAATTGCTGAGGATTTCACCGATGGAAGGCGTGCCCATGCGGTAGATGACCAAATCACCAAGGAAGTCTTTCTCTTGGCGAAGGGTCTGGGAGAAATCGAAGATGACTCCCAACTCCTTGAAGCGCAGTTCATAACCTTCTTCGAGCGTGGAGAGGAAGCTGAGGTATTCCATGGTGATAGTGGCATCCAGCTGGTTGTAGCGATGCGAACGCTTGATGTAGAACTCCAAGAGGTTTTTGAACTCCAGCGTCTTTAGCTCGCGGTCGAGGCGGTCGTTAATTGGCTTGATTTCGAAATGCTCTTTCAGCACCGTGATGGTGTTGGTGATCTGGCTGAGAATTTTGGTTTCCAAATCGGCTCTTTCGGCCTCGTTGAGGAACTTGCGGCATTTGATTTCGAGGACTGTGATGATGATTTCACGCTTCTCGACATCGAAGCTAACCAACAGGTTGTCGGCACGTTCCTTATTATCATCATCGGCTTGGAGGAAAAGATCCTTGTGGAGATCAATGGGGATGATAAAGGTCTCATCAAGCAGGCCTTTTTTTTGGAGCATTCGCTTGGTGAGCGTGGTGCCCAAGACCTCAAAGGCTTTGTTGGATGTGGTGTTGGCCTGCATGACAATGGATCCGCTGACGGTACGGACATCTTCAAGAAGATTCTTGAACAGTTCCTTGTCTTCAATGTTGATGCCAAACTCCTTGAAGCAGGGAGCCATCACGCCTTCCACCTCGCTGGTGGGGCGGGTGGTGAGGAAGGAAGAGATACCCGTTGAGGTGTCGTGGCTCGGCGTATAGTCGAGGAGATAAGGCATTTCTTCGCCAGCCACACGTGGCAGATCGTAGAACTCAGGCCCCATATTCTTATCGAAAGTGACGACCCAGTCGGACACGTCGTGGACGAAAGAGAGGAGCATGGCATCGCTCTCTTTTAGGCGCAAGGCGGTGGAGGGTACGGATTCCTTCTGTGTGGAGGACATGACCTTAGCCGTCATGCGCTGCAGGTTAGTAAACATGCCAGTGCTGACCTCTGCGAAGCCAGTGATGGACTTCAGCAGGTTCTTTTCGGAATAGTATCGATGCCAGACATGAGTTTTCCCATCGGTGGTTTGCGTGACTACATTGTTGCACACCAAGCCATTGACATAGAAAGAACGGCTCAGTTCATCCTGACGCACCAACTCAGTTTGTACCGGGAAGGGGTTGATGAGGAATGAGATATGTGCTTGGTACTTATTGCGGTTAGCAAGGAAGTCCTTGATTTTGTTGCGCGAGAAGCGAAGTTTCGGAAAAAGTCGGTTTTGCGACGCTTGGGCAAAGGCCTCGGCTTCATCGGCAATAGATGACTCTGGGTTAAGCAGCTCGTTGAGGGCTGCGCCTGGCCGCATCAGATCATCATCGGAGAAGAGACGGATTTCATAATCGAGCGAGAGCCCGTTGCGTTCGAGGTTGAGCATGGTGGCCGCGAAGACCAGAGCATCGCCCGGATTGAAGAGGTTGATGATCAACTTATCGGTGTAGGGGTGCGCTTTGGCATAATTGACGATATGATTTCGCACCAAGAATGGGCTGACATCAGTATCGACACGCTTTTCACGAGAGACATTCATGAGGGAGGCAGTGTAATCGAGCAGCTGACGCAGTTCGGATGCGAAGGCGTTGCTTTCCTCGATGCTTTGCTTGGCGAAGAACCCCCAACCATAGGTGAGTTCACCAACGTATTGGAAAGGCTCATTCATTGCGCTTTCAGCCATGATGAGCGGAGCGGCGTTCAAAGGCAGACCACCATTCGCCTTGAAGAGGTTTTCGAGATTACGGAACCAGTCTTTTTGATAGGTCTTCTGCTCTTTGGTCTTCTGTTCCCAATCCTCGAACAACTCCAAAAGGTTGACTTGCCAAGCCAAACGGATGGGATGTAGCGGAGTGAGCAAACGGACGGTGCAAGAGGAACCATCAGGTTTTTCGACATCGAGCAGCACTGTGTCGATATTCTGCACCTCCAAAGCCTTGGGTTCAGGCATCTCCTGTTCACTCAACTCATGGAGCCAGTTGGCATAGTCGGTGATGTATTGCTTGAGCGGGCCAATGTTAGTGGCCAGGTCAAAAGTGGCACTTACACCGGTGTTGTTGCCTGCCGACTCGCTGATGAGCGAGAAGAGCGTTTGACGCGACTCGCGAAGGCCGTCGGGGATGACGATATCCGGATTGAGCGGAGTGAAATCTGCTTCCTTCAGCTTGACATCAGTAGGGTTGGCTCCCACCTTGGCGTGGACTTGGCCAAGGAAGTCTTTGTGCTTCAGGAAGACCTGCTCCAAAAAGATGAGTTTCTTGGGTAGCTGGATTTGGAACGCTTCGCTGAAACCGAAATCAAAATGAAAGATGTCGTTGAGCGGGCCTTCAATCCAAGCAAAACTGTCTTTTGTCTCTTCTGGACGTTCTTTCACTTCAGTTGGCTCTTCATCTTTCATGTGGTTAATCCTGTGGCGAATATAGCCTTGAAGATAGCAGTTGGCGCGGTTCCACTTTTTGCCTGATTCATCTTCCTCGCCAATGAGGTCGTTGCTATCAGGGTCGTCGGGGTCAACGATGTTGACAAAGAAAGTGCTGGTTTCGTTAGTGAAAGGCATGTAATTCTGAGGATTCTGAAGCCTAAAGTTATCGCGTGTCAAAGTGCTGTCAGTCTTTTGTGCTTCTTGCCATCTGCGTTCCTCTTCTTCAGACTTGAAGGGGTTATCGGAGTCGAGCACCAGGTCATCAGGATTCAAGGCGTGAACGGCCAAGAAATAGTTGCCGCTTTCGAGCGACTTGTATGGGATGTTGACCGTGATGGTGCGCGACTTGTTGCGGTTGGTCGTAAGCTTGAACTTACGAATCATCGACACAATAGAGTAGTCCTCTCGGTTGACGATAAGAATCTGGAAGGATATGAGGTCGGGACAATCCTTTGGAGCAGGGACAGAAGCCACGGAGAGCTTGATTTTCGCCTTCTTGTTAGGGAGCATATTGAGCACCAGGCCATATTCGTTGGTCTGCACCAGCTCCTTTTCCCTGTCTTTGCCTGGGATGACTTCAGCAAAGACTGTTACATCCTCGGTTTGGACGGATTCGGTGGTCAGTGGCCACTTGGCGAAATTAAGGTGCGTGTATTTATCGTGGATGCGATAGAATATGTCGTTGCGTGTGTTGATGTTTTTCTCTATGTAGAAGAAATCAATCAGTTCTTTTTGGATGGTCTGTGGCTTGACGGGGAGCCGTCTGACCCTATCCGCAGGTGGATCGCTGAAATCGCTCAATTCGGAGCAGATGGTTTGATTGAAACAGAAACGCCAACGGACATTCTTATCGTCGTCAAAAAGTTTCTCGTCAGGTAGCATGCCCAGAAGGAAAAGGCCATCGCCCCAGACCTCAGGCTCATAGTGGCCATCATCGACATAGAGCAGGTAGTTGACCACTAGGTCATGTGGGATTTTCAGCTCATTGATGAGCGGAAGCAGCGCCAACCAATAGCTCATTTTGTCACCAGGGATCTCCTCAATTAACTTCCTGAGGAAGGAGTCCTGCAGCTCAGCTACATTGAGGTTGCGGAAGGTGGCATCACCGTAGGAATCTTCCGCAGAGGTGCGGCTGCCCGCAGGGATAAGCATCAACAAAGGAGCAGTGGCTGTGTTGCGCAGCTCGATGAGTTTGGTGGCATTGATATAGTCTGGGCCTTTCAAGTCATCAGAGAGGATATAGACTAATAGGTTGGGGTTGACCGTCCTAATGCTGCCGATGAGTGTTTGCAACTCGGGCAGGGCGAGGCCTGTAATCTTCAGGCAGTGGCCAGGCTGGGCTTGCAAGAGGTCAGTCTTGTAACTTTCAATAACGTGGTTGAGGAAGCGGTTGTAATATAGCTTGTTGATGTCCTTCATGGTCAGTCGAGTTTATAGCGTGGGTGAATCTTTTGGAGGATGGTGGCGTCGCTGAGGTCGGTATAGAAACCGATTTGGCGGAGCTTGTTCTTAAACGCATCCATGTTTTCCTTAAACGCCGCATTGGTGTTGACATCGGCGTTGGTAAAACGCGAAGTGTCGGCACCATTGATGATGAGGCCATAGCGCTCGTAGATCATACGGGTAAGCTCATCGATGGAGAGGGTGTGGGTGTAGTATTTGTTGTTTTCATCTTGATGCAACACTAGTAACTGGACGAGGGTCTCGAGAAGTTTGGAGCCGATGACGCCGCGACGCGGATAGCGTTTGGAGCGGCCGTCTGCGAGGAGCATGGAGTTGGAGTTCTTCATGCAGCAATTGTCTATAAATTGAATAAGGTATTTTACTTGAGAGGCTCCAAGATTGGAGGCTTCGAGCAGATAGACGAACTTGTTGAAATAGTCGTCTGCCGGGAAATACTGCAGCAGCTCATCAAAGGTCTTGGCTGCATCCGCTTCATCGGTATGGTCGGAGATGTATTTTTCGCGGATGTTACCTAAACGCCACTCGTAGTATCCGTTTTTATTGTCTTGTTCTATACTGTTCTTGATATAAGCCAATATGTCGTCTGGATTGTCGCTCTTGCCATAGTTGCGTTTTTGTACCAGATTGAAGATGAAAGTGGCGCGGACATAGTTGCGATAGTTGTTGGTGAGCTTCTCCATATCGGCGCAAGCATATTGGGAGATTTGACTGTCGAGGTGGTCTGTGACATCGACGACCAGAGACCAATCGTCTGTGATATCGCGAGTTCCGGCATCGACCATCTTAGGCAAGAGATAAACCAGTTTCATGGAGTAGAGGCCGAGAAGGAAACCGCAGATGATACGGAGGTATTCGATAAAAACGGAGCGCGGCAACTTGTCTTGATAGACCAACAGACGGCGAATGTCGTCGCAGAAGAGGCTTGCCTGTTCTTCGAGGAAAGGCTTGATGTCGAGGTCCGGTTTGTCTCCCATAATCTTCTGTATTTTGATGCCTTGTGTCATATAGAGGATGCCTGCCGTATCGACATCAACCTTGCCGTTGTCGACCATGGTGCCAGTGCTGTCGTCCCAGCCTTGCACGAGATAGTTGCGCAGTCCATTGAGCACCTCGGGACAGTGATGTAACATGATGTAGAGCTGATCAGAAGTGTTATAGTCACGGTTGTAGCGCTTGTTTTGAATGCTGAAGCTCTTAAGGTGCATGGGACGCAAGGAAGTGACTTTCTCTCTGACGGTATCGCCACGGAACACCATATCGACGAGGTTGCTGCGCAACCAGTCTTCGACGGCATCAGGATTGGCAGATGCGCCTGCTACCAGCCCCTTTTCTTCGAGTTTGTTCATATACTCCTTCAACGAATCCATACTATGTTCCTTTGTCCTGTTGGGCAAGAGCAGCTGGGAACCGTTGGCATAGATAAGCTTATAAAGATTTATCAAGACTCGGTCGAGGTTGATACCTTTCGTGTCGGGAGCAAACAGCTGAGGATTGCGGAATACGACTTCTCCTTTTTTGAGTGATATTAACATAGGGTAGGCATTTTACAGGGGTTGGATTTGGATGACTTTATCATCGGTGAAACGTATGACATAATACTGTCGTTCGTTCTTTGTGACGATAATCTCGTTGTAGGTCTTACTCTCCATGAGATTCTTGAAAATCTGAAGCTCGATGAAGCGACCACGGAGGTCGTTGACGGATGGGTTGAAGCCTTCCTGAATGAACTTCAGCATCTCATAAAGGTCGAGCGAGACCGTAAGCTGGATATGCTGGTCGGTCTTGTGACGGAAGATGAGACTGTCACTCTCGTACTCAATGTATTGCGTGAGATGAGAGGTGTTGTTGACAAACAGCTCGAAGTCGGAGAGCGGGAAGCGTTTGTAACTCTTAGAGTTGGGGTCTTTGGTGTGACTGCCCGCGAGCAAGAGGTGGTGCTTCTGAATCTCCTTGTTGAAACAGCCTTCACTGTTGGATATGGCTTCGGCCAGTGCCTCCTTGGTCTCGTTCAGCTTGGAATAATCATTGGTCTTCATCAAGTCGGCGAAGTTAGTGATGTGACGGTATGGCAGACGGCGTTGGTAGTCGAACTGGCTTTCGAAATACTGATGACGGATGTAGCAATGATGGCGAATTTCGATAATCTGTTTCATCTTCTTTTCGTGCTCCCAACCAGGCATCTGTGAGGCATACTGGTTGAAGCTATCGAGGAGCGATTGATTGCGGTCAGTAAAGATGAGATAATCTTCGGGGCGCTTGTTGCGGAAATAAATGTCGCGGTCGAAAGAAGGCAGAGCCACACGAGCGATATCGGTCTCGCGCAGCAAACGGATAAGGCGGTCGTTGGATTCGAGCGTGGGGAATGGGAAATAAGCATTCGGTGTGATATTTGAGGCCGTGATGTTAAAATAGTAATACTGCCAGTAGTATTCTTCGAGGCCCTCGGTGGCTACATACTCGATGAGTTTCTTCACCTGCTCACATGAATAGTCGCGGGTGAGCATGAAGGCAATCATGGAGCGGAGGTCGCGCATGGTGATGTGTAGCTCACGCTTATAGACGATGGTGCGCAGCAGCCATTCGAGGCGGGTGATGACAGCATCGCCAGAGGTGGAGTCTTGGAAGGTCTCCACGTTGTAGCGGATATAGCAACGGTCGGCGACAGGGCAGCCCTGGCACTTCGTCCACAGTTCGGGTGATGGCCTTAATTTGTTGAGCGAGGAGCGAAGGCATATCGTCTTCACCACGAGCGGTGACGGAACGTAGATTGAGGTTGATGACCATCAAGCCGGGGAGCAGCTCCACATGGCCTTCGCGGTAGAAATAGTCTTCGATATTGTTGTCGAGCTGACGAAGGGCGGGCTGGGAATGAAGGAAGTCGATGAGACGACCTTCGTTAATAGCAATGATACGGCCTTCGTAGAGATGGTCGTATTGCGGTAGGTGATAGAAAGGCTTGAAGAATTCGGCAAGGACTACGTCGTTGGCGCGTTCTTCCTCGTCCTGTGAACCGTCGTAGTTGCTTATGAAGGGGATGCCGTTGAGCGTGAACCTGGCACCGTTGCGGTTGGGCAAAGCGGTACGGTTGGGGTCTTGACCTTCGACCTTGCGGATGAAGGCGGTCTTACCATCACCAGCATTACCAGTGATGATGATGAGCTTATATTTGCCCTCCTTGATGTCGCCAATGAGCTTCTTATCGAGCTTGGTCTGCGTGTAGGTAAGCTGGTCGAAGACTTGTTCCTTGGCACCTACACGTGTACCGGCATTCCCGTGAATGCTCTGGCTATAAAGGGAATTGATGTAATCAACAATATCAGCATACTCACCTTGGATATCGATAATAACTCTATTTGTGTCTTTTAAAAGACCGTTTTCGCCAATGGCGTTCAATGCATCGAGCATTTCCTTTGCGTTGTGGAAACGCTTGTTACGGTCGGTCTTGATGGCTTTCATCACGAAGTTGGCGAAGGCATCGGTAAGCTTGTCGTTGTATTTACGGATATCGGCAGGGTCGACGGCGGTCTTGGGACAAGGATTGCTGCCAGACCAGGGATAGATGTGAGCAAGCAGCTCGTAGAGTGTGATGCCCAAAGAGAAGGTGTCGGCAGAAGTGTCCCAGTCAATCTTGTTGCCTGACACCACCAAGTCGGGAGCCATGTAAGGACGGGTTCCCGCGAAGGCTTTGTCTTCAGTGGTGGTGGAGATATTGAAATCAATGAGGACATAACGCTGGCGTTTGTCCCAGACGATATTGTTGGGCTTGATGTCGCGGTGATAGACAGGCGGCACTTTGGCCTGCATAAAAACCAGGGCAGAGAGGATCTGCTGCAACATTTTATAGATTTCGGTGACAGGCAGACGGAGGTCTCCTTTGGTATAGTTGCCGAGATTGTCACCATCGAGTAGTTCCATGAGAGTGTAGAACAAACCTTGGTTGGATTTGCCATTGTATACAAAACTGACGATGTTGGGGTGCCTTAAGTCCTCGAGAGCTTTGAACTCGTTGATGGTTTCCTGGACGGAAGCGTCCTTATCGAAAACCTTTACAGCGTAGAACTTGTTTTGGATGAGGTGCTTGACCTTGAAAACGCGACCGAAGCCACCTTTGCCCAACTCTTCATAAAGCACCAGCTCAGGTGTAATGTTATCGCCAGGCTTCAAGTCTTTGAGGTAGAAAGCGAATGGAGGTAAGGGCGGAGTTTCAATTGCTATGTTGCTCTCGATAAAGTTAATCAGCTCGTCAGCGTCCTGCCAACGCTGACCCTGGTCGAGGGTGATGGTGTGGCGTACCACTTCATCTGTCCATTCAGGCAAGTCCTTGACAATTTGCGAAGGCAACAGATTGTCGGGGAAGATGCCAAGAGTGCGGAAGGTGGAAGTGCTTTGGAACGGTAGCTTATCGGTGAGCAACTCATAGAAGATGACACCGAGTGAATATAGGTCGCTGGCAGGAGAAACATCATCGTCAGCGAATTCGGGCGGAGTGTAGGGAGAGTTCTCATCGGGCAAGATGGATGCCACGGTGTAGTGCATATCGGAATGTTCGGAGAACCAGGAATGGCCGAAATTGGCGAGCGCAGCGGTGCCAGAATTGAGCAGGTAGATATTCTCAGGGCAGACATCGCGGTGGAACACGTTCTTGCTGTGGGCTTCTTTGAGTGCACGAGCAATATCGAGGATGATATGGAGCTTTTCGAGCTGGGTGAAGGTCTTTTGGCGAAGCTTGGCACGAAGGGTGCATTCCTCGATGTAGTCGCTAATCTCGTAAAAGACCGTATGGGCATCGTTAAGGTGACAGTTGCACTTAACTATATAAGGGCATGGGTCGAGCTTTTCTTGCGCATGGCGGGCGTTCTCGGCACGATTGCGGATAGTCTCCAGCTCCAAAGGACTCTTGTCGGCGAAATCCAATGGATATTCGCGCACTTTGTAGCGTTTGTCAACGAAAATCTTGGGCTGGCAAAGGTATTCTGTGAAGGTCTCGGTGGTTTGCAGCACCTCAATGATATCGTAGTCGAGGATGGAGGTCTTTTCTTTCATTGGGCGCATCGAGCTTTCGCCCGTAAGGAAACCAACTATGGCTTTCTGAATGTCGGCAATGTAACCTGCGGGCTTACCGACACGATTGTGGTCTTTGATAAAATTGATCAGCTCTTTGTTGAGCGTGTAGGTTTGGGCGTAGCAATCGCAATAGGGGTCGAGGCCGAATTTGGATTGTGCGGGGTTGCTCAACGTGACGGCTGTAGATACGAAGACGCGGTTCCAGTCGGTATTCTTCTGGACCAGTTTGGCGGCGAGTATCTTGCTTTTGAGCGCAGCTGTCTTGTGCGGGTTTTTGCGTTCAGCACCGTTGATGAACCAGGCGAAATCGTCGCCTTGGAGGTTGCCGCCCCAATCCTTGTTTTCGAGGTGGTAGAGGGCATGGGGAGCGACTACGAGGCAATCGTATTCCCAGAAGCGCATCATGCCTTGTGGCGAGGTACTTGCATACTCGCCATTAGGGATGATGTAATAATCGTCGGGCAGGTTGCCTTCGAGGAACTTGATGAGGCGTTTTTCACCTTCGTTAGGTTCGGGGGCTTGATGGGGCTTATATACAGTAGCCATGATATTGGGGTATTGGTGGTGGTCATTGACCTCCGTTTTCTTTCTTTAAAAATTCTGTGATTCTTTCCTTTTCGGGAAGACTGAGTTGGTATTTGCTGACAAAAAGGTTTTGGTCGGCATCCATTATGGTGTATTCTGCCATTTCGTTGCCCACCTCGGTGCAAAGCAATATTCCGATGGGCGGATTGTCGTCGGGCAGCATGATGTTTTTTCGGTAGTAGGCCAGATACATCTTCAGTTGAGCAACGTCGGCATAGTTGAGGCTATGGGCTTTAAGTTCCATGATGGTATGGCATTTGAGGATGCGGTGATAGAATACCAAGTCGGCTTTGAAATAGCGGTCGTCGATAAGCATCTTCTTTTGGCGTTCCTCAAAACAGAAGCCCATGCCCAATTCGAGAATGAACTCCTGAAGATGGTCAATAAGTGCACTTTCGAGTACCGATTCTTCGACAACATTCTTGGCTTGCAGCCCAAGAAACTCGAAAACGAACGGCGACTTGATGTCGAGAACCAGAGAGTTTTTCTCGGCAGTAGCATCCACCTTATTCGCGAATTTCTCGGGGTTTTGGCTCCAACCGCTGCGTTGGTAGTAGTTAGTGTCGATTTGCCTTTGTAGTTCGCGCACACTCCAGGTGCCACGGATGGCCATGGTTTCGTAGAAGGCACGTTGCAGTGGGTCTTGGATGGAGACGAGAGCGGCGAAATGGGTGAACGAGAGGCTGTCGAAGAGTTTCTGTGGAGCGGGTGCGTAATCCGCCTCAATGTCATGTTGGGATTTGGCAATCGGTGATTGCCAAATTGCAAGGTTTTGGCTGTCAGATATTTGTAAATTGGCAATCGGTGACTGCCAATTTGATGAAAGCGATAAAAGGTAATTGGTTATAGGCGATTCGAGGGAATGATACACCAAATAGAACTGGCGATAGAGGCGCAGGCTGCGATAGCTGAAAGCCTTGTCGCCTTGCAGCCTGTCGGCGAGGTCTTGAAGCAGGTGCTCGCCATACTTTGCCCTGTCGGAGCCTTTTTGCTCGTATTCCACGATGTAGAAACCTGTAAGCCAAGCTTTGGCGGTGACATGACGGTTGATGATGAGCTTTGCGCTGTTTTGCAAAGCTTTGTGGGTGTTGGTGATTTGCCCAATCAGTTGCTCAAAATCCAGTTGGTTATTCATGCCCATCAGTTTGTATGTTTAAGATTTGGCAATCGGTGACTGCCATTTTTCTATTTCTTCTTCGACCATAGTGATGGCCTTGTTTTCTGTTTCAATGGCCATATCGGTCATTTTTGAATACTCTTTCACGAGTGCAGTAATGCGATTTTGTGTTTTGATAGGTAACAAAGGTAAATCTACATCTCCTAAAAACTCTTCACCTAAAGTCACAATGACAGAACCATAAGGCAGGATGGCTAGAGAATCCTTGCCTTGTTTTGTGCAAAAGTATGCAAACACGTATTCAGGAGCAATCTTTTCTTCATCGATGACCAGCCTCATGGCGTGTTCAGAAATAGCACAGCCATTAAGGTTGTTGTTAACGAGAATGGTGTTGCCAACCGTTCCTGAACGAGAGATGAGGATATTACCTTTCATGACGAGCAGATCATTCAGGTTTGGTGTTCTGCGGCTTATTTTCTTGCAGAACCGTTTGGGGTTGGCCAACATCATTTCTGATGAAGAGAGGAAATAGATGCCATCGTTCTCTACATAATTACGTTTGCCACGGTTGCCTGTAAAGATATCCTTGGCAATGTCGTTAATCTTTGTTGTAGTCAGACTGTACTTCTCTTTTACAATGCTTTTATGACTAATCTGATATTGGCAATCCATGCGTTTGAATTTCCCAGCAATGCTTTGGATGGCAATACCTTCATTCTTATATGCGCCATAATCAGTAGTTGATACGCCTATCTCATTTTCAAAAATCCTCTTTGCTTCATCAAGTTTAGCTGTGGATTGTTCGCGGAGTTTGGCGGATTGTTGGATGAGGTCATCGACTTCTTTTTGGAAGGAGTCGGGGAAGTTGGGGATGGGGAGGTTGCCCACCATCTTATCAGTGATAAATGGCTGCACACCACCTGTGGCGTGTTTCCAGAAGGACAGATTACCTACTTTAGAGGCCAAATAGGCGTAGATAAAGCCGTTTTTGTGCTCTGGTTTTACAACAATACGAATGATGTTATCGGAGCCCATCATGCCGTATCGTTCCCAGAATTTGGGAACGAATGAGGTTTGGCCAATGGCACCGACACGACCCGTCAATATCATGCCGCCTTTCAGGAATGCCGTTTCATCATAACTGTATTTTTTGGAAGCGTAATTGCATGCAGACAAAGGGTTTTGGGATGCCACATCAGCATTGCTCAAAAATGGATAGCCAAATTCCTGTTTGGTGTACATTCTTCTAGTTCTGCCAGAAGTGAAGATGGTGGAGCAATAATAGGCAAGGTTATGGTCAGAATGAGATTTGATGATTTCATCATAAACATTGACTTCGGCATTGTGATAACTGCCGTCGAACCTGTTTACCTTCAAAACATCATGACTATTTATGACACGGTATTTCATTTCTTACCCTCCATAAACTTCTTATAAGCTTCAGACACTTTTGGCAGGTCGTCAGCAAGATGCTTGATGAGCTCTTTGCGGGTGCGCATCACCTGGCGGCCACGCTCATCCCATGAGATCCATTTCTTCACGTTGGGGAAGAGCAGTTCGGCACCGTCCTCATCTTTTTCATAGACGGGCACGCCACGGCGGTCTTTACCTACCTGCTCGACGATGGCCATAAATACCTCGTAGTCTTCGTTGCCGATAGGTACCAGCATCTCTGCCTCTGTCTTCTTCTGGAGGAAGAGGAGGGAGGCCTGCACACCCACTTGGGGAAGGAAGGCCTCAACTGGCAAGTCGACAGAGGCGAGCAAATAGAAATGATTGAGAATCCATATTCGGACTTCTTCGGTATTGGGGTTGCCAAGGATGCCATCAGGCAGCACAATGGCCATCTTGCCGCCGGGCTTCAGAAAGTTGTAGCATGCCTCGATGAAAAGCACCTCGGGAGCCTTATGACCCATGCGCCCCAGCTCATATTGGTCCACAATACTCTGCTCCACTTCAATCTTGGTGCCGAAAGGCGGGTTGGTGAAGCACATGTCGAACTTGCCCTGGGCGTTGTTGGCAGCTTTGGTGAAGGGGAAATTCTTATCGGCGCTGCGCTTGATGCTCTCTTGCACCTTGGGGGCGATGAGCGGCACATCGGGTAGCTGGCCGTTGGGGTATTCGAGTGAGTTGATGTTGAAGTTGATTGCCGTACCGCTGGTGTTGGTGTCGCTGGTGTTGGGTGTGGTCAGCCTGAAGGACATCAAGAGTTTGTCACGCATTGGGCTGAAGACCATCTTGATTTATGTGTGTACCACCATTATTGCCGTGAGTATCGGCCTCACGATGGTCAGCCTGATTAAGCCTGGGAGTCTGTTCCCGAAGGGCAAACAAACAGAGTTTGTGGAGCGCTACCAGCAGACCGTGGCGGAACGCGAGGCACAGATGGAACAGGTGAAAGATGGGTCACCGATGCAATTCATCGTGGAGATTGTCCCTGAAAACATCTTCCAAGCCTTCAGCAGCAACTCACAAATGCTGCAAGTCATCTTCTTTGCCTTGCTGTTTGGTGTGGCCTTGATTTGCGTGGGGCAGTCGAAGACGGCTTCGGTGGTGCGGTTTTTCCAGCAGCTGAACCTCATCTTGCTCAAAATCATCGATTTCATCATGGCTTTTGCTCCGTTGGGTGTTTTCGCTTTGATGGCGGGATTGATTGTGGACTATGCAGGCGATGTGGGCATCATCTCCGCCTTGGGTATGTATGCCTTGACGGTCGTGCTTGCCTTAGCGGTCATCATTTTATTGGTTTATCCCATCATCCTGCGTTTATTCACCAAGAAAAAGTTGGGGCAGTTTTTCAAGGCGGTGTTTCCTGTGCAGATGTTGGCCTTCTCGACGAGTTCAAGTGCAGCCACCTTGCCTTTGACGATGGAGCGGACGCAGAAGCATTTGGGTGTCTCCGAGGAGGTCTCCAGCTTCGTGCTTCCTGTGGGCGTGACCATAAACATGGACGGCACGAGTTGCTATCAGGCGGTGGCGGCGGTGTTTCTGGCCCAAGTGATGGGCCTCGACCTGACTTTCGGCCAAATGTTGCTCATCCTAGCCACAGCCACCATCTCCTCCATCGGCACTCCGGGCATTCCGGGAGGCTCCATCGTGATGCTGATGATAGTCCTCGACTCAGTCGGTATCCCGATTGAAGGCTTGGCACTCATCTTGGGCATCGACCGGCCATTGGATATGCTGCGTACGGTGGTCAACGTGACGGGCGACACTACTGTGGCATGCGTGGTGGATGAAAAGTAGCTGTTTACGGGAAGTAAATAAAAACGTGGACAACGTTTCCTTTTGAGAGAAACGGCATATCTCTGATAGCGAGAAGGCATATCGCTGTCAGAGAAACGGCATATCGCTCGAAAAGATTTCCGAAAACCGATTTTTTATCCAATTATTCGCTCCACACGACAAACAATTCTTACCTTTGCGGTCAAATAATAAACCGACCGAATATGAAAAAACTGTATGCTTTTATCGCGATGTGGCTGCTGATGGGAAGCGCCTTCGCTCAAGTGCTTGTCAACGAGACTTTTGAAACGGGTAACACGGTAGGTCAGCCGCCTGTGGGCTGGATTTGCGACGACAACGGCTGGAAAGCCGGCATCACCATTCCGGACGATAACGAGGCCCGGGGAAGGAAACCCCATACCGGCGACTGGTATATGTATGCCACCTATAATACCGACGTGTGGGCCTATAAGGAAATCAACGTGACCGCTGGTGATTACTATCGCGTGTCGTTCTGGTACGCCACCTGGCATGTGGACCACTTCAATCTGGAGGTGAAAGCCGGTGCCAACGCCAATGCTTCATCGATGACCGCCACAGCGGTTCCGATGATGGTGGTCGCCAACGAGGACTTTGCACAGGCTTCGGGCGTGTTCCAAGCCACCAGCTCGGGTTCTTTCTACGTGGGCTTCCATAGTGTGGCAGATAACGGACCTTGGTACCTCTCCATCGACGATATCATCATCGAGCAGACGGCACAATACCATTTCAACGTGGAGCAGCTTACTGCCGACACTTCCGTCTATTTCGGTGAGCCTGCCAACCTGCGTTTCCGCTTGGACAACACGGGCTTGGAGGCCGACACCTACCAACTCAGCAGCACCTGCGACCTGCCGATGGCTTTCTATCAGAATGGCACTCAGGTCAATCAAGTCAGCGTGCCGTATAACGGTTCTGTGGATCTGGTTGCTGTAGCCACCCTTCCGATGGGCCTGAACAACAATGAGGTGCTTCACGCCACGTTTGAGGTGACCTCAAGCCATTCGGCTCCAACACAAAGTGCCGATTTCCAAATCACGGCTTTGGCCCCCGTTAGCGACTTCCCCTTGGAGGAAGGCTTCGAGAACACTTTCGTGCCTGTGGGCTGGCAGAACAATATTACCAACGGCACCTATGCTTTCGATAGACGTGAGTCAAGCTCCACCCCGAGTGCTATGCCGCACGATGGAAGTCAATACATGGCCCGTTTCTACACCTACACCAATCCCGAGGGCTGCTCGGCTGAACTGGTTTCACCCAAGTTGGAACTGAACGCAAACGACAACCTCGTCCGTTTCTGGATGTTCCGCAACAGCAACCCCAACATCAACCGTCCCGACCGCATCAATGTGTATTATAACTCAGCTCCGACGTCGGAAGGTGGTCAGCTGTTGGGTACTGTCCACCGTTGTACTTATCTGGAGCCTGTGGTGGCCGACGAGGATGACTGGTATGAATACTCCTTCACCTTCGATAGCCCTACGGGTTACGGTTTCATCATCTTCGAGGGTGTGAGCGGTTATGGATGGGACCTCCTTATTGATGACATCTTTATTGACAATTCCTCTATCGACACCAATCCGCCTACGATAGTCTCTGTCTCAGGCAACCAAACCTATGCCGATACTGAGATGAACCTCACCCTGCGTGTCCACGATGCCTCCGAGATGCCTGCTACCTTAGCGGCCACCTTTACTATCTGGGGTGTGAGCCACGATTTGACTTTCACCCGCTCAGGCAAAGGCAATTACGACTATACCGCCACCATTCCTGCTTACGACAACCATACTCATGGCACTTTGACCGTCCAACTTGTTGATGCCTTGGGCAACAGCGGTTTATCGGAGGAAATCCCGATTCGTTGGGACTACCAGCGCCCCTTGCTCTTCGAGACTTTTGAGGATTGCACGCTCTATGGCCTTCCCGAAGGCTGGACCACCGACGGCAACCCGACCTGGTGGGACTGGAGCTTCCAAGGTACGGTATACTATGTCGACTATTACGAAGAGGACTTTATCGTTTCGCCCCATCGCGGCAACAAGCAGGCCGTGCTGGAATGGGACAGCAGCGAGAACCCCTCGGCTCAGGACCAGACCTTGATTACTCCTGTGCTGAGCATCACCCGTCCCACCGTATTGCAATTCTGGACTTGGGTGCAGTACGGTACCGATGGTTACGACCACTTTGCGGTTCGCGTGTACGACACCTATAACGGCACCTGGGAGGACAAATGGGATGCTGCCGATATGCCTTATGGTCAGATTAACGCCTACGACGAGCCGATTTCCATCAACTTGGACGAGTATATCGGAAAGAACATCAAGATTGGTTTCAGAGGCTATAACGACTTTGGCGAGTTTCTGGCCTTCGACTGGTTTGTGGACGATGTGAAGGTTGTGCCTACCGACACCACCGATGTGAACGTGAACGAACTGACTGCGCTGAAACTCAACGTCTATCCCAATCCCACAAAGGATGTGGCCGTCATAGAAGCACAAAGCAACATCCAACAGGTGACGCTGATGAGCCTTAGCGGGGCCATTCTGGAGGAAAGAAAGACCAACGCTCAGCAAGTGAAGCTGAACCTTGAAGGCTATTCCGAGGGCATCTATGTGGTCCGCATCGTGACCGAAGAGGGCGTTGAAACCCGTAAAATCAATTTGATAGGTGGATAAATATCTATTCCGCAAGGCCACAGCCGACGAAGTCCAAACCGTCTTCCAGCTGGTGCTCGACCGCATCAGCTGGATGGACGAGGTGGGCATCCGGCAATGGAACGTGACCGACTATGTGGGTCGCTTCCCACTTTCGTATTACGAGCAGAAGCAGGCTGAGGGCGAGATGTTCGTTTTGGAGGAAAAGGCGACAGGAGAAATCGTCTGCGGAGCTATATTAAAAGAGGTGGACGACCGCTGGCCTGCGGATGTGAAAGGCTCTGCCTATTATCTGCATAACTTCGCCACGCACACCAAGAGACCTGGAGTGGGTCTGATTTATCTGCATCTTGCAGAGCAATATGCTGCCCAAATGGGAAAGGAGTATTTCCGCCTCGACTGCGCTGTGGATAATGCCTTCCTTAACCGCTACTATGACGCCCAAGGCTACGTGGTGGTGGGCAACTGCGTCCACGGATTGTATAAAGGGCTGCTACGGGAGAAAAAGATGTAGGGAGAATGATTCGGCAGGTCACTTTTGGCCTGCCGATTTTTGTTGCCCACTGTAAAATTTCTTTACACCCACTGTAAAGATTCTTTACACTTTTACAGTAGTGCAAAATCTTAAATATTTGTATTTTAAACACTTACAATTTTGGCACAAAAAATGCTATGCGGTTGGCATATTTAATACTCGTGTATGATGAAAGCAAAGTATAACTTTTTCGTTTTGATGACGGTCCTGGGCGCCTTGGGTAACCTCAAGGCCCAGGATACCGTCGCTATGGATCTCAAGGCCTGCATGCGCTATGCGGTGGAGCATTCTACTCAGGTGCGTATCCAGGAGGCCAGCAACCGCGATGCGCAAATCGACAGGCGCGATGCCATCTTGAATGCCTTTACGCCTGAGGTAAGCGGCAGCACCAGCGCCTATTACAACTTCGGTCGTAGCATCGACCCCGAGACTAACACCTATAGTTTGGTCACCTCGTTCCATAATGGTTACAGCCTCTCGGGAGGCATTGTGCTGTTTAATGGTTTCCAGGCTGTCAACAACCTGAAAATCACCAAGACGGCGCAGCAGATGGGCCTCACCAAAGCGCAACAGGTGGAAGACCAGATCTGTCTCGCCACGATGGAGGCCTATTGCAACGTCTTGTATTTCACTGAACTGGAGAAGGCTTTGTTGGGACAAGTGACGACAGCGGAAACGGCGGTGCGACTTGCCGAGCGACAGGAACAATTGGGACAGAAATCGCATGCTGACGTGGTGCAGGTGCAAAGCGAGCTGGCCGAGCGACAGTATCTGCTGACCACCTGCCGCAACAACCTCAACAACGCGATGATTACCTTGAAGGATGTGATGTTCTGGCCTATTGAGAAACCGCTGAAGATTGCGGGTTTGGAGGCGGGGTTGCCGCAATGCGACAGCCCCACAGCGCAAATGGATGAAATTACGGAATTTGTCCGTATGGCCAAACAAATGTCTCCCGATATCGCTTTGGCTGAGGGCACGATGAAGAACGCCCGCCTCGCCTTGAAGACCGCCCGTTGGCAGCTGTTGCCCCGACTCACCCTCTATGGCGGCTGGTCGTCAAGCTACTTCACCTATCCGGGCAGGGAAGGCTATGTGCCGACACCTTATTTTGAACAAATCAAGAACAACCGAGGCGAGTATGTCCAGCTGTCCATGAGCATCCCGATTTACGACCGCTTCTCGAACCACTCCAACATCGCGAAGAAAAAGAACGCCTACGAACGTGCCCGGGCCGACTATGAACAGACCTTGCAAACGGTGGAGGCCGAGGTGCGGAGGGCTATTGCCGACCGCAACGGTACAGCCGATGCCCTGCGACAAGCCGCTACCCGTGCTGAGTTGCAGCAAGAGGCCTTTGCGCTGAACACCAAGCGCTTCGAACAAGGTCTGATTTCGTCCATTGAATACCAAACCGCTTCAAACACCTACCTCAACGCCCTGGCCGAACACCTCAACGCACGTCTCCAATACTTCATCAAAAGTAGCGTTGTAACTTATTATAGTGGAATACCGTATATAGAACAATAAAACAATCAACAATATGAATAGATTTTCCGATAATCTCATCAAAATCCTCTCCCTCGGGATAGGTCTCGCCATTGGCATCGTGCTGATTGCCAAGGTGTGCTTCGAGCTGTCCTACGACAGTTTCTATCAAGATGTGGACCGCATCTATCTCATCAAGGCGGAAACCATCATGGGCGACCAACAGGATGATTTTGGTCGAATTAGCGGAGCTGTGGCTCCCGGCTTCAAGGCTGAAGTACCGGGCGTAGAGGAGGCTACCCGTTTTAGCTCTGGTTTCCGTGACATCAACTATTGCGACGAAGAAGGCAACATTGTCTTTACCGGGAAAACCCTTGTTGCCGACACCTGCTTTTTCAAGGTGTTCTCGCAACCCATCCTTGCTGGTGATATTGTCAAAGCGTTGGGTAACAAGGATAATATCGCCGTGTCGCGTTCTTTCGCTGAAAACATCGGTGGTGTGAGCGAGTGTCTCGGCAAGGTGATTATGCAGGAAGGGCGTCCTGAGAAGTGGATTGTGGAAGCTGTTTTTGAAGACTTTCCCAAGAATGGCACGTTCCCGTTTGGGGTAGTGAAGTCGTTGGAGATTTTTCAAGCGGAATCGAGGGACAATTGGGTGTTTAACGATAGGTACGTGGGCTATGTGAAACTGCAAAAAGGTGTTGACCCCAACTCGCTCGACGAAGCCATCTACAAGATGCAAGCCATTCATCAGGACTTGGAGAAGCTGAAGACCGAGATGGGCTATCAGGTGCGCTATCACCTGGTGCCATTCGACAAACTGCATACTTCCGACCCTGACGTGCGTAGCAAAGTCGTCATCTTTTCGGCAGTGGCTTTTCTGCTGCTCTTCATCAGCCTGATGAACTACATCCTTGTAGTGCTTTCCTCGATGGTAAAACGTTCCAAGGAAATCGGCATTCGCAAGTGCTACGGAGCAGGTGGTCGCGAGATTTACGGGATGCTCATCAAGGAAGCAATAGTGCATATTGGGTTGGCCTTGGTGTTGGCTGTACTGCTGATATTGGCAGGTAACAACCTTGTCTATAACTTGTTGGGTACGTCGTTTACCACTACGCTCATCGGGCCAAGCATCAAGGTGTTGGTGGCAGTCATTGTGTTCATTTTCGTCATTTCGGTAATTGTTCCCGGACTGCTTTATACCCGCGTTCCCGTTTGGCAGGCCATCCGCAATTTCACCCTGAATATGCGCCACTGGAAACTATTCCTGTTGAGCTTGCAAGTGGCGGTGAATGTGTTTATCGTGGCGATGCTGCTCGTTGTGACTGGACAATACGAATTCCTTGCCAACGAGGATCTAGGCTACAATTACAAGAACTTGTATTACATTGATGCACAGACTATCAAAACGCGCGACTTGGTGGTGAACAAGCTGAATGCCATGCCCGAGGTGGAAGGTGTGGAGGCTTGCGCCATCTTGCCTTTTCAATTTGCCGAAGGCAATGCGGTACAGAAACAGCCTGAAAGGACGACTTTGGTGTTGCTTGCTGATGGTTATTGTGTCACAGATGGCTTCTACGACCTGCTTGAAATACCTTTTATCGCAGGAAGTTACCCTGTTGACTCGTCTCAGGTCGCAGTTAGCGAGAGTCTGATTGAGAAGATGATGGAGCATGAAGACTGGAGCGACGGCGCGGTGGGAAAGCAGATTTTCATTTCCGACCATAGCTATTTCTACGTTGGGAACGCTCTCTATATCGAGCCGCTGACCATATCGGGTGTTTACCGTAGCATCAGAGTGGGTAGCGCCCTTGACCCGAACCTGAAGCCAAGTTGCTATTTCCATGGCGATTTGTACAGCGGAATCAAGTTCGATGGGACGGATTACAGCACAACCAGCCTGCATCCGATGAGGTATTTATTAGTTAAGGTGCGTCATGCTGACAAGAAGACGAAGGAGCATATCCAAGCTGTCATCAATGAGGTGTCGGAAGGGCAGGAGCTGGAGGTGAAGTCGTATGCTGCCGAGGTGCGCGCCCAGTATGCCGACAACCGCAAGATGCGCAACACCATCTTGGTTGGAGCCTTATTTGCCTTGCTCATCTCGCTCATTGGCTTGATAGGCTATGTAATGGACGAGGCCAACCGCCGCAGCAAGGAGATAGCCTTGCGCAAGGTGCATGGTGCGGTGTCAGGTGAAATCGTCAGGATGTTTGTTGGCGAGGTGCTGAAACTGTCGTTTGTGGCAGCCGTCGTGGGTGCAGTGGGTGCTTTCTTCGTCGCCCACAAGTGGATAGAGCAGTTCGCCTTCCGCATCGACCTGTCGATGTGGTATTTCATCGGTGCCGCCGCCATTGTCTTGTTTATCGTCGGCTTGGTTATCGGTATCAGCAGCTGGCGCATCGCTCGCATGAATCCTGTGAAATCTTTACGTGACAATTAAAAAAGCAATGAATATGGAAATCAACTCAATGGATCGTAGAATCGAAAAGAAAAAAGGCCTGGCCCTCGTGTTCAGCAAGAAAGCGTTGCCGTTTTGGGGCGGGGCGATGCTCCTGGCCTTCATCCTCTGGCTCGTCTTCAGGGACGATGCCAAGAAACTCCGCATCGATGCGGACAACATCACCGTGAGTACCGTCACTCAGGGTCAGTTTAACGACTATATCCGCATCAGCGGACAGGTGGCCCCGATGACGACCATCCAAATCAGCCCGCGCGAAGGCGGCGTGGTGCAGCAGATAGTGGCCGAGGAAGGCAGTCGTGTCAATCAAGGCGACGTCATCCTCATCCTCAGCAATGAGGACCTCGACATGCAAATCCTCAACTCAGAGGCCAACCTTGCCGAGAAGGAGAACATCCTGCGCAACACGATGATACAGATGGAGCAGCAGAAACTGAGCATCGAGCAGGAGAAACTACAGCTACAGATGGACGTGAGCCGCAACCGCCGTACATACGAGGCGCAAAAAGCCCTCTTCGACGACGGTCTCATCGCCCGCGAGGACTACTACAAAGCCGAAGAGGATTACCAACTCTCCGCCAATCGCCTCAAGCTGGTGAACAACCGCGCCAAGCAGGACAGCCTTTACCGCTCGGTGGAAATCATCCAGATGCGCGAGAGCCTCGACAACATGCGCCTCAATATGCAGATGATCCGCCACCGCAAGGACAACCTCACCATCAAGGCCCCCATCGACGGCGAATTGGGTCTCTTGGATGTCGTCCTCGGTCAGTCAGTAGGGGCGGGGACCAAAATAGGACAAATCAACAACCTTGACAGTTACAAGATTGAAGCGCAAATTGATGAACATTATATTGACCGCATCACGCCTGGCCTGGAAGCCACCTTTGAGCGGCAGAGCGAACGTTATCAGGCACAGATTCGCAAGGTCTATCCCGAGGTGCGCGACGGCAAGTTTAAGGCCGACTTCAAGTTCATGGAGCAGCAGCCCGACAACATCCGTAGCGGCCAGACCTATTACCTTAACCTGCAGCTCGGTCAGCCTGTGGAGGCGATGCTTATCCCACGTGGAGCTTTCTATCAGAAGACAGGTGGCAAGTGGATCTACGTCCTCTCGTCAGACGGTACCAAGGCCATGAAGCGCGACATCCGCATCGGTCGGCAGAACCCGCAGTATTACGAGGTGATCGACGGCTTGGAACCCGGAGAGAAAGTGATTACATCAAGTTATGACAATTTCGGGGAAAGCGATGTGTTGGTGTTCTAATAATCGTACAATTAAAACAACAATTCAACAAAATAAGAGTTAAACCATTAAACATTGAAAGCAATGATGATCAAAACAGAAAACCTCAGAAAAGTCTTCTGCACGGAAGAAATTGAAACCACGGCTTTGGACGGCGTTTCGTTCGAAATCAACGAAGGCGAGTTTGTCGCCATTATGGGACCCTCGGGCTGCGGCAAGTCCACCTTGCTCAACATCCTAGGCCTTTTGGACAATCCCTCCGGTGGCAAGTACGAACTCCTCGGCCATCAGGTGGGCGACCTCAAGGAAAAAGATCGCACCCAGTTCCGCAAGGGCAACATCGGCTTCGTTTTCCAGAGCTTCAACCTCATCGACGAGCTGAACGTGTATGAGAATATCGAGCTGCCGTTACGCTATATGAACATCCCTGCAGGGGAGCGCAAGCAGCGGGTGGAGGCCATCTTGGCCCGCATGGACATCAGGCACCGCAGGGATCACTTCCCGCAGCAGCTCTCGGGCGGTCAGCAGCAGCGTGTGGCCATCGCTCGTGCCGTCGTGGCCAACCCGAAGCTCATCCTCGCTGACGAGCCTACCGGTAACCTCGATTCCAAAAACGGCAAGGAGGTGATGGACCTGCTCACCGACCTCCACAAGGAAGGCACCACCATCGTCATGGTAACCCACTCCCAGCGCGATGCCGGCTATGCCGACCGCGTCATCAACCTCTTCGACGGAAAGATTGTCGAGGATGTGCTGTCCCAGTTGTAATACTACTTCATTTTTATTGTAGAAAACTGCATTTCAGCGGTTTGTCTTTTTTGAATAGTGCTGAGTTTTTTCCAAAATTGCAAGAAATTGACAGTTTTGGAAAAAACTCAGACTAATGATAGGGGGCGAAATGGTAAAAATCAAAAGCATTTTTGCGGTTTTGGAAATTATGTGTACTTTTGCACAAACAAAACTAAACCATGAGGTGCTTTCAGGACATATATGAAGCAATTGCCAAAGAAGGCTTTACTGAGTCGACACTTCATGCTATTGACGAACTTGTAAATCAGATAGAAAATGGATCCACAGACCTTCCTCGATTTAATCTTCGAGAGCATTCAGGAGTCTGCAAGGCAGGCTCGGCTCTCATCGGGGCGTCCATCGTCGCAAGCTACGCTGAAAGAAGCCTTGCAACAGGTAGCCATGCTGGAAGCGGCCAAGGAAGCCCAAGCAATTGGGAAATAGACGAATTGCAAGAAAAACTCATTGAACAATGGGCAAAGGCTGCCCGTTTATGGGTGGAGGCTTCAGACGACATCGTTCGTAATGGATTTGGTCCGATGATAGCTGAAGGCGCAGAAGCAAAAGTTTATTACAGAGAAGGTTCTCCTGCTGTACTGAAAGAGCGAGCTTCGATTTATTCCACCACACAAAAGGCTCTTGATGCCATTGCGCTCCATAATTACATCTTCCCTGAAACAGCCATGCATGTGATTGGCTTCACACGTGACTCGGACAAACTTTTTCGCGTAATCCTTACACAACCGTATGTCCGTTGCCAACGGCTTGCCACAAAGGGAGAAATAGACAAACTTGTTGCGGAAAAGGGCTTTCATGACAATTGGAAAGGACAAGGGGTGAACTATATCTCAGACCGCATAGCATTGGAGGACATGCATCCCGCCAATGTGTTTATTGACGAGGTGACCTCACTTCCTATTTGCATCGATTGCATCGTCAAATTCGTGAAGAAATAGAATTGCGTCACTGTAAAGTTTCTTTACACCCACTGTAAAGATTCTTTACACTTTTTTGAGAGTGGATTTTTTTAATTTATTGGTTTTTAATGGTTTGTAAATTTGGCACGGCAATTGCTATGCTGGAAGCATTATTATAAACTGTAAAAGCATAATACGATGGAAAAAAGAACTTTTTTGATGGCATTGCTCGTTTGCCTGGCGATGCTTGGCGCAAAGGCGCAAAACAAAAACATGTACAAAGCGGATACCATTGTGGACGGAAAAGGAAACGTAATAGTCAATGTGTACTCGACACAAACCGTTGTGGACGGAAACGGCAACGTCATTACACGCGACTACGATGTGGCGGCGTTTGATGAAATCAGCATAATATTGCCCGCTACGGTCAACTACACGGTGGCGGACGACTATTCCTGCCGCGTGACCCTTGACGAGAACCTTTTCGAATATCTCGACATCCAAGTAAAGTACGATTGCCTCAACCTTAAACACGACAAAAGGTATGACAACATCAACCTGAAACCCACGGAGTTCGTCATCGAAATCACCGCCCCAACGGTTGAAGAAATCAAATTGGTGGGCAGCGGTGACTTTGTTTTCGTTACTCCGCTTGAAGCCGAGAAACTAAAGGTCAGCACAGCGGGTTCGGGAGATGTGGTTTTCGAGGAAACCGTCAAAGTTCAAGACCTTGATATGAGCATAGCGGGTTCGGGGGATGCCGTTTTCAAGGAAACTGCCGCCATTCATGACTTTGCGATGAGCATTGCCGGCTCAGGAAAACTAAAGTGTAAGCAGCTCATTGCCGACCATTCGCATTTGAGCGTCGCTGGTTCGGGCGACATGGAAATCGAGTCGGGGATGATCAAGAGCGCGAAAGTCTCTGTGGCTGGCTCAGGTTCGATAGAGACACATTGCCAAATAGAATCAATGGACTACAGCATTGCAGGCTCGGGGACTATCAGATACCTTGGCGATGTCAATGTGAGTGGCTCAAATATGGGAGGCGAACTCCGTCGGATTGATTTGGAAAACAAGAAAACCGAGAAAAAGTGTTGCGATGAAAAACAGAAAAAGACCAAAACTCAAGGTATTGCTCTTTGAAAAGTTGGTGATGCTTTTTGGGCTTGAAAAAGTGGAAAGATTCTTCAAAATATTCGATTATAAATCATTCAAATAATAGTGCTATGACTAAGAAAATGTTTTTTACTACACTAATCGTTTTTATGGCAGTGCTGGGCGCAAAGGCGCAAAACATCACAGGCCGTTTGGCTGACGAGGACAACAATCCCGTGGCTTTCGCCAACATCGTGCTGAAACAGGCACAAAACGACAGCCTCGTGGCGGGGCTGACCTCCGACGAGAACGGAGCATTCTCCGTAGATGTCAAGGAGGGAAAATACATCCTTATTGCTTCGGCCATCGGCTACGAGCGGCTGACCGTCCGTTGTGGGGCGACTGCCCTCGGAACCTTGTTGATGCCCAAAACTACTGAACAATTGGACGAAGTAGTAGTCGAGGCTTCGAGGGTCACCGAAGAGGCGGGACGTTTTGTGGTGCTGCCCGACCCCAAGGAGGCGGAAGTCTCGGGTCGTGGTCTGACCTTGCTTGACATGCAACAGCTGCCTGGTTTGGAAGTGGATGTGGCCATGCAAAACATCACCATCGACGGCGGCACACCTATCTTGCAAATCAACGGAAAGGAAGTGCCGCTTAACCGCTTCATCAATGTCAGGCCGGAGCAAATCCTGCGCATCGAGTACAGCAACGACCCCGGCATCCGCTACCTCGACCGTAATGCGTCGGGCATCATCAACCTTGTGCTGAAGGAGTCGGACGACGGCGGAAATGTGATGGCAAGGATTCAGTCGGCCTTCACCACGGGCTTTGTGGATGGCTACCTTATGGCCGCCCATCACAAAGGCAAGTCGGAATTCTCATTGCAGTACAACTTGAGCCACCGCAATTACAAAAATGTACCTTACGAAATGACAGACAGTTACCTTGCGGAAGAACGCACGATGGAGCGTTATCAGGAAATGAATTTCCCGTTCAATTACATCACTCACAACATCACGGGCGAATACACCTACCAGCCCAACGACAGCACCATGTTCGTGGCTACCCTGCGCGACTACATCGACAACAACCATTGGTTCGGGACGGGCACCATCACCGAGACGGAAAACGGGACGACCACCCAGATGGACATGAACAAACAGACCGACAGAAAAGGCAACTCGCCGACGCTGGACCTGTTCTTTACGCACAAGATGAGGAACAGGCAAAAGATTGAGTTGAATATGGTGGGGCAATACTCACAAAGCGATTATTACAACAATCTGATTTACAGGGATTCGGAAAGCGAATGGGAATATCCCACAAAGGTAATGAACAATGGTTATGCCATCAGTGGCGAGGCGGTTTACGGCAAACAATTGAAAAAAGCGGAAGTCCGCGTCGGACTGCAATACCAGCACAACTTCGCGAGCAACGATTATGTGATTTACGAAACCCAAACCGAAATGACCAAGGATAACACCTATCTTTACACCAGCATCGACGGCAATTTGAGCGATAATGTGATGTATTCGTTGGGGACGGGCGTCAAGTTGTTCTCCGTGACCGACGGCATTGACACTCGACGCTATGTTCGCAACTTAAGCACGGCGAGGCTGTTTTGGCGCATCAACCAGCATTGGTCGATCAATGCCAATGCGAGGTTCATCCCATACTTGCCTTCGTTGAGCGAACTCTCTCCCGTGTTGCAGCGTGTGGACGATGTAGAGGCCATTCAAGGCAACGAGTCACTGCGGCCTTACAACACCCTGTATGGTTCATTGCGTTTGCGTTACAATAACAAGGGGTGGTTTGCGAGTATGATTCCAAGTTATTACAGGAACTTTTCGCCCACTGTCCGCGTGTATCAATACGACCCCGAACTTGACCTTTTCGTTGGCACACCACAAAATACCGACTATTACCAGCGTTTCATGTTGAAGGCAGAGATAGGTGTCAAGCAACTGTTTGACCGCCTGAATATTACGCTGAACGGCAAACTGAAAAAAGAGGAAGCCAAGGGAGAGGAATTCTATCACGACAACCTCAATTTCAGCAGCGGCATCAAGGCGCAATTTGTTTGGAAGCAGTTGGTGGTCGGCTGCGACTTCGACTTCACGCCTGAATGGACTTTGTTCGGCGAGGATTTGTCGGGAGGTGAGATGTCGCAAAGCATCTATGCCGAATACAACTGGAAGAACCTGAATGCGAGCGTGGTATGGCATTGTCCATTCAACAAGAAAGGCTATATGTACCAGACCAGCAACCTCTCGGCGGTGCATCCCTACACCCACACCAACTGGACCAGCGACAACGGCAACATGGTCGTGTTGGGTCTCACATGGAAGTTCAACTATGGAAAGGCGTTCAACAAAGGCCAGAAGACGCTTTGGAACGGTGGGTATGATGATGGTATGGTGAAGTAAGAAAATATTCATGACACTTGTTCGTTAAACATCATAAAAACAAACTATCATGGCACGAATTTTCAAAAAAGGCAAGACCTCCTTGGTGTCTTCCATTCTCAACATCCTCGGCCTGACGGCAGCCTTCGCCGCCCTCTACATCATCCTCGTGCAGGTACACCACGACCTCACCTACAACAAGGATCTCAAGGACAGCGACCGCATCTATTGCCTTGTAAAACAGGAACAAAACTATAATGCTTATTCTTCTTACCTGTGCCGCCCGATGGGAGAGTATGTCCTCAACGCTTCTCCCGACATCGAAGCTGGCGGCTGCGGCAAAATCGCGGGCAATCCCATCATGGTTCGTGTAAGCGAGGAGCAATCGCCTGTGTCCATCTCGGTAGCCGCCATGAACCAAGGCGCACGCGATGTGTTCGGCTTTGAATTGGTAGCGGGCAACTGGGACGATCTGACGGGCACGGGCTTTGCCCTCTCGGAGTCGGCTGCCCAGCGTCTTGGTGTCCAAGTGGGCGATGTCATGAAGTATTTCGATGGCTCATCGTGGCAGGAAATATCCATCGTGGTCATCTATAAGGATATGCCGAAGCACAGCGACCTTTCATCTTTCGAGATGCTTGCTAATATGGGCGATAATTTCATCAACGAGTGGAAAGAGTTTTCGTTCCACTATTTCCTGAAACTTCGCAAAGGTGCCGACCC
>Ga0310690_10000998_pt1 | contig 53615 bp, 48 predicted proteins | sample AusTroGonzalo_MG_2_FD_207661 | JGI IMG/M metagenome (GOLD analysis project Ga0310690, IMG submission 207661) | Bovine rumen microbial communities from tropical cattle in Woodstock, Queensland, Australia - Gonzalo_04 (v2) (version 2) | ecosystem: Host-associated > Mammals > Digestive system >... | reverse complement strand
GGCGAAGGGGAGCGAAACTGATGAAACCAGTCCCACACGGAGAGCCGTATGCGGGAAAACTGCACGTACGGTTCGATGAGGGGGCGGGCGTACCCGATAACAAGGGGCGTCCCGCTCTACTCTACACCCTCGGGCCCTCAGCTCATCAGAAATGTACTACGTCAACAAGATAGTCGGCTTTGCGGCAAGCCCCGTTGGGCTTGCGATTCTTGGCGGCGCGGGCGCGCTGCTCTGCGTCCGGCTGAAGCGTCCGCGCGTCGCGAAGTGGCTTGGCTGGATCACGGTCGCGTGGCTGTGGCTCTGGATGACGCCGATCATGACCTGGGTCGTCGGCGCGCCCCTCGAGCGCGAGTTCCTTGTCGATGGCCGGGTGCCGGCGGTCGAGACCTTCCCCGAGGCGGACGCCATCGTCCTTCTTGGCGGCGGGATGTCCGCCGACACCAACCGGAACCCCTATGCCGAGATGTCGGCCGGAGCGGACCGCGTCTGGCAGGCGGCCAGGTTGTCCAGGGCGGAGAAGGCGCCACGGGTGGTCGCGACGGGCGACTATGCGAGGGACACGACGCTGCCGCTGCTGAAGGACTTCGGCCTGGCGGTGGATTGCGTCTCGTTCCTCGACGCGAGGAACACCGAGGAGGAGGCGAAGGGGATTGAGGAACTAATGGGACGTGTGGATTCACAACGCAGAGTCGCGGAGTCGCAGAGTGCGCAGAGGGCGCCTAAGCCGAGGATTCTGCTTGTCACGAGCGCGTGGCACATGAAGCGGGCGCGGCTGATGTTCGGGAAGTATGCGCCGGGGGTCGAGGTCGTCTGCGCGCCGGCGGACTTCGAGCAGACGATGATGGCGGAGAACCTCTTCTCTCCCAAGGCGATCCTCCCCGACGTCAATGCCTTCTACCTCAATTCCGCCGCCTTCCGCGAATGGGTCGGCATCGTCGGCTATGGGCTCTTCCGATGATCCGCCCGGCGGGCTCCGCCTCCGGCGCGCGGACTGACGCGGCCCGCCGATTTTTGGTATAATCTACGCCAATCATGAGCAGCGAGAAGTTTGATTTCGGGGCGATGGTCGACGACCAGCTCAAGGGCATCAAGAAGAGCTACAAGTTCGGGAAGGCGTTCAACGACGACAAGTCGATCGTCCGTCCGGAGAGGCCGTCCGTCCCCGTGGCGAGCGACGACAACGCCGCGATCAAGGCCGCCTGGGACGCGGGCGAATCGGTCTCGGGCCTTGTCGAGAAGGAGATCAAGGGCGGGTTCGAGGTGACTGTCGCGGGGCAGCGCGCGTTCTGCCCCTTCAGCCAGATCGACCGGGGCGTCCGCCGTCCGCCGGAGGAGTACGTCGGCCGCAGGTTCGACTTCGTCGTCAGCGAATACGCGAAGGACGACCGCGGGCTCAACGTCGTCCTCTCGCGCCGCGCGCTTCTCGAGGTCCAGGCCGCCGCCCTCAGGGAGGCGATGCTCGCCGAGATCACGGAGGGCGAGACGCTGAACGGAACCGTCACGCGCGTCCTCGACTTCGGCGCGTTCGTCGACCTCGGCGGGCTCGAGGGGCTCGTCCCCGCGCGCGAGATCGCGTGGGAGCGCGTCGACGATCCGCGCACCGTCCTCAAGGAGGGCGACGGCGTCACGGTCAAGGTGCTGCGCGTCGACCGCGAGGAGGGCAAGGTCACGCTGTCGCGCAAGGAGTGCATCGCGCGCGTGTTCAAGAAGACGGCGGAGGAAGAGGCCGCCGCCGAGAGCGCCGCCGCCGTCGCCGCCTGGATGGAGGAGGCGAAGAAGCGGAACGCCGGCGTCGGCTCGCTCGCCTCGGCCTTCGAAGGGCTGGAGATGAAGATCTGAAGAAGGGAAACGAAAGGAGCCCAGACATGAAGATCGGGTTTTTCGGAGCGGGGAAGATGGCGGAGGGAATCCTCTCCGCGATCGAGGACAAGAACGGCGTCGTCATGGCCGAGAAGGTCGCCGAACGCGCGGCGGAGCTGTCCCGGAAGTACGGCGTCGCGACGACGGGCGACGCGAAGGAGGTCGCGAAGAAGGCGAAGTTCGTCTTCCTCGCCGTCCGCCCTCAGGACGTCGACGCGCTCGCGGCCGACGTGAAGCCGCTCCTGACGGAGAGGCACACGCTCGTCTCCATCGTCGCCGGCAAGACCCTCGCGAAGCTCCGCAAGGCGTTCGGCGCCAAGGTCAACCTCGTGCGCGTCATGCCCAACCTCGCGCTCCGCGCGAACGCCGGCATGTGCGCGATCTGCCCCGCCGCGAAGACGCCCGCGAAGGACGTCAAGCTCGTCGAGAAGATCCTCGGCGGCGCGGGCGCGACGGTCGTCCTCAAGGAGAAGGACTTCGACGCGGTGACCGCGCTCTCGGGGTCGGGTCCCGCCTACTTCGCCTACATGGAGGAGGCGATGGTCGAGGGCGGCGTGAAGCTCGGCCTCAGGCCGGCGGTCGCGCGGCTCCTCGCCGAGCAGACGATGTACGGCACGGCCAAGTTCCTCCGGGAGAGCGGCATGGAGCTCCGTCCGTTCATCGAGGGCGTCTGCACGAAGGGCGGCACGACCGCCGCCGGCATGGAGAAGATGGACGTCCCCGCCTTCAAGAAGATCGTCGCGGCGACGCTCGCCGCCGCCGCGAACCGCTCCCGCGAGCTGGCGTGACCCCCCCCCCTTGACAGGGCAGCCCCGGATTTGATAGGATTTGCCCCATCTAACAAGATTAGAGGTGGCAAAGATGCCGTTGGCGATAGCGAAAGTCGGTGAGAAGGTCCGTGTCCTCCGCGTCTCCGGTTCGGAGACGACGAAGAAGCATCTTGGCGCACTTGGGTTCGTTCCAGGTGCGATCGTCACCGTCGTCACGGCGACCGACGACAACCAGATCGTCGCCATACACGACAGCCGCATCGCCGTCAACGGCGACGTCTCGCGGCATGTGTTCATCGAGCCGGTATAGTCTCGCCAGTATCGTTAGCCACAAAGTACACAAAGGGCACGGAGGATGTCAGGCACGGCCAATGTAAAGATCGCCCTCGCGGGCAACCCGAACAGCGGCAAGACGACGCTCTTCAACGCGCTCACGGGCTCGAACCAGTACGTCGGCAACTGGCCGGGCGTCACCGTCGAGAAGAAGGACGGACGCCTCGCCGGCGCCGAGGACGTCGTGATCCAGGACCTCCCCGGCATCTACTCTCTCTCGCCCTATTCCCTCGAGGAGAGGGTCTCGCGCAAGTTCCTCGTCGAGGAGAACCCCAACGCGATCCTGAACATCGTCGACGGCACGAACATCGAGCGCAACCTCTACCTCTCCACGCAGCTCGCCGAGCTGGGGCTTCCGATGGTGATGGCCGTCAACATGATGGACGTCGTGAAGAAGAACGGCGACAGGATCGACTTCGCGAAGATCGCCAAGGCCCTCCGCTGCGAGGTGGTCGGGATCTCCGCGCTCAAGGACGAGGGCGGGCTCGAGGCCGCGCAGAAGGCGGTCGAGATGGCGAAGAAGACGGTCGTCGAGAAGGGGCCCCGCAAGATGCCGGAGGTCCCGCACGTCTTCTCGGGCTCCGTCGAGCACGCGATCGCGCACATCGAGGAGTCGATCCAGGGCAAGGTGCCGGCGCGGTCGATCCGCTGGTACGCGATCAAGATCTTCGAGCGCGACCGCGACGTCATCCGCGACCTCGGCATCGGCGTCGGCGAGATGAAGCATCTCGAGGAGCACATCCGCGACTGCGAGAAGGAGCTCGAGGACGACGCGGAGTCGATCATCACCTACCAGCGGTACGAGTTCATCAAGGGACTGGTGGGCAGGGCGCTCTCGCGGAGCGAGAAGCGCCGCAACAAGGCGTCGCTCTCGGACAAGATCGACCGCGTCGTCACGAGCCGGTGGCTCGCGCTCCCCGTCTTCGTCACGGCGATCTGCGTCGTGGGGTGGCTCGCCGTCGTCCCCGGCGGCGCGGTGACCGAGTGGGCGAACGAGCACTTCCTCGGCGAGGCCGGCTGGAACATCGGCGCGCTGCGCGTTCCGGGCGTGACGGCGCTCGTCGCGAAGGGGCTCGCGGCCGTCGGCGCCAACGAGACGGTGACCTCGATCGTGAAGGACGGCGCCTGGGCGGGCGTGTCGACGGTGCTCGGGTTCGTGCCCGTCATCGTGCTCGTCTTCCTCTTCCTCGCGTTTCTCGAGGAGTGCGGATACATGGCGCGCGTCGCGTTCATCATGGACCGCGTCTTCCGCAAGTTCGGGCTTTCCGGCAAGTCGTTCATCCCGATGATCGTCGGCATCGGATGCGGCGTCCCCGCCGTGATGGCGGCGCGCTCGATCGAGAAAAAGCGCGACCAGCGCATGACGATCATCCTCGCGACGTTCCTGCCGTGCGGCGCCAAGCTCGCCATCATCACGATGTTCTCGGTCGTGTTCTTCCGCGAGCAGTGGTGGATGTTCCCGCTCATGTACTTCGTCGGCATCGCGATCATCGTGCTCGGAGGCATCGCGCTCAAGAAGACCCGCGCGTTCGCGGGCGAGGCCGCGCCGTTCGTGATGGAGCTTCCGCCGTACCACCTGCCGGCGCCCTCGCGCGTCTGGCGGCACACGTGGGTGCGCGCGAAGGGGTTCGTCCTCAAGGCGGGGCTCGTCATCTTCCCGGCGTGCCTCGTCCTCTGGTTCATCACCCACTTCGACTTCGGATTCAACCTGCTCGGCGACAAGCAGATCGACCGGTCGATCCTCGCGTCCGTCGGCGGCTATCTCGCGTACCTCCTGAAGCCGCTCGGATTCGGCACCTGGCAGGGCGCGGCGGCGGCGGTCTCGGCCGAGATCGCGAAGGAGCAGGCGACGGCGACGCTGCGGGTCGTCTCGTCCTCGCTGGAGGGCGCGTCGTCCGACCTGCGCGTCGCGAACCTCTTCGCCGCGATGAGCGACTTCCCGAAGCTCGCGGCGCTTTCGTTCATGGTCTTCAACCTCTTCATGCCGCCCTGCATCGTCGCGATCGCCGTCTCCTTCATGGAGATGGGTTCGAAGGCGTGGGGGTGGTTTGCGGTCGGATTCCAGCTCTTCGTCGGATATGTCCTCGCGCTCTCCGTCTATCAGCTCGGCGTCTTCTTCGCGGGCGGCGGCTTCGGATTCTGGACGGCCGTCGCGATCGTCGTCGACCTCTGGTGCCTCTGGATGATCTTCAGGCCGGCCAGGAGCGATGGCCAATGAACGCCGCTTCGGTCATCGTCCTAGTCGTCGTCATCGCGCTCGCCGTGCTGGCCGTGTGGCGCAACGTCAGGAAGGGCGCCCCGTGCGAATGCGGCGGCAGCTGCGCCTCCTTGCGTTCCTGCCTCAGGCGCCGCAACGGCTGCCGTTCCTGCAACGGCCACTGCGGCGGAAGCGAATGCCCTGGACGGGATTCGCATGACTCGGAGACGGAGGTGGCATAATGCTTCTGGACTACTGTGAAACCAAGGTTACAATACCGGCATGAAATTCAACGCCATTGTCTGCGCGGCCGCCGCCTGCGGCTGCATCACGCTCGCCACGGCGGCCGACGAGTCCGCCGATGCCGAGAACGATGAGAAGAAAGGGGACCCGATCGTCTCCGTCGAGGCCTCGGTCGGGGTCGACTCCAAGTACATCACGTACGGCGTGATGGACGGCAAGGACCCGATCGTGAGGGCCAACGCCTACGTCACCTTCTTCGACTGGTGGTACATCGGCGGCGAGATGCTGTTCGACATGACGAAGGGCAACGGCAAGCGCGGTCCCTTCGGCTGGGGCAACCGCGCCGGCAAGTACACGACCGTCGACGCGCAGACCGGCCTCGCGCACGAGTTCAACCTCGGCGAGGCGCTCGGCGCATTCGGCGAGGCGCTCGGCACCCTCTCCGTCGAATTCTACTACACCTACGAGTACGTGGCGCGCCACAAGGGCACCATGAACGACACGCAGTATCTCGACGTCGAGTTCAAGCTCAAGGACCTCTGGCTCCAGCCCAAGCTCTGGATCGAGCGCGACCTGATGGCGGACGATGGCACGTACGTGAACCTCGAGGTCGGCCACGCCTTCGCGCTTGTCGGCGACGACGAGGATCCGACGCTGACGTTCAGGCCGTCCGTCGGACAGGGCTTCGGCGACAAGCACCGCACGCGCGGATACGAGCTTGCCGACGACCACGGCGGAGTGATGGACACGACGATCAAGGGCGAGTTCGAGTACAAGATCTGCGACAACCTGAAGCTCAAGGCCTACGTCGCCTATTGCGACTACTGGTTCGACCGCTGCCTCCGCCACGGCGCGCGTGCCTACAACGGCGCGTGGGGCTCGGGCTGCGACCACTCCTGGAACTTCTACGGCGGCGTCGGCGTTGCAATGTCGTTCTGAACTCGAGCATGCAGCATTGGTATAGTGCTGAATAGAGCGCCTTTGTCGCTGGAACGGCAACCGAAAAATCTTGTGCGGTCCCTATTGACAGCGGCGAGTTAGTTATGGTAAACTTTACTACGTCTAACTAAATTAGGGCAATCTAAAAATGACACTGAACGAACTTGAGGTCGGGAAGACGGCGAAGGTCGTCCGTCTCAACGGGGAGGGCGCGGTCAAGCGCCGCATCATGGACATGGGGCTCACGAAGGGCACGGAGGTGACGGTGCGCAAAGTCGCGCCGCTCGGCGACCCGGTCGAACTCACGGTGCGCGGGTACGAGCTGTCGATCCGCAAGGACGAAGCGGCGATGATAGTGATTAGGGGTTAGGGGTCAGGAATTAGGAGTCAGTGGCTAGGGGTTGGGGTTTAACACAGAGGTACAGAGGTTTTCCTTGACAATTTTTTTTGGAAAGGATGTTAACTATGGCTAATATCAAGATCGCCCTTGCGGGCAACCCGAACAGCGGAAAGACGACGCTCTTCAATGCGCTCACCGGTTCAAGCCAGTACGTCGGAAACTGGCCGGGCGTGACGGTCGAGAAGAAGGACGGAATCCTCTCCGGCACGAAGGACGTCGTGATCCAGGACCTTCCCGGCATCTACTCGCTCTCGCCATATTCCCTCGAGGAGAAGGTCTCCAGGAAGTTTCTCGTCGAGGAGAATCCGAATGCGATCCTGAACATCGTCGACGGCACGAACATCGAGCGCAACCTCTACCTTTCGACGCAGCTCGCCGAGCTGGGGCTTCCGATGGTGATGGCCGTCAACATGATGGACGTCGTGAAGAAGAACGGCGACACGATCGACTTCGCGAAGATTGCGAAGGCCCTCCGCTGCGAGGTCGTCGGAATCTCCGCGCTCAAGAACGAGGGCGGACTCGAGGCCGCGCGGAAGACAGTGGAGATGGCGAAGAAGTCCGTCGTGGAGAAGGGCCCCGGCAAGCAGCCCGACGTTCCGCATGTCTTCACCGGCTCGGTCGAGCACGCGATCGCGCATATCGAGGAGACCATCCAGGGCAAGGTGCCGGCGCGGTCGATACGCTGGTACGCGATCAAGATCTTCGAGCGCGACCGCGACGTCATCAAGGACCTCGGCATCGGCGTCGGCGAGATGAAGCACCTCGAGGAGCACATCCGCGACTGCGAGAAGGAGCTGGACGACGACGCGGAGTCCATCATCACCAACCAGCGCTACGACTTCATCAAGAACCTGATGGACAAGGCGCTGTCGAAGGACGAGTGCCGCCGGAACAAGGCGTCACTTTCCGACCGCATCGACAAGATCGTCACCAATCGCATCCTTGCGCTTCCGATCTTCATCCTCTCGCTCTGTGCGATGTGGTGGCTTGCGGTTGCCGAGAAGGGGCCGGGCACGATCCTCACCGACTGGGCGAACGACGGCTTCCTCGGCGACGGCTGGCATCTTCCGTTCACGATGCACGAAGTGGACGGAAAGGACTGGGACACTGCGCAGGCGGACTTCGCCAAGGCTGAGGCGACTGTCGAGGCGTGGGAGGCGGGCGAGAAGAAGGCGTCCGTCGAAGACGAGGAGACCGGCGAGGTTTCCGAGGAATGGGAAATCGACGAAGCCGCGTACGAGGCAGCGAAGAAGGCTGAGGAGCCCGATCCAGGTCAGTTCGGCGTGTGGGTGCCCGGCATCGGCGCGATGATCGGCGGCGCGCTCGAGAAGATGGGCGTCGGCGACACCGTGAAGAGCCTTGTCGTCGACGGTGCGTGGGGAGGCGTCGCGACGGTGCTAGGGTTCGTCCCTGTCATCTTCGTCGTGTTCCTCTTCCTTGCGTTCCTCGAGGACTGCGGATACATGGCGCGCGTCGCTTTCATCATGGACCGCCTCTTCAGGAAGTTCGGGCTTAGCGGCAAGTCGTTCATCCCGATGATCGTCGGCAAGGGCTGCGGCGTGCCGGCGGTGATGGCGGCGCGGACGATCGAGAACGAGCGCGACCGCCGCATGACGGTCAGTCTCGCGACGTTCATCCCGTGCGGCGCGAAGACGGTCATCATCGCGATGTTCGCGGCGCTCTTCTTCCGCGAGCAGTGGTATGTCGCGCCGCTGATGGATGTCATCGGGATCGCGATCATCGTCCTGGGCGGAATCGCGCTCAAGAAGACGCGCATGTTCGCGGGCGAGGCGGCCCCGTTCGTGATGGAGCTTCCCGCGTACCACATGCCGACCATTACGGGCATCTGGCGCCACACGTGGAACCGGCTCAAGGGCTACATGCTCAAGGCGGGGCTCATCATCTTCCCGGCGTGCGTCGTGCTCTGGTTCGTCATGCACTTCGACTTCGGCTTCCACCTCCTGGAGGACGAGCAGATCGACCAGTCGATCCTCGCGACGGTGGGCGGCTGGATCGCGTGGATCCTCGCGCCGCTCGGATTCGGCACCTGGCAGGGCGCGGCGGCGTCGGTCTCCGCCGAGATCGCGAAGGAGCAGGCAACGGCGACGCTGGGGCTCGTCGCGGCGAACATGGAAGGGGCCTCGACGGCTGCGCACATCACGAACCTCTTCGGGTCGATGAGCGCCTTCCCGAAGCTTGCGGCGCTCTCGTTCATGCTCTTCAACCTGTTCGTGCCGCCGTGCATGGTGGCGATCGCGGTCACGTTCCGCGAGATGGGCTCGAAGGCGTGGGGCTGGTTCGCGATCGGCTTCCAACTGTTCGTCGGCTACGTCCTCGCGATGTCGGTCTACCAGATAGGCATGCTGATTGCCGGCGGCGGGTTCGGCGTATGGACGGCTGTTGCAGTCCTCGTCGACCTCTGGTGCCTCTGGATGATCTTCCGCCCGGCGAGGAAGGAGGCGGTCTGATGAACTCGGCTTCGGTCTTCATACTTGTCGCCGTTGGAATCTTCTTCGCGCTCGCCGCCTGGCGGGTCGCGAAGAAGGGTGCGCCCTGCGAGTGCGGCGGCTCGCGCAAGCCCTGCGGCGGCAAATGCTGCTGCGAAAACGGCGGAAGGGCCGGGAAGTGAATTCCCAACTGATATAGTTTAACCTAAAACCGGCAGTTGGAAATTGCGTGAGCCACAAGGAACAGGAGATAATAGGAGAATGACGGAGACATCTTCTGTTTTTCCTGCTCTTCGTGGCTAAAAACTGACGAAGGCAGAATCAATTGACGAATTTTGGCGCAATCAAGGCAAGGTAAAAATTAGCCAAAACTAACAACGAAAGGAACAACAAGATGAACATCAAGAAAATAGCATGCGCGGCCGCCGTCTGCGGTTGCGTCTCGCTTGCGACTGCTGCCGACGAGGTTGCAGAAGCCGAGAAGGGCGAAGTCGAGGAGGCGCCGATCGTCTCCGCCGAGTTCGGACTCCAGTTCGACTCGAAGTACATGACGTACGGCGTCGTCGACGGAAAGGATCCGATCCTCACCCCGAGCGCGCAGCTCACGTTCTTCGACTGGGCGTATGTCGGCGTCGAGTCGATCTTCGACCTGACGAAGGGGAACGGCAAGCGCGGGGACTACGGCAACCGCGCCGGAAAGTGGACGACGCTCGACATGACGGTCGGCCTTGCGCACGAGTTCGACCTCGGCGAGGCGCTGGGCGCGCTCTCGGTCGACGTGAACTACATCTACGAATACCTGCGGCGCCGCCACAGCGACATGGGCGACACGCAGTACGTGAACCTCGAGCTCTCGCTCGGCGACCTCTGGTTCGAGCCGACGCTTGGAATCGAGCGCGACCTGATGGCGGACGACGGCACCTACGTTAACCTCGAGGTCGGACACACCTTCGCGCTTGTCGGCGACGACGAGGATCCGACGCTGACGTTCAGGCCGTCCATCGGACAGGGCTTCGGCGACAAGCACCGCACGCGCGGATACGAGCTTGCCGACGACCACGGCGGAGTGATGGACACGACGATCAAGGGCGAGTTCGAGTGGTCGATCTGCGAGCACGTCGCGCTCACGGCCTACATCGCCTACAGCGACTACTGGTTCGATTCGAAGCTCCGCGACGACGCGCGTGCCTACAACGGCGCGTGGGGCTCGGGCTGCGACCACTCCTGGAACTTCTACGGCGGCGTCGGCGTGACCGTCTCGTTCTGACTTTCGCCTCGGTCCGCACCTTTGCGCCTCGGTCGCGCGGGACCTGTCCGGTTTTGGTATACTATGTCCCAAAGGGGCTTTTGCCCTCAAGGAAAGGAGCTTGGACATGGCAGACGCGGTTGTTGGCATCGTGATGGGTTCGGACTCGGACTGGCCGCTTGTGAAGAAGGCGTGCGAGACGCTCGACAAGTTCGGCGTTCCCTACGAGACGCGCGTCATCTCCGCGCACCGAACCCCCGACGTCGCGATCGAGTATTCGCGCACGGCCGAGGCGCGCGGGCTCAAGGTCATTGTCGCGGCCGCGGGCGGCGCGGCGCATCTCGGCGGCGTGCTTGCCGCGGCGACGGTGCTGCCCGTCGTCGGCATCCCGGTCGCGGGGGGTGCGCTCAACGGGCTCGACGCCCTCTACGCGACGGTGCAGATGCCCTCGGGCGTCCCCGTCGCGACCGTCGCCGTCGGCTCGGCCGGCCCCACGAACGCCGCGCTTCTCGCCGTGCAGATCCTCGGGACGGCGGACGCGGGCCTCCGCGAGAAGTTCCGCGCCCACAAGGAGGAGCTCCGCGCCAAGGTCGCGAAGGCCAACGACAAGATCCACGAGCCGTGAAAGGGGCGCTGTCCGTCGCATGACGGCAGGCGCCTCTGGCGAGACGGGGTTCCTGCGGTTCGCGGCGGGCGGAGAGACGACATGCTCGGCCTCCTTCTGCTGGCGACGACCATTGTGGCCCACGAACCGGGGTACTTCACCTCGCTCGCCAACCACATCGGCCGCTGGCTCCGCTCGGAAGGCGTCGCCGCGGAGGTGGTGAAGCCGGGCGAGATGCGGTCCAGGCTCGCGCGTGAAAAGGTCGCGTTCCTCGTCGGGTTCGAGTCCCCGTCCGCGGACGAGCTCGCAACGCTCCGCGGCTTCCGCGACAGGGGCGGAAAGCTCGTCGTGTTCTATTCCTCCTCGCCGCAGCTCGGCGAGCTGATGGGCGTGCGGCCGGTCGGGTTCCGGAAGGCCGCCTATCCCGGGCAGTGGAGCCGGATGAACTTCGCGCGGACCGCGCCCGCCGGCACGCCGACGGCAATCATGCAGACGTCGTCCGTCCTGCAGCGCGCCGTCCCGGTCGAGGGCCGGTCGCGGGTCATGGCGACCTGGTCCGACCGGAACGGAAGGCCCACCGGCGACGCCGCGTGGATCTCGTCGCCGTCGGGATGGTGGATGACGCACGTCCTGCTGCCCGAAGGCGACGAGGACCTGAAGGCCAGGCTCTGCGCGGCGCTTGTCGGCTCGTCCGATCCCGCGCTGTGGAGCCATGCGCGCGCTGCGGCGAAGGCCGACGCCGAGTTCCGGGGCCTTCGGGCCTACGCCGCGAAGCAGGTCGCGCGCCCGGGCGAGATTCACGCGGTGTGGGACCATTCCGGGCGCGGGCTCTATCCGGGCGACTGGCCGAAGACGGTGCGGATTCTCCGCGCCGGCCACGTCACGGACCTCTTCGTCAACGTCGCGGGCGCGGGCTTCGCGCACTACGCGTCCGGCGTCCTCCCGCGCTCGAAGACGTTCCGCGAGGAAGGCGACCAGCTGGCGGCGTGCCTTGCCGCCGCGCGGGGGACGGGCCTTCGCGTCCACGCGTGGATCCTCTGCTTCAGCGCGACGCGCGCCTCGCCCGAGACGCTTGCGGCCTATGCGCAGGGGGGCTGGCGGCTCAAGACGGCGGACGGACGGCTCACCGAGTACGTGGATCCCTCGAATCCGGCGGTTCGCGGCCGCGTCCTGTCGTCCGTCGACGAGATCCTGGCGCGGTATCCGGTCGACGGGATCCACCTCGACTTCGTCCGGTGGGGCGACGCGGCCGCCAAGCCGAGGGACGCGGCGGACGTCGTCACGGGCTTCGTCTCGGAGGCGCGGCGCCGCGTGAGGAGCCCGAAATGGCTCACCGCCGCCGTGTACGGGAAGCATCCGCAGTGCGTGGCGACCGTCGGGCAGGACTGGAAGCGGTGGCTCGACGCGAACCTCGTCGACTACGTCGTGCCGATGGACTACACGGAGGACCCGAAGTTCTTCCGCGAGCTGCTGGCGCTCCAGTCGGACACGCCCGCCCACGCGCGGCGGACGATCGTGGGCATCGGCGTGACGGCGAACGAATCCCGTCTCGACGCGCGCGCGGTGATCGACCAGGTCAACCTCTCGCGCCGGCACGGCTTCGCGGGGAACGCGCTCTTCGACCTCGACACGACGCTCGAGCGGCGCATCCTCCCGTTTCTCTCGCTCGGCCTCTGGTGACGCTATCGGAGAAACGGGTTGGACGCGACCTCGCGTGCGATCGTCGTTTCCGGCCCATGTCCGGGCACGACGACCGTGTCCCCTGGAAGGGCCTTTAGCCTTTCGAGGGACGCCCGGAGCGTCGGCATGCTGCCGCCGGGGAAGTCGGTGCGCCCGACGGAGCCGCAGAAGAGCGTGTCGCCGGAGAAGAGGGTGCATGGCGCTTGCGCTTCGCCAGTGCTTGCGCTCGGCTGCGCCGAGCTGGCGCCTGGCGCGGAGAAGAGATAGCAGACGCCGCCCGGCGTGTGGCCGGGCGTGTCGATCACTTCTACGGCCGCCGTCCAGCCGATGCCTGCCAGGAACGACCCCAGCTCATTCGCCGGCCTGAGGTTCTTTAGCCCCGTCACCGGCGGATAGTCCGGCGGAAATTGGTTGAAGGGGTGGGAGATTATCTTCGCGTCCGCGTCGCTGATGAAGGCGGGGAGATCGGGGTGCGCCCGCTGGAGTTCCGGTATCGCGCAGATGTGGTCGAAGTGCGCGTGGGTGAGGAGGACGGCGGCGAGGTCGAGCCCCTGCTTCCTTAGCTCTGCGCGTATGCGCGTCGCCTCCGCTCCCGGGTCGACGACAATCGCCTTGCCGTTTTCGCCCAAGATGGAGCAGTTGACCTCGAAGGTCCCGACTTCGAATGTCGTGCGGTTCATGTCGCCTTCTCCTTTTGCTTTTGCGCGATGCCTGCGACTGCCTTGCGCGCCGTTGCGAAGGCGAGCGTCAGGTTGTAGCCGCCGGTCGGCCCGTCGATGTCCATGACCTCTCCGGCGAAGTAGAGCCCGGGCACGATCTTCGACTGCATCGTGCGAGGGTCGATCTCCCGCGTGTCGACGCCGCCAATCGTCACGATGGCCTCTTTGAGCGGACGCGGGCAGATCTTGTCCAGGCGCACCGTCGTGCCGCCGAACGACGCTTCGACGGCGAGGTCCTGCTTTTGCCTGCAGTGCTCGATGAAGCGCTGCGCGTTGTAGGTCGCCGCGCCGGAGAGCCCGAACGACTCGCAGTCGATCTCGCCGCGACACTCGAAGACCGTCTTGCCCGCCTGGTCGAGCACCTTTGCCGCGCCGTCCTCGAAGCGGCGTCCGGCGAGGGAGGTGACCTTCGGGTCGCGCGTCTCGAGTCCGATGAGGCCCGGACGATACGGGACGACCGAGTGCCCGAGCGCCTTCGCGAAGCTCTGTCCGTCGCCGACCGAGCCGGTCTTCGGGTAGCTCGCGCCGCCCGTCGCGACGAGGACGTTCTCCGCCCAGAGCGTGAAGTTCTTCGTCGCGACGAGGAACCCGTTCTTGAGCGGCTTGACCGCCGTGGCCGCGCAGTTCGAGAGGATCGGCACTCCCTCGTCGCGCAGGAGGTCGCCGAGCGCATGGACGATCGTCGCCGCCTTTTCGTCGGCGGGGAAGAGCCGTCCGTCGGCCATGCGCTTCGTGCGAACGCCGAGCGACTGGAACCCGCGGCAGATCTGCCGCGGAGGGCACTCGCGCACCGCCTCCGCGACGAACTCGGCGCACGACCCTTCGCCCAGGTCGCGGAGGAACTGGTCGGGGGGGATGTCCTTTGCGAAGTTGCAGCGTCCGTTCGCGGTCATGAGCACCTTCGATCCGAGCCGCGCCTTGCGCTCGAGAATCAGGCAGGGGACGCGCCGCTCGGCGGCGACGGCGGCGGCGAACATCCCCGCCGCGCCACCTCCCACGATGGCGAGCTTTACCGGCCTGTGCGTCAGTGGTGCGTGAGTTGTCATTGCAGTGTGAGGACGAGCGGCAGCGCCGCGTCGTCCGTCGTGAACGAGGTTGGATCCGATGGCGCGGACTCGTTTCCGTCCGCGTCGAACGCCGTCGCTCGCGCGACGTACTGCGTCCGAGGGACGAGACCTTTGACGGAACATGTTGTCGTGCCCGCGGCGAACGCGGTCTTGACGAGATTGGTTTCGACCGCATGGTCCCGCACGAACGAGAGCTCGTCGATGATCACGCGATGGTATTTCTTGTTGCCCGAATTGTTCAGGACGATCCTTGCGTCGTCCGGCACGTCGGCAAGGGAGACGGAGGAGCGGGAAAACTCGCCCGTCAATTCGACGGAGGCGAAGTCGTTTGTCGCGCCGTCCCGGACGTAGCCGACGGACACGGACTTCACTTCGTCGACATGGTCGTAGTGCCGGGCGACGAGTTCGAGGCGGAGGCCTTTGCACGATTCGAATCCGCGAATGGAGAGAATCCCCTTGTCGTCCCTGCTCGACAACTGGATCTGTCCCGTCGAATTCGTTGGAAGGCAGAGCATGACGCCGTCGAGATCGGGGTACGTCGACACGATCCTCTCGGTCTGCTGGGAAGTGTCTCCTCCGTTGGAGAATTCGCCGAAGTCGTATTTTCGCTCGACGGAGCTGCCTTCCGCGGGCCGCGTGATTTTCGAGACGTCGACGCGGTTCGACGCGGCGTTTTCCGGGTTCGTCCACGCGAGCCGGCAGCGCGTCCCGCTGATGTCGCTCGTGCGGAGGCCTGCGGGCGCTTCGACGATCGGCACGCCCGACAGCGCGGCCGAAAGGAAGTAGAGGTTCTGCGCGCCTTCGGTCGACTCTATTGACACGGCCCTTACCTGGTCGAAGGCCTCCCAGGCCGCGGCAACCACCGCGTCATCCGCCCCTTTCGGAATGGCTGGAAACGTCCGGGAAAGACGCGTCGCCGACGTTGCCGGGTCGTATGACGAGACGACAAGGTTTCGCGTGCAGCTTGACGTCGTCTTTACGTGCAGGACGACGGATGTGATTGCGAAGGCAAATGCCGGGGAGGCGATCCGCGCCCCATGCCCCGCCGTGTAGTACCCCGTGGCATTGTGTTTGACATCCGAGCTATACGTCCACTCCGTCGTATTGGTCAGCGCGGCGTCGAACGTGACGTTGGCGGAGATGGCGGAAAGGATCATCGGGACGGGAAGCGCGGCGAACGCGACGGGGCTTTTCTTCATGGCAGGCGGAATGGCACGCCTTTCTCTTCGAAATACGCATTGAACATGGCCTTCGCGGGGATGTCGAGGCCCGCCTTGACGACGAGGCTGTATCCGCAGGCGTCGCGGAGGCGGCCTGCGACGACCGTCGCGACGGCCTCGCGGAGGTTCGCGGCGGAGAGGAGGGCGAACCTCTCGCAGTCCGCGGCGAGCTGCGCGATGTCCTCCCGGTCGGCGCGTCCGTCCTCGCGGTTCTCCCCGAAGACGCGCTCGACGAGCGTCTTGCGCTCGACGGAGCTGCGCTGGAGGAAGTGGTCTATCGACACGATCTTCGGCGGCGGGAGCGTGAGCGTCACGGTCTTCGCGTCCCTGTCGACGGCCGGCGTCTCGGCCTGCGCGAGGTCGTAGCCCGCCTTGATCGTGTAGACGGTCTCGCGCACCGTGTCCGTCGAGGCGGTCGAGCCGACGTGCACGACCTTCCAGACGATCTTGCGCGTCGCAAGTTCCGCGACGGGGGAGTTTTCGCTTACGACGGACGAGGCGAAGGAGAGGGCCTGCCTGTCGCGCCACGCGAGGAAGGCGAAGAGTCCGCCGGCAGCGAGGGCGGCGGCCACGAGCAGCGCGATCGGCACGCCCATGAAGCGTCTCAGTATTTTACGCATGAGGCAAGAACGGCGAGCAGCGCGACGACGGCTGCGCCGAGGGCGAGGATTGTTTTCCGGCTTTTCAGCATAAGCACGCACTATTATATCAAACTTCCGAGACGATGCGGCCTTGCGGAGGCAAAAATCCGACAATCGGGGGCAATTGCAGAAACAGGCACTCGACAGTGTGATTTTCCACTCGCCACATTGGCCAGACGGCACGGACGGCAGGCCGGTTATGGCGACGACGCCGGTTCTGGAAGGTCGCACCGACTTCACGCCGGCTGTCGTCGGCACGTCTGCGCTCGACGACTGGACCTCGCCTGTCGTCTTAATCCAGGGCGGCGACACTTGGGCTCTCCCCTCCGGCGAGTCGGCAAACTTCTTCAGGGTGCGGCTCACGGAGTAGGCTTTGGACGGGCTTTACGGGATTAACGGGACTGGGAAGGGGTTTGTGGCCCGGTTGGCCTTGTCCAGCCGTCGCGCGGCGTTACGGCAAAATGGTATAATATGCGGAATGCAGAATTTGGCCACAGTCGCGGCGCAGGTCGGCGTGCTCTTCGCCCTTATGGCGGTGGGGGCGGTCTGCCGCCGCGTTCGCCTCGTCGACGAGACGTCCGTGAAGGGGATGGTGAACGTCCTTCTTCTCGTCGTCACGCCCTGCCTCATCGTCGACTCCTTCCAGCGTCCGTTCGACTCGTCGATGATGCAGGGCTTCTTCTGGGCGTTCGCAATCGCCTCCCTCGCGCATGTTGCCGTTATCCTCCTCTCCCGCCTCTTTTCGCGCGGCGACGGCGGCTCGCGGCCGGTCCTGCGCCTTGCGATGGTGTTCTCGAACGCGGGCTTCATGGGAATCCCGCTCGAGCAGGCGATTCTCGGCGCGGAAGGCGTCTTCTACGGGATCGTCTACGTCGTCGTCTTCAACTTCTTCATGTGGAGCTGGGGACTGCATGAAATGAAGGCCAGAGTCGAAGGCGAAGAGCTCAAAGTTGGATTTCGCGCGAAAGATCTGCGGCCGATGGTCGTAAACCCGGGCACCGTCGGCATTGCGGTCGGCCTGCCGCTCTTTCTCGCCTCCGTCTCGCTTCCCGCCGTCCTCAAGACGCCGATAAGCCTTCTCGCCGGGCTCAACACGCCGCTCGCCATGCTCGTCGTCGGCTTCTACCTCGCGGGCGCGGACTTCCGCCGCGTCGTCCGCACGCCGGGCGCCTATCTTGCGGCGGCCGTCCGCCTTCTCGCCTTCCCCCTCGCGATGGTCGCGCTGCTCTTCCCGCTGCGCGCGCACTTTCCGCGCGAGATGATGCTCGCGCTCGTGACGGCGGCTTCCGCTCCCGTGGCGGCGATGGTGTCGATGTTCGCGTCGAAGTTCGGCCGGGACGTCGACCTTTCCGTCGGGCTCGTCAGCGGCACGACGCTCCTCAGCGTCCTCACGATGCCGCCGGTGATCGCGTTTGCGATGGAGGTGCTGTGATGCCGGGGCGCTTCGGGCTAGGGAAATTTGCTATAATCTGCGCAAGGGAGACTTATGCTCAGTGAAACGGCAGCGGCGCTCAGGAGGCGCGGATTCGAGGTCGAGACGGCGGCGACGAAGGCCGAGGCGCTTGCGCTCGTCCTGGAGGAGGCCGGGCCGGCCGCGAGCGTCGGCTGGGGCGGCGGCGAGACGATCAAGGAGATCGGCGCGCGCGCGCGGCTCGTCGAAAGCGGGAAGGAGATTCGCGACCACCGGCTCGCGTGCGACCTCTTCCTCCTCTCGGCGAACGCGCTCACGTCCGACGGCCGCATCGTCAACGTCGACGGCAACGGCAACCGCGTCGCGGCGTCGATCTGCGGCCCGAAGCGCGTCGTCTACGTCATCGGCCGCAACAAGATCGTGGACGGGGGTCTCGACGAGGCGGTCGCGCGCATCCGGCGCTGCGCCTGCCCGCCGAACGCGAAACGGCTTGGCAGGCGCACGCCCTGCGGGATCGCGGGCGCGTGCGTCGGCGGCGAGGGGTGCGACTCGCCCGACAGGATGTGCAAGGTGACGGCCGTCTTCGACCGCAGGCCGACCGGCACGCCCACGAAAGTCATCCTCGTCGACGAGGATCTTGGCTACTGAGGCGCGGCGCCGGGGGAGGGGCATGAAGGGCGAGATATTCGGCTACAGGTTCAAGGACGCGGCGCTTCTCGAGGAGGCGCTGACGACGCCGTCGTTCCGGCAGTCCTATCCGACGGCGCGCGACAACCAGCGGCTCGAGTTCCTCGGCGACGCCGTGCTCGGGCTCCTTGCCGCGGACCACCTCTATGGGCTGCATCCGCACGAGTCTGAAGGCGAGCTGACCGTCCGGCGCACGCACTTGGTCTCGTCCGCTGCGCTTTGCGCGGCGGCGGCGCGGCTCGGGCTTGCGCCCCTTCTCAAGCGCAACAAGGGGTCCGACCCCCTTCCGCCGAACGCCAAGACGCTGGCCGACGCCATCGAGGCGATTCTCGGCGCCGCGTACCTGGACGGCGGCTTTGAGGCGGCCAAGGCCGTCTTCGCGGCGCTGAAGCTGGCGGACAACGCGGAGACGACCGCGTGGGCGCAGAATCCGAAAGGGGACCTCCAGGTTCGGGCCCAGGCGTTGACGCCGCCCCGGCATCCGGTTTATAGATTGCTGAAAACAGAGGGAAAGGCGCACGAACCTCTCTTTACCGTCGAGGTCTCCGTCCCCGGGTTTGGCACGGCCACGGCGACGGCGCACAGCCACAAGGAAGCCGAATCTCGTGCCGCCGCGAACCTGCTATCTATGTTATAATATGGGGGCTGGGCCGTTGAGGGGTTGGCAAACCGTCGTTTCGAAGGGAAGAAAGCATGAAGGTTACTGAAGAACTGCTGAAGTTGACGGCGAACACGATTCGCTGTCTTTGCGCGGACATTGTGGAGAAGGCGAATTCCGGGCATCCCGGCGCGGCCATGGGCATGGCCGACCTTGCGAGCGTTCTCTGGCTCAAGCACCTGAACGTCGATCCGAAGGATCCGTCCTGGGCGGGCCGCGACCGCCTTGTGTTTTCGGGCGGGCACGCCTCGTCGCTTGTCTACGCGCTTTTCCACCTGTCCGGGATGGGCGGGCTGACGATGGACGAACTCAAGACGTTCCGCCAGTGGGGCAGCCGCTGCGCGGGGCATCCCGAGCGCGGCGTGATGCCGGGCGTCGAGGTCTCGACGGGGCCGCTTGGCCAGGGCATCGCGATGGGCGTCGGCCTGGCGCTGGCGGCGAAGAAGGCGGAGGTCGCGAACCGCACGTGGGTGTTCTGCGGCGACGGGGACCTCGAGGAGGGCGTCAGCCACGAGGCGGCGAGCCTGGCGGGCGCGCTGAAGCTCGACGGGCTTGTCCTTGTCTACGACTCGAACCACATCACGATCGAGGGCGACACGGCGCTGGCGATGGCCGACGACGCGAAGAAGCGCTTCGAGAGCTACGGGTGGAAGGTGTTCGAGGTCGACGGGCACGACGTTGCGGCGATCGACCGCGTGTACCGCCGCGCCGAGAAGGTCGCGGGCCAGCCCGTGATGGTCGTCGCGACGACCCACATCGGCTTCGGCGCGCCCGGCAAGCAGGACACGGCCGACTGCCACGGCGCGCCGCTCGGGCCCGAGGCGGTCGCCGGCGCGAAGAGGGCGTTCGGGTTCGACCCGGAGAGGAGCTTCTACGTCCCCGACGAGGTTTCCGCGCTCTTCCGCTTCCGCACGATCCAGCAGCACCGCCTTGCGAACAAGGCGAAGCGGCTTGCCGGCGAGGCGGCGCGCCCCGTCCCCGCCTCGCGCAAGGAGCTTCTCAAGGCGCTGCCCGCGTTCGACCCGGCGAAGCCGGTCGCGACGCGCGCCGCGTGCGGGATGGCGATGAACGCGCTTGCGCCGCTCGTTCCCGGGCTTGTCGGGGGGTCGGCCGACCTCGGCCCGTCGAACAAGACGGTGCTGAAGGGGCTTGGCGACGTCGGCCCCGGTTCCTACGGGGGGCGCAACATCCACTTTGGCGTGCGCGAGCTCGCGATGGCGGCTGTCGTCAACGGCCTCACGGCGTTCGACGGCACGTTCCGCGGCTACGGCGCGACGTTCTTCGTGTTCTCCGACTACTGCAAGCCGGCGATCCGCCTGGCGGCGCTGATGGGGCTTCCGTCGATCTTCGTCTTCTCGCACGACAGCTACTGCGTGGGCGAGGACGGCCCGACGCACGAGCCGGTCGAGCACCTTGCCGGCCTCCGCTCGATGCCGAACGTCCGCGTGTGGCGTCCGGCGGACGCGAACGAGACGGGCTTCGCGTGGGTCGAGATGCTCGGGCGGAGGGACGGCCCGAGCTGCATCCTCACGACGCGGCAGGGGCTGCCGGTCCTCGAGGGCGTCACGGCCGAGGGCGTCGCGCAGGGCGGCTACGTCCTCTACTCGGCGGGGCCGCAGAACGCGGACACGATCCTCTTCATCGCGACGGGTTCCGAGGTCTCGCTCGCGCTCGAGGCGGCGAAGCGCCTGGCCTCCGAGGGCGTCGGCGTGCGCGTCGCGTCCTTCCCGTGCATCGAGCGCTTCTACCAGGAGACGACGCCGCAGTACCGCTGCTCCGTCCTCCCGCAGGAGATGCACAGGCGCGTCGTCGTCGAGGCGGGCGTCCGCTTCGGCCTCGACCGCTTCCGCATCGACTTCAGGACGACGGCGTTCGTGACGCTCGAGCGGTACGGGGCCTCCGCGCCCTACAAGACGCTTTCGGTGAAGTTCGGCTTCACGGCCGAGAACGTCTACAACGTCGCGCGGACGCTCGTCTGACGGCCCGGCCGGAGGGAAAGGGACCATGATGAACCTCGAGAAACTGATGGCGATCGGCCCGGTCGACGGGCGCTATGCGGACAAGTGCGCGGAGCTCCGCGAGGTGTTTTCGGAATACGGCCTCGTGAAGCGGCGCGTCCTCGTCGAGTGCGCGTGGCTCGAGGCCCTGTGCGACGCGAAGGGGGTCGGGGAGTGCAAGCCGCTCTCCGCGAGGGAGCGCAGGGCGCTCCGCGCGGTCGCTGAGGGCTTCGCCCCCGCCGACGCGCAGCGCGTCAAGGACATCGAGAGGACGACGAACCACGACGTCAAGGCCGTCGAGTACTTCCTCAAGGAAAGGGTGAGGGGCACTTCGCTCGAGAAGCGCGGCGAGTTCATCCACTTCGCGTGCACGAGCGAGGACGTCAACAACATGTCGCACGCGCTGATGCTGCGCGACGGGAAGAAGGTCCTTCGCGCGGCGATGGACGAGGTGGCGGACAAGGTCTCGGCGATGGCGAGGGCCTGGGCGAAGGTCCCGATGCTCGCGCACACGCACGGCCAGCCCGCCTCGCCGACGACGGTCGGCAAGGAGCTCGCGGTCGTCTCGGCGCGCCTGAGGCGCCAGGCGGCGGAGATCGACCGGCTCGTGATGCCGGCGAAGATGAACGGCGCGGTCGGGAACTTCAACGCGCACCTCGCGGCGTATCCGAAGGTGGACTGGGAAAGGCTCTCCCGCAAGGTCATCGAGTCGCTGGGCCTCCGCCAGAACCGCCTGACGACGCAGATCGAGAGCCACGACGGAATCGCCGAGCTCTTCGACGCGGTCTGCCGGTGGAACTCGGTCCTCCTCGACTTCGACCGCGACGTGTGGATGTACGTGTCGATGGGCTACTTCAGGCAGCGCACGGTGAAGGGCGAAATCGGCTCGTCGACAATGCCGCACAAGGTCAACCCGATCGACTTCGAGAACTCCGAGGGCAACCTCGGCCTCGCGAACGCGGTGCTGGGCTTCATGGCCCGCAAGCTCGCGGTCTCGCGGATGCAGCGCGACCTCACCGACTCGACTACGCTCCGGAACATGGGCGTCGGGTTCGGCTACGCGCTCATCGCGATCCGCTCGACGCTGAAGGGGCTCGGCAAGCTCGAGCTCAACGAGGAGCGCCTCGCGGCGGACCTCGACGCGAACTGGGAGGTGCTCGCGGAGCCGATCCAGACCGTCATGCGCAAGGTCGGGATGGACCGTCCGTACGAGCGCCTCAAGGAGCTCACGCGCGGCCGGCGCGTCGACGCGGGGGCCATGAAGGCGTTCGTGAGGGCCCTGCCGCTCCCGGAGGAGGACAAGGCGCGCCTCCTCCGGCTCACGCCCGCGACCTACGTCGGGCTCGCCGCGAAGCTCGCGAAGCTCGCCTAGGCCGGGGACCGCGGTGAGACGCATCGTGACAGCCGGCCTGGCCTTCGCCGCGCTCCTCTGCGCGGAGGCGTCCGCCGACGAGGGCGCGCCGGGAGACGCCTGGTACGCCGGCGCGGCGGCGAAGCTCGTCCTCCCCCAGGGCGGCGCGCGCCTCCGGCGGCTCGCCGGCGGCGCGGCGCGCGCCGGGCGCTATCTCACGGAGGCGGTCGCCCTCGAGGCCGAGGCCGCCTGGCTCGAGGACTCCGCCGGGCTTTCCGTCCGCGCCCTCTGGCACCTCCACGGCTGGGCGGCCTTCGACCGGCTTTTCGGGTACGAGCGGTTCGACCCGTTTCTCGCCGCCGGCGCGACCGGATGGCTCCACGACGGGCAGGTCGGCCCGACCGCCGGCGTCGGCGCGCTCTACTACCTGACGGACGCCTGGGCGCTCCGCCTCGACGCCGACGCGACGCTCGGAATCGATTCCGGCGCCGAGGCGGTGTTTTCGCTTTCGGCCTGCCTGCAGTATTCCTTCTAAATGAAAACAACCGATTAAAGCCGCGTAGAACGTGTAGATCGTGTAGCGATTCTACATGTTCTGCATGTTCTACACGGTTAATTGCAAAATGAAAAACTGCCGAGAGGAATGGTACGACAAGGAGGCGAAGGTCGCCGTGACGGTCGTCGACGTGACGGACGCGGCCCAGGCGCTCGCGCGCGGGCACCTGTGCGGTCCCACGAGCGCCTACTTCCTCTCGAAGGCCCTCGCCGCCGCCGCGCTCCTCGGCGGCGAGATGTCCGAGGCGGACGAGACGCTGGCCCTCCAGATGAAGTGCGAGGGGCCGCTCGGCGGCTTCAACGTCGAATGCACCGCCGCGGGGACGCTGCGCGGCTACACGGAGCGGAAGGTCCTCGACGGCTTCGACGGGATGGGCCCGCCCGACTGCCGGAAGGCCGTCGGCCGTCGGCAGATCCAGGTCGTGCGGTCGGTTCCGGGGCGCATCCTCTCGCAGGGCGTCTCCACCTCGCTCGACGGCTATCTCGCGGGGTCGCTCCAGCGCAGGGCCGCCGTCTTCCTCGAGGCCGCCGTCAGCGACGACGTCGAGGTCTCCGAGGCGCGCGGCGTGATGGTCGAGGAGCTGCCCGACGCGGCGCGCACGGGCGTCCTCTCCGTCGACCTGCTCGGCGCGGCGCGCGCGGGCGCGCTTGCCGTCTCCTCGCGGAACATCCTGGGGCGGCTCGGCCTCGCCCGCGCGGAGCTCCGCCGGACGACGCCGCTCTCCTTCGCGTGCCGCTGCTCGCCCGGCCGCGCGGCCGCGATGCTCGCCGCCCTGCCGCCCGGCGAGCGCGCGGCGCTCCCCCCCGCGGTCGACGTCACCTGCCACATGTGCGGCAGGACATTCACGGTGAGGACGAAATGACGCTCGCGCCCCTCCTGCTCGCGGCGGCGCTGCCGCCCTGGTCCGACCCCGCCGTCAACGCGATCGGACGCCTCCCGGCGCGCGCGCTCGTGACGCCGTGCGAGAGCGCGGAGACGGCGCTCGCCGTCGCGGCGGGCGAGCGGCCGCGGACCGACTCCGCCTACGTCGAGTCGCTCGACGGCACGTGGGACTTCAAGTGGAAGCCGGCGGTCGACGCCGCGTGGGAGAAGGAGGCGAAGATCGCCGTCCCCGGCTGCTGGCAGCTGCAGGGCGCGTACGACCCCCCGGTCTACGTCAGCCACGGGTTCGCGATCCCGTTCGACGGGACGGGCAACCCCATGCTCCCGGCTCCGGAGGACTGGACGTGCAGCAGGTACCCCGGCCCGGTCGGGCTCTACTCGCGCACGTTCGCCGTCCCCGCCGCGTGGAAGGGGCGCCGCGTCGCCGTCCGCTTCGGCGGCGTGTCGTCCGCCTTCTACCTCCGCGTGAACGGGAGGGACGCGGGCTACTCCGAGGACAGCCGCTCGCCGGCCGAGTTCGACGTCACGCCGCTCCTCGCGGACGGCGAGAACCGCATCGAGGTCGAGGTCTTCAAGTTCTGCGACGGGACCTTCCTCGAGGACCAGGACATGTGGCGGCTGTCGGGCATCTTCCGCAGCGTGTGGCTCGTGGCCGAGGCGCCGGGCGCGCCGAGGGACCTCGTCGTCGAGACGGAACTGTCGGAGGACTTCTCGTCCGGCGCGGTGAAGGTCCGGGACGAGGGGGGTGCCGCGCTCTACGAGGAGCGGTTCGAGCGCCCGAAGCTCTGGGACGCCGGCGCGCCGAACCTCTACACGCGCGCCTTCCGCGCGGGCGGCGACCACTTCGCGGTGTCGTTCGGCTTCCGCCGCGTCGAGATCCGCGGCGCCGTTCTCCTCGTCAACGGGCGGCGCGCCGTCTTCCGCGGCGTCAACCGCCACGAGATGAACCCCGAGACCGGCTACACGGTGACGCGCGCGGACATGGAGCGCGACCTCGCGGTCATGAAGGACCTCAACGTCAACGCCGTGCGCTGCTGCCACTATCCGGACGACCCCGAGTGGTACGCCCTCTGCGACCGCGCGGGGGTCTACGTGGTGGCGGAGGCGAACGTCGAGTCGCACGGCGCGGGCTTCGGGGAGAAGGCGCTCGCGAAGAGCCCGCTCTTCCGCGACGCGATCGTCGAGCGCAACGTCAACATGGTGAAGGCGCTCCGGAACCATCCGTCGATCGTGGTCTGGTCGCTCGGCAACGAGTCGGGGGACGGCCCGAACTTCGCGGACGCCTACGCGGCCGTGAAGGCGCTCGACGCGACGCGCCCCGTGCAGTACGAGGGCGCGCAGGACACGGACCACAGCGACATCAAGTGCCCGATGTACCCGACCCCCGCCCAGGGCGAGGCCTACGCGGGGAACCGCCCCCGCAAGCCCTACGTCATGTGCGAGTACGCCCACGCGATGGGCAACTCCTGCGGCGACGTCGCGCGCTACTGGGAGGTCGTCGCCCGCCACCCGAGCGCGCAGGGCGGCTTCGTCTGGGACCTCGCCGACCAGGCGCTCTGGCAGGACGGGCCCGGCGGGCGCCGCCTCGCGTACGGCGGCGACTTCGGCGACGTGCCGAACAAGCGGAACTTCAACTGCAACGGACTCGTCGACGCGCTCCGCCGCTACCATCCGTCCGCCTACGAGGTGAAGGCCGTCTACGGCGGGCGGACGAAGCCCGACCCCGCGCCTCCGATGCCGCGGGCGGACGTCGACGCCGCCGGCGAGCGGGAGGCCGCGGAGCATCCGTTCCGCCTCAACTTCTGGCGCGCGCCGACCGACAACGACCGCGGATGGAACATGGAGAAGGTCTGCGCGGTCTGGAAGGACGCGACGAGGCGCCAGGCGGCTCCCGAGGGGGCGTCGTCGGAACTGCGCGTCTGGCGGCGTCCGGACGGGGCCTACCGCGTGCGGTGGGACTTCTCCGTGACGGCGTCCGGCCTGCCGCCGATCCCCCGCGTCGGCCTCACGTTCAAGGTGCCGAAGGCGTGCACGCGCGTCCGCTGGACCGGGCGCGGCCCGCACGAGAACTACTGCGACCGCGCCGTCTCCGCGCCGTTCGGCGCCTACGAGGCGACGGTCGACTCGCTCAGCCCGTGGAACTACGTCATCCCGGGCGAGCAGGGGTACCGCACGGAGTGCCGCGACGTCAGCTTCGCCTCGGAGGACGGCCGCCGCGTCTTCGTGACGGCGCTCAACGCGCCGTTCGGGTTCAACGCCTGGCCCTACGCGCAGGAGAAGCTCGAGCGCGCGCGGCACATGGAGGAGCTCGTGCGCGACGACTTCGTCACCGTCAACGTCGACGCGGCCCAGATGGGCGTCGGCGGCGTGAACAGCTGGGGCGCGCGTCCGCTCGCGGACCGGCTCCTCGGCGCGGGCGAGTACCGCCTCGAGTTCCTCGTCTCCGGCCTCGAGTGAGCCCACGGGGGCTGCCGCCGGCCTGTGTAAGATTCCGGCCGGGCCGGCGAGTATCTGGGTGGCATGAAAGAAAGGAAACTTCGCGTCGCCGGGCGGCTTGCCGCCGGCCTTTCCGCGGCGGCGGCCGTGTTCGCCGCCGCGTCGTGGGCCTTCATCGACTGGACGGACGAGGGGTCGGACGACTATCCGGGCGGCGTCGTCCTGCGCGACGCGGCCGGGAACGTCCTGCGGGTCTCGCTCGGCCCCGGCGACGTCGACTGCCGCCCCTGGTATGCGGCCTCTCCCGACGACTGGATCGTCAAGGCGCTCGTCGCGTCCGAGGACGGGACCTTCTGGACGCACCGCGGCGTGCGGCCGCTGAGCGCCCTCCGCGCGGCCTGGCAGAACGTCTGCTGCCGCCGTCGCGTCTCCGGCGCGTCGACGATCACGATGCAGGCCGTCCGGCTGATACGGCCGCACCCGAAGTCGCTCTGGTGGAAGTGGAAGGAGACGGTCATGGCGCTCAAGATGGAGCGGGCGAAGGACAAGCTGTGGATCCTCTCGCAGTACCTCAACCGCGCGCCCTACGGCTCGAACTTCGTCGGCATCGAGGCGGCGGCGCGCGGTTGGTTCGGAAAGGGGGCGAAGGACCTCGGCATCGGCGAGGCGGCGATGCTCGCCGGCATGGTGCAGGCGCCGTCGCGCTTTCGCCCCGACCGCGGCTACGACAAGGCGCTCCGCCGCCGCGACTACGTGCTCGCGCGGATGCGGGCGCTCGACTTCGCCACGGACGCGCAGGTGGAGGGCGCGCGGTCGGTCCGCCCCGTCGTGTGCCGCTCGCCGCGCCCCTTCGCCGCGCCCTGGTTTTGCGACTGGTACCTCGCGGAGCTCGGACGAGACCGCGCCGGCCAGCGGCGGAGCGGCGACGTCACGACGACGCTCGACGCCGACGTCCAGGCGGCCTGCGAGAGCGCCGTCGCGTCCGCGTCCGGCTCGGGCGGCTACTCCGTCGCGGCGGTCGTCGCCAGGGTCGACACGGGAGACGTCGTCGCGATGGCGGTGAGCGGCGACTACTTCGACCCGGCGGACGGACAGGTCAACGCCGCGACCGCTCGCCGCCCCGCCGGCTCGACCCTGAAGCCGTTCCTCGCCGCCCTCGCGATCGAGCGCGGCTACGCGACGCCCGAGCGCCGCCTCGCGGACGAGCCGACGGCCTTCCGCGGCTACCGGCCCGCGAACTTCGACGGGCGCCACCGCGGCCCCGTCACGCTCCGCGACGCGCTTGTCCTCTCGCTCAACGTCCCGTTCGTGAAGCTGGCGAACGAGATCGGCGTCGAGGCGTTCGCCGGGGAGCTGCGCGCGCTCGGGTTCGCGCGCGCGGACGATCCCGGGGGGCGCCACGGGCTCGGCCTCGCGATCGGCAGCGTCGACGTCTCGCTCCTCGAGCTCGTCCGCGCCTACGCGTCGCTCGCGCGCGGCGACCGCCTTTCGCGGGGGACGTCGTACCTCGTCTCGGAGATGCTCTCGGGCGACGAGCGCGCCCAGGCGGCGCTCGGGCACGTCGCGGACGTCGAGCTTCCGCGCTTCGCGTGGAAGACCGGGACGTCGAGCGCCTACCGCGACGCCTGGACCGTCGCGTGGAACCCCGCGTACGTCGTCGGCGTGTGGTGCGGGCACAAGTCGGGCGGGTTCGGCGACAGGACGGTCGTCGGCGCGCGCGCGGCCGCGCCCGTCGCGTGGCGCATCGCGCGCCTGCTCTATCCGCGCAACGACGGCCCCTGGTTCGTCGAGCCGGGCGACGTCGTGCGGCGGAGGGTCTGCAGCCTGACGGGCCTGCCCGCGTCGCCCGACTGCCCCGAGACGGAGGAGGGGCGCGCGGTGCTGGGGCGGAGCTCGCCCGCGCTCTGCGCGGCGCACCGCCGAAGGGCGGACGGGACGGCCGCCGCGCCGGCGCGGCGGCCGCTCGCGATCGTCAAGCCCGAGGACGGCGCGGCGTTCCGTCTCGTCCCCGGCGGACCCGAGCAGCGCGTCGTCTGCCAGGTCGGGGAGAACGACGAGCGGCTCTGGTGGTTTGTCGACGGGGTCTTCGCGGGCGAGACGTCGGGCCGCGAGCCGATCTCGCTCGCGATGGAGAAGGGCGACCACGTCGTCATCTGCACGACCGCCGCGGGCGTCTCGGCCGCGGCCTCTTTCTCCGTCCGGTGAGCGCCGATTTGGTATAATGGCGGACAAGGGAGGGGCGGACGATGGAAACGACTGAAAAGACCGAGGGCGCCGGTTTCGCGCCCTGCTGCCTGACCGTCGCCGGGAGCGACTCGGGCGGGAACGCGGGCGTGCAGGCCGATCTCCGCGCGTTTCACGCGTACGGACTCCATGGCTGCACGGTGCTCGCGGCGCTGACGGCGCAGAACCCGTCCGGCGTCTCCGCGGTCCACGCGGTCCCGGCAGGATTCGTCGCGGCACAGCTGGACGCGGTGCTGGGGACCTACGCCATCCGCGCCCTCAAGACGGGCATGCTGCCGGATCCCGAGGCGATCGAGGCCGTCGCCGACCGGCTTGCGGGCCGTCCGGGGATCGCGAAGGTGGTCGACCCGGTGATGGTCGCGACGAGCGGCGCCCCGCTCGCGGGCGGAGCGGCGGTGCGCGCCCTGTCGGAGCGGCTCCTCCCGCTCGCGACGGTCGCGACGCCCAACCTCCCCGAGGCCGAGGCGCTCTGCGGGCGCGCCGCCGGGTCCGGCGCGGCGCGCGCGGCGGGAACGCGGCACGCGCGCGAGCTTGCGCGCGAACTCCACGGGAGGTTCGGGTGCGCGGTCCTCGTGAAGGGCGGGCACGGCGGCGGCGCGTCCGCCGTCGACGTTCTCTTCGACGGGCGTGATTTCGCGGAGTTCGCGCTGCCGTGGGTGGCGGACCCCGTCTCGACGCACGGCACGGGCTGCTCGCTCGCGGCGGCGCTTGCGGCGGAGCTTGCGCTCGGGCGGGGGCTCGCGGACGCGGTCGCGGGCGCGAAGGCCTACGTGCACGACGCAATCGCGCGCGCGTATCCCGTCGGGCGGGGCTGCGGCGTGCTTGGCTTCGCCCCACGGGAGCACGGGGCCGCCAAAAATGGTATAATACCCCAAATGGCACAGGCGACAGGAACATGAAAAAGGCATTGGTAACAGGCGGGGCGGGGTTTCTCGGAAGCCATCTCTGCAAGCGGCTTCTTGCCGACGGCTACGAGGTGACGGCGCTCGACAACCTCTTCACGGGAACGAAGGAGAACATCTACGAGCTTCTCGACGACAAGCGCTTCTCGTTCGTCCTGCACGACGTGACGCAGCCGTTCTGGGGCCAGTTCGACGAAATCTACAACCTCGCCTGCCCCGCGTCGCCCATCCACTACCAGAAGAACCCCGTCGAGACGACGAAGAGCTCGGTTCTCGGGACGATGAACATGCTCGAGCTCGCGCTCAAGACGAAGGCGCGGATGCTCCACACCTCGACGAGCGAGATCTACGGCGACCCGCTCGTCCACCCGCAGGTCGAGGAGTACTGGGGCAACGTCAACACCATCGGCGTCAGGAGCTGCTACGACGAGGGCAAGCGCGTCGCCGAGACCTTGTGCGCCGACTACCGCAGGCAGTACGGCGTCGACGTCCGCATGGTGCGCATCTTCAACACCTACGGGCCGAAGATGCATCCGAACGACGGCCGCGTCATCTCCAACTTCATCATGCAGGCGCTCGCGAACCGCGACATCACGCTCTTCGGCGACGGCAGACAGACGCGTTCGTTCCAGTACTGCGACGACCTCGTCGAGGCGTTTCGGCGCTACATGGATCTTTCGCCGAAGAAGATCGCGGCGTTCTTCGGCGGCAGGAAGGCGAAGGGTCGCGTCACGCCTGCCGTGCCCGTCATCAACACCGGCAACCCCGGCGAGTACACGATCAAGGAGCTCGCCGAGGAGACGCTGCGCCAGCTTCCCGAATCGAAGTCGAAGATCGTCTACAAGCCCCTGCCGGAAGACGATCCGAAGCGCCGCAAGCCCGACATCGCGCTTGCGAAGGCGCTTCTTGGCTGGGAGCCGGAGGTCCCGCTCAAAGTCGGCCTCGCCAGGACGATAGAGTACTTCAAGGCAAAGCGCGCCTGACGCCGTTTCGGCCGGACGTCGCCTGCTGCGCACGCCTTTGCCGCGTCCGCGCGTCGTCTCCCTCCGGCGCCGCCCGACGCCCCCCGCCCGGCCCAGATCGACTCCGTCCGCCCCCAGTCCGGCCCTGCCACTTCGCGCGCGGCAAATCCGCCGCGGATTTTGCTATAATATCACGAAACGCAACAAACGACCGCAGGGATAGGACATGTCCGCCATACTCGACAAGATCGTAGCCAACCGCGAGAGGTACGCGTGCACCGTCAAGACGCTCGGCCCCTGCAAGCTGCCGTCGCCCGTGCGCCACCGCAAGTACGTCGCGGACGGAGAGCGCGTCTTCGCGACGGAGAGCGAGTCGGATGCGCGTTTCGCCGAGACGAAGCTCGGGCACATGCCGACGTTCGAGAAGGCGGGCCCGAAGGAGCGGATCTTCCACGACCCGAGCTGGACGCGCGTCGGCGTCGTGACGGCGGGCGGCCTCTGTCCCGGACTCAACACCGTCATCAAGGGGCTTGTCGAGATCCTCGAGTTCGACTACGGCGTGAAGAGCGTCTTCGGCATCCGCTACGGCTACGCCGGGCTCAACCCGAAGTACGGCTACGAGCCGGTCCTCCTCAACCCGGACGCGGTCGACACGATCCACGAGGCGGGCGGGACGGTCCTCGGCTCGAGCCGCGGCCAGCAGCCGTCGGACGTGATGGTCGACACGCTCGAGCGGATGAACATCAACGTCCTCTTCTGCATCGGCGGCGACGGGTCGCTCCGGTGCGCGAGCGACATCGCGGCCGAGGTGCTGCGCCGCGGGCTCAAGATTTCCGTCGTCGGCATCCCGAAGACGATCGACAACGACCTGATGTTCGTGGGGCGCAGCTTCGGCTTCGAGAGCGCGGTCGCGCAGGCCGCCGAGGTCATCAGGAGCGCCCATGTCGAGGCGAAGGGAACGCCCCACGGCATCGGCCTCGTCAAGCTCATGGGCCGCGACTCGGGCTTCATCGCGGCGTCCGCGACCGTGGCGAACCCCGTCGTCAACTTCTGCCTCGTCCCCGAGGTGAAGTTCGAGCTCGAGGGCGAGCGCGGGCTTCTGTGCGCGCTCGAGCGCCGCTTCGCCGCCGGGAAGTCGCATGCGGTCGTCGTCGTCGCGGAAGGCGCGGGGCAGGAGCTCGTCGATGGCGCCGAGGAGCGCGACGCGAGCGGCAACGTCCTCAAGAAGGACATCGGCGAGTTCCTGAAGCGCCGCATCTCCGCGCACTTCAGGGGGAAGGGCTTCGACGCGAGCGTCAAGTACATCGACCCGAGCTACATCATCCGCAGCTGCCCGGCGAAGGGGACGGACGCGATACGCTGCTACGAGCTCGCGCGCGCCGCGGTGCACGCGGCAATGGCGGGCCGCACCGACTGCGTCGTCGGCAACATCGGCGAGAGCTTCGCGCTCGTGCCGATCGCGCTTGCGACGATCGAGCGGCAGAAGCTCGACACCGACGGACAGTCCTGGCGCAGCGTCCTCGACGCGACCGGACAGGAGTTCTACTTCAACGGCGTCCCGCGCGAGCGCTTCGCGGGCAACGCCTTCGCCCCCTGATTTCACAAACCACAAAAGGGCCATTGCCATGAAAGACCTGAAGGAAGCGTACAAGACGATCGAGGCGGACCACTTCGCGCCGCAGATGGAGATTTCGTTCATCGACGGCGGCAAGCGCCAGACGTTCCGGTACGAGAAGGTGACCTGGAACATCGGCGGCGAGGAGAAGGGGCTCCGCTACGGCGAGAACCCCGGCCAGGAGGCCGCGCTCTACAGGCTCGTCAACGGCAACCTCGTCCTCGGCGACGTCGAGATGCTCCAGGCGGGGCAGTACCTCGCGTCCGTCCCGGAGCTCCTCCAGTCCGGCAAGCACCCCGGCAAGACGAACGTCACCGACACGGACAACGCGCTCAACATCCTCCGCTACTTGATGGACAAGCCCTGCGCCGTCATCGTCAAGCACAACAACCCGTGCGGCGTCGCGACCGGCTCCACGCTCGCCGAGGCGTACTTCCGCGCGAACAAGGCCGACCGCCTCGCGGCGTTCGGCGGCGCGATCGCCCTGAACCGCGACTGCGACATGGAGACGGCGAAGCTCATCGCCGAGAACTACGCCGAGGTCGTCGTCGCTCCCGACTTCGCGCCCGGCGTCATGGATCTTTTCGCGACGAAGAAGAACCTCCGCGTCTTCCGCATCAAGAACATGGCGCGTCTCACCGACTTTGTCGCTAAGCACGTCGTCGACTTCAAGTCCCTGATCGACGGCGGCATTGTCGCGCAGACGTCGTTCAGCGCGAACGCCCGCAGGCCCGAGGACTTCATGCCCGCCTACTGCAACCGCAAGGTCACGAACAAGGCGACGGGCGAGGTGACCTTCGAGGAGCACAAGATCAAGCGCCTTCCGACCGCGAAGGAGTACGAGGACCTCGTGTTCGGCTGGCTCGTCGAGGCGGGCGTCACGTCCAACTCCGTCCTCTACGTGAAGGACGGCGCGACGGTCGGCATCGGCACCGGCGAGCAGGACCGCGTCGGCGTCGCGGAGATCGCGCGCGACAAGGCGTACACGAAGCACGCGGACTGGATCGCATGGGAGAAGCACCGGCTTCCGTTCAACGACCTCCGCCTCAAGTTCGGCGAGGACGACGGCGCGAAGAAGCAGGCCGAGATCATGGAGCAGACGAAGGCCGAGAGGGGCGGCCTCCCCGGCTGCGCGATGGTCTCCGACGCGTTCTTCCCGTTCCGCGACGGACTCGAGGTCGGCATCCGCCAGGGCATCACGTCCGTCGTGCAGCCCGGCGGCGCGATCCGCGACTGGGACGTCATCGACTGCGCGAACGACGCGGGAGTGGCGATGGTCTTCACCGGCCAGCGCTCGTTCCGCCACTGAGGAGTTCGGTTTCCCGCCCCCCCCCTTGCGAAGGGGCGCCGTTTTTGGTATATTAAACGCGTGCTTAAAACAAGGATTTAAAATGGACGCGACAAAGGAGAGCATCATGGCCGCGGCGATGCGGCTGTTCGCCGCGAGGGGCCTCAGGTTCGTGACCGTGCGGGAGATCTGCAGGGCGGCGAAGGTCAACGTCGCGCTGGTCAACTACCATTTCCGCAACAAGAGCGGACTGTACCAGGCGTGCGTGGAGCGGCTGTTCCACGACAACACGGGCGACGAGCTGTGCGCGCTCGACGCGACCGTCTCCGACGCGCGGTCCTGGCGCGCGGCCGTGCGACACTGGATCTTCGGCGTCTCGCGCGCGCTTCGGACTGGCAAAGGCGGCACTTCGCTGGCGGCGGGCTTCTTCCGCCAGGAGATGGTCAGCCCGTCGCCGATGTGCGGCCTTGTGCGCGAACGGTATGTCGTCCCCGTGCGGGACAGCCTGCTGCGGCTTCTCGCGATGGCGGTCGAGGACGTTCACGAGCAGTGGCGCTGGGCCGATTCGATCTGGTCGCAGCTTTGCGCCTACGTGCTGAGGGATTCTTCGTGGAATCCGCTCTTTCGCCCCGTGGACGTCGAGGAGGAGGCCTGGGGCGATTCGGTTGCCGATTTCGTCTGCCGCCAGGTCCTGTCCGGCATGAAGTACCGCGCGAAGGGGCGCAGGCGCTGAACGGAGGCGGGCGGCATGTACGGACGACTTGCCCTTTTCGCGCTGGCCGCGGCGCTCCTGTCGGGATGCACGAACCCCGGCGTCGCGTACCGCGAGGACGCGGCGCAGGAGTTTCGGACGAACCTGGTCGCCGAGACGGAGCGCGTGCTCGCCGGGGCGGGCGGCGTGCTGACGCTTTCGAATGCGCTGGAACTCGCGCGCACGCGGTCCCTCAAGCTGGCGCGGCAGGACCTCGAGGCCAAGCTCGCGCGCATCAACCGCGCGACGGCGTTCTCCGCGTTTCTTCCGACGGTCGGGCTCTCGGGAGCGGGCATTGCCGCCGACGGCGGCGTCCATGACCTGCCGAGGCTTGGCGACCTTGAAGGCAGCCGCCTGCACGCGGGCGCCGGATCGCTCGTCGCCGTCCAGCCGGTCTTCACGCCGGTGGCGTGGGTGATGTTCGCCGAGTCGCAGTACGGCGTGCGCATCAAGGACATCGTGCGCGAACGGGCGGGGCAGCTCCTGGACGTGCAGGTCGCCGCGCTCTTCTACCAGACGGCCGTCGCCGACCGCCGCGCCGAGACGGCCATGCGCCAGCTCGAGAGCGCCCGCGCCCTGACGAACAGGGTGACGCGCCTTGCATCGGAAGGTTACGCGACGCCGGCCGACGCGGCGCGGGCGAAAGCGCGCTGCGTGCTGGCCGAGACGGCGCTGGACGCGGCGCGCGCCGCCGCCGCGGCGGCGCGGGAGGAGCTGGCCGGGCTCCTTCGCCTCTGGCCGCTCGCGGAGTTCAAGGTGTCCGGCGAGTCGCTGCTCGCGCTCCCGCCCCTTCCGGAAAAGCGCGTCGAGGAATGGGTGTGGGACGGGCTTGTCGCGCGCAAGGACCTTGCGGCCGGCGACCAGGCGCTGGAACTGCGAAAGGCCCAGGTCGTCGAGGCGCTGGCGGGCTTCCTGCCGAACGCCGTCCTGGGCGGCGGGGGTCTGTCCGGCTCGGTCGAAGACGTGGCGGTCCGCGGATGGGCCGGTTCGCTGGTCGGGACGTGGGCGGTCTTCGAGGGATTCCGGACGGTGCAGCAGTACCGGGCCGCGCGGGCGGCGCGCGAGGCGGAGTTCAAGCTGCAGGAGGACCGCATGACGGCCGTCGTGGTCGCGGTGGCGGACAGCTGGCGGCAGCGCCGCCTCGTGCGCCAGAAGGCGGCGGCGGCCCGCGCCCGGGCCGAGGCCGCGCGCCTCGACTACGAGGCGGCGGCGCGCCGCCACGAGGACGGGCAGGAGACGTTTTCGTCCGTCCTGGACAAGCTGGCGGCCAGCGACGATGCGGAGACGGGGCTCGCGGAATCCGCCTACGGCGAGGCGATGGCGGACGTCCTTCTTCGCCAGGCGGTCGGAATCGACGTGATCGAGGGGGGGGGAGAATGAAAAGACGTTGGATGAACTGGCTGTGTGCGCTCGCGCTGGCGGCGGCGGCCGGCTGTTCCGAGAAGGCTCCGGACCGTCGAGAGACGCGCCCCCTGGTGCGCGTCGGCGCGGCGCGGCAGGGCGTGACGTTCGTCGATGCGCTGCGCGTGCAGGGCGCGGTTCGCGCGAAGGACGCGGCGGGCGTTTCCGCGCGCATCCCCGGCACGATCGACGCCGTCTTCGTGGACGAGGGCGCGCGCGTGAAGAAGGGGGACGCGCTCTTCCAGGTGGACCGGCAGAACCTCGAGAACGCCGTGCGCGCGGCGAGGGACGACCTCGCGATGGCGAAGGCGAATCTCGCGCAGGCGGAGGCGACGGTCGGCAAGGCCGGGCTGGACGCCGAACGCATGGCGCGTCTCTTCGAGGGCGCGGCCGTGACGAAGGACGCGCTGGAGAGGGCGCAGGTCGCGGCGAAGTCGGCCGCGGCCGCGCTCGAGGCCGCGCAGGCGACGGTCGCGAAGGCCGAGACGGGGCTCGCCGTGTCCGAGAAGAACCTCTCCGACTCGTGCGCGCGCGCGCCGTACGACGCCGTCGTGACGCGCAGGCACCAGAACGTCGGCGACTACGTCGGGCCCGGCAGGCGCGTCTTCGACGTGGAGAACCCGTCCGTCTACGAGATCTCGTTTTCGCTCAGCTCGGCGCATTTCGCGCGTGTGAAACCCGGCGAGACCGTTGTGCGCCTTGCGAAGCCGCTGGCCGGCGTGCGCGACCTCGCAATCACGTACCGCGCGCCGACGGTGGACGCCGTCACGCGGACGTTCGAGGTGCGCGCGCAGCTGCCGCGGGCGGAGGACGTCGCGGCCGGGATGCTGCTGGACGGCGAGATCGTCTTCGCGTCGCACACGGGGCAGGGCGTCCCGGCGTCGGCCGTCGCGGACCGCGGGGGCTCGGATGCGGTCTTCGCGGTCGTGGACGGCAGGGCCATGCGCATTGCGGTCGAGGCGGGGCTCGAGACAGACGGCTGGCGCGAGATCGTGAGTCCGGCCCTTGGTCCCGATAAGAAGATCATTCTCGAAGGCATGCTGCTCGTGAACGAGGGCGACGAGGTGAGGACGCGGGATGTTTCTCTCTGACACAGCCATCCGCCGGCCGGTCCTGACGCTCGTCGTCCTGATCGTGCTGATGCTCTTCGGGACGCTTGCGACGCGCAACATGGGCATCGACATCGTGCCGAACGTCGTCGTGCCCTACGTGTCCGTCATCGTCGCCTACCCCGGCGCGTCGCCCGAGGAGGTCGAGACGTCCGTCGCGCGTCCGATCGAGGACGCCGCGGTGCAGGTGGACGGCCTCAAGCACATGACGACCACGTGCGCGAACAACTTCTGCCAGGTGATGCTCGAGTTCAACCTCGACGTCGACCAGAACGTCGCGGCGGACGACGTCCGCGCGAAGATCTCGGCGATCGAGGGCGACCTGCCGGGCGGCGCGGAGAAGCCGCAGGTCCAGAAGTTCGACGTGAACGAGATTCCCGTCGTCACGCTCGCGCTGACGGGAGAGCAGTCCGTCGACGAGCTCTACGACTACGCGGACGACCGGCTGTCGGGACGGCTTTCCACCGTCGCGGGCGTCGCCTCGGTGGAGCTGATCGGCGGCGAGGGGAGAGAGGTCGTCGTGACCGTAGACCGCGCGAAGCTCTCGGCCTCGGGCCTCACGCTCGCGCAGGTCGTCGAGGCGGTCGGCAAGGGCAATCTCAAGATCCCGTCGGGGCAGGTCGCGGACCATGCGCGCGAGTTCTCCGTCATGTTCGACGCCGAGGCGCGCGGCGTCGAGGACCTCGGGCGGATCGAGATCGGGACCGTGCGCGGCACGCGCCTCTACCTGCGCGACGTCGCGACGTTTGCGTTCGGCACGAAGCGCAAGGAGTCGGTCGCCTCGTTCGACGGACGTCCCGCCGTCCTGATGAGGGTGACGAAGCGCGGCGAGGCGAACGCGGCGAAGACGGTGGGCGGCCTGCGGGCGATCTACAAGACGGTCGTCGGGGAGCTGCCTGGCGGCATGAGGCTCGACTGGGTGCGCGACGACGGCGCGTACGTCGCGGCTACGGTGAGGGGCGGCGTGGACGCCATCTGGCAGGGCGTGCTCCTCACGGGTTTCGTGCTGCTCCTGTTCCTGGCGGACTGGCGGATGGCGCTGACGGCGTTCGTCTCGATCCCCGTCACGATCGTCGTCTCGCTCGTCGCCTTCTCGCTGTTCGGCTATACGGCGAACATCATCACGATGAACGCCGTCGGCATATCGGTCGGCATTCTCGTCGCGAATTCGATCGTCGTCCTCGAGAACATCGCCCGCCGGAACGGGGACGCCTCCCGCGGGGCCGGCGAGGTCGCGCTCGCGGTCTTCGCCTCGGCGCTCACGAACATCGTCGTCTTCCTTCCGATCGCGACGATGCGGACGATGGCGGGTCGTTTCTTCGTGCCGTTCGCCATCGTGGTCACGGCCTCGACGTTCGCCTCGCTGCTGATCTCGTTCACGCTGACGCCGATGATGGCGGCGAAGCTCGGCAATCGCGGCGAGGGCGTCAACCGCCTGCTGGCGAAGGCACTGGCTCCGTGGACGTGGCTGTATGGACGGCTCGAGCGCGGCTACGCCGCGTCGCTGGGGGCGGTCCTGCGCTTCCCGAAAACCTCGGTCGCCGTCTTCTCGGCGCTGACGGCCGCCGGCTTCATGCTGCTCGCGCCGAGGGTCAAGTCGGACTTCATTCCGCTCTTCGACAAGGGCGAGCTCTCCGTCAAGCTCGAATATCCGGCCGACATCACGCTCGAGCGCGCGGCGGAGCGCACCCGGGAAATCGCCGAGAAGCTGGCGGACGTGCGGGACGCCGCCGGCGAGCGGCTTGTCCTGCGGCACACGGTTTCCGTAGGCAAGACGCAGGGCATACTCGGCCAGGTCGGTCGCGGCGCCCATCTCGCGCAGGTCGATTTCGTGATTCGTCCGATGACCGAGCGCCGCGAGACGATCTCCGACGTCTCGGCCCTGATGCGAGACAGGCTGAACGATGAGCCCGACGTGCTTGCCTCCGTGCTTGTGTCGTCGATCGTCGGCGGCGCGGCCCAGCTTGTCCAGGTCAAGCTCATGGGAGAGGACCTCTCCGTTCTGGACAGGGCGTGCCTTGCCGTTTCGCAGGACCTCAAGGCGTCCGGCATCGCGACGGACGTGGAGAACAACGTGCGGGCGGGGCGTCCCGAGCTGCGCATCCGGCCGAACCGCGCGGTGGTCAACGACCTCGGCATGACGCCGTATCTGCTGGGCCTCAACCTGCGCGCCTCGCTCGCGGGCCTTACGCCGGCGACGTTCTCGGCGGGCGAGCGAAGCTACGACATCCGCGTTCGATACGACGAGGCCGACGGCGTGCGCCGGCTCGCCGAGCAGAACTTCCCGGGGCCGGAGGGCCGTCCGTTCACGCTGGGCGCCGTCGCCGAGGTGACGCGGTCCGTCCAGCAGGTGCAGATCGTCCGCAGCGAGAAGCGGCGCTCGACGATCGTGTACGCGAACAACGCGCCGGGGCGCGGCATGGGCGAGGTGACGGAACGCGCGCTTGCGCGGGCGAAGGAAGAGCTTCCGCACGGCTACGCCGCGTCGCTCGGCGGAGTGTCCGAGTACATGGACGAGGCGTTCGCGGAGTTCGGGCTCGTCACCGTCGTCGCGATTGCGCTCACCTACCTGCTCTTGGCGGCGATCCTCGAGTCGTGGACGATGCCGTTCATCATCCTCTTCACGGTTCCGTTCAGCTACCTCGGCATCTTCGCGGCCGTCGTCGCCGCGCGCCAGACGCTTTCGATCTTCGGCCTCCTCGCGGGCGTCATGCTCGTCGGCGTCGTCGTCAACGCGGCGATCCTGATCATCGACGCCTGGCGCCGGACGGGGGTCGTGATGGCCGCGGCGACGGCGAAGTTCCGTCCCGTCCTGATGAGCTGCGCGGCGGCGCTCGTCGGCATGCTGCCGATGGCGCTCGGCGAGGGGCTCGGCTGCGAGCTCAGGCAGTCGATGGGCATCGGTTCCGTCGGCGGCATCTTCGTGTCGACGTTCGTCTCGCTCTACTTCATCCCCGCCCTCTGCGCCTGCCTCCGGACGCGGGCGCGGCGCGCCGCCTCCGAGCCCCTTCCGGCCTGAGGGCGGAAGGCGAATGCCCTCCCGCGCGGTCTCCCGGCGACAAGGGAGCGGCCGGGACAATCCGTCCGTTTTTTGGTAGAATGTGCGCGACAAGGGAGGGACGCCCCGATGAAACTCGAAAGAACGTGGATGCTGCTGCCGGACCGGACGGTCGGGTTCGGCGACCTTGCGATCGAAGGCGGCGCAATCGCCGGGATCAACCTTCGCCCCGCGCAAGGCGCGGGCGGCGAAGCCGCGCCTACACCAGGCGCCGGCGGAACCGCCGCTCGCCGCCTCGTGCTCCCCGGCCTCGTCAACTGCCACTGCCATGCGCCGATGACGCTCCTGCGCGGGGTGGGCGGCGGGCTCCCCCTCCAGCGCTGGCTCGAGGAGGCGATCTTCCCCGTGGAGGCGAAGATGACCGACGCGGACGTCGCCGCGGGAATGACGTGGGGCGCGATGGAGATGCTCGCGGGCGGCACGACATGCGTCGCGGACATGTACGAGCACACGCGCGCGGGCGCGGAGGCGCTTGCGGCGACGGGGATGCGCGGCAACGTCTGCAGGGTCGGGCTCGCGTTTCCCGACGGCTCGCCGCGCGGCCGCCTCGACGAGTGCATCGCCTTTGCAAAGACGCCGCCCGGCGGCCGCCTTGTCGCAGATGTCTGCGTCCACTCCGAGTATCTGACGGACGAGAAGTTCTGCCGCGCGCTCGCGGCGGCGAACAGGGAGCTCGGGCGTCCGCTGCACGTCCACGTGAGCGAGACGAAGAAGGAGCACGACGCGTGCGTCGCCCGCCGCGGCAAGACGCCGATCGCCTATCTTGCGGACACGGGGCTTCTCGACCGCGGCGGATATGCCGCGCACTGCGTGTGGTGCACGGACGACGACTTCAGGATCATGGCCGAGAGGGGCGTCTCGCTCGTCCACAACCCGACGAGCAACATGAAGCTCGGGAGCGGCTTTGCGCGCGTCGTCCGCGCGATGGAGCTTGGCGTGAACGTCGCGCTCGGGACGGACGGCCCCGCCTCGAACGACAACCTCGACATGTTCGAGGAGATGCATCTTGCCTCTCTGGTCCACAAGGGGCTCGCAAACGACCCGACCGTCCTCTCGCCGTGGGACGTCATCGAGATGGCGACGAAGAACGGGGCAAGGGCGCTGGGCAGGGGCGACGTCGGCGAGATCGCCGTCGGGAAGAGGGCCGACCTCTGCGTCGTCGACCTGGACCGCCTGCACCTCGCGCCCTGCTTCGACCTCCCGAACCTCGTCGTCCACTCGATGCATGCGAGCGACGTCGTGGAGACGATCGTCGGGGGAGAGGTCCTCTACGACCGCGGCGCGTTCCCGCGCACCGACGCGGCGGCGGCGAGGGAAGCCCTTCTCGCGGCGGCGCAGAACCTCGCCCACGGGTCGTTGCCGGCTTAGCGGTGGCTGTCCGCACATCGGTGCGGAGGTATGGTATAATCTGGAGGCAAACTGGTGGCAAGATGAACAGAAGAGAATTCCTGAAGGCCGCGTTCGCCGGCGGCGCGCTGGTCGCGACGTCGCGGCTGCCGTCGCTCGGGGAGGACGATGCGTCGCTCTTCCCGGAGCGCGGCAAGTACGAACGGCTGTCGCTCGGCTACGTGACGGTCCGTGCCGGGGCGGCGAAGCCGTTTTCGGTGCTGCACATCTCCGACACGCATCTGAGCGCGGCGTATCCCGACGAGGGGGAGAAGAAGCTGAAGCTCATGGACATGCGGCGCAGGACGTTCGGCGGCCGCCAGGAGGAGGCGCTGCGCGATTCGCTCTCCTGGGCGAAGGACAACGTCGACTACGTGGTCCACACGGGCGACCTGATCGACTGGCAGAGCCGCGCCAACCTCGACCTCGTGAAGAAGTACTTCGGCGACGCGACGTTCGGCTCCGTGGGCAACCACGAGTTCGCGACGGACCTGTGGCTGAGCGATCCGAAGCCGACGAAGGACGAGGCGTGGAAGGAGCGCACGCGCGGCCCCGTCGCGGCGGCGTACCCCTTCGACGTCGTCTTCCACTCCCGGGTCGTGAACGGCGTCAACTTCGTGGCGATGGACGACGTCTACGGAACCGTGACGGCGGGGCAGGCCGAGCGCTTCCGAGCGGAGGCGCGGAGGGGGCTCCCGATCGTCCTCTGCGTGCACGTGCCGCTCTTCACCGACGACATCTGGCGCGCGACGACGAAGTTCTGGGCGCATGCCGGGAGGAAGTTCGAGGACGCGGCGGTGCCGTCGCCCAAGGGCGACTACCAGCGCCAGAGGGAGGATCCGGTCACGCGCGACTTCGTCGCGTACCTGAAGTCCGAGCCGCTTCTCAGGGCGATTCTCGCGGGTCACGAGCACGTGACGGTGCAGGACCGCTTCTCGCCCACGGCGGCGGAGTTCGTCGTCGGTGCCAACTACATGTTCTGCGGACAGGAGGTTCTCTTCACATGAGGGCGTTTGTGATTGCGATGGAAAACGAGGCGGCGGCGGTGCGTCCGTTCCTGAGGGAGGGCGACCGGCTCTACGTCTCCGGCGTCGGAAAGGTGAACGCGGCGGCGGCGGCGCAGAAGGCGATCGACGCGGGCGCGGACGAGGTTCTCAACTGCGGCGTCGCGGGGGGGCTCGATCCCGCGATGGAGGTCGGCGAGGCCTACGAGATCTCGCAGGCGGTCGAGTACGACTTCGACCTCACGCTCGTCAACGGAACGAGGCTCGGGACGCACAACGAGCGCGACACGCCGTACTTCGGCTGCCGCACGACGGGGAAGCTCCCCGCGCGCATCCTCGCGACCGGCGACCGCTTCACGAACGACGAGCGCGACGTCGAGGGCCCGCTTTCGCTCGGCGCGACCGTGAAGGACATGGAGGGCGCGGCGATCGCGCACGTCTGCGAGCTGAACGGCGTTCCCTGCCGGATGCTCAAGTGCCTCAGCGACGTCCACGGGAAGGGCGCGATGACGGGGCAGTACAAGGACAACCTCGCGAAGTCTCTCCTCGCCCTCGGACAGGCGTTTCGGACGTGGTCGCGCGGCGGGTGAACGGGACGGGCGGAATATGCTATAATGTCCGCAATGGATGGGTCTGCCGACATGATGCGCGAGCTGGTGCCGATGCTGGCGTTCTTCAGCTTCTGGCTGGGGGCCTGCATCGCCTCGTTCCTGAATGTGGTGATCTGGCGAGCGCCGAGAGGCGAGTCGATCGTTTCGCCGCCGTCGCGCTGCCCGAAGTGCAATTCGCCGATCAAGTGGTACCAGAACATCCCGATCCTCTCGTGGCTTGCGCTGCGCGGCAAGTGCGCCAACTGCAAGGCGCCAATCTCGCCGCGATACATCTTCGTCGAGGCGCTAGGAGGTTGCCTCTTCCTTGCTGCATTCCTGTGGCTGTGGCTTCCGACTGTCCCGCTGTGGTTCGCAGTGACGCACGTCGTTGCCATGTGGATATGGATTGCATTGATGATCGCCGGGGCGTTCATCGACTTCGATCATCAGCTTCTTCCCGATTTCACGACCGTCGGCGGAATGATTCTCGGCGTCGCCGAATCCCTCGTGGCCACCTCCTTCAACTTTGTCTACAGTGACGGCGTGCAGGCGTCGACGTGGCTCAAATTCACTCCGTTATTCTGGTCGCTCGGCGGTCTTGTCTTCGGTTTTGGGTTGCTCTGGCTCGTCCGGTGGCTTGGCTCGAAGGCGTTCAAGCGCGAGGCGATGGGGATGGGAGATGTCTTTCTCATGGGCGCGGTGGGGGCGCTTTTCGGGCCTGTCGCCGTCCTTGTGACGCTGATCCTCTCGTCGGTGTTCGGGAGCGTTGTCGGCATCGTGCTCATCCTCCTTTCCAAGACGAAGCTCGGCGGATTCACCCCGATACCCTACGGGCCATACATCTGCATGGGGTGCCTGGCGTGGATGTTCTACGGTCCGCAGCTCGTCACGTTGTACATGAAGTTCGTCATGCCGTCGTGAAGAGGGGGAAGGACAGGTCGTACACCTCCGGGGAGGAGGTCGCGAACGCGGTCACGCACGTCGTCGGCTCGCATCTCGGCGCGGCGATGCTCGCGCTCCTCGTCTGGAAGGGCGCGACGAGCGGGGTCGACGTCGCGTGGAAGGCGACGTCGGGCGCGATCTTCGGATTCTCGATGATCCTCCTCTATGCGATCTCCTCCGCCTACCACACGGTGACCTACCCGCCCGCGAAGCGCGTTTTGCACGTGATGGACCACATGGCGATCTACTTCCTGATCGCGGGGTCCTACACGCCGTTCTGCCTCGTCACCCTGCGGCCCGGGAGCCCCGGTCTCGCCTGGACGATCTTCGGGATCGAGTGGGGCGGGACGCTTGCGGGGATTCTCTTCAAGATCTGGACGACGGGACGCTTCCGCTTCGTGTCGACCGTCGCCTACGTCGTGATGGGATGGGTTGCGATCTTTGCGATCGTCCCGCTCATTCGCACGCTCCAGGGGCTTGGGACGATGTGGCTGACGCTCGGCGGAGGTCTCTACACGCTGGGGTGCGTCTTCTACCTGTGGAAGTCCCTCCCCTACGCGCACATGGTCTGGCATCTCTTCGTCCTCGCCGGGACGGTCTGCCATTTCTTCTGCATCCTCTGGTACGTGATGTAGCCGGCGTCCGCAAAAGGCCGTAATCGCCCACCTTCAGGAACTTGGCCACGCCAAGGGCCGCGCCCGTTGGACCTTCCGCGACGGCCTCGCCGGAAAGGCGTGCCTCGAAGCGGCCGGAATCTCGTCCGCCATGCCGCTCTGGGACGAGCGCCCTGTCTGAAAGATTCCGTTGGCGGACAATAGGGCAGACGCGCAGGGCGTGCGACAAAATGTCCCGCGCCGTGTCACACGTGTGTCACATGTCACGGCGGGAAGAGGCCGAAACGGGGGATGGGAGGGTGGTTCGGATGGGTTGGCACGGCATTTGCTGGTAGAAGGGCATCGCCTATGGTGGGCGAGAGAAAGTTGAGAGAAGATCATGGCAAAAGTTCTTGGAATTGACCTTGGGACGACGAACAGCTGCATGGCTGTGATGGAAGGTGGCGAGGCGACGGTTATCCCGAACAAGGAGGGCGCGCGCACGACACCTTCGATCGTCGCGTTCACGAAGAACGGCGAGATTCTCGTCGGCCAGGCGGCGAAGCGCCAGGCGGTGACGAACCCCCAGTCGACGATTTACTCGATCAAGCGCTTCATCGGCCGCCGCTTCAGCGAGATGGGCGACGAGATCAAGATGGTCCCCTACAAGGTCGTGGCGGCGCCGAACGGCGACGCGGCGGTCGAGGTGTCCGGCAAGGTGTACACGGCGCAGGAGATCTCCGCGATGGTGCTCCGCAAGCTGAAGGAGGACGCGGAGGCGTTCCTCGGCGAGAAGATCACCGAGGCGGTCATCACGGTTCCGGCGTACTTCAACGACCAGCAGCGCCAGGCGACGAAGGACGCCGGCCGCATCGCGGGCCTTGACGTGAAGCGCATCGTGAACGAGCCGACGGCGGCCTCGCTCGCGTATGGCCTCGACAAGAAGAAGAACGAGAAGATCGCGGTCTACGACTTCGGCGGCGGCACGTTCGACATCTCGATCCTCGACATCGGCGACGGCGTCTTCGAGGTGAAGGCGACGAACGGCGACACGCACCTCGGCGGCGACGACCTCGACCAGGCGGTCATGACCTGGCTCGCCGACAACTTCAAGAAGGACAACGGCGTCGACCTTCTCGCCGACACGATGGCGAAGCAGCGCCTGAAGGAGGAGGCCGAGAAGGCGAAGTGCGCGCTCTCGAGCGCGACGACGTACGACATCAACCTGCCGTTCATCACGATGAACCAGTCGGGCCCCCTGCACCTCACGGCGACTCTCACGCGCCCGATACTCGAGACGCTCACGACGGACCTGGTGAACCGCACGTCCGAGCCCTGCCGCAAGTGCATGGCGGACGCGGAGCTCTCGAGCGTCGACGAGGTCGTGCTCGTCGGCGGCCAGACGAGGATGCCGCTCCTCCAGGAGAAGGCGAAGTCGCTCTTCGGCAAGGAGCCCCACAAGGGCGTGAACCCCGACGAGGTCGTGGCGATGGGCGCGGCGATCCAGGGCGGCATCCTGAAGGGCGAGGTCAAGGACGTCCTCCTTCTCGACGTGACGCCCCTCACGCTCGGCATCGAGACCCTGGGCGGCGTCCTCACGCCGCTCATCGAGCGCAACACGACGATCCCGACGAAGAAGTCGCAGGTCTTCTCGACGGCGGCGGACAACCAGCCGGCGGTGACGATCGCGATCTTCCAGGGCGACCGCAAGATGGCGCGCGACAACAAGGCGCTCGGCAACTTCAACCTCGACGGCATCCCGCCCGCCCCGCGCGGCGTCCCGCAGATCGAGGTGACGTTCGACATCGACGCGAACGGCATCCTCAACGTCTCCGCGAAGGACAAGGGCACCGGCAAGGAGCAGAAGATCACGATCACCGCCGCGGGCGGCCTCTCCAAGGAGGAGATCGAGAAGATGCGCAAGGACGCCGAGGCGCACGCCGCGGAGGACGAGCGTCGCCACGCCGAGGTCGAGGAGCGCAACAAGGCCGACGGCCTCGCGTTCCAGGTCGAGAAGACGCTGAAGGACGCGGGCGACAAGATCGCGGCCGACAAGAAGGCGCCGGTGGAGTCCGCCCTCAAGGAGCTCAAGGACGCGCTCTCCAAGAACGCCCCGATCGACGAGATCAAGGCGAAGCAGGAGGCGCTCATGAAGGCGATGGAGCCCGTCGCGCAGGAGATGTACGCCTCCTCGCAGCAGGCCGGCGCGGGCACGCCGCCTCCGGGAGCTGGCGCGCCGCCCCCGCAGGACGAGCCCAAGAAGGAGAAGGGCGGAGACGACGTCGTCGACGCGGACTACACCATGAAGTAAGTGCGGTAGTTAGGCAGTTGGGTGGTGCGGTAGTTCTAACCACCAAACCACCTAACCACCAAACCACCTAACCACTAAACCACCTAACCTTTTTAACCGAAAGGAAAACAACAAATGAACATCAGACCACTGGGCGATCGCGTTCTCGTAGAGCCGATCGAGGAAAAGGAACAGACCGTCGGCGGGATCATCATCCCCGACTCCGCGAAGGAGAAGCCCATGCAGGGCAAGGTCATCGCCGTCGGCAAGAAGCTCGACAAGGACGGCAAGGAGATCAAGTTCGACGTCAAGAAGGGCGACACGGTGCTTCTCCCGAAGTACGGCGGCACCGAGATCAAGCTCGACGGCAGGAAGCTGCAGCTCGTCAGGGAGGAAGACCTCCTCGGCGTCATCGAGAAGTAATGGAACGGACGGGGAAGACCGGTCTTCCCCGTCCCCCGACCAAAGAAATTGGAGACTAGAAAATGGCTAAGCAGATCAAGTTCGACGCCGAAGCGCGTCAGAAAATCCTCGCCGGCGTCGAGAAGCTCTCGAACGCGGTGACCTCGACCCTCGGCCCGTCCGGCCGCAACGTCATCCTCGACAAGAAGTTCGGCTCGCCGCAGATCACCAAGGACGGCGTGACGGTCGCCAAGGAGATCGAGCTTCCCGATCCCTTCGAGAACATGGGCGCCCAGATGGTGAAGGAAGTCGCCTCGAAGACGAACGACGTCGCGGGCGACGGCACGACCACCGCGACGCTGCTCGCGGAGTCGATCTACCGCGAGGGGCTCAAGAACCTCACCGCCGGCGCGAACGCGATGGCGCTGAAGCGCGGCATCGACAAGGCGACGGCCGCCGTCGTCGACGCGATCGCCAAGCAGTCGAAGAAGGTCAAGACCGCCGATGAGATCGCGCAGGTCGCGACGCTCTCGGCGAACGGCGACGAGGAGATCGGCAAGATGATCTCCGAGGCGATGGACAAGGTCGGCAAGGAGGGCACGATCACGGTCGAGGAGGCCAAGACGCTCGAGAGCTCGCTCGACGTCGTCGAGGGCATGCAGTTCGACAAGGGCTACCTCTCGCCGTATTTCGTGACGAACCCCGACGCGATGGAGTGCGAGCTCGAGGATCCGTTCCTCCTCCTCTTCGAGAAGAAGATCTCGAACCTCCAGGACATGCTGCCCCTCCTGCAGCAGGTGGCCAAGTCCGGCCGTCCGCTGATGATCATCGCCGAGGACGTCGAGGGAGAGGCGCTCGCGACGCTCGTCGTGAACAAGCTCCGCGGCACGTTCCAGGTCTGCGCCGTCAAGGCCCCCGGCTTCGGCGACCGCAGGAAGGCGATTCTCGAGGACATCGCGATCCTCACCGGCGGCAAGCTCATCAGCGAGGACATCGGCGTCAAGCTCGAGAGCGTCACGATCGACATGCTCGGACGCGCCAAGAAGGTCGTCGTCGACAAGGACAACACGACGGTCGTCGAGGGGCTCGGCAAGTCCGCCGACATCAAGGCCCGCGTCGAGCAGCTCAAGCGCCAGATCGAGGAGACGACGTCCGACTACGACCGCGAGAAGCTCCAGGAGCGCCTCGCGAAGCTCGCCGGCGGCGTCGCGCTCATCAAGGTCGGCGCGGCGACCGAGGCCGCGATGAAGGAGAAGAAGGACCGCGTCGACGACGCGCTCCACGCCACCCGCGCGGCGGTCGAGGAGGGCATCGTCGCTGGCGGCGGCGTCGCGTACCTCCGCGCGCAGAAGGCGATCGACGCGCTCAAGCTCGAGGGCGACGAGGCGGTCGGCGCGAGCATCATCTCCCGCGCGATCGAGGCGCCTCTCCGCAAGCTCGTGAACAACGCCGGCCAGGAGGCCGCGCTCGTCATCGCCAACGTCAAGAAGGCGACGGGCACGAACGGCTACAACGTCCGCACGGGCGAGTACGCCGACATGCTCAAGGCGGGCATCGTCGATCCGGCGAAGGTCGCGCGCTCGGCTCTGCAGAACGCGGCGTCCATCGCGGGGCTCCTGCTCACGACCGACTGCATGGTCACCGACATCCCCGAGAAGAAGGATGCCTGCGGCTGCGGCGGCCACGGCGGAGCCGGCGGCATGGACGGCATGATGTAGCCGAAAGGCAGGCGCGCAGGAAAGGGGCGCGGCGGAAACGCCGCGCCCCTTTTGCGCCGCGGGAACGCCGCCCCGCCGCCCCGGCGCCGGGGCGGAGCGGCCCGATGCAGGCGGCGTCCCCGCTTTGCCGCTTCTTGCCAGGCGGCGGTGCGATGTGCTATAATGCGGCAATCGTCGAAAACCGCAAAAGGAGCACCGAACATGAAGAACGTCATGCTTGCCGCCGCCCTGCTCGCCGCGGGCGCGCTTTCCGCCGAAACCACCCCTGTCATGGTGTCGCTCGCGACGCCCGTCCAGGCGCCGACGTCCGATTTCGGCGTGACGGGGCTCCGCCTTTCGCTCGTCTACGGCCGCTGCGCGCGGTTCACCGGGCTCGACCTCGGCCTCGCCAACAGCACGGACGGCGTGTTCACGGGCCTCGGAATCGGCGGCGTCAACATCGCGGGCGGGCGCCTCTGGGGCGCGCAGGCCGGGCTCGTCAACTGGAATGCGAACGACGCGACGGAATGGCCGCGGCGCTCGATCGGAGCGCAGGTCGGCCTCCTGAACTGCGCCGACTCGCTCTGCGGCTACCAGGAGGGGCTGGTCAACATCTCGTGCGGGTCGTTCGTCGGCCTCGAGTCGGGGGCCTTCAACTGCGCGAACGACGTGCAGGGCGCGCAGGTGGGCGTCTATTTCATCTTCGGCGTGAACGTCGCGAGCGGGACGCTGACCGGTGCGCAGGTCGGCCTCGTCAACTACGCGGAGTCCGTGGAGGGCGGGCTGCAGATCGGCCTCGTCAACATCATCGCCCGCAACGGGTGGATGCCGGTCCTGCCGTTCGTCAACGGGAGCTTCTGACGGTGCCGGCGAGGTCCTTGCCCGGCGGAATTTTTGCTATAATACGGGCATGAGAGAAGACCTTGACGGACTGACGGCGCTTGGGCGGGCCGTCCGGGCGCCGATGGCGTACGACCCCGGGATCCTCGACGCGTTCGCGAACAGGCATCCCGGCCGCGACTACTGGGTGACCTTCACGGCGCCCGAGTTCACGACGCTGTGCCCGAAGACGGGCCAGCCCGACTTCGCGACGCTCACGATCCGCTACGTCCCGGCGAAGCGGCTCGTCGAGTCGAAGTCGCTCAAGCTCTACCTCTTCGGCTTCCGCAACCGCGGCGACTTCCACGAGGACGTGGTGAACGTGATCTACGACGATCTCGCGAAGCTCCTGCGGCCGAAGTACATGGAGGTGTTCGGCAAGTTCGCGGCGCGGGGGGGGATCACGATCGACCCGTTCGTCAACGGCGGCGCGGGGGCGAAGTACCGGAAGCTCGCGGACGAGCGCTTCCGCGCCTGGTCGGGCGTGCGGCCATGAGGTTCTGGGGCGTCACCGGGACGAACGGGAAGACGACGACGGCGTGGGTCTTCGCCGCGTTCGTCGACGCCTGCGCGGGGCGGAAGTGCGGCTACATAACGACCGTCGAGGCGTACGACGGCGCGCGGCGCTTCGCCACCGGGTACACCACGCCGCCGCTTGCGCGTCTGAGGGAGATCTACGCCGCGATGGAGGCGAACGGCTGCACCGACTGCGTGATGGAGGTCTCGTCGCACGCGATCCACCAGGACCGCGTCGGATTCGGGACCGTCACGACGTTCTCGGGCGGCGCGTTCACGAACCTTACCGAAGACCACCTCGACTACCACAAGACGATGGAGGAGTACTTCCGCGTGAAGCGCTCCTTCGCGGAGCGGATCGCCGCGGGCTGCCCGCTCGCGCCGTACGTCGTCTGCCTGGACGGCGGATGCGGGCGCGAGATGCGCGACGCGTGCGGGGGCCTCCCCCTCCGGATCGTCGAGGTGACGCGCGAACGCCCCGCCTTCGACCTCTCGGGTCTCCGGCTCGTCGGCGACTACAACAAGTCGAACGTCCTTACTGCCGCCGCGCTTGCAGAAGAGGCGGGCATTCCGCATGAGACAATCCAGGGGGTCGTCCCGACGCTGGCGCCGCGCTGGGGCCGCCTCGAGCCCGTCGCGAACCCGCGCGTGGCGGCGTCGGTCTACGTCGACTTCGCGCACACGCCGGACGGGCTCGAGAAGGTCCTTTCGGCCGCGCGCGGCTTTACGCCCCCGGGCGGGCGGCTCTGGGTCGTGTTCGGCGCGGGCGGCGACCGCGACCCGATGAAGCGCCCGTTGATGGGCGAGGCGTGCGCGCGGCTGGCGGACGAGCTCGTCGTCACGAGCGACAACCCGCGCGGGGAGGATCCCCTCGCGATCATCGAGGCGGTCCTTTCCGGCGTCCGTCGCGCCCCCCTCCCGCGCGGGCGCGTGGCGCTCGCGGAGGCCGACCGCCGCCGTGCCATCGGCTTCGCGCTCGCGAACGCCGCGGCGGGAGACGTCGTGATCGTCGCGGGGAAGGGCCACGAGACGACGCAGGAGATCGCGGGCGTGAAGCATCCCTTCGACGACCGCGAGGTCGTCCGCTCCTTCGGCGGGCCAGACGGGGCGCCGGCGTCATGACGGGCGGGCGCGAGCGGGGCGGGGAGCGCCTTCCGCTGCGCGCCGCGGCCGGCGTCGCGCTCGCCTACGCGTCGCTCGCGTTCATCGACGCGATCGGGGTCCTGCAGGAGCGCCTGCGGCTCGAGGGCGTCGCCTCCTCCCTTGTCTTCCTCTGGTTCGCGCTCGTCCCGCTTCCGGCCGGCGCGCTCTGCCGCCGCCTCGGCGCGGGGCGCGTCGCCGTGTCCGCGCTCCTGGCGATGCTGCCGGCGCTCGCGCTCCTCTTCGCCGGCGGCGGGTTCGTCCCCGCGGCGGCGGGGCTGGCGCTTGCGGGCGTTTCGAACGTCGTCCTCCAGGTGGCGCTTCCCGTCAGGGTGGCGGAGGCCTTCGGCGTCGCGCGGCAGGCGAGCGTGATGACGCTCGGGCTGTTCGTCAAGATGCTCGTCGCGGGCGCGCTGCCGCTGGCGCTCGCCTTCTTCGCCGCGGCGGGGGACTGGCGGCTCTTTTTCGTCCCCGTCGGGGTCGTCTGCGCGTCGGCGGCCGCCTTCCTGCGGGGCGGCGTCGCGGACGCCGCCGCGCGCGGCGGGGCCTCGTTCCGCGCCGTCTGGCGGTCCCTCCGCGACGCGCCGACCGCCTTCTGCGCCGCGGCGTTCGCGGCGGGCGTCGTCGCGGACGTCGCCTTCAACGTTTCCGTCCCCGCGGCGGTGCGGGACCGGTTCGGCATGGGCGAGGCGGCCGCCGGCGCCGTGTACGCGCTCCTCTTCGGCGTGAAGCTGCCGGCCGTCCTTGCCGGCGCGTGGCTCTTCGCGAAGGGGCGCGCGGACCGGCTCTTCGTCCCGTCGACGCTCCTGTCGTTCGTCGGTAGCCTCGCGATGCTTCTGGCCGGCGGGTTCGCCGCGTACCTCGCCGGCGTGGCGCTGTTCGCGGCCGGCTGCGCGAACGTCTACGGCTTCGTGTTCGGCATCGCCTCGCCCCGCCACGGGGCGGGCGGCGCGCCGGCGGTGGCGGCGCTTCTTGCGATGTCCGTCTCCGCCGGGGCCGCCGCCTCTCCGCTCGTCGCGGCGGTGCGTCCGCTCGGCCCGCTCGGCCCGGGGTCGCTTGTCTCGGCGGCCGCGCTGGCGCTTCTCGCGTTCGCGCAGGCGGCGGTCCGCGCGGGGAAGGGGGGCGCATGACCGGAACCGTCCTTTTCTTCGTCTACACGAACAAGTACATCTGCGCGAACCGCATCGAGGGCGCGCGGCGGTACGCGGAGCGGGTCGGCTGGAACCTCCAGGCGATCGACTGCAACAGCGGTCCGGAGAAGATCGACTTCCGCGAGATACTGGACTTCTGGAAGCCGATCGGCGTCATTGCCGAATGCGGGGGCGGCGACGTCGATAACCTGCGCCGGGCCGCGCGCGGGCTCCCGATCGTCTACCTCGACGACGATCCGTCGAGCGAGGGACGCGACTTCTTCGTCAACTCGAATTCCGCGAAGGTCGGCGAGATCGCCGCGCGCGAGCTCCTGTCCATGGGCGTTCCCGACTACGCGTTCGTCGGCTGGCGCCGACCGCGCTTCTGGAGCGAAGACCGCCGCCGCGCGTTCGAGGCCGCGCTGCGCGTGCACGGGAAGGGCTGCGCGGTGTTCGACTGTCCCGCGACGGCGACCGACGCCGCGCGGCGCAGCCTCCTCTCCGCGTGGCTGAAGGACCTCCCGAAGCCGTGCGGGCTGTTCGCCGCAAACGATCCGGCCGCCGAGGACGTGCTGCAGGTCGCGGTGGCGCTCGGCATCCGCGTGCCCGACGACCTCGCCGTGATCGGCGTCGACGACGATCCGGTCATCTGCGAGCGGACGAATCCGTCGCTCACGTCCATCCGCCTCGACTTCGAGCACGGCGGGTACCTCTGCGCGGAGCTTCTCGACCGGCGCCTGAAGGATCCGTCCCTCAGGCAGGCGACGCTGATCTTCGATCCGATCTTCGTCGCGCGCCGTGCGTCGACGCGCCGCTTCCCGCAGTGCGACCGTCGCGTCGTCCGGGCGATCGAGCTGATCCGCCGGAAGGCGTGCGACGGCGTCGGAACGCCCGACGTGGCGCGCGAAATGGGCCTGTCGCGGCGAATGGCGGAGATCGTCTTCCGGCGGCAGACCGGACACTCGATCCACGACGAGATCGCCGCCGTCCGCATGGAGCGCGTCGAGAGCCTGCTCAGGAATCCGCGGCAGGAGATCGGCGCGATCGCCGGACTTTGCGGCTGGGCCTCGGGCGCCGTCCTGCGCAAGCTCTTCAAGGACCGCCACGACGGGCTTTCGATGCGCGAATGGCGCCAGCGCGCCGCAGACGCTCGAGTTGCAGTAGGCCAAAATTCTCCGCCACAATGTCACCGGGCCACCGCCCTGGTAGGGGCGCGTCTCCGACGCGCCCGCTCCCAAGGCCAAGGCCAAAACCTCGCACCACCGCCCTGGTAGGGGCGCGTCTCCGACGCGCCCGCCCCCGCGCGGCAACCCGAGGAGCTGCGGAAACGCCCCCTACGCCCGCAGCAACGTACGCAATCTTGCGTATTTGG